>Ga0164313_10000866_pt1 | contig 25709 bp, 29 predicted proteins | sample GuaBasSedimGuay4_FD_113735 | JGI IMG/M metagenome (GOLD analysis project Ga0164313, IMG submission 113735) | Subseafloor sediment microbial communities from Guaymas Basin, Gulf of California, Mexico - Guay4, Core 4569-4, 0-3 cm | ecosystem: Environmental > Aquatic > Marine > Hydrothermal vents... | reverse complement strand
CAATCCAGTCTTAGCCAAAGTATCAGTGCGATAGCCTTTCAGATAACACATAGATAAGTAAGATGGATCTAAAATGAATACATCAGCAAAATCAGCAGTCAAAGATGGATTTGCATAAGCAGCATCATATAGCAATTGCAGTCTGTTAGGAATCATACGCAGCGTGCCAAAATCAGTTACGAATACGTTAATAGAACCTAGAGCAGTAGCTTTTTCAGAGCTTTTTCCTTGGTCAGACATCAATGTTGCTACGCGAGCAGATGACGTAAATAGATATTCAGAGATCTTACGAATGATCTTAGGCACAGTCATCAAGACAGTAGGATCACCCCCCTCTTGATAAATACTTTCAACAGTATCGCGAATATATGCTTCAGTTAAGCCAATGCCGTCCGCAGAAGCAGCAGGAGCAGTAGTTAGCCCAGTAGCAGGATTATACCCCACTGGGGCATTTAGGTTTATCGTAGAAGTAGACAACCATGTAGGTAGCCCGCCGACCTTCCCAGCAGCAGCACCAGTATCCGCAAAAGAAGCTTGATTCAGCAATGAGATAGATTCTACATCACGTCTCAGCTCTTGCTGTCTACGCATCAGCTGATAAGATAGCTCTTTAGCACGGCCAATAGTATCAGAAGAATCTGCACGATAAGATACACGTACCACCTTATCAGAGATCTGGTGATGGTTACCTACTCTTTCGCCTACTTTGGTATTGTTGCCAGTAGCATCGTCACCGTCAATAACAGCGTTAGTAGGATCAGGAGCAGCCAGTTCATCAGTGGTCCATTCTTTGTATTCTTGCTTGGCAGAACCTGAGCCAATTAAATCAGTAAAAGGAAGAGGGATTTTAGAAATATCCCAGATTTTATTCATTACATCTTCGCGGATCAATCCACCGAAGTCTACGCCTTTGAGATCTGCGCTATCTAAGTTTGCAGCTGACATCAGCCACCTCCTAATAATTCTGCTACCGCATCCACCTGCGCTCTTCTTTTATCAGAGCCACTGGAGTTTTTGGCAACTTTGGTTAATTTATCTAATTTGGACACTTTCTTCTTATTAGAGATAGTACCCTTTGATTTTGTGAACTTAGGCAAAGGTTTCGCCATTTTCTGTGCAGTAGCTTTCTTTCCGTCACGGTAACGCATTGCATCTTTGATTATCTCGATGGTGCGTGAATCCTTAACTTCATTAAATTCTGCTTCACTAAAGCCATATTGACTTTGTAAAAAATTGCTCATGCTGGTAAATGCTTTGGAAGCCACTTCCCGATCAGCCCATGCAGGGTTATTAACGATCATCTTATCAATCTCATCAGCTAAAAACTTCTGAGTAACTTGATTCATTTGATCTTGCTTCTGTTTCTGCTCAGTTGACTGCTCAGTATCAATACGACCATATATGTCCCGCAGTTCTGTATCTCGGGCTTTATAGTCTTGCATACTTGCAGCATACTCAGCAGGGTCAGAAACTCTCAATGTTTCCCAATTAATGCCCTGGAACTCTTCCATCAATTTGTTATGAGCGTACTCAGTTAACTTCTTGACTTGATCGAGCTTGCCAGAGTAATCATTGACTACCTGTTGCTTCTCTATTTCAAAAGTCTTCTTCTCTTCAGCTAAAGCTTTCGAAGTGTTCGTATTATGTTTATTTGACTGAAATCCTGCTATCAGGGTATTCATATCGACTGTACTTGTTTCCCCGTTAACTTTTACATTAACTCCCTTAAAGTCACCAGAATCATCTAAAACGATGTTTCTATCTTCAACTCCAAGGACTCCGGCCCAGGTAGCACCATCTTCTGATTCTGCCTCTTCTGTTCCTTCTTCTTCTGTTTCCTGTTCAGTCTCTTCTTCATTAGATTCATCTTCCTCATTATCGTCGGTGGACTCACTGGTTTGTTCGTCTTTTTGATCTTCGGTTGTTTCCTCTTCGCCTCCAGTTAACATGTCGGCAATTGCATCAGCAGCTTCATCTACGTTCGCCACTGCATCGGTGGTAGAATTAGTATCTTCGCTCATTTCTGTTCCTTAAACTCATTTTCATAATCTAAAGATGAACTAGCCATCTTCCCAGTATCAATGTCTGATTGTACCGCAGTAGCCAGATCTTCTATAGCCATGCTCATGTACTTCAGCTTCATTAATTCTTCTGCATTGGGTTCGCAGTTGTTAAATGCTGTCTGCATCTGTTCTCTGCGAACTTCAATAAAATCTTTTAAATAGAGGTTGTTTGCACTTTCAGCATTTGCGCCAAACTCTACTTCATATTCAAGTTGTACCTGTTGTTCCGGAGTCATTGTCATCCTCTTCTAATTGATCAATCAATTCAGCATCAGCCCGAAGGTTATCTTGCTGATCTTGATTGTACTTAAGTTCCAACTCAGTCATCTTCAAGTTTTTGTTAGTATCTAATTGATCATACTTGAATTGTAGCTCTTCTCCTTTCCCAGCTGTATTAAGCGTCAATTCAGCTTCTTCTAGTTGGCTACTAAGAACAGATATTTCTGCATCTGACATTTGCTTCTGCATTGTTAGCTGATTCTTAACAGTTTCTATTTGAGCCTTAAGTTGAACATTAGTAGTCTGAGCCTTGGCTTTTTCCATCTCTGCCTGAGCTAGATCCATTTGAGATTGCGCCATCATCATCTGCATCTCATCATTTTTCTTCTTCTCTTCAGCCTCTTTCTTGCCTATCTCTTCAGCTTTCTGCTGGCCTTTCGGCGAGCTAGGATCAATAAAATATTGATTTGCACCATTGAGGCCAGATAACTTACAGAATTGGTCAATGATATTGAATGAGCCTTGCATATCCACCAAAGGTTGCGATGGCATCTGGTGTATTCTTTCTTGGTAAGCGCCAAGCTCGCGAAGCGCAGCGATTTGGTCATTATGATCTCCTGTTCCTGCACCTACACGAACAGTGCAATTAGTTCTATTCTGCCAAGTCTTTGGATTAATCTTTACCCATTTACCTCTGAATCTAAAATCTACTATTGCATCCTGGTGATAGGTACATAGGTCTCTAACCTTGCGCATAAGAGGCTTTACGCCCGTTTCTGCTATTACTCTTATTATAAGGCCTACTAGCTCCTGCTTAGCGTTCATCAACTCCTGCAAGCCCTGAGAGCCTACTCTATCCCCTATATCCTGTGGCGCAGTTCCACCTTCCGCAGATACGCCAGTCCTCCCAGCAGCTACCTTATCAAGGTAATTCATCATAGTATAGGCACTGTCACCTATCTGGGGAGTGACCAGAGGATTGATAGCCCCAATACGTTTAACGCGGACAATGCCACCACTGCGGTTAACCATAAGGTCATCGAGATTGACCTGCCCCTCAACAACTTCGACTCGCTGGTTATTCTGTAGATATAGATTATCAAACATGTTTCGCCAGAGAGCCGTCTTCTGTTCTTGAATCTCGCGAAGCCTATCATATATTGATAATCCTTGAAACTTATGACTCATTAGGATAGCTGTAGTAGTTACCCATGGCATCATATTGATTTTCTCCTTATGGAGAACGTGAGTAGGAGTATCGCCTCCAGCAACAAGTATCTTCCAAAGGGATGCAATGCCATCACCTTCGAGGTCAATTAGCATGTTACATTCGGCGACCTCCTTTAAATTCATAGAAGGATCTTCGGTATAATCACCGTAAAATACTGTTTCCCCTTGTAGTTGGAAACGATATTCTCTATCTGTATAGGAGTTATCCTCTGGCATCTCCTCTAACATCTCTTGAGAAACTCCATATTCTCTAAGCTCAGTGTTAGTGGCCTGGAAAACATGAGCAGTGAAGCGACACTTTTCAAGAGAAATGGAGTTATGATCAGAGGTGTATCTAAATTCTTCTTGGGGAACAGCAACAATTACTACTTTGCCATTCTGATTTGTATATTTTACCTTAATATCATGCAAAGGTGGAGGAGGTTGAGGAGGTTGCATAGCCTCTGGAGGCATCTGTTGCATCAACTCTCGCTGTTTCTCAGGAGGCATTTGTTGGAATTGATCAAATTTTTTCTTGAACTCGTCCATTGCCTGCTTGAAATCAATCATCGCAAGCGTGTCTTCTCCCGCAGAATGGGATAGCACCTCTACATTAGGCTGAGAGACAATAGCATTAAACTCATTATCAGTAATACCGGTATAATCATTAGTAAACTCAGTGACTTCTTTCTCATAAAACACCTTCAATATGCCATTTCGCTGCATAAGTGCATCTTTGATCATAGTATGAAGTAGTATGAAGCCTTCATTTTGCTTCATTATCACTTCATAAACATACTCTGATTCGATCTCAGCTTGCTCTTCATCCCCTTCGTGAACAGGATCAAAGACTACAACCTCATTATTCATGGTAAAAGCACGCATGATTTGAGGCATAATCCATTCAATAGCATCTGCTACATCTGTGGAAGTTACCTGAGACTTACCTTCAACTTCCTTACCATTAGGATTTCCCAGGTAAGCATCGAGTGAAGTCTGTAGATCTGGCCATCCATCTTGCCCAGTTCCCTGAGTAAGTGATAGCTCTGAGCCTACAATAGCGAGGATGTCTTCTTCTTTGATCATGTAAGTGACCTATCAATATAATCATCTTGGGAGAAATCTTTATCAAATCCGCCAATAACAGCTGAATCTCCAATTGCGCCTAGTGCCAAGTACTGTACTCCATCAGAAATATGGGAATATTTGTTCTTATCAGGTTTGTCCATAAACTTATCCTCTCCAGTTACTTGCATACGCTTATACTTGTAGCCACCCGCAAAAGCTTTACGGGTCATCTTAGCCTTGTTGCATACACGAAATGCGGGCTTTCCTGTGAAGTCCAGCATGGCAAGCCTCTCTGCGACAACCTCACGTCTGATGATTGGATCATTCGTATAAGTCGGAATGGCTGCAATTCCGGCCTTCTGGAGGATCTGGAATGGCGTAACTTCGTCAGTCTGAGCACGTTGATCTCCCGCAGGATCAGCGAAGACCTCTATGTCTCCGGTGGCTTGTCCATTAATATACGTTGGATATGATTTTGCAAGGTACTCTCTGAGGAGCTTACCAAAGCGTACTGCTCCCATGTCAAATGTAACCAACTCATCGAAGAGGACAAGACAGCCCGAAGGGGTAATTTGTCCAATTGATGCTGCTGGGGTAAGTCCAAAATCTATACCTATATAAAGTGGGAGCGAATCATTAACGATATATGGATCTTCTGTATAGTGAATATCATCATTATATTCAGGGTATACAGGTTTACCATCACTCACGAATCCATACTGCCCATGGACATATACATTTATCCACTCCTGATCTTTTCCTGCTTCAATATTATCATAATAAAGTGCTGGCAGGTTCTCTATATTCTCAGCTTCAGAGGATGTCCCCGAAGGTTGATGGAATATAGCATGGTTATGAGGGAGTTCTTCCTCAAATAGTTTGTAGTACCAATGGTCAGAATCTGGCGGATTCGTATCCATAATGAGTCCATGCCAGGTTGGCCCTCCATCTTTCTTAGAAGGATAACGTCCGAGTCTACCAATTCCCATATCTACAATCTGTTTAGGAATCTCTCTGGCCTCGTTTATCCACATTCCGGTCATTTCTAAGGATAGTAACTTCTTTACATCCTTAGGTTTGTCTAGTGCCCTGAACAAAAACTCTATATGAATCTTAGTTCCATCTCCTGACGGGTGATAATCATCTATAGTGAACTTCATATTCTGTACAGAATAGTGTCCAATATCTCTGGGGAACCAATCTTCAAAGGTCTCCTGAGTTGTATCAATCAACTCGCGATAGGTGTTCCGCACGATTACCCAGCGTGTCTTACGTATTCCTGCGCTGTTTGGTAACTGTTCAAGGGATTTCATCCACATTTCCCAACAACATGCAACTGATTTGCCAGACCCAATTGGCCCAACAATGGTACGAACAAACTTATCACTACGATGAAACCTGGTGAGTGTAGGATGTGCAACGTAATTTACGTTGATCGTACCATCTTCGTCAGCTTCTAAATCATGTATACTCATTTAAAATATATGGCTATCAGCGCAAAGGCTAAAATGGATAATGCAAATACTAGCATTGATATAGCAACTTCTATCCATGTGCCCTTAATATTCATAGTATCAATTATCAATTAATCTTGCATAGTAACATTAAAGGAGAACTTTCCAGTGCCTCCAGCCTCATCAGAGTCTAATGGCCACTTATCTCCGAAGTGTCTAAGGTAAGCTAGGCAAGCAGTAGAGCCTGTTTTATTGTCATTTTGCCTCGAAAATAGGTTGTTCATAGTAGTAATTTTGGCAAGTGATCTACCTCTCTTAAAGGCTATATAGAACCATTTAAGGTCTCTAGTAGACAATTCCCCTAGGGTATCGATAGTTAGACCGTAGAATTCTAACACCTCATTCTCGGAAAGCCCTTTGGAAAACTGCTCCACTTCTAGCAACATCATCTCTGTAAAGAACTCTAAAGGCCTCTTTTCCAGAGCTTGATATATGTTGCCAGCATATATTTCGTCGTTAGTCATAATCTTCAGAGCCTTTAAGTTATTGATTTATATGGACTTTATCCAAAATAGGTACGTACCGCGAAGAGTCTGCCCATATCGTAATATTTTATACTAAAATATAGCATACTTTTCAGTGGCTTGCAAGGTCTTTTTACAAATGATTTAGGGTACCTGGATTGGAGGTTAGGGGTTGAATTTGTAGAGGAAAAATTTTTTAAAAAAGTTGCCAGGAAGACAACCCTGGTTCCTAAATGATACTATTTCCCCTCCCATGATGGTAACGCGAATCGTTCGCATTACTATCCGCGTCCTCCTATATCAGCAGCTTAGATGGCATACCTCGGGTGGCATCGAGTAAGTCATCGTAAGTAATTGATACGTAAGGTGGATGGGTAAGCCTCTTAAAATAAGAGGGTAAATAAGTGCGAAAGTCCTTGCCTTTTAAATTAAGAGGGCTATAATAGGGGCGTACTTTAAATAAAGTGCTACCGCAAAGAGGCGCGGATAACTAGCCTCTAAACTTAGAAGGTAACTAAAATGCATAACGATACTATATATAACGAAGCACTAAAACTTATAGCAAACGACGCAACTACTGCGCAGGTACGAGGCTTCTTAGCTTATAAGGGCATAGGTAGTGCGGATATTAAAGAGTTCTTAACTAAAGAGGGTCTAGCAGGGCGTAAGTCTTTTATAGACGACTTTAGAAGAGTACTACTAGAAGGCTATACTAGTAGAGAGGTGCTTAAAGATATGCTCGCACGTTCGGAGTATAGCGATAACGAACGTAAGCACGTTACGGCTAGAGAAAGAGAGAGACTATTCGCAAATAAGATGCACGAAAAGTATACGGGCAATAACCCCGATAACGAGAGCTTTGAGAAAGAAGAGGCTAAGCTTAAAGGGTTTAAGTACTACTTGCAACTTATCATAAGCATAACGCACGAAGGAAAGTATATAGACTATACGCCTTCGCAAATTAAAGAGGCTAAAAGAATTCTTAGTACTGCTAACTCGCTTAAAGCTAAAGAGGCTAAGAGAAGTAGCAAGGCTAACCTAGAAGAGTTAGCTAGTCTTTACTTAGAAGCTATTAAGATCTTAGGGTAACTATTAACGGGGGCTTTAAGCCCCCTAACTTTAGAAGGTAACTAAAATGCTAGAAGATATCGCAATAGACGCAATAAAATACTTAGCTTATATATGTGGGGTGCTAAGTGCCTTAAACGAACTACTAAAATACTTCGGGGGCTAAGATGCGCAAAGAATTAGACGATAGGAGCGAGTGCGAAAAGCTAAGGATAAGGTACGAAGAAGAGGCGAAGAATAAGAAGGGGGCAGGCATAAGCGTAAGCATGCTAGAGTGCTTAGTTGCTTTTATACTTGCACTACTAGGGTTCGGCCTTTAAAGGGGCTAAGAACTAACGAGGGGGCGCATTATGCGCCCTTTTTTATGCCCGTAAGGAAAGTAAAGGTAAGGCTCGCTAGTAAGGAGAAAAGGGTAGAGGCTAAGCATTCGTATAGGAATTAAATTATCGAAGCTTATACCCCCTTAGAATTCGCTAGAATCGATAGATTTAAGCCGAATATGCACCGCAAAGGCAGGAGGCAGGGATTGCGGGGCTAGATTTTAGGAAATGCGAGTTAAATAAGAACGATTCGCATTATGATTTAGATTAGCATTAGCACTACTTTTCGCATCCATTTATGGTATGGCATTTATAGACTGCCAGCACTAAAAAGATCTAATAGCGAAACCATAGGCATTACGGGCCCAGCCTCGTCCAATAGCATAATAACACCTCCACCCTTAGAAATGGCAGCACGGTAGATTAACAACTGATCTATCAATGAGTCATCCTCCCAGACACCTGCATGAGTACATGCGTCAAGCAATGCCTTCATATAGTTATCCAAGTCTCTAATACGCTTATCAGGCATACTTACAAGTACGGTGCAGTTGATGGTACTTGAAATTGGCAATGGGCTACTGAACTGCTCGCGTACCGCAGAAGCAATAGCCAGCCTATAGTCTTTACCCTTCTTGCTAATGTATACTCCGTTACGAGTATGACAGTAATAAGAATTGATAGTAGGTGGGAATTTTAGGGCTAAATGATGCATAAATCACCTTGTAATAGTAGGTTAAGTAGTTATAGAGGCAATATGGTGCTATTTGGCCTCTAACTCTAACGGGAATCGCTGTAATAAATCGTATAAAAAGTACGCAATTAAGGAAATGCTTATATGCTAAGTTGTTGAAATCGTTGGTAAATTAGTGTTCTCTACTACTTGCCTATCCTTCTTTAAGTACTCTTTTAAATACTCCTAAATATATATATAATACAGTAGGTTAGAAGGATAGAGTAAGAAAGGGGGTGACCCCTATCTTTCGTCGGCGGACATTCCGAGGGTTTCGCGGGGGGGGGCGCACCCCCGATTTTCGAAATTGTACTCCATCAGCTCTAACTATATAATTTATAAGGGAAAGTGCCGAGTTAGTGCAGTTACTCGCACTTCTCCAGCGCCCCTAAGTCCTTAATTTATAAGAGGTATCGAGTAGTATAGAAATCTACTCCATGCCGTTGTTAATAAGCAAGGTTAAAAGAAGTTGCGTTGGCCTATATATGTCCTTCCTAGGCTTTCCGGCGAATCCAGACTTGAGAGCATAATCTATGGTGCCAGGCTTTGCGGCACTATCATATACGAGATCAACGTATCCAGCCTCTAACATATAATTGAGAACCTTCTTGAGCCCATCTGCCGCTTTTGTATATTTGTCCAACTTAAATGCCTTAGTATTCCGCAACAGTTGATTTAGAGTCGAGAACTTAACCTCTCTTTTAGCTATTTGCATCTTAGTCAATTGCAATCTTCTACACTTATACTCTCCTTTCAGCAGTCTAAAGATTGCGGGGCCAACATGTCCTATTGCTAGGTCATCTAGCTGATTATTGAAATTGGAGCCAACGAAGAACCTCTCTGTACCCTCATATTCCCATAAACATAGGGACTTTCCGTACTGCCAATCAGCCCTTTTTATTACATTATCGTTCTTTTCGTTGTTAACTACTGCACATAATGCACTAATTTTAGCCGCTTTTAGCCACATTCGAGATGCCATGACCTTCTTTATAGTATTTCCAGCCCTATTTGCTTCATTCTCATAGTCTACGCATTCCTTCATAAAGTCCATTGCATCTAATCCAGTGCCATCGCCCAAATCAAATTGCATATTCGTACACTCATAATCATCCCCTATCTGAGCTGGACCACATATAGTAGTCAGATCCTTCAGCTTGCGGGACACCCTAGGACTTAATCCCAAAGTCCTATCCACATTAGGATATGGCTTCTTCCCCTTAACTCTAAAGATAGATTGTCTAGGTAAATGACCATTTTCGAGCGATCCAGCGTCCATAAATGCCTCTATAAGCGTTTCAGCCGTAGCTTCATTAATAATACTCAACGAAGGACTCATCAAATCAGGTATATTTGCCTCCTTGCTACTAAACTCCTCAGCCCCAGTATTGCGCCTATACCCACTACAAGAGTATATTCCCAGTAAACTCCGAGTTAATCCATCCTGATCCCCAGCTGCGCTCCGCATAAGTATCCCAGCCTCAGTAAATACGCAACATATACTCCTATGATCCTTTAACTTATTCATTACAGCCTTAGGGCCAGTGAACCTCTTAGGGCCAAAGAAGTTAAATGAGCTACCAGTACCACATACATCCCTCATAGTCCTATATATAAACTCTCCTATCGAGTCTTTCCCCATCCCAGTATCCATAATAAGGGTCATATATAGATTTAGACCAGTATTAGATACATTAAATACCCTCCCTGTTATACCTGCTACTGTGCCAAGTGCGCTTACCAGTGCCACTTCTCTATATTGGTACAACGCATTATTATATGCATCTGTAACTAATTCACCCATTAGCCCGCTAGGCCAAGGTATTTCCTTACTATTATCAGTATCTCCTACCTCATTTATCTCTAAATCATCTATATCCCTATCACTAACCTCTTCATCCCTGCCAATTCGCACGTCTGCGGTCAGAACTGCCCTCTCTATATCAGCATAGCGGTCGTCCCACCTTTCGTCTTTGACCTTACAGTGCAACATAAAGCCCTGAATCATAGCGATAACATATTTAACCTTCATTCCATCCTTTATATACTGGAACGCTAATAGGTTAATGTTATTGTGCAGATCCTTACCAGCCATTATTTCATCTACATACTCCTCTACTGACTTTCCGTCAGAATTGCTAGAGCCATTAACGCTGCTATTTGGAGGAGCGCTATTGTCACTAGCACTACTATCACTAGTACCTTTAGAGTTACTGTTATTGCCATTTTTGTTATCCCTATCACTTTCATTCTCCTCAAATGCAACTACTAAATCACTCCACTTATACTTATCTTCCTCGCCAATCATAAAGTCTACGAACCATGGATCTCCCTTCTTATGATAGAAACCTGGCAGCCTCATTATTCGCGGTACATCTTTTACCTGCTTATCTCCTTCATAGCGCTTTACGAGATTGGCCTCCACCCTCTTCCATTCATCTACTCCAACGTTCTTATCTTCTATTAGCCAATAGTAATGATACTTGCCAAGGCTACTCTCTACTATCAGATTCGGCTCTAGTGCAAAGTCCTTGCGCATCTCATCACGTACATTATCGTCATCCATGAATAATGCCCTCAGCCTCATAAGCATTTCAGTATTGCGGGTACCATCTGAGTGCTTCTGATTCAGTTCATTCACAGTAAAGTAGATACCATGATTCATTTTATCATTGCGCTTTTGCAGTGCATCGCCAAATTCGTATATGCTCTTCTGGAAGTGCAACACCTTTCCAGGATCATCTCTCGACTCTGGAACAACTGCGAAGAGTTGCAATCCATCGAAATAATCTAAGAAAGTTGCAGCGACCGTCAACCGTTTTTCGTCCATACTCTAATTCCCCTTATAAATCAATAACTTAGGAAGTAATCTAATAATAGGTATACCCCCTCCGAGCTTATACTATACCTTATATATAAGGCAGGAGTAAAGGAAAAATAAAACTTTACTTCTTACCCTAAAAAGTATTATAATAGAGGCACGGAAAGGAAAGAATTAGCCAAAACTTAAATGGCATGACTTACCCTTTGATCGTAAACTAAATGAAGCAGGAGCCTCAATGAAAGAAACATATAGTGATTTAATAGGTATTACAGTATACTACAATCCGAAAAGTAGTTGCAAACATCTTTACATCCATAACTCCTCGAATAAAGAAAAATCCGCAATAACTGAATACGTTTGCAATAGACTTCTATCCAAATATAACATCTTGCTAAAAATAAATGAACTTAGATTTGGCAGTAACTATTTTGACTCTAAGGAAATTCGCCTAAATAAATCTAAAACGAAACCTAATGGATGGGAAAAAATAGTATTCGCCCATATAACTAAAATAGCAGTCGATACGTTAATTGAAGATTTCGATAGAATATTATGAAAATTAATCATAGTATAGTAATTGGAGTTAATAGAGGCAACAAACTCTATTACTCATCAGAGAATAGCAAGCTATGGATGGAAGACCCTGACTTTAAGCATATACATACCATATCTAAGATACTAGGAATAACTAACTTGTCGCAAGATCCTAGAGGCAGATATTTGATAGCATACTATTCCAATAAGGTAGTATGGAAATATATTAATGAAAAGGTAGCGTTGCACGTAGTAAAAGAATTAGAAAGGCTAGATAAACTATATTTAAAGGAGTTAGAAAATGATTGATAAAGTAGATGATAATAATATATTGCAGGCACTTAACGAGTGTAAAGAATTGCAAAACCAACTAACTTTCTATAAGAAAGGAGAGGCAGACTTGCGGATATTAATTTGTGAGCATTTAAACAAACGTAAAGCCGTAGGCTCGCATAAGTTTAGTTTCGATGATTGGAACGTAACGTCTGTTAAAAAGGTAACTACTACCCTACTAGCAGACGAGCTGGAAGATATATACGATGACCTAAGCGAAGAGGAAAGAGAATGTATAAAGTTTAAGCCTTCTCTTATTAACGCTAAGTATAAAGCAGCTGATACTAAACTCCTGGATACCTGCATAATAACTAAGCCCGCAATGCCCAGCCTAAAGATCGAATTGATACCTACTATAGAGGAACAAATATGAAAAAGCAAACAAAGAGTTTCATTCAAGACTTCGATGTGGAAGGTAGAGTCTTAGAAACATTCGTAGTATTGGAAATAACCTATAATTGGCACCCAACTATACTCCCTATAGATTCTCAAGGAGAACCTGCTCACATAGAGATTGAATCAATAATGTCTCATGGGCAAGAGGTAACTGATTTTATTATAGCGAACCACCCTGAATTAGAAACTCCTATTGAAATAGCATGCTGGGAGCATATTGAATCATTTTTAAAAGAGGAATTGTAATGAAAAAGAACAAGCAATTAATAAGAGATATAAAAATAGTTAGTAGGAATACGAGGGATCTTGCAGATGATGGCATTATAAGTCCAGATTCTTGGGAAGCCATAGATGATATATTAGATAATGCAATAAATGATTTAAAGAGGAAGAGGAATTGTAATGAATGATATAGATAGCAAAGAGAAACTGATCGCAGATATTGAATTAATTAGGCGCAACATAGATGCAAATGAGGAAAATGGCACCATAGAGCAAAGCTCTTGGCTGCTATTAGATGACTTGTTAAAAGATATGCTCTGTGATATAAGAAGGGATATGTACTAATGAATACTATAAGCATAGATGAAAGAGAAATGAACAAAGTTACGAGCGCAATATTAGCTTTAGCAATAAAGAATTCTGATATTATCCATATATTCATAAATTATTCTCCGAATGTATACGATTTCTCTGTTCACGCATATAATGCCAACGCTGATTATAAGGCATTTGGAAGCCGCAATGATAATAGGATATATGACAAAACGATTTACTTAGACGAAGAAGGATGCGTCAAAAAGCTTTTAGATATGTATCTTGAATTAGGAAGAATAATAAGTAGTATTTCCCCAGAGATAGCAAATGAAGGAAAATAATAAAGTAACACTATTAGATTGTTTCTTCTTTCTTGTATTTACTATATTCATTGGCACTTATATCTTTCAAGGAATCGCGGAACATATATGACCCTTTTGTCCCCTGGGTCTAACATCTAATAAGGGGACAATTCTTTTAAAAGGAGAAATGTATGAGATCGCTCATACCTATCATTCTGGCAGCTGTATTCAGCATGTCAGCCCACGCATCCTTTACTCTAGGAAGTTTTACAGGGGATGCAGCCATGACGGAATTAGATACAGGACAAGAACTGTTCCGCCTCACAGATGCCAATGGAGATGTAGATGACGCCACATTCTTTCTTATGGAAGGAACAGGGCCATTTTCTATATTTGATCCAGTAGCATTAACTTCGCTAACTATATTCTCAGCATTAGATACTGCTATTACATCAGCAACTCTATCCTGGGACATAGTTACTAATGAAGTAACTAACATTGGATCTGGAGAGTCAGCAATTATTGACTGGAACTCATTTGCAATCATTGATGATACACTAGGAGCATCAACTCAAGATGGTGGCACTGACGATAGCCTAGTCTTTGAAGTTGGAGAGTCTGGACATCCTTCTCTATTGGGTGCTAATGTTGCAGTAGTCTGGCAGGATGTATCCAGAAGCGCTGGATATTCTATGATTACCGCATCTGATGTAGCTCCTATTGGTAGCACGGAGGTTAGTGAATCTGGCATATTGGCATATCTAGGCGTATCTCTAATAGGCTTTACAGCCCTTAGAAAGCGCCGCGGCTAACGGAGTGGAGGGGGAGAAATCCCCCTTCTTTATTATGGCAATAAAACTTACCACCACAGACGTAGTATCTGAATTTGTTAAGGTGCTAGTATTTGGAGATTCTGGAGTAGGAAAGACTGTATTGGCAGCCACAGCTCCATCTCCCATTATTATATCTGCTGAGAGGGGCTTGCTATCAATTGCGGGTACTTCTATTCCAGTATTAGAGGTTAGTACATTAGAGGAATTATATGAAGCCTATGAGTATGTTACTGGAGAAGAAGGAGATATATATAAAACTATATGTTTAGATTCTGTATCTGAGATTGCTGAAGTTATGCTTGCTACTTTTAAGAAGGAGAATAAAGACGGTAGGCAAGCATACGGAAAGCTTAACGACGATATGCTAGAGCTTATAAGAGCCTTTAGAGATATAGACGATAAGCACGTATACTTTATAGCTAAGCAAGCGAGGATAGAAGATTCAGCATCTGGCGTGGCCAAGTATAAGGCTATGATGCCAGGTAGAACATTAGTTCAACAATTACCTTACCTATTTGATGAAATACTATGCCTCAGAATAGGAGAGGATGAAGAAGGAGAAAAGTATAGATACATACAGACACAACCTAGTGTAACGCATGATGCAAAAGATAGGTCTGGGAAGCTAGATGATCCTGAGAGACCTGATTTAACAAAAATGTTCGACAAAATGACCGATAGGTCAGGAGATAAAGATGGCAATACTTAATAAACCTTTCGTAACTTCAGATATCGCAGATGACGTATGGCCAGCAGGCAAATACAAAGTTGAGATTACTAAGTCTGAGATTAGAGAGACAAAGAAGAATACTGGACAGTACTTAGCTGTAGGCTTCAAGTGCATTGAAGGCAAGTTTAAGGGCGAAATGGTATTCAATAACTATAACCTATGGAATATTAGCGATCAAGCTAGGAGTATATCTGAAAAGGAGATGGCAAAGGTCTGTCGCGCGGTAGGAAAGCCAGCAGGCATAGAATCTGATACTAATGAGATTCATAATATACCTCTAATGATTACTGTTACTCAGCGTGATGCAGACGATCCATATCCTGGCAATGATATTAAAGGATACAGCGCCTGTGCCTCTGATGGTAGCGCACCTAGCAAGAATCCTTTTAAGAAATAACCACTAATAGCACATGGATGTGCTAATACAGGAGGGGAAATGGTACTAATACCGAAAAAAGTATGTGAGCTAACTGACATACTAGATAATGTTTTAATTAACGATAAGCCTAGACCATATCTAGGGCTATCTTCAATAGGTGGACCATGCCGAAGATCTTTGTACTACTCATTTCACTGGGCGCATCACGATTCAATATCCCAACGCTTGCAGAGGATTTTCAGTACTGGGCATTTCATGGAAGATTTCATGATTGCATCTCTAAAGAATACAGGGTACATAGTATCCAGGGAGCAAGAAGAAATCATAGGCGCTTTTGGCCACGTGAAAGGTCACATAGACGGTACTGTAAAAGGAATTCCAGGGTATGAAGATGAAGAGTTACTAGTTGAATTTAAGACTATGAACGATGCCAACTTCAAAAAGCTCAAAAGAGAAGGTGTCCGCATGTCTAAGCCAGTGCATTACTCCCAGATGCAGATGTATATGTCTGGATTAGAGCTTAAACGCGCCCTATACTTTGCATATAATAAGAATGATTCGCACTACTATACAGAAATTGTAGAATTAGATAAGAATTTTGTATCTGAAAAGGAAAGATCAATCTTTAATCTATTCACGGATGATATAATTCCAGCGAGAATAGGTGGAGGAGTGTCTACTTGGCACGAATGTAGATTTTGCAACTTCAAATCTATATGCCATAATGGCGCACCTATAGCAAGAAATTGCAGAACTTGCGTTCATCATTCAATAGAAGATGATGGACGATGGTCTTGCGCACTAAGTGGACAAGATATTAATGTTGAAGAGCAACGGAAAGGATGTAAAGATTGGGAAATTGAACCTACTTTGAATGGGGAGACCTAATGAAACCTAGAGACTACCAGATTACCGCAAAGAATAAAGTGCTATCATACGTAGCAGAGAATGAAGGTAAGCATCCACTAATAGCACTACCAACTGGATCAGGGAAATCTCTAGTAATTGCAGATATTATCAAGCATGTAAGGAAGGAGTGGAATATATACGTGCTAGTAATATCTCATGTAAGAGAGATTCTAATACAGGATTACGAAGCTATCAATAACTATATTGACGAAGATGTAGGAGTGTACTCGGCTGGCCTCAAAAGGAGGGAGATACTGCCAGTCACTGTTGCGGGTATCCAATCTATTCATAATAGGCCAGACGAATTTGATCACTTTGACTTTGTTATAATAGACGAGTGTCATCTTATTAGCCCTAATAATGAAACTATGTACAGAAAATTCCTAAGTAAAATCCATGCGATATATTTCGGATTAACTGCGACTCCTTTTAGGCTAGGAACGGGTTATATTTACGGAAATAAGGATAGTCTATTCGACGATTTAGTATACGACCTTACGAGACTAACGGAATTTAATAATCTACTCGCTAGGGGCTTTCTAAGCAATCTTATAGTAAAACAGACTACCCTAGAATTGGACACTGAAGATCTACATACTAGGGGTGGAGACTTCATAGATTCTGAAATGTCCTCAGCTTTTGATAAGGCTGCTATAACAGAACTAGCCCTAGATGAAGTTATAGAAGTTGGAGTGGATTATAAAAAATGGTTGATCTTCGCAATAGATATAGGCCACGCCGAACATATAGCAGAGAGTTTAATTGGAAGAGGTATTCCAACTGGACTAATCCATTCTAAGATGGAGTTCTGTAGAGAAACCACTATTAAGAAATTTAAAGAAGGAGAATACAGATGTATTGTGAATGTGAATGTCCTAACGACTGGATTCGACGATCCAGAAATAGACTTGATAGTAATGCTAAGACCCACCCAGAGCCCTGTATTACATGTGCAAACTGTGGGAAGAGGATTGCGCCCAGCCCCAGGAAAAGATCATTGTCGAATCTTGGATTTTGCAGGGAACACAAAGCGCCTTGGTCCAATCAACGATATCCAGATCCACAAAAAGAAGAAAGGGGATGAGAAGGGAGAGCCAATCACTAAGACTTGCCCCAAATGCGATACTATATGTCATCCTACTCTATTAAAGTGTGACGTATGCGGATACATTTTCCCTATAAAGGTTCACTTGACTGCCCATGCGGGTAATGATTGTATAATTTCAGAAGGAGAAAAATGGTATAAGATACAGAAAGTAGATTATAGATTAATCAATAGAGATAGCGCCCCAGATATGATACGAGTTGAATATCGCTCTGGCCTTAAAACAATAAAAGAATACTGGTGCTTAGATCATACTGGATTCGCAAGGTTCAAAGCCGTTAATACTATCAGGCAAAGGAGCAATGGTATACTAGATAAATATCTGACAAGTTGTGAGAGTGCTATGGAAATTGTAAATAGTTTAAATATACCCGAAGAAATCAGATTAAAGGAAAGTGGCAAGTACCCAGAAATAACCCGTTTTAAATTCTAAAAAAGCTTTACTTATCCCTAAGAAGTATAGTATAATAAAATCTAGCTCGGAGTCTTTCTTTAATATGCTAAAAATAGCCTAGTTTAGAATCCGATAAAATAACATATCTGCTCCGAGCTTTTTACAAAACAATAACCTATAGGAAAATATTATGTCGGAAGAAAATACAGAAATGGAAAATGATGATGCCCCTGAATCAAATCCGATTCGTGAAGCATTTGATATTGCAGTAGACTCTGGCAAGGAAGAAGATGATATCAAGATGGATATGATAGGCGCAGGTGCGAAGTTTAAAAACGTCACCCGTTTATTCAATGAGTTTATGATCGAAGGTGGTTATGTTAAGTCTAAAGATGAACGCAATGAGATACTTGATAAAGTATTAACTGGCGTTGAAATCTCTACTGCTGAAGCTCTTGATGAAGCTATTGCAGAATTGGCAGAGGAACTAGATGTATCTGAGCAATCAGCAGCAACTAGTCTACGCCAATGGGCTAAGCGTAATGACGTTGAGTGCTATAAGAAACCTAAAGGTTCTGGCGCAGGCACTAGCGGTATTATCGTTAAGATCCATGCTTGGATTCTGGAAAACTACGGCTCTTCAGAAGAAGAGTTTGTTGAGTTCTTGAAAGAAGTTGGAACTGATAATACTATGCGTAACAAAAATCGTCATATTGGCGTATTGAAGTTAGCCAAAGCTGTAGCCGCAAAGTACGAATAGTCCACCCTAGCTCCTGGATATGAGTAAAAACTATTTCCTATTATACTCCTGGGCATGAGAAAACTGCCCACCCTTATAAACTTGGAGAATATTATGAAAATAATTGGAGCCGGATTGGCAGGATGTTTAGCTGGAGTTTTAATACCTAACTCTACGCTATATGAACCTAGCACTGGTGGAAAAACTCACGAAGCAATACTAAGATTCCGTACAAATGCAATCGCTGAAGCCACTGGAATCAAATTCAAAAAAATAAAAATCTATAAAGGCATCTGGCATAACGATAGGCCAGTAGCACTATCCCCAAGATACATCTCTCTGTACTCCCGCAAAGTCTCTGACACTATAGCGCATAGATCCATATGCAATTTAGATCCAGAAGAAAGATTCGTAGCACCTGATAACTTCCATGACATATTAAAAGATCAGCTCAAAGGCCGTATCGAATATGGAGTCAACTTAGGCGAAGCTTTAGATGAAGGATCTGATATGAATCCTATCATTAGCACTATCCCACTTCACGTTGCTGCGGAACTATTAGCTTATGATTTCCATGAGCCAAACGTTAGATTCTCTAGTATATATGTTAACAAGTATGCACTTACTGACTGCGATGCGTATATGACCTATTACTATACTGATCCTACTACCACTGTCTATAGAGCTAGTCTTAACGGTAATGAGCTTATTATCGAATCAACGCTAGAGATTACCAAAGAAGATTATAAGATGGTAAAAAGATCTATGGGACTCTCTGGGCTATTCCCCTTTCAAACCTTAGAAAATTATATTCAAAAGATGGGCAAGATAGTTCCTATAGATGATGATCTTAGGAAGGAGCTGATATATAATATGACTAAAGATTATGGCGTATACTCCTTGGGCAGGTTCGCTACTTGGCGCAATCTAATCCTGGATGATGTCTTTAAAGATATTCAGCATATAAAAGAAATGATTAATAAATCTAATTATGACAGGTGCATAAAATGAAAGTTAAACTAATAAACTATACTCATGATGCTTTAAATTTACTTATATATACTAAGTCCACTAGGCTAAAGGCAGATCAAACTTTGGGTGGCATCCGCGTTATGCCAATGGAGTGGAAGCTAGATCAATTATCCTATATGAGGCATACTATAAAGTCTAGCTGGGAGTTTGTTACTTATATATTTGAAATAACTGGCGTTAGCAGGAACTTTACGCACCAGTTTGTAAGGACTAGAACTCAAAGCTATGCTCAGGAGTCTTTGCGGACAGTAGATGCAAGTGAGCATGAGTTCTTGCACTATGGAGAAGAATCTTTAATATATGATGTAGCTATCCGCAATGCCAAAGAGGCTTATAAGGAACTATTGAACTTAGGCTATGATGTGCAGTATGCCAGAGGTGTATTGCCTAGCGATATCCTAACATCTATAATAGTTAAATCAGACCTTAGAACCTTGCATGAAACCGCAAAGTCTAGGCTATGTGTAAGAACGCAAGGAGAGTATCAAGATGTATTCAAAGCTATGAAAGCTGAAGTATTAAGTATCCATCCTTGGGCAGATGACTTCATTAATGTAGCGTGCGTAGATAATGGAGTGTGCATATTCCCTAACTATAAGAAATGTCCAATTCAAAATAATACATTATCCTTTAATGGATACAGAAAAAATATAATTAAAGCAGCTTGGGAGAAAAATAATCATGTCGCTAACCCCGTATCAAGAGATGGCAAAACAATGTAATGTTAACCCGCATTTTAAGGAAGAGTATATGAAAGCATTAGATGAACAAGTGGCAGGTGACCACTATAAAGATATGCCAATTCAACCTATTGAATTCTGTCATAAGAATAAGCTAGGATCAATTGAATCTTCCATAATAAGATATATATGCAGGCACAAAAAGAAGAATGGAAAGGAAGATTTGTTGAAAGCTAAGCACTTAATAGATATGCTACTGGAGTTCGATTATGGAGACTAGTTTTGTAAAGCCTAACTTATTTATACTCGGTGCGCCTAAATGCGGAACAACTAGTATGCACAGTATGCTAGTGAATCACACTGAAGTAGCAAGGAATACAATAAAGGAATCTTTGTATTATAATACTTATGATTTCGGGATGCCCCCTAAGCATAATGTGGTGCACTATAATGAGCACAAGCATGTAATGGATGCTAACACTCATAATTTATTATGCTCATTTGTGCCAAATAGAATAAAGATGAGTGGTGTGAAAGATCCAAAGTTTATAATAATGACTAGAGATCCTTTGAAAAGAGCATACTCTAATTGGAGCATGAGATATGACTATAAAAAACAATATGAATATCTAACTTTTGAAAATGCAATAAAAAGTAACATTGCCACTTATGATCCTGATATATGGTCTACGTGCAAAAAGAGGATGAAACATTTCGATGGAATAAATGATTCAAAAATAAGAACATATATTGAAGAAGGGATGTATTATCATAACATATTAGCATATTCCAATGCGTTTGGAAAGGAGAGCATTATAATAGTGGATATGAATGCTTTAGAAAATTTGGGATCTACTCAGTATTCACCTACGCTTAATAAGATTTTTACATTTCTGAATTTAGATTATGAAGAAATAACACCAGATAAACTTAATGTAGGCAAAGGAGATCCAATGACGGCAATTGATCTTGATGAAATATCGGAAGCTTTAGATATATGGGAACTAGATCAAAGTAAATTAGCAGATTCAGATTTTATGAGGATAAATCAATGAAAACTATAGTAGCATTTGATACAGAAACAACTGGACTTATTAAACCGCAAGTAACTGAGCTTAGTGAGCAGCCTCGAATCATAGAGATATATTGCAAGAAAATGGATGAAGATGGGAAAGAAATAGATACATTTCATAGTCTGTTAAATCCAGGTATACCTTTACCCCCTATCATAACTAAGATAACTGGAATAACGGATAGTGACCTAGAAGGTGCGCCAGTTTTCCTTCAGATTTGGGAAGATCTTGCCAGATTTATGCACGGGGCTGATATTCTAACTGCGCATAACTTAGCATTTGATAGAAATATGCTAGGCAATGAACTTATGCGAGCTGAAAAGCTTTGCAACTTTCCTTGGCCAATTGAGCATATTTGTACAGTTAGGAAGTCTAAGCACTACGAAGGATACAGACTTAACCTAGCTAAGCTCTATAAGTATCTGTTCAACGAAGAATTTGAGGATGCTCACAGAGCGTCTAATGATGTTAATGCGCAAGCCAGATGCTTTATAGAGATGGTAAATAGAGGAGACATAGCATTATGAGCCCAGAAATAGAATTGTTATGTAAAAAGCTGAGAGAGACAGTTAAAGAATTTGGACAAGAATCAATAGATGATGCATCGATCATTGGCTGTCGTGACTTACTTAACGTGAGCGATGTTCCATATATCTATGCCCCCACTATTTCAGAAGATACCTTGGCAGGTGTTCAATTCGATGTAGCTAGATTTTTTGAGGATGTATAATGAGCTATAAAGAAGAACTAGTAAAGATGATTCAATGTGGGCAGGATGTTACAATAAGTAATGGTAAATATTCTGTAAAAATCAATATAAATTATTTGGCATGGGAGTTAAGAAAGGCTATGGATGAATCAACCCATAGATCAAATGAAAATATGACATTGGAAGAATTCAATAGGGACATTCCATTATGATACATTTAGCGTTGCGAACTGAATATAGTTTCCGCAAAGCTTATGCGCCAATAGAGAGAATAGTCCAACTACCTGGAGACTTTATTGGCATTGCGGATGATAATAATACATACGGGCATCTTCCATTTGCTAAGGCTATGAAGGAGGCTGGTAAGACTCCTATCTTTGGAGTTAGGCTGCACGTATGCGAGCATATGAAAGAGAGGTTTAACTATGGAGGATTCGATGTAATACTACTTGCCAAGAATGATGAAGGATTAGGTGAGTTGTACGGGCTAGTTACTGAAGCCTGGGAACAGTTCTATTACAAGCCCAGATTGCATATTGGCCAACTGCAAGATATGTCTCATAATATAATGTGCATTAATCTAAATTGTACTAGGGAAGATATATACTTTGAGCATACTGCCAGGAACTTTAATACACCCGATAGGCTACTTAATGAAATAGACGTATATGTAGATGATAATAATTACATTAATATAGATGATAGGGAAACTTATGAACTAATGGCAGGTAGCTCTAAGCGAGGGGATGATAGGAACTACAACTTTATAAGTGATCCAGACCCTCAGCATGTTCTTAGCCAAGAAGAGGTATTGATATACTTCGGAAATGAAAAGCTATGCAGCAATACATATAATATAGCTAGGAAGTGTAAGGCCGAGATACCTATGGCCGAGATGGTAAAGTATGCAGGCAAGCAGGACATATTAGACTTATCATTCAAAGGAGCTATCCGCAAGGAAGTCCCACTAGATGATCCCATATACCTAGATAGGGTTAAGCGAGAATATCAGCTAATAGAGGACAAAGGATACTCTGATTACTTTCTAATAGTATCTGATATGATTCGCTGGGCTAAAAGAAATGCTATCCTAGTTGGGCCATCTAGGGGTTCGTCAGCAGGTAGCCTAGTATGCTTTCTATTAGACATTACTGAAGTTGATCCTATTAAGCATGGCCTAGTATTTGAAAGGTTTATTGATATTAACAGGCATGATTTACCTGATATAGATATAGATTTTCCTGATAATAAAAGAGATGCTGTAATAAAGTATCTTATTAAAACTTATGGGAAAGATAGAGTAGCTGCCCTAGCTAATATAAATAAGTTTAAAGCTAAGAGTGCAATCGGAGACTTTGCAGCGTGCCTAGGTATACCCCCTTACGAGACGGAAAAGGTTAAAGCCTCTATAGTGCAAAGGTCTGGGGGAGATGCACGGGCTAAGATGTGCATACTCGATACTATAGAAGGTACAGAGGCAGGTAAGGAACTTATAGAGAAATATCCTGCTATGGGCTTAGTAGCTAATATAGAAGATCATGCTAGCCATGCTGGGAAACATGCTGCTGGTATTATAGTATCAACTTTACCTCTAGTAACTTATGGGGGTATAAATGCCAGACCTGATCCTAAAGATGAAAGTAAAAGCCCAGTTCCGCAACTGATGATGGATAAGAAGGGAGCTGAGCAGATTGATCTATTAAAGATTGACGTGCTAGGCTTAAGGACTCTTGCCATACTTGCGGATGCTTGTGATGCTATTAGTATGCCATACAGATATTTATATGCCTTGCCTCTGGATGACCCTGATACGTATAAAATATTTCAAGATCTAAGGCTGAATGGAGTATTTCAATTTGAAGGACAATCTCTTAAGATTATCACCAGGCAACTCGATGTTACGGAATTTAATGATCTTGTTGCTATAACTTCTCTTTCTAGGCCAGGTGCTCTTAACTCAGGGGGTACTGGGCGCTATATCAAATACAGACAAGGAAAAGATAAGCCTCTGTATAGATCTCAAACTCATAGGAAAATAACTGAAGAGTCTATGGGCATTGTTATCTATCAGGAACAGATGATGCAAATGGCAAGAGAGATAGGGGGCATGAGTTGGAAGGAAGTCTCTGAGCTTAGACGTGCTGCATCAAAGTCTCTAGGTGATGAATTCTTTTCTCAATATAAAGCAATATTCATAGAGGGGGCAATGAAAAATGGACACGATGAATCTGATGCAAGAGAGTTATGGACTGACATTTCTGCTACTGGGTCATGGACTTTTAATAAATCTCACGCTGTTAGTTATGGACTTATATCCTATTGGACAGCATGGTTTAAGGCTCACCACCCTTTGGAATTCGCTATTGCTAACCTCAACCATACTAGTAGCACTGATAATGCTATCAAGTATCTACGGGATTTGGTAAAGAATGATAATATAGAGTACGTAGCAGTAGACCCTGATTGCTCTGATATAGGATGGACGGTACAAGATGGTAAGCTAATAGGTGGCCTTACTAATATCCATGGAATAGGAATAGCTAAGGCTAGGAAAATTATCAAAGATAGAGACTCTGGTACGCCTTTTACTCCAGCAATCTATAATAAATTAATGAATCCTGTTACAGATTATGATATGCTATTCCCAGCTTATCAAAAATATGGTAAGTATTACGATGACTGGAAGAAGTATGATCTACCTACTAGGCTTCAGACTATAGATGAAGTATCTGGCAAGGGTGAGTACTTCCTAATTGGAAAGGTACTAGTACGAGATTTGCGTGACCGCAATGACTATCAATCTGTAATAAGGAGAGGTGGCAAGAAAGTAGATAAAGATCAATACTATATGCGCATAATCATAGAAGACGATACAGATTCTATTCTATGCTTTATGGATCATAAGGACTTCGAGAAACTAGACGGTACTAAGTATGCTGAACAGCTAGTAGAAGGGGAGTCTTGGATAATGGTACAAGGAGTAATTAATACAGAGTGGCGCATGCTAACAATTAAAGCAATAGCAGACTTGGAGGAATAAAATGATAACTGAAACGTATACAATGTATAAAAAGGACAATACTGGCAATGTTCGAGAGTGGAACATTCAGGGAGATGATATATGGATCACTATGAATTATGGAGTAGTAAATGGAGCTATGCAAACTAAATATGAAGAGGTATTAGATGGCAAGGCTACTAGAACTCAGGAGGAGCAGCTACTGTCTCGTATCTCTTCAAGGATAAAGAAACAAAAGGATAAGGGCTATGTAGATTCGTATGAATATGCAATGAATAATCATCCTACTAACAGCTTAGGCTTATTGCGGCCGATGAAGGCTCAGCGGTACGATCAGGTGGCAAATGTAGATTTGCTAGAGTCCTATATTCAGAATAAGTATAATGGGCACAGGTGCATAATACATAGAAATGAAGATGGCCTAATAGCCTATTCAAATAATGGCAAGATCATTACTTCAATTGATCATATTTTATCTGATATTAATTTAGAGGTTGGGCAGTATATAGATGGCGAATTATAT
>Ga0164313_10000865_pt1 | contig 25718 bp, 14 predicted proteins | sample GuaBasSedimGuay4_FD_113735 | JGI IMG/M metagenome (GOLD analysis project Ga0164313, IMG submission 113735) | Subseafloor sediment microbial communities from Guaymas Basin, Gulf of California, Mexico - Guay4, Core 4569-4, 0-3 cm | ecosystem: Environmental > Aquatic > Marine > Hydrothermal vents... | reverse complement strand
GCGCCGCACGCGGTCGGGCTGGTCGGGCATGCGTTCTTCGGGCGGCAGGATGCGGTCGACGTGGATGATGTTGGTATTGGCGTCAGTCTCGAACCCGCCCGCGAAGTGCAGCAGTTCGGTCAGAGTCTCGCCTTCGCGTAACTCGAAGGCCATCGGGCGGCGCACACTGCCGCGGATCTCCACCGTGGTCGAGCGCGTGGGCACGAACACGGTATCGCCGGCGCGCAGGATCAGGTCGCCCGAGCGATTACCGCTCAGCAAATAGTCATAGAGGTCCAGCTGTCCGACCTCTTGGTTGCCGCGCATCAGGCGCACGCTGCGCATCGAGCCGTCGGCCGACGGACCGCCGGCCGCGAAGAGCGCGGTGAACACCGTCGCCACGGACGAGAGTTCATAGCCACCCGGTTGTGCGACCTCTCCCACCACGAACACGCGGATGGCGCGCAGTCGGCCGAGGTTGACTTCCACGAAGGTGTTGCCGCTCTCGCCGCTGGCATCGATGCCCGAGTAGGAACGGCTGAGGGCATCGCGGATGGACTGGCTGACCTGGTCGAGCGTGCGGTTGGCGCAGGCGACACGGCCCGCCTTCGGCAACAGGATCGCACCGGATCGGTCCACGAGTCGCTCATGGCGGAACTCGACCTCGCCCCACACGTCGACGGTGATCTGGTCGCCGGGGCCCAGCAGGTAGTCACCCGGAACCGGGCCGAAGCTCTCGGCCGTGAACAGCGACGGGTCGCCGCGGAAAAAGTCCGACCCGAAGATCGTCGCCCCGGATGGAGTCGTCTCCTCGGCTGGCTCGGTGGCGCGCTCGATGGCGATGATCGAGTCAGACAGTGGAAGAACGACCACAGGCGCGGCAGGCAGTTCCGTCAATCCGGGGCTTTGCACGGTGTCGGCATCGGCCGCGGCCACCGCCTGGCCCCCGCCGTAGCGACGCAGCAACTCAGCTTCGCTCATTCCGGTCTCACGCGCGGCGCGCTCGAGCATCTCGGGCGGGACCTCCTGCGCCAAGGCCTGGTTGACGGGCCCTGCGACCACGACCAGTGCCAGCACGGCACTCACCATCAGGATCGCCGACCAGATCCGGGTGGTCGACGGCATTGCTTGCGATTGCATTCTGGTGCGTCCCTGCGAGCTGTTGTTCGGGATGAGGCGGAACTGGTCTGCCCCGGGCAGGTCCCACTGCGGGGTCCGGTCAGACGCGATGCGGTTCCTCGAGAATCGGGGCAAACCGTACGGTAGAGCGCCGCTGCTGACAACCGGATCCGCCTGTTGCTGTGCACTCGTTGACAGTGCCGAATCTGCGAACCTAGAATCGCCTGCCGCCGCCGTGTCTTTGCCCGCAGAGGGTCATTTGTCCCCGATATCTGCTATCGCCAGTCATCGAGAGTCCCGGGCGAGCCTGCGCCGCGGGTTCGGGGCCGCGTTGGTTATGGGAATCCTCGCAGGGTCTGTGGTCAGTGCGACGCCAGGCAACGCCTCCAGCCCCGTCGAACCCGACACCCGCACCGTCGAATGGTCAACCCTGCGCCGCCTGGCCCTCGAGGCCGGCCTCTTCCCGCCGGCCGTGCAACCGGTCTCCGAGGCCGAACTGGCCGAACTGATAGATGCGGCGCTCGACCGAGCGCAGGATTCACAGGCATTCGCAGACCCAGCCGAACTCGCCCGCCTGCACTGGTGGAGAAACCGCTACCGCGCCAGCGGCGATTCACCGCCCGCGCGCCTCTCTGCCCGCGTACTCGCCGGCTACACGGGCCTGGGCGCGCCGCTTGACCACGAAGCCGGCCTGGCCTGGTCACCCGGCTGGAACACCACATTCGAAGCGACCATGGATCTGTCAGCCGGCCGCTGGTGGGCCTCGATCACTGGCCGCCTCTCCGGACAGGTCGCCGCGGCCGGCACCGACTTCTCCGACCCTGGCGCCGACCAGTCCCCGCTTACCTGGCCCGACTGGAGCATCGCCACGGGCAAGGGCCAGGTCCGCGACGCGCGCCTGCAAGGCGACGCCTGGCGTGTCGATGCACCACGCGCGTTGGTCGGGGCCCGTCTCGGTCAATGGAATCTCAGCGCGGGCTGGGCACCACGCCGCACCGGCCCCGGCCTGACCGGCGCCCTGGTCGTCGATGACTCCGGTCGCTCGTTCCCATCGCTCACCGCGCGCCGCACCAGACCCTTCGACTGGGGGTCGGGATTTGTCGGCGCACTCGCGCCCGCCGAGTTGCTGCTGAGTACCGGCCGCCTGACCGAACGACCGATCACCTTCCGGGACGCCGACGGAACCCAGCACGAGAAGATCGCCCACCCCTGGTTCTTCCAGTGGCTGGTCGGATGGCGCATCACTTCGTGGGTGCGTACGACCTTTACGCACGCCGCGATGGCTGCCCCGCGTGAGGGTTCATTGTGGGGAGACCTGTGGCAGATCAATTTTCCTTTGCCGGGCACGACACACGACGAAGTCACCGACGGCCCGGTGACCGATCGCTATTTCTCGGGCCAGCTTGAGTTCCACTGGCACAACGCCCCCTGGCCGTTGTTGCCCGCGTCGGCCGGCCGCGCTTACTGGGAGTACGCGGGGACGGACGTGAACTGGAGTGGCCCCGGCGACGCGGTGCCGAAGATTTCCGCGCCGGCTTCGATGGTTGGCGTCGAACTGCTCAGCCCGACATGGGACCTGGCCGTCGAGTACGCCGAACTGCAGCACCGCGATGTCCTCTGGTACAGCAACCATGGTTTCCCTGAGGGCTACAGTCAGGACGGATGGCTGTTGGGCAACACGCTCGGTGGATCGGGCGAGGCCTGGACTTCAATCGTACGCCTGCGGCCGCGTGGTCCGGCGGTGGAAACGAGTCTGCGGGTGAGGCACGCGGATTGGGGCATGCGCGGCGCGACGCCAGGAACGGGGGAGATGCTCACGCTCGGTGCTTCGCTGAAGAAGTGGTTGTCGGGTGGGCAGGCGATGGCGCGCCAGGGCTGGATCGGGCTTCGTTCCCCGGCTTGGTGGGAATGCACGGTGGAGTACCGGCATGAGCAGGCCGATCCGGGTGCGTATATTGATGGGGGGCAGGCAGTGCCGGGTGCGAAAGACGACTGGTGGCGGGTATATGTCACACTCGGCATATAGCGCGCTGCTTGGCGCGGTGTATCCCGTCACGCTAGACTTGTAATCGCGTAATCAGCATGCCCCACCAGAGCACCAGATCAAGGATGCCAGCCACAACATGACGGACGCACTCGTAGCCATTCTCTTTGTCCTGGGATACTTCGCATTGCAGAAGTGGGTGCTGCCCCGCCTCGGCGTCCCTACTTGAGCATCTCCCGCCTGCGGCTCGGTCGAGCCGCCAAGGGACGAAGCTGTTGAAAGTGCCTCTACGGGTACGCAGGGTAGCATTGCCAGTACTGACGAACAGGCGCAAGCGAGCTCGAAGTCGTACTAGGCACTTTCCAGGTATAACCGTCGATATGGAAATGTGTGGTACTGTGGGGTCCCCCTGGGAGGACCACAAATGAGCACCTATCCGTTCCCGGGCCACCGCGGCGCTCGTCGAGCCGCAGTGTGCGTACTGATGGCAGTCGCCTGTGTCGTGCTACTGGACACCGACGCGCTCGCCGCCCCGATCACCGTCGCCCAATTCGATTTTGATGATGAGTTCGGCGGCCCCGACGCAGAAGGTTGGCGCGCTCTGGAAAGGGAGGGCGACGAAGATGCGTACTTCCACGTCGAGGATTTCTCCGGAGCAGGTCACACGATCTCGCCGCTCAGCGGCAGCGCCTCCATGTGGTGCGGGCTGACGGCCGAAGATCCGCGCACATGTCACTGGGAGGGAGCGCCCGGGTATGGAAACTCGTGGCGCCAGAACCTGAGCTCGGTCGAGTTTGCCGTGCAGGGCGATGTGACACTGGCCTTCCTGATGGATGCCTCTCTCGAGACCGGCTACGACTTCGTTTTTGTGCAGTACGAGGATCTCGACGGCGCCTGGATCACACTGGATTCATACGATTGCGGGCGCTTCAGCCCGTGCAACACACCGTCGCAGAGTTACGTGATTCCTGCAGCGGAGCATGACGGGACGATACGCTTCCGCTTCTTCCTCTCATCGGACGGTGCCATCTCTGATGAAGGATTCTGGGCGGCCTTCATTCACACAGCGTTCGTGGTGGACGACCTGAGCGTGAGCGATGCCACGGGCCTGGTTGATTTCCAGGACTTCGAGAGCGAAGCCATCAACGACGCCGTGACCACCGATGGAAACTGGTACGCGGAGGTCAATAGCGATGCCCTGAACTCTGGCGGCCTGCACAGCGGAACTTCGCTCTTGCAGGAATCCGTGACCCAGAACTCCACGAACATGTGGGCATTTCTTGGCGGATCCACAACGAAATACACCTGTGTCGGTCACCCCGAACAGGCCACGACACCCTGGACGCGGAGCATCGTTCGGTCACCCAGGATCAGCATCATGCAGGATGTTGATGGCAATCTGCTTTCGGGTGTCGTTGACAGCATTGTCGTGAGTTTCGATGTGTACCGCGACATTCCCGTTGGGCAGCAGAAGTCGTACATCACGCAAATCCTCTCGTACTCGCCCTGCTTTATCGGCCGGCAGAGAAGCTGGCACGACGGGAACCAGAAGGACTGGTTCCGTCATGAGGTCGTCCTGGTTCCGCCCGCCGGTACGATTGAAATTGTTGTCGAGCTCGGCGTCGACAACACTACTCCCGACCATCCGTGCAACAGTCATGCGCCCCTGTTCGACAACGTGGTGGTGGAGCGTTTCGGTGGTGTGGTGACGGCCACGCAACCGGCAGACGGGCCGCTGCGGGGTGCCTTGAGCCAGAATCGGCCGAACCCGTTCAATCCGATCACCGTAATCGAGTACGAGGTTCCTGCTGGCAACGAGCACGTGCAACTGCGGATCTTTGATGCCAGGGGCAGGATCGTGCGCACGCTGGTTGATGAACGTCAGCGGGGCGGTCCTGCGAGTGTGAGCTGGGACGGGACCGACCAGGACGGCCGTCAGCTCGCCAGTGGCGTGTACTACTATCAGTTGACGACGGGGAACAAGCAGGTGAGCCGGCGGATGGTGTTGTTGAAGTGAGTTGAGGATATTGGGCAATGGGGGGGCTGCACGCCGACTGCGCTTGCCGATCGTGGAGTTGCAGGCGGCGGCGTGAACTGCATCGTGCATTCAAGACCACGGCCCGCCCGGGGGCCAGTGACCATCGAAAGCCTCAGAGGTGATCGCAACGCGAAGGGGCTTGTCCACGAAGAGGCTGATCGCTTTCACCACCTCTCCGATGCTGCCGATTTCGGAAGCGCCTGACTTCCGCGTGAATGCGCTCCACTGAGCGATTTTGGACAGGTCCTCCGAGAATTCTGTGGTCAGTGCGAAGGGCACGTGTGCTGGGATTGGAGTTCCCCGGCGCTCGAAGGTCGCCCGAATTGCTTCTACGACCAGCTCACCGCCAAAGGCAAACATTTGCGAAAGGATTACCAGGTCGTAGAAGTCCTTCATCCGGCTGTTCGCCTGTCCGAGTTGGACCATGGCCTCGAGTTTCTCGGCTACGACGGTTTCCCGAGGGTAGGCCAGTAACCGGGGCGCAGGGAAATCAAGCAGTGTCGGGAATTCCACCGCGCCGGCCTCCGGCGTGATTGCATCCCCGAATCCTACGTCGATTTGCAGTCGGATTTTCGCGCCGGCGATTCGAGCGATCACGGCAGCACGGGTCCCGCCGTAGGCCTGGTCTTCACGTATCGGTCCAGCGGCCAGCGAATCGAGGTCGAACAGGACACCGTCGTCCTGGACGTCGAGCGTGAGGATCTCGGCGAACACCGACCTGATGTGTCGCTCGCTCGGGTCACCAAGCCCGAGCAGATCGACATCGCGTGTAGCCCGATGTGGTACCCCGGTCCAGAGAGTGAAGAGTGTCGCTCCCTTGAGAACGAACCGATCCGCGTAGGGCGAAACCGACAGTCGGTAGAGAAGCCTCTCGTTGGCATATCTGGTGAGGACGAGCTGGTAATCCTCTCGACGCTCCCGCGAAATCTGGAGCAGGCGTGCCCGTACCGAGGCTCCGATATCCTTGGGCGGCCGGGTCAAATCAGTGCCTCCATATAGGGGCGCATCTTCGTGTGCACGCGGTCGGCCCGTGCTGCTTCCACGAGCCTCTCGACTCCTCCCCGGTGCATGCTGAAGTAGTCGCGCAGTGCTTCGAGGGCGACATCGAGTCCGACATGCCGTTCGTAACGGAAGCAGTCAGCGACGGTCTTTGCCGGGGTGGTAATCCGGACCGTGACGCCCTCGATCTTTCGCGTCTCCACTCCGTGAGTCCTGGCCCGTCCACTGGCCCGGACGACTTCGATCGGCGGATAGGAGATCTTCGGCGCTCGCGCGTGGCGGTCGATCATAATCCAGACTGCGTGGGCGATCTGTGTCGTGAATCCGTGGACCTCAAGGGCGCTGATAAGGCAGATCGTCGCCTGCGGAGCCCGGACGGCAACGTCGGCGAGTGCTGTGTGCTCGGTAACGTCCCCGTCAGCGAGACGGTAGATTCCACGGTCGGACCGGAGCAGCAGGCCGCGATCACTCAGGCGGCGCAGGTAGACACGCGGGATTCCGGACTCCTCCAGATCTCTGGCCCGGATCGGCCCCTTCCGGGCGAGCCGGAGGAGCTTGTCGTATTTGGTGGTCTTTTTGGGCATGATACAAATAGACTACCATAATAAATAATGACAGTCAAGTAGTAACAACTCTCGTGCCGGTTTTCGAGTCTGTATCGGCGTTGGCGCTAGGCCCCATCCGGGGAGCAAATGGCGGTTGGGCGAAATTATCGCCCTCCGGTCAACAGAGCCCCCGTCTCGAGATGAGGCGGGGGCTCTTGATTGGGGTGATGTGTTGGTGGTTGAAGCGTGAGCGGGCAGGCCGCGAACTACCACCCAATGGGAAACCACCCACGCCCCTAGCCGCTGACCCGCGCCCCCAAGGCCTTCCTTATCACCCAAGCCGTCATCCCGAATAACGCCGCCAGCGACACCAGCTCGATCAACGCGCCACTCTGCGTCCAGCTCGCCGGCATCAGAGGCATGTGCATGTTCGACACCACCAGAATCGCGATCAGGATCCCGCCGATTGCCTCACCGGCAACCAGGCCGGACGAGTACAGCAGCCCCTGGTGGATCTTCTTCTCATGCAGCTCCTCGCTATCGCCGGCCTTCTTGCTCCTGAGGTCGACGAAGCGGTAGGCCGCGCCACCGATCAGGATCGGAACGGTCACGGTCCACGGCAGGTACATGCCGACAGCCAGCGGCATGGCGTGCAGGCGGAACACGGTTTTGCGCGGGGCCAGGAAGAAGTGATCGATGAGGATCGCCGCAACACCAACCGCGGCGCCCATGTAGACCAGGTTCCACGGGATGGCATCGCCGGCGCCGAAAATCCCGCCCACGAGCTTCTCGAACATCACGCCTTGCGGCGCCTTGAGTGCCTGCACGCCCTCACGCGCGGGCTCGACAATGCCGTAGGCTGTGTACAGGAGCTGCATGGTCGGTGCGATGATCACTGCGGGGACGATCGCGCCAAGCAGCTCGCCGGTCTGCAATGCGCGTGGAGTCGCGCCCACGAGTTGCCCGATTTTCAGATCCTGACAGATATCGCCGGCGGTCGAAGCCGCACAACAGACCACGCCGGCAACGCCTAGTGTGGCGAGCATGCCCGCCGTACCCGAGTAGCCGAACACCAGCAATAGCGCCGCGGTCGCGAGAACTGTGCAGATGGTCATTCCCGAGACCGGACTGTTCGAGGAGCCGACCAGGCCCACAATGTAGCTGGCGACGGCGACAAAGAAGAATGCCAGAACGAACATCACGACGGTCGTCACGGCGGTCACCACGCCGCTCTTCGTCATGATGAAGTACACGAGCGCGCTCAACAGCATGCTGCCGATCAAGAGCATGCCGAGCGCCTTGCCCGTGATGTCACGATCGGTGCGTGGCAGGTCTGACTGATCCACCTTGCCTCGTACACCCGCGATCGCAGTACGCAGCGCATTGCCCATGCTGCCGGAGATCTTGATGATCGAGTAGACGCCGGCCACGACCATCGCCCCGATGCCAAAGAAGCGGATCTGCGTATCCCAGATGTTCATGATCGCGTCGGTCGCGCCCATGCTGAAGTCTGCGCCGTTTGCCAGAAACGGAATCGCGCCGACGAAGCTTACCGCGCCGCCAAGGAACACGAGCAGGGAGACTTCCCAGCCGACGATGAACCCGACCGACATCAACATCGGAGAAATGTCCGTGCCGATGTAGAAGCCGGTCCGGCCGGTCTGAATAGCGCCCTCGACCGTGCCCTTGAACAGGCCCACGACCTGCACCAGTGCCTTGAATCCCAGTCCCACACCCAGTGCCGTGAAGATCCCCTTCATTTCGGCACCGCCGCGGTCGCCGGCCTTGAGCACCTCTGCGCAGGCAACGCCCTCGGGGAAACGCAGTTCCTTCTGCTCGACGATCATCGGCCGGCGCAACGGGATCATCATCACGACGCCCATCACACCGCCAGCCATCGCGATCAATGTGGTTTCCCAGAAATGGAAGTGGTCCCACAGGCCGAGCAACACCAGCGCGGGCACGGTGAAAATGATACCGGCAGCCAGGCTCTCACCCGAACTCGCGATCGTGTGCACCACGTTGTTCTCGAGGATCGTGCCGCGCTTGAGGATGCCGCGCAGTACGCCCATCGAGATCACCGAAGCCGGGATCGCGGCACTCACGGTCATGCCGGCATAGAGCCCGACATAGACATTGGCCGCGCACATGATCACGCTGAGCAGCAGGCCCAGGCCGAGCGCGGTGAAGGTGAGCTCGGCGATCTTCCGGTCGGCGGCGATATACGGCTGTTGGACTTCAGACATGGGCCTCTGCCTGGTCGAGGGGATCGGGGCGTACGCAGGTGGATGCTCAAGCGGAACTGAGGGGGTCGGACGCGATTGTGATGCAGGGGCAGCGAGGGTCGAGTCTACCCTGCATGTGCAGTGGGACAAGATGATTTCCCGGGCAGGCAGTGGCGTGGATCAAGATCGCGGCGAGGCCTGCCTCGTGCCTGTGCGCCGTCACGAGCGTGCTGTGTCTTCTCGTGGACGGCATAATGAACGGCGGCAGTCGCAGCTCCCCGGCTGTCAACTCAATGGGAGTGCTGGACGCGAAATGCCCCAAGAACCCATGGATCCGGCTCTCTGACGATTTCCAGGATCACCCTGTATTCACCTTCGGCAAATCCGTCCTGGTCGACGAGCACGAGCTGTGTCGACGGAGGTGACCAGGGGGCGGCGGCCAATCGGGTCTCCGCAATTCGCTGCCCCGCGGGATCGATGACGACGAGGAGGGGTGTCACCCCAGCCTCGACATCAGATGGAAGTGGTGTGGCGAGTATGAACGCCGTTGCGTCGGGAGAAACGACGAGCACCGTCGAGGCCGTGCCCCGAAGCGTGCCGGGTGTCACCACGGCGAGTTCGATCCCGTGAATCGCAGGTGCCTCGCCGCGGGGTATTCCCATCACCAGAACGAGCGCCGCCGCCGCGCCCAGGGCAGCACCGCCAACCCAGGGCAACCATGCTCTGGCGCCCCGACTGACTGGTTCGTCGACCGCAGTCAGCCAGGATTGTGGCGACAGGCCCAGCATTTCGAGTTCATCGCGACAGGAGTCACATCGCTGCACGTGCTCCAGCACGAGTTCACGCTCGATTCCGCGCAACCGACGTCCGGCGTCGGTCCATCGCGCGAGCAACGCTGCGGGCACATGCCCGATGCCGTCCCGCTCCGGGGGTTCGAGCAGGCTGGCGTAGGCGTCCTGCCCCTCCAGGATGCCTCGAATCCGCCGCTCATCTTCGTCGTCCAGCGCTCCCAGCGCGAACGCAACCACCCGTTCTTCGGCCCACCGGAGTTCGTCACTCATCTCGTCTCATTCCTCTCCGAACAGGTGCTTCAGGTCGGGGTCCGCGCGGAAGATCTTCCGGGGAAGCTCCAGGCATCTGGACCAGCGCTTGCGCACGCTTGCATGACTCAGACCGAGTTCGGTCGCCAGCTGCCGCCAGTTCCTGCGTCGGAACCAGGCCCGGGCAAGGTGCTCGCACTCGGCCCGGCCCTCACGCGCGAAGAGCTCGAGTACGATGAACTCGATCCGATCGACCATGTCTCCGAACCCGGCGCCACCGCCCTTCTGCGCATCGGGAATCTCGCTATGAGAATCATCCAGCGGATTCGTGAGCCGCTCATGTCGGTAGCGTCGACGCAGGAAATCCTGAAATGTCCGACGCGCCAATACGGTCACCAAGGCCTCGATATCCTCGATCCGTTCCCTCCGACTTGCGCGGAGTAACCGAACGCAGCCCTCCTGGACCAGATCGTCCAGTTCCGTGAGCTCGGCGTGGTCGAGACGACCGGAAAGGCGCAGCCGGAACGACTCCCGGACCATCTCCCAGTCAATGGGTGGTGGATCCGGGCTGGATTGCAGGGAACTCATGCGAGCCTCGGGTCGGGTGGAATCAACTGATCCCGGTCAGCCTACGGATCCGACCCAACACAGACAAGCAGCATGAATCGTCAATCGAGGGGTCGCCAGGAATCAGAAGCGTGACCGGAAACCGGGTTCAGTGCCAGTCGCCGACCGCGACAAATCCGGCCCATTGGTGAGGATGGAGGGGCCGGCCCTCTTCCCGCAGTCCTGCCAGTCGGTTCAGACCGGCGTTCCTGACCGCGTCCCCCAGGGGCACTCCCGCGGCGAGCTCAGCATAGAAATGCGCCATCCATGCGCGGGCGGTCGCGTCGGGCACGGGCCACAAGCTCATCACGACCGTGGACGTTCCCGCGATGCGGAATGCGCGACGCAGTCCCAGGACGCCTTCTCCTGTGACGACGGTTCCACGACCGGTGTCACAGGCCGACAGGACGGCAAGCTCTACGCTCCGCAGATCCAGTGCTGTGAGCTCCTCCGCGGTCAGGATGCCGTCGTCGTAAGGTGAGTCTGCCGCGGATCGGGAAGCGCGATTCGCGCCGGCAAATACGAGTCCCGAGAGCAGCAACGGATTCTCCGAAGGGGAATCCGCTTCGCACCCATCAGGGAGAAAGAACCCGTGTGTGGCCAGGTGGAGCCAACGCCTGCCCGGAGCGTATTGCTTGAATTGCTCCTCGCTTGCCTCCCGTCCCGTGAGAGTCAAGACGTCCTGCGTAGCCTCGAACATGGCGCGGATGTCCTGGACTTCACGTCCCGACTCGGGCAGCGAGGGCCAGTGCGTTTCGGCCAGCGCCAGGCAACTCGAATCCAGACTGCGGTAGACGGCAGACTCTTGCCCGGCCGGCATCGTGGCCAGCTCGAGCCGTTGGTAGTCATCGAAGTCGGCGTCACCGAGCGCGAGGATCCCGCCGCGCGCAGTTTCCCGCGTCGCAAGAGGCGCATCGAAGCGCACCAGGTCGCGCGCCGCATCGAGCAGGTGGATAGCGGGCCCGCTCTCCAGCAGGAAGTCACCGTTCGTAGATGGCAGTGCGACGAGATCAATCAGGAGGAGGGCGCCGTCCGGCACGAAGAAGACCACGCTCGCATTCCCGATACGCTCTTCGATCGGATCCCAAACCGTCTCGCGCAGCCGGGTTCCCGTCTCCTCGATGCCCGACAGTGCATCCGGGACCGCCCAGAGTGCGGCTGCGTCGTTACGCAATGCGACGAGGGCGTCACGCCAATCCCCGACCCTCTGGTCGGTCTCGCCAGAGGAACCCAGGACGACGAAATCAAGCACATCGTCGGGACGCATGATCAGGGCGACATCGACAGTCGGCTTCTCGAGTTGCGTCGGAGGTGCCAGTTCCACACGCACGATCTCGACGAGCACGCTCGAGTCAGGCAGGAGCTCGCGCACTCGCGCCGGCGTCAACGAGTCGAGCGATCGTTGTTGCCTGAACTCGTGGCTCATCCGCGCGAGTTCGACCTCGGCCTCTTCCTTGCGCAACCGGGCCCGCTCCAGCGATACCTGAAAGGCGTCAGCATCCTCGCCGGGGCCCTCGACCCAGATCGCGCCCAGCTCCATCCGACGGTCCGCCAGCGCAGACCAGGCTTGCCGTGCCTCAGGGGTATCCCGATCGAGGATGGATCGATTGCGGCCTGCCAGCTCTTCCTGCACGAGTCCGCGGTGGCGTAGCGTCCAGGCCCAGCAGGCATCTGCCCAGGCCTGCCGATCAGAATCCGCGGTCGTCAGGCCCAGAAAGAGCAGTGACTCCGGTTTGCCCCGTGCGCCAACCATCGCGAGCGCCTGTCGCTCGTGCATGTAGGCCACGGTTTCACGCAGGTGGCGATCCTGGATGTCGACTGCACGGAGCGCCTGATCCAGGGCCTCGCCCCTGCGATCCTGCTCGAGAAAAGCTGCACCAAGGACCAGGTGTGAGTCAGCCGTCTGCGGATGGTCCGGGCCCAGTCGGCTGATGCGGATCCCCAGCGCGCGCTCATAGAGTGGAACGGCAGCGAGCACCCCACCGCGCAGCATCTCGAGGTTGGCCAGGCTCTCCAGGCTGCTCGCAACATCCGGGTGATCCGGACCCAGGGTCTTCTCCCAGATCTCGAGCGATTGTTCGAGCTGCGCGGCAGCGGTTTCGTAGTCGCCGATCCGCATGCTGGCAATGGCGAGATTGTGGCGGGTCTCGGCAACGTGGGGATGATCTGGACCCAGTTTCTTCTCACGGGCAGCGAGAGTTCGCTCATAGAGGGGTATTGCAGATTCATAGTCGCCGGTCTCGTTGAACAGGTTGGCGAGGTTGTTGTTCGCAGCGAGAGTCAGCGGGTGCTCCGGGCCGAGTGAGGCAATCGTGATCTGGAGCGCTCTTTCGTAGGCTGACCGCGACGCCTCGTAATCCCCGGTCTCACGGTACAGCACTCCCATGCTGATCAGAGTGTAGGCGAGGGAGGTGTGATCCGGACCGAGCAGTTCTTCCTTGATCGCCAGGGCCCGCGCGTAGTCATCAGCGGCTGCCGTGTAGTTGCCCGCCCGCAGGTGGTTGTTGCCCATGTTTTGCAGGATCTCCGCAACGTCCTTGTGGATCGGACCATGGGCTGCTTCCCGAATCGCCAGCGCCCGCTCGAACAGCGGAGCGGCCTGATTGTAGTTGCCGAGTCTGCGTAGTACGTTGCCGAGGCTGTTCAGCGACTTGGCGATGTCGAGATGGTCGACGGGAAGGACTCGCTCCCGGATCGAGAGCGCTCGCTCGTGCTGCTCCAGCGCACCTTTGAGATCACCTGCCGCGGCGAGCACCAGCGCGTAACGACTGATGCTGGTCGCCACAGCGGGATGTTCGGGGCCGAAGGCATCCTGATTGAGAGCGATAGCCCTGACTGCCATCTCCTGTGTTTCCGGTTTGGCCGAGTCACCCGCGCGCCTGGCGGCGGAAACCAGCTTGTCGAGGATCGCGGCTGCCCGGGCGGCATCCCCCTTGGCTTCAGTGAGTAATTCGAGCCCCACGGTGCGGGCTTCGTCGTAGCGACGCTCATCAATCAGCGATTGCAGGGACTCAAGCGAGATCTCCGGCTCTTCGGCACGCAGACCCACTCCAGTCAGCGTGAGTAACACCGCACAGAGCAGCAGACACCGTGAGAGTCGAGGCACGGTCAACTTCCAGGCACACCCGAGTAGCGATCGAGCTGACAAGAACAGGCCCTGCCAGTGTAGACCAGCAGGACCCCCGATGGATACATCCCTGGCTTTGATCGACGAAGGTGCCGCGACACTAACTCCTTGTTGTCCATCCGTTTACCGACGCCTGAGGCAATGGTGCGCTGGCTGGGCCAACGTGCCCCCAATGCAGCTCCGTCACACTCCCCGTGTCGTGACGACCCTTCGAACAACCCCAGTTCTCCAGGAGGATCGTCATGGCACTCGCACGCCCGGTTTTTGTTGCCTTGATCTTGTGCGTCATCATCGCCACGCCGGCACCCGCCGCTGACAGCGAGGCCGGGGTCCGACCGGCCGTCGCATCCGAAGCCGCTGTTGTCGTGCTGAATTTCCTCGAGTTGCCACTCGAGGAACTACCGCCGCGCCTGCGCGTCATCCGCGAGATCCTCGACACGCGCAGCGTGGCCCTGGCTGAGCTGCAGGCCCGCTACGAGGCCGCGACCTCCGACGAACAGGCACTCCTGGTCCAGCGCGAGATGCACGAACTGAAGCAAGGCACCGAACTCACGCTGCTGCAGGCGCAGCTCGAGTTCGCCCGTGAGGAGGGCGCGGTGGAAAAGGTCGCTGAACTGGAGTCCATCCTCGATCGCGCTACCTCGCGAGCCGGCGTACTCGGACCGGTCGAACGTCCGCGTTCAGTGGATGAGAGTCAGGAACAGAAATGAAAACGCTCCTGAGCGCCCTCATCATACTGGCATCGCTTCCAGCCGTTGGCGCTACCGCACAGGAAGCCGAGCGCCGAGCCCCGACTGAAATCCGGGCGGTCGGCAGGATAGTCTATCAGAATCCCCGGGGTGAGCTCGTTGGTGTCGACGACTTCCCTGTCGATCTGGTCGAGGTCGCGTGGGGTGCAGATTTCTGCGGGAATGGCAGAGTTGGCCTCTCCGCACACACCGACGAGGATGGGTACTTCGACTTCACCCGGACCTACGAGCCCGAGAACTTTCTGTGTGATGGGTCTCCCGACGTACGCATCGCGTTCGGCCTCAGCGGGTCAAGGACCCAGACCGCTGTCGTGGTTGACTTCCCCGGCGGAACGATTGACTTCGGGACGCTCAGTCAGGGCAGCGAGCTGGGCAACATCCGTGCACACCTCTATACGGTGCAGGTGCGCGCGGAGCGGTGGTTCGCGGAGCACGGATACCCTCTCGTGCGTCCCCTGCATCGTAGTTGGTACAAAGTTCATATCTCTAGCCACCTGCCGACCTCGACGCGAATCACCCAGTACAGAGTCAATGTCTTTGGCGAAGCCATGAAGTGGTTACACCCCTCCGACCAGTGGAACGAAACCCTGTCCGCACGGCTCTTTGCCGAAGAGTGGATTGACCGGAACTCGAACTACTGGGACATGGATGGTTGCAACGGCGTGTGCGACAGCGAACGCTTCCTGGCGGGGAGCGGCGGTTCGTGTGGATTCTGCGTCTGGTGCCCCGAGTCCGCTACCATCGCCTGGCACCAGGGCTTCGCGGCCTGGGCAGCATCGCAGATCGTCGGCGAGTTCGAGACACGTTACGGCGATGTCCCGATCAGCCATGAGACCTACGAACATCACCAGGGCTGTGCCTCCACTAGTCAGGACCAGTGGGAGACCCCGGGTCTTTTTGCGGCCGTGCTGACCGACATTTCCGACTCGAGAAACGAGCACAGTGCCACGACTCCAGCGTTCTGGGACGCGCTCGCCGTCGGACCTGAGCCCATCCTGGAGGTATTCGCCTCGACCGTGATGAACCACCCGGTGCATTTCTTCAACGAGTTCAAGGTCGCCCATCCAGAGTGGTGCTCCGAACTCGCCCTGACCGCGCGGCACAATGGATACGTCATCGACGACACTCCCCCGGCCGTTGTGGACGATCTGGTCTCGACCAGCCATACCGTTGGTGTCCCCTTGAGTGATGCGACCGTCGATCTGGACTGGACCGCACCGGTGGACGACTGCGAATCGGCCTGGCAATACTCCATCAGATGGGGTGCGAGTCCCCAGTTGCCCAACACCATCGCTGAAGTGCGTGGTGCGACCAGATGGACCACCGGTGTGATTCCGCCGGGAAGCTGGTACTTCACCATCCGTGCGGCCGATGCCACCGGGAACTGGAACGGTAGCTACGACACCGTCGGTCCGATCATCATCGGAGAGCCGATCCCCGCCAATCTGGCGCACGTGTCCCAGACGGGTTGGACCTCTCTCGTGACGCCGCGCGAGAACGGCTCGGCCTCGCCGGGCAACGTCCCACTCCCGGCCTCGCTCACCGGCGACACCAAGTCGACCTGGTGGAACGCCACCGTCGGAAACACGGGCGGCGACCCTACCGGAACAGGGACCGGCCTGTGGGTGCAAGCCGACGGTATCGGATTCTACAATCCATTCGACCCGGTGGACCATGCCGCCTCCGTGCCGAACCTGGTGGCCAGTGCCGATTACGAGGCGCTGAATCTCGGCCCGATCACGGTGCGCGGCGGACGCCACACCTTCGGGGCCTACAACGACTTCACCGGCCTCGTTGCCGAGGATGACGAGACCGACAACTACTGGGGGCAGCAGTGGATCTGGTCACCGATGCAGCTCGCTGTCGAAGGATCGACCTCGCGCTTCGGACCGCCCGCGCGGACCGGAGGCTGGAACGGTTCGGTGAGCACGATCTGGTTCAACTCCGACGGGGTCAACTTTCCGGCGACCGGTACTGGAGCGGGCTGGTGGAATGCGGTCACGTTGGTCGCGAACGCACGTGACGCCGACTTCGACGCCCGTTTGCACGTTGCCTCGACTGGCCCGACAAACGGATTCGCCTCGAACGTCGGGTTCAGTGGACGCCCCGCCGACTGCCTCGACGCCGTGTTCGCCAACCGCAACATGGCGGGCAATTCGACCTGGGATGCAGGAATCATCCAGGCCAATGACGAGGCCGCGCTCGCGACCTACGAGGTGCGCCACGTCACGAGCACGGTGGAGGACTTCGGCGTCGAACGGATGTTCTCGCTCACGCAGTTCGACTACATGTCCCTGCACGAAGTATGGATCGACGCTGCCGATCTGGGCCCTGTGAGCTTCGTCGTTCGCTGTCTGACCTCCGAGGACGCACCCTTCCACGTTTCCTGGCTGGAGGATGCCTTCACGACCGGGGGTATGGACGACTACACGGCGACGGATGCGAGCGACGAGACCGGCCTGGCCCGGCTCGACACGAGCGTCACTTCCTCCGGCTACCACTGCCTCGTCGTCTACCGCGATCCCAAGGACGGCGCTATCGAGGCTGAGGACTACATCATCGAGATCGACGTCACTCCACCGGATCTGGTTCCCGACCAGCCTGCCGGCTGGGCCGCCTCGATCGTTGCCCGTGGGACGAATGATGCGGTCCCGGGCACCGTGCCTGATCCGGCGTCGTTGCCCGGCTGGTCGACATCCACCTGGCTGAATGTTGCGATCGCGAACGTCGGGCCGACGACCGCCGCACCGGGCTTCGATGTCACGGTGGACCTGGACGGCATCGTCATAGCGCCCCTCGGCACAGCGGAGCTGCCTCCGCTGACTGGCGTCGACGGCCAGAATATCGGGCCCTACGAGGTGCGCGGCGGACGCCACACTCTCGCAATGCGGATCGATGCCCCGGACATCATCGAGGAGATTTCCGAGCTGAACAACAACACCGCGCGTCAGCGCGCGTGGACTCCACAGACGCTCGGCTTCGGGGTCAATGCCGCGATTCCGATACCTGGAGACATCTTTGGGAGCTGGGAACACCTCGACTGGTCCGACCCGGCCGTGATCTGGCCCAATGCCGACGGATACCGCACGCCAGACTTCGATCCGGCCAGTGGCTGGGGTGCAGTGGCGGCCATGCCCGGATTGTCCAGCGACGTGACGCTGCGGCTTCACTATGCGCTCGACGACATCGACCTGTCCTTCGGTGAGCCGATCGCCTTCTCCGGCTTCGGCATGGGTGAGACGGATTTTTGCCTGATCGAACTACCGCTGCTCAACAGCCCCAACTTCGACGTCGGTCTGAGTGGCGGAATGGGCAGCGAGGACAGCGTGATCGAGGTCGTCACCTCGACTTACCTCGCCAACGACCCGGTTGGCGTCTACGGGGCCTTCCAGCTCGGAGCCAGCGAGATGCTCGACTTGCACGAGGTCGATCTCACGGCGGGCTTCCTGTGGGTGCGGCTGGAGAATCTCAGCGCGAGCGCCGATCTGGGGATATCGATCCACGCATCCGGGGTCGGTGCCATGGGCCGGATCGACGCGATCCCCGACGGCGCGGCCTGGGTGAACGTCTCCGGGGGTGACGAGACGGTTCTGTGCGCAATCCCGTTCTCCGGGAACTACTGCATCGCCGTCTGGAAGGCCCAGTCGGGTTCGCTGGCCGAGACCGCGGACTACCGTCTGAACTTCCAGACCCCGACCGATGCACCGTCGACGACTCCGGTCACACGAACCCGTCTCGTGGGCGTGCAGCCGAACCCGTTCAATCCGCAGACGGAGATCGCGTTCCAGGTCGACAACCGCTCCCGTGTGGTGTTGGACGTGTACGACCTTCGTGGTCATCTCGTGCGACGGCTCGTGGATACCGAGTACGGGCCCGGACGACACCAGGCCGTATGGAACGGTACGGACGATGCCGGGCAGACCGTGTCTAGTGGAGTGTACATCGTGCGCTTCGCGGCGAACGGACTCGAGGAACGCCGAAAGGTCACTCTCGTGAAGTAGCCGACTTGCCAGCACTCCGGAATTCCAACATGATCGGGATCGCTTCCCCGATCCCGGAGTTTGCATGAGCGCTGGCGCCCGTCGCACCTTGATCATTCTCGCGCTCAGCCTGGTGGGCGTGGCCGCACTTCTCACCGCAGCGGGCACCTTCCTGCTGCGCGGCAGCCTGCCGCGCCTGAACGGCAGCACGCAGATCAGCGGGTTGGAGGAGCCCGTCCTCATCGAGCGCGACAATCTTGGCGTGCCGACGATCCATGCCGCCAATCGCGTAGATGCTGCCCGGGCACTGGGCTTCCTGCATGGGCAGGATCGTTTCTTCCAGATGGATCTGTTACGCCGTTCGGCCGCCGGCGAGCTGGCCGCGCTCTTCGGACCTGCGGCGCTTGACGCCGATCGCGACACGCGGCGACACCGATTCCGCCATCGTGCGGCGAAGGTCATCGCAGCAGCGAGCCCGTTCGAGCGCGCGCTCATCACGGCCTACACCGCTGGCGTCAATGATGGGCTTGCCGACCTGCGTGTGCGTCCGTTCGAATACCTGCTGCTGCGGCAAGCACCGCAACCCTGGTTTCCCGACGACACTGTACTGGTCGTCTGCGCGATGTTTCTCGATCTGAGTCTCTTCGCCGCCCATGCGGAGGGCGCCGAGGCGACCGTGCGCGACACTCTACCCCCTGCTCTGGCCAGCCTGCTTCTGCCCGAGTCGAACCGGTGGGAGGCGCCGTTGCAAGATGGGGGAGCTGAGTTTCCGCATATGCCCACCGATCTCGACCTTCATTCAGGCCCGGGTAGTACGGGTCCTGACACGGGTCGCTATATAGACAGCCTGGAGACGGAACCAACCACCCGCGACGCCGCCGGCAGCAATAACTGGGCGGTGGCGGGTCGATTGAGCGGGCACGGCGGTGCGCTGCTCGCAAACGACATGCATCTCGGGCTTTCCCTGCCCAATACCTGGTATCGCGTGCGTACGATCTGGCGCGATCAGGGTCGCAGTCACGAGACGATCGGTGTAACGCTGCCGGGCGTGCCGGCACTGGTCACCGGCAGCAACGGGCAAGTGGCTTGGGGTTTCACGAACAGCTACGGCGACTGGTCTGACCTGGTCATTCTGGAAACCGATTCGCTTGGCCGCTATCGCACGCCCGATGGTTGGCAGGAGCTGGCGCGCATCGAGGAGCAGATCGATGTCGCCGGCGCGGAGTCCGAGACCCTGATCATCGAGGAGTCGCGCTGGGGCCCGGTCTGGTCGACCGATCTCCGGGGTCGGCCGCTGGTCCTGCGCTGGACCGCTCACGACACCGAGGCGTTGAATCTGTCCTGGTTCGGACTGGAATCGGTGTCTTCGGTCGATGAGGCGGTGCTTCTGGCGGCCACCGTGGGCATGCCACCGCAGAATATGGTTTGTGCGGACTCGACCGGGTCGATCGCGTGGACCATCGCCGGCCGGATTCCGCGTCGCGTTGGTTGGGATGGGCGCCTGCCAGTGTCCTGGGCCGACGGGAGCCATGCCTGGCGTGGCTATCTCGACGCGCAGGAGCAGCCGCGCATTCTCGACCCTGACGAGGGGCGTCTCTGGACGGCAAACAACCGGGTGACTGCCGGTAATGATCTCGCCCGCATCGGCCAAGGCGGTTACGCGCTGGGCGCTCGAGCCCGGCAGATCCGCGACGGACTGCGGGCGATGGACAGACCACTCGAAGCAGACATGCTCGCCCTGCAACTCGACGATCGTGCACTGTTTCTCGAAGAGTGGCGGCAGATCGCGCACAGAGCGTTGGCCGGCAACGAAAGCAGCAGCGCCGACCGGTCCGAGTTTCAGCGCCTGACGACCGATGGCTGGGACGGGCGCGCTTCGACCACATCCGTCGCCTATCGCCTGGTGCGGGCCTTCCGGATCGAGCTGGTCAGTGCGATCTACGATCACCTGACGGCGGATTGCAGCGCAGCCGACCCGCAGTTCAACTCACGTTGGCTGCTCTACACCGCGGCCGTGGCCTTCGAACTCGTGGACCAACGGCCGGCAAACCTGCTTCCGCCCGGGCAGGAAAACTGGGACAGCGTCATCCTGGCGGCCATCGATCGGGCGATGGAAACTGCGACAGCCGAGGGTCGTCCGGCCGCAGAGTTCACCTGGGGCGAGCGCAATACGACCCGCATCGCCCATCCCTTCACGCTCTTTACGCCGCAGCTTGCGCGCTGGCTTGCTGCGCCACAACGGGCCATGCCGGGCGGATCGTTCATGCCGCGCGTACAGCATCCCTCGTCGGGAGCGAGTGAAAGGATGGTTGTATCGCCGGGGCGCGAAGCGGAGGGGATCTTCCACATGCCCGGTGGGCAGAGTGGGCATCCGTTGTCGGATTACTTCCTGGGCGGGCACAAGGATTGGGAGCAAGGCAGGCCCACGTCACTGTTGCCTGGCGAGACCATGCATAGTCTGAAGCTCGTACCCTGAAGTCGAGCATTGCTCGTGCAGTCGTCTCTCGCCCGCGATCAGAGGCGGAACATCAAGGCCACGCCGATTTTTGAATCCGGAATGTCGCCGAGGCCGAAGCGCCATTCGAATTGCAGGCTTCGGCCCTTTTGCAACCCGATGTCCGCGGCGATGGTGAGGCTGAGGCCGATCTCGTTGTTGTTGTCCGCGAACAGCAGGGTGGGTCCGGCCTTGCCATAGATCACCGTTCCGGAGTCAAACACCGGAAGAAGATCCCAACGCAGGTCGCCGTTGATCAAGACCGCATCGAGGTCGCCGGATGAGAAGTCCAGCGACGGCACGATGGTGGCCGGGCCAATGGTGGCCGGGGTCTGCCATTCGAGGCCGAAATAGAAGTCATCGAAACCGCCGACCCGGACTCCGAGTTCGTTGCCGGCCTGGGCTGGCATGCTTGAACTCATGACCGCTAACGCAAGAAGCACGAGCATCTTTGATCGGTACATGGTCGACCATCCGTCTGCAGGAAGGGAGAGTATCTTGGTGAGGCTCCACCGTGACTATAAAGGTGGAGGTTCGATTGGGCGATCCACTCACGCCGGCTGAACTGCCGCTCCAGCTCGCGCTCAGCTGTGAAAGGCCCACGTTCGGCCGTCACTCTTGAAGTCGTTCTTCCTCAGGCGTCGTCGTTCACCTTGACCGACGGCGGATCCGACTTGTCGATCAGGCGCCCGAGGGCCGCGCTGTCATCGTGTACCAGCTCGGCGATCCGATCAGCGCTGACCTCGGCCACGATGATGTGCCCGACCTCGCTGTGTACTTCTGTGTAGATGCCGTGGTGTTTCATCTTCTGCGTCTGGTAGTGGTTGTCTTCTGTGGGGCTGACGTAGTGCACCGAGATCGCACGATAACGGTGGATCATGTACAGGTGGATCAGCGTCATCAGACGCTTCTTGCGCAGGGATTCGGCAAAGGTGTTCTGGTCGCGGATTGACAGGATGTTGTGGCCCTTGCGGTCCTGGATGTCCGTGAAGATCACGTTCGCGAGCATCTCGCTGCCATTGTGGTGCAGGCTCAACTCCAGGAGTTCAGACCCGGCTGTATGCGGGTGCAGCCGCACGACCGGCACCTCGTCGAAGTCATAGTGCTCGCTCCACAGGCCCAGCCATCCGGACAGGACCGATGTCGGCACCTCGGTCTGTACCAGGTGCTGGAACTGCGTCGAGCCCTTGCCCATGGCTCGCGTGGCCGCACTGCGTCCGGTCGAGGCCATCAGGGCGCCATCCAGGCGCGGGCCACCGACCAGCGTCTGCGGCGTCTTGTAGGGTGACTCCACAAGCCTGAATTTGCGCTGCAGGCGGGCCAGAGCCAGCATGCCGTCATCGCGCAGGGCAGCGGCGAACTCTTCGCCTGCAAGGCCATCGATCTGGTGTCCACCGTAGGTGATGAAGTTGAAGACATAGCCCAGTTCGCCGAGCTGCCTCGGGAAGGACTTCATCTCTTCATCATTCATACCGGTGGTGTCCCAGTTGAACGAAGGCGACAGGTTGTAGGCCAGCATCTGTTCGGGGAACTCGGCGTGGATGGCCTCGGCGAACTTGCGTGCGTCCTTGAGGTCCGCGGTCTTGGTCTCCATCCACAGCAGATCGGCAAACGGGGCGGCGGCAAGTGACTTGGCGATCGCGTAATTGATGCCGTTCTCGATCTGGTAGTAGCCCTCGGGCGTCTTGGGCAGTTCGCAGTCCCAGATGATCGTGATGCCCATCTCGCGAGCCCGTGCCCGGGCGCGTGTGATCGAAGCGGTGCTGGCAAACGAGCTCCACTCATCCATGCTCATGTCGAAGCTCATGCCCTCGCCCATGCGGAAATCCATCACGTCCGCGATGGCCTGCCCGTAGGTCTTCATGCCGGCCTCGGCCTGCCAGACCTCCAGGAAGCGGCCGATGGCCTTGTCGAGTACGCGGTCCACGCGGTTGCCCGAAGAATCCAGGAAGACCTTCGCCGCATCGTCGAGCACCCTGGTCACCCCGGTGCGATCCATCCAGTCGAAGGCCACCTGGTATTCCTCATCGGTGATACCGAAGAGCAGATGGCCGCGGATGCTGTCCAGGCCGTGCTCGAAGAGTTTCTTGAGGATGGCCAGGTAGACGAGCTTGTAGCCCGGCAGCTCCACATTGGTGGCGCCCAGAATGAAGGGGTGGTCGCGTTCGTCGCCGCGACCATCGAGGAAGGTCGCCGACTCGGCGTCGGTGCGGGCGACCACGATGCCCGCGACGCCCATCACGTCGAGCTGGAAGCGCGTGGCATTGAGACGCTTGATCTGTTCGTCTTCGGGCACCAGGACCTTGCCGCCCTGATGACCGCATTTCTTCACGCCCGGTTTCTGGTCTTCGATGTGGTAGCCGGGCACGCCGACCTCCACGAATCGACGCACGAGGTTTCGCACATGCGCGTCGCCACCATGGCCGGTATCGGCATCGGCGATGATCCAGGGGCTGAAATCCACTTCCGGCGCGGTCTTGCGTTCGTCATCGCTCATGCGCGCGCGGGCGAAGTACTGGTTGCGGTCGGCCATGAGCAGGGCGCGCACGATCGGCGCGGCTTCGTCTGGCACCTGGCTGAGCGGGTAGCTGGCCAGGTCTGCGCCCGGGTCCTCGTTGATCGAGCCCTTGGCAGAGGTCGCCCAGCCACCCAGGTAGATGCCCTCGATGCCCTGGCGTTTGATCGTTACCGCCTGGCCCGGCGAGTAAGGTCCGAATGTCGTGATCGACTTGCCGTCACGAAATAGCTCGCGCAGTCGTGCGTAGAAGCCGTCCGCCGCGCAGCGCGCCACGGTGTAGTCGGTTTTGATCGTGCCCTGTTGTTCGGCGATCTCACGCGGTGAGTGCAGTCGCGTGATTCCCGAGAAACGCGACCCTTCCATCCACTGCCGGACTTCATTCATTCGCTTGTCGAGCGCATCCATCTCTGGACCTTTCCGTTCACTGTGGCCGCTTCAGGCCGTGGTGAAATCTGGATTTTCCGTCAGGCGTACGCCCTGGTCGGCGAAGGTCTGCATGTATGACGCGATGCGTCGCTCAGCCTCCGCCAGATCGTGGTTGTCGAGATTGATGTTGAGCAGGTCGATGTACCAGGGTGCCTTGGTGGCATGGGTGACATAGGTGCTGGTGATCTCGCGGGCGATGGGCAGTGTGGTGTCCTTGGAGACGTCGTGCACGTCGCGGTTGCCCGCCGCGCGCAGCTTCGCATACTCCTCGTCGACCAGCCGTGCGAACAGCTCCTCACTGAACGCGTCGCCTGTCTTGATCCCCGTTTCTTCGTCGCGTTCGGTCAGGGTGGCGCCCTTGTGCAACCACTCCCAGAGAATGCTCAGGCGGATCTCCCCGGTCGCCATGTCCTCCATCAGATAGAGGATGTCGTCGTTGCCGAAGAAATCAGCTGGTTTGAGCGCTGCTGCCTGGAAGCCCTGGCCGAAGGCATTTCCGTATTGCATGGCCACGCTCAGCAGATCCCGTGCCCCGCGGATGGTGCGCGGGGCATCCTCGAGCAGGGTCAGCCCTGCGGCATCTTCCGCCGTATAGGTCAGGGGCTCGAATGAACGGCCCAGCTGGTTGTCCTGCCCTGCTTTCTCCCACACCGGTCGCACGATGGGCACCATTTTCCAGTGCGCCACCCACTTGCCGCTGGCGCCTTCGCGCTGCTCGCGTTCGCCACCGGCCAGGGCCCGGGCCATGCCGGCCTGCACGCCGGCCTCAGAGCCGACCGGGATGTTGGGCTCCATGCCGCCCTGCCAGAGCGCGAAGTTGCCCTCGCTGTCGGGCGTGTTCACGGCCCGGCGCACGCGGTCTTCGTAGTTGCGCATGTAGCCGTAGGTCATCGTGATGGCGTCGATGTTTGGATTGCAGAAGCTGGAGTCAAAGGCCATCGCGTCGGCCACGCTGTTGATGTAGTCCCAGCGGCCGGTGTTGTAGCCAACGAAGTGCAGGCCCAGTGCGGCGCGGATCTCCATCAGCTGGAAGCTGGCCTCGAGCTGCTCGACCAGTACGTAGCAACGGATGGTGCCGCGTTGCAGGACCAGGTGGTCCTCGAGTGCATCGAGGATCTCAGCCCAGAATGCGGCCTCTTCGGCGGTCTGGATCTTGGGCAGGTACAGGACGATGGAGGCGCCGCGGGCTTGCAGTTCGCGGTAGTTGTTCACGACGTACAGGGTGCTGTCGACGATCGAGGCCGAGAAGCCGGTGCCGTCGGCGCCGCGCACCTGGCGGTCGTCCAGGTGCAGGCCGCGTGCGCGGAAGATGCATGTGGTGAAGCCGAGTTGCTCGCGCCAGTCGCTGATGATCGGCCGGCCGAGCATGGCCTTCGACCACTTGTTCATCTCGCCGGCGACCTGTTCGGCCACTTGCAGGAAGCGCTCGTCAGAGGCGATGGCCAGGCGCAGGTTGCGCTGGTTGTCCAGGGACATGGTCTGGACCTGGCCGAGCGCGTCCTCGCCGTCGAACATCCAGCCATCGGCGCCTGACAGAAGTGCGTAGGCTACGTTGCGCAGTCCTTCCTCGACCGTGGCGCGGGGTCGGGCAGCGGGACCGGTACCCTGGATCCACTGGCGTTGTAGGTCTGCGGGAACCGGCTGGCCGGTGAAATTGCCGGCCCTGGCATCGCTGACCCGGATCGAGCTGCGCCCGATCATCGAGTCGGGATCCAGGAAATTGATCGGTTCGGATGCCTTCGCCCGGCGCAGTCGCCGGTCGATCCTCTGCTGCATGAGTGTGCGGCGTGCTTCGTTGAGCGGCGCGAGTGCGTTCAGCGTCTTGAGGACCTCGGGGCCGAGGACGTCTTCATAGCTGCTGAGCACTCCGGAGCGAAACTCCAGGGCGG
>Ga0164313_10000864_pt1 | contig 25718 bp, 27 predicted proteins | sample GuaBasSedimGuay4_FD_113735 | JGI IMG/M metagenome (GOLD analysis project Ga0164313, IMG submission 113735) | Subseafloor sediment microbial communities from Guaymas Basin, Gulf of California, Mexico - Guay4, Core 4569-4, 0-3 cm | ecosystem: Environmental > Aquatic > Marine > Hydrothermal vents... | reverse complement strand
TTCGAGGACTACGGAGAGCTTCATTCAAATGCTGCTCGGTGCTCCCCAGACCGATCGCAATGAGGGCACGCTGACGCTCAGAGAGACCACCACAGGTGGCCTCTCTGTGCGTCAGCGTGCCCTCATTGCGATCGGTCTGGGGAGCACCGAGCAGCATTTGGATGAAGCTCTCCGTAGTCCTCGAAGAACCATCGATTGCGTTCTCGACACGGACGACAAGGTCCGTCAACTCGGCAGTATCGATGTCTCCACCAACCGTGCCCTCGTACCCGGCAGGCGCCGTCACTTCGTTGGTCATGAGTGAACGGTACCCGTCGACCGTCGACCGTTGACCGTCGACCGTTGACCGTCCGGAGTCTGGTATCTGGCGTCTGGCGTCTGTTCCTTCCTATAATGCCGCCGTTCCAAGGTTCCCGAAGACAACCAGGAGTGATTTCTGTGAATCCCGATGTGTGGCTCTACCTAGCCATGGCGATGGGCGTCGCCGCCCTCATCCTCGCCGTCGTGTACAGTCGGATGGTGCTGGCTGCCCCACCAGGCAACGACCGAATGGTATATCTGATGGGCGTGATTCGAGCAGGGTCGATGGCCTTCATGAAACGGGAGTACACGGCCATCGCCGTCTTCGTCGCCGTCATGGCCGTCCTGATCTTTGCTCTGTTGGACTGGGGGAAGCCATGGGGCGCGATAGCGTACGTGTTCGGCGCAGTGCTATCAGCTCTTGCTGGGTTCATCGGCATGCGTATCGCAACGGCCGCCAACGCGCGCACAACTGAAGCTGCGCGCCTCGGTGGAACCGCCCAAGCCCTGCCCGTGGCCTTCCGTGGTGGTGCTGTGATGGGTTTCACCGTCGCCGGACTCGGATTGCTCGGTTTTGCGCTTGGCATCTTCTTCTTCCGTGACGTTCTCGGTTTGGTCGAACCGTTAGCGGAAGGCAGGTCAGCGGAGTGGGTTGAGATCGTCACCGCGATCGGGCTTGGAGCATCGTCCATCGCTCTGTTCGCCCGTGTCGGAGGTGGTATCTACACGAAAGCGGCAGATGTCGGTGCGGACCTTGTCGGGAAGGTCGAAGCTGGCATCCCCGAAGATGACCCACGGAACCCCGCCACGATCGCGGACAACGTTGGAGACAACGTGGGAGATGTCGCCGGGATGGGCGCCGACCTCTTCGAGTCCTACATCGGATCCCTGATTGCCCCCATCGCGTTTGCAGCGATCGTTTTCACAGGCGAAGCATTCCTTCCTCAGCTGATCTTCTTCCCACTGATGATCGCGTCGATCGGTATGGGTGCGTCGATCATCGGGTCGTTCCTCGTGAAGCCGAAGGGTGACAATCTTGCCAGCGCGCTGCACATGGGGACCTTCTCAGCGGCGGGCATAACGGTCGTCGGCGTCGCAATCGTCACTCCGCTGATGTTCAATGGTGTTGAAGGTGTCGAGAATGCATGGGGATTCTTCCTGGCAGTCGTCGTCGGACTCATCGTGGGGATGTTCGTCGGAAAGATCTCTGAGTGGTACACGTCGGACCATTACAAGACCGTCAAGGACATCGCCCGCCAGTCAGAGACAGGGCCAGCCACGGTGGTGCTTGCTGGTATCGCCGAAGGGATGAAGTCCGCCGCATACTCCGTCATCGTCGTAGCCCTTGGCATGGGTGCTGCATACTGGGCTGGGGACTGGGCGATCGAAAACGGTGGCATCTACGGTGTCGCCATTGCGGCGATCGGTGTGCTGGCCACGCTTGGAATCACGATCTCAGTTGACGCGTACGGTCCCATTGCTGATAACGCTGGCGGTATAGCTGAGATGGCTGATCTGGATCCTGAAGTCCGTGAAGCGACAGATCAACTTGACTCCCTCGGCAACACAACAGCGGCTGTTGCGAAGGGCTTTGCAATCGCTTCAGCAGCGGTTACGGCTCTTGCACTGTTCTTCACCTTTGCTGAGGCTGTCGGGATCGGCGAGGAAGGGTTCAACATCCTCGATATCGAGGTCGCCGTCGGATTGTTCCTCGGAGCGATGTTCCCCTACCTCTTTGCATCCATGACGATTCAGGCAGTTGGACGCGCCGCGTTCCAGATGATCGAGGAGGTCCGACGCCAGTTCCGGGAGATCCCTGGTCTGCGTGAGGGCAAAGAGGGGGTCATCCCCGAGTACGAGAAGTGCGTGGACATCTCTACGAAGGCTTCCCTTCGCGAGATGGTCATCCCTGGCTCCATGGCCATCGCGCTGCCGCTTGTGATCGGGTTCATCAGTGTTCAGATGCTCGGTGGTCTCCTTGCGGGAGCGCTCGTGTCAGGTTTCCTGCTGGCCATCTACATGGCGAACGCTGGTGGAGCGTGGGACAACGCAAAGAAGTTCATCGAGGCCGGTGCCTTTGGTGGCAAGGGATCTGACGCTCACAAGGCAGCAGTCGTGGGTGACACGATCGGTGACCCTTTCAAGGATACGTCAGGCCCATCGATGAACATCGTGGTCAAGGTGATGACGATCGTCTCTTTGATCTTCGCATCAGCCTTCGTGAACTTCGGCGGGATACTGTAGGAGACAGCCATCAGCCATCAGCAAGAAGTCTGAAGTGGGCAGAACACGAATCAGGCGAGTCTGTGTCCTGTGTTCTCTCTGATAGCTGATAGCTGATAGCTGATAGCTGTAGGCTGGTTGTCATGAAAATCTTCATCGTTGGAGCTGGAGCGGTCGGGTCCTATCTGGCGGAGAGACTCTCGTACGAGGGGCAGGATGTCGTGATGATCGAATCCGATCCCGTCCGCGCCGCCGCTGCACAATCTGAGATCGATTGCCTGGTGGTCACAGGCAACGGGGCATCTGTTGAGACGCTCAAGCGTGCAGGGTTGCGCGACGCCGATCTCCTCATCGCCGTGAGTTCGTCTGACGCGGTCAATGTGCTTGCATGCTCCGCGGGAACGAAGCTGAATGTCCCCAGGAAAGTCGCCAGGGTCGAGGATCCACAGCTCAAAGCCGAAGTTGAGGCTCTTGGTGTGGACCTGGTCATCGACCCTGACGAGGCAGCCGCACGTGAGCTCCTCAGACTTGCCGAGAGCGGCGGCATTTCCGAAAGTATCGACTTCGCTGGTGGCGAACTGGTTCTGCTCGGAGCCCACGTCGATCCCGGTGCGAAGTTCATCGGGCACACTCTTTCCGAGCTGCGAGAAACGGTTTCTGGTTGGAACTGGCTCGTTGTTGCAACGATCAGGCACGGCCAGACAAGGATCGCCCGCGGGTCGACGATCATCCGAGCCCGCGATCACATCTTGATCATGGCCCATAGGGAAGGTGTTGCTGAGGCGTACGATTGGCTTGAGCTTTCGAGCAAACCTGCGGAAAAGGTGATCGTGCTTGGATCAACCCGTCTGGCACGGCTGACATCTCAGCTACTTGCTGAATCCGGGATCCATACGACGCTAATCGATGCCGACATCGAGAGATGCCGTGCCGTTGCTGAGGCGTTGCCTGATGTGGTCACGGTGTGTGGCGACATCACAGACCCCAAGATGCTTAAGGCCGAAGGCGTTGCTTCTGCCGACACCGTGATGGCGCTCACCGGGTGGGACGGTGAGAACGTCCTGGGCGCGCTGGCTGCGAAGGCTCTCGGTGCGACGGAGACGATCGCAAGATTCTCGAGGACCGAACTCGTGGGCCTCGTGACGGGTGAGGGAATCGATGCGGCTGTGAGCTCACGGATGTCCGCGGCGAACGAGATACTCCGGTTCGTGCGGCGTGGTGTGATCCATTCCGTCGTCACGTTCGCAGATTCAGACGCCGAAGCCATAGAACTTGAGATCGGTCCAGGAAGCGATGCTATAGGCAAGACGATCGCCCAACTTCATCTGCCACACAGCATGATCATCGGGGGAGTACAGCGTGGTGATAGCGCCGTCGTCCCACGGGGAGACACCAGGATCGAACTCGGCGATCACCTTATCGTGATCACGTTGCCAGAGACGATCGGCCTCGCCGAGAAGCTATCGGGCTGATCTCATGTCGTGGCGACACCTACTCCACGTTGTCGGTGCTGTTCTCGGTGCCACCGGGATCGCGATGCTCGGGCCTGTTGGTGTGGCGGCGATCTATGGCGAATGGAACGAACTCCCCGGCCTGATCGTGGCGGCGCTCATCACGATGGCGTTCGGCTACGTGCTGTGGCGCACATTCGACCGGCCTGGGGAGTTGAGCACCCGCGAGGGATTTGCAGCGGTGGGTTTGGCCTGGTTCGCACTGACAATTGCTGGTTCTCTTCCGTACCTGTTGACGGGCGAGATCGGCAACATCACAGACGCGATCTTCGAGTCAGCTGCGGGCATCACGACCACTGGATCCTCGATCATTCCTGATCCAGGGATGCTCTCACACGGAATCATGTTCTGGCGCTCCCTGACACAATGGATCGGTGGCATGGGAATCATCGTGCTGTCGATCGCGATCCTCCCTCTCCTCGGCATGGGTGCCGTCCAACTTGCACGAGCAGAGTCTCCTGGGCCGATGCCAGACAGGCTCACACCTCGGTTCCGTGAAACGGCCAAGCGATTGTGGTTCGTGTACCTGATTCTCACGGTCATCGAGGCCGCCCTGTTGTGGGTCGGCGATATGACACTCTTCGAATCGATCAACCATGCGCTCACGACGATGTCCACCGGTGGATTCAGCACCAATGTCGGTTCCCTCGGTGCGTACTCCGCGTACACACAGTGGGTGGTCATCGTGTTCATGACGCTTGCGGGTATGTCGTTCGCTCTTCACTACAAGGTGCTCACTCGCGATCCATTCGTGTATTTCAGGTCATCGGGAGTTCGCGTCTACCTGGGGTTCATTGCATTCGCAGCGGTGTTGATGGCGATCGGTACGTGGGGCGGAGCGGTTGCAGACACCATCCGGAACGCCGTGTTCACCTCGTTGACGATCATCACGACCACGGGGTACGGGACCGTCGACTTCGCTCTGTGGATACCGCCTCTTGGGATCCTTATCATCGGTCTGATGTTCGTTGGTGGGATGGCTGGCTCCACATCGGGCTCGATCAAGACCGACCGTCTCCAGATCCTCTCCGAGGCGTCACGCACCGACGTGCGACGCATCATCCACCCGAGGGGCGTGTTCGTTACCCGAGCAGGTGGAAGCGTTGTTCCTGATGTTGTCGTTGAGGCGGTCCAAACGTTCTTCCTCCTGTACATGTTCGCGTTCATGACGGGGACATTTCTCCTGGCGATCGTCAGTTGGGTGAGCGGCACACACCTCGACATCATCACGACGGTGTCTGCGGTCGCCTCATCTCTTGGCAATATCGGGCCAGGCCTTGGCGAGGTGGGGCCAGCGGGCAACTATCTCGTGGTTCCCGCGGCGGGGAAGTGGCTGCTTGCGGTGCTCATGATCGTCGGCCGTCTGGAGATATTGCCGATCCTGATCCTCTTCAACAGAGAGGTATGGCGAAGATAGCGGCGACCGCTTTCCGCCTTCCGAGGTCCGCCAGAATCGTTCTGCACTATCTCTGTGAATCAGTGACGGTGGCAGTGCGAAACCGTGGTTAGTAGCAGTCCGCGGGCGAACCTCAGCGTGTCAGATATCGAGCGAACACCGGATGCCGGATGCCGGATGCCGGATAGCGGAGAGCGGTCAGCCGTCAGCTGTCTTGCTTCATATCCGGATCGTTTGCCTTCAGATCGGCTTCGCGCTGGGCACGGTCCATGTAGGATCGATAGGAGCGTTTCCTTGTGCGGTTGATGATGAGGAAGAGGCCGACGATCCCTGCTGCGAGGATCAGCCACACGACGATCTCGCCCCCACCTGCCTCAGGCAGGCTGAATCCTGACTGGGCGAGGACTGGTGTTGCGAGCATGGCTCTAGCCTACGCCCACCCTTCAGGAAGTGTCGAGTGGCAAAGACGATAACCCTCATACGACATGCACAGACGAACGCGAACCAGGCCCACACGTGGCAGGGAACGCTCGACACGGGTCTGTCACCAACAGGTATCGGCCAACTGGACCATCTCGAGCAACGCTTCCGAGACAGTCGTCCCGATCTGGTGCTTTCGTCCGACCTCGATCGAGCCATGCGGACGGCCTCTCGCATCTCGGATACCGTCGTCGCCGATAGCGCATGGAGGGAGTTCGGCGTCGGATCGTGGGAGGGCAAGACGAGTGTCCAGATCATGGAGGAGAGCCCAGACTTGATGGAGGCCTTCCTCGCTGGCGAAGATGTCGCACCGGGCGGCGGCGAGCAGATGTCTGCGTTCGGCGAGCGCATTGTTGGTGCCTTCTACGAACTCGTCGGTCAGATGCCTGATGGCGACCATGCGTATGTCGTCACACACGGCGGAGCGATCCTGGCACTGCTGTCACACATACTCGGACTCAACGGCCTGTTCACTGCGATGACCGTGGCGTCGAACACGGCCCTCACCACGATAACTGTGGACGACGACGGCCAGGCTCAACTGACGATGTTCAACGACGGAACACACCTCGTGGAGCCATCGATGCAGTTCATGCCGGAAGGCAGAACCGTGACGGTCTATCGTCACGGCCAGAGCGAGGGAAATCTGACAGCCCGTTGGCAGGGAAGGACAGAGAGCCCACTCACCGAGGTCGGTCGCAACCAGGCTGCCCAGGCTTCGCTGTATACCCCCAAGGTCGAAGCGATGTACACGTCCCCCCAGGAGCGAGCGAGGACGACTGCTGAGATCATCGGCTCATCCATCGGCCTCGATCCTGTGTCGGTCGACGGGTTGGTGGAGATGGCGTTCGGAGCCTGGGAGGATCTCACGTTTGAGGAGGTAGCCGAGCACGATCCTGACCTCTTCTCCAGGGTATTCGTGGAGGAGGTTGACCTGCCGCGAGGTGGCACAGGGGAGACGTTCTCAGGTGCGGGTACGCGTATCTCGGAGGCGATCACATCGTTGGCTGAGGCCTCAGACGGCGATTTCGGTGTCGTTTCCCATGGAGCTGCGATTCGGGCGTACGTCGTTGACATTCTGGGCCTGTCGTTCGCCGAGCGGAATCGTCTCCCCATCGCTCGGAACACATCAATGGCATCCGTGCTGTACGCGGGGGACAGGGCGATGCTCTCGTCCTACAACGTTGCACCGCACATGGATCTTTGAGCGTGCGCCTCCTCGTTGTCACGAACGATTTCCCGCCCAAGCCCGGTGGCATCCAGATGTACCTCAAGAACCTGCTCGATGCCTACGACGGTGAGTCGTTGGTCGTTGCGCCGAGCGATGAGCGGGTTGATGGCCCCGAACCCGGTGTCGTGCGTGGACACCGACCGTACATGCTGCCAGATCCCACAACGCGCCGACTTGTACGCGACGCTGGGAGGGAGTTCGAACCCGATGCGATCCTGTTCGGCGCTCCCCACCCATTGCCCTGGATGGGCCCGTGGCTGCGGGAGGAACTCGGTGTCCCGTTCGGTATCTTGAGCCATGGCGCTGAGATCACCATCCCCGGGTCTATCCCCGGGGCGCGACAGGCGCTCGGAAGGGCACTCGCAGCCGCTGACGTGCGATTCGCAGTGAGCCGTTTCACATGTCGCAAGGTCGAGGCCTTGTCGCATCAACCAACCACGTTCCTCGGTGCTGGCGTTGAGGTCGACACGTTCAGCCCACCTGAAGTACCGCCGGATAACCCCGTGCCCATCGTCGGGTGCGTCTCGCGTTTCGTCCCGCGAAAGGGCCAGGATCGATTGCTACGGGCCGTGGCGTCACTTGACCGGGAGGTCGAGGTGCTGTTCGTGGGGACGGGCCGCACGGAGGACGATATTCGGGAGCTCGCTGACAAGCTCGGCGTCACAGCGAGATTCGAGGTGGACGTTCCGTGGGTGGACCTTCCCGACCTGTACCGATCCATGGATGTCTTCTGTATGCCGTGCAAGTCACGGTGGGGAGGCCTTGAGGTCGAAGGCCTTGGCCTTGTGTTCCTCGAGGCCGCATCGACGGGACTCCCCGTGCTCGCAGGTGACTCCGGCGGCTCACCAGAGACGGTGCTGCCCGGAGAGACAGGCTTCGTCGTGTCGAGCGTCCCTGACATCGCAGAGGGTCTCAGCATCCTGCTCGCAGACCCCGCGATGTCCGTTGAGATGGGCAGGAAAGGCCGTGAATTCGTCCTGCGAAATTTCACGTGGCAGCGCGTCGTTGAACGCCTCCATGGAGGATTCGCTCCACATATCGGCTAGCTTTGTCGAACATCGCACCTCTTGACACGAGAGTAGATCTCGCGTATCGGTGCACACAGATGCCTAGGAATCGGAACCAATGACCAAGAAACTCGTCATCGTTGAGTCGCCTGCCAAAGCGCGTACGATCAATAAGTACCTCGGCGATGACTTCATCGTTGAGTCATCCGTTGGTCACATTCGAGACATCCCCGCGCGCGTCGGAGAGCTCCCGCCATCGAAGAGAGATGAGTGGCGCGCGACCCGGTTCGGCGTCGATGTTGACCACGATTTCACGCCCATCTACGTCGTGACGGAAACGTCGAAACAGACCGTGAAACTCCTCAAGCAGAAGCTCAAGGGCGCTGATGAGCTCTATCTCGCAACGGATGAGGATCGTGAGGGCGAGGCGATTGCATGGCATCTCCTCGAGGTGCTGAAGCCGAAGGTCCCCGTCCACCGGATGGTCTTCCACGAGATAACGGAGCGAGCCATCCGGGAGGCTGCGGCGAATCCCCGTGAACTTGACATGCCGCTTGTCCAGGCCCAGGAGACTCGGCGCATCCTCGACAGGCTCTTCGGTTTCGAGGTCTCGCCCGTGTTGTGGCGGCGAGTCGAACGCGGGCTCTCCGCTGGCAGAGTCCAGTCTCCTGCCACCAGAATCCTCGTTCAGCGCGAACGCGAACGGATGGCTCACGTTTCAGCCGGCTACTCAGGCCTCAAGGCAACGCTTGACGCGCAGGGAACGGAGTTCCCTTCCACCCTCAGGTTGGTTGACGGTGCCCGAATCGCGGATGGGAGCGACTTCGGCCAGGACGGGGAGTTGCGCGGCGATCGCCTTGTCCTGAGTTCGACCGATGCCAGGGAACTGGCGACCGGTCTATCGAGCGCCGAGTTCTCAGTCGTGGGTGTAGAGGCCAAGCCGTACACCAGACGTCCATACGCGCCGTTCCGCACCTCAACACTGCAGCAGGAAGCCAGTCGCAAACTGCGGTTCGGTGCACGCCGCACGATGAGTGCCGCACAAGGTTTGTACGAGGCAGGGTTCATCACCTACATGCGAACGGACTCAACGGACCTCTCAGGAACGGCGGTCGAGGCCGCTCGATCACTGGTGGCTGACCGCTACGGATCGCAGTACCTTCCCGACAAACCGCGAACGTACGGCAAGGCTGCCAAGGGTGCACAGGAGGCCCATGAGGCGATCCGGCCCGCGGGGGACCGATTCCAGGACATGGATGCCGCTGCGAACAACTTCGGTCCGTCATCGGATCAATCGCGGCTATACGAACTCATCTGGAAACGTACCGTTGCCTCTCAGATGAAGGACGCCAAGGGTGAAGGTGTGACAGCGAAGTTGGATGCCACGACGTTGGACGGCAAGACCTGCACGTTCCAGTCCTCGGGTCGAACGATCACCTTCCCAGGATTCCTGCGGGCCTATGTCGAAGGCTCTGATGATCCCAACGCTGCGCTCGATGATCAGGAAACACTTCTCCCGCCAATGGTGGTATCTGACACGGTCTCGTGCGTAACGCTCGACCCGACCGATCACAGGACCAAGCCCCCTGCCCGCTATACCGAGGCATCCCTCATCAAGCGCCTCGAGGAACTCGGTATCGGGAGGCCTTCGACGTACGCATCGATCATCGCAACGATCGTGGACCGCGAGTATGCAAGGAAGCAGGGGGCCGCCCTCATCCCCACCTGGAGGGCGTTCAGCGTCGTTGGTCTCCTCGAGCAGTACTTCTCGAACTACGTCGACTACGACTTCACCGCCCGAATGGAGCGGGATCTCGACAGGATCGCCTCAGGCAGCGAGGAGATGGTGCCCTATCTCGATGCATTCTATGGAAAAGAGACCGGGACGGAGGGCCTGAGACCACTCGTTTCGGAGAAGGCTCTTGAGAGGATCGATCCGAAGGAAGTGAACTCCTTCCCGATCGGGATGGGGGACGATGGGGCACCGATCGTGGCTCGGACGGGCCAGTATGGGCCGTATCTTGAGCACGGGGAACGCAGAGCATCGATTCCCCCAGATATTGCACCGGACGAACTCACATTGGTCAAGGCCCTGGAACTCCTTGACGCGCCGGCCGATGAGCGGTCGCTCGGCACTGATCCTGAGACCGAGCTTGAGGTGCTCGTGAAGGTCGGACGATTCGGACCCTACGTGCAACTCGGAGAACGTGACCCCGATTCGGACGTCAAACCCAAGATGGCGTCGTTGTTCAAGACCATGGAGCCAGCGACGGTCACACTCGATGAGGCCGTGAAACTCCTCAGTTTGCCTCGAGTTGTTGGCGATCATCCGGAGGACAAAGTCGAGATCCTGGCTCTTAATGGTCGATACGGGCCCTTCATCAAGTGGGGGAAGGAGACGCGGAGCCTCGAGACCGAGGATCAGATCTTCGCTCTCACTCTTGAGGGTGCGGTAGAACTCCTTGCGAAACCGAAGCAACGCAGGGGTGCCAAGCCCCCGATCAAGGAACTCGGCACAGACCCCGTGACAGGTAAAGAGCTCTTGATCAAGGACGGCCGCTTCGGGCTGTACATGACCGATGGCGAAACGAACGTGTCCTTCCGCAAGGCTGAGACCGTCGAGAACGTCACGCTCGAACATGCCTCCGACCGCCTCGCGGAGAAGCGGGCCAAGGGACCGGCTCCCAAGAAGAAGAAGGCGCCTGCGAAGAAGAAGGCGCCTGCGAAGAAGAAGAAGACGTAGTACGTATTACGTATTACGTATTACGTCCTGGGACGGAGAGCGGTGAATTGAGAGCGGTAGCCTCCGACGACATGGAACACGGCACACACACCGGGCGCTACATCGCTTTTGAAGGCATCGAAGGGGCAGGCAAGTCCACGGTTGCCGACCGCGTTGCCAGTCACCTCGAGGCACTGGGGCACTCTGTTGTTCGTGTTCGCGAACCTGGCGGAACCGATGTCGGGGAACACATTCGCGAGGTCCTCCTTGCTGGTGATCATCAACCGCTCGCGATGACTGAGGCGGTCCTGTTCGCTGCTGCTCGGGCTCAACTCATCGCTCAGACGGTGGTGCCGGCACTCGAAGGAGGGTCATGGGTGCTCTCGGACCGGTCGGCATACTCATCCCTTGCCTACCAGTCAGGGGGCAGGGGTCTCGGTCTGGTCGACGTGCGAACGCTCAATGACATTGCCATCGGTGGGATCTGGCCCGACACGGTCGTCCTGCTACGCACCGACGCCAGAACAGGCCTCTCGCGCCAGAGCGTTGGCGACAGGATCGGCGATGAGAGCCTGGAGTTCCATCAGAAGGTGGCTGACGCGTTCGGTGCGCTCGCCGTGGCTGAACCCGAACGATTCGTTGTGATCGATGCCTCTCTCCCGTTTGAAGACGTCGTTACACGGACCATCGCGGCCCTACGGATCGAAGCATGACGCAGTTCGCTGACCTCGTTGGACACGGGGCCGTCCTCGACCTGCTGGTTTCGGAGCTTGCCTCTCCTGCCCAGGCCTACCTGTTCGTCGGACCGTCCAATGTGGGAAAGGCGACAGCAGCCCGAAGATTCGCGGCTGCTCTCATTGGTGGCGATGATCCCGAGATCATACGTCGTGCCAAGCAGGGGCTGCACCCCGATCTTATCCTCGTTGCTCCCGAGGGTCGCACGTCGATCACCGTGGACCAGGCGAGGTCGATCGTCTCGAGCGCTGTACGGTCCCCTCTGGAGGCCGACCGCAAGGTGTTCCTGCTCGAGGAGGCATCCATGCTCAACGATCAGGCAGCGAACGCCCTTCTCAAAACGATCGAAGAACCGATCTCGTCGACGACCTTCGTGCTCGTTGCTGAGTCCGAGGATGACCTTCCCTCGACCGTGGCGAGCCGATGCCGGACGATCGTGTTCGGCAGGGTGCCTGAGGCCGATATCGCTGCTGGCCTTGCTGCCCAGGGAGTTGACCCTGATCGGGCCAAGGAGGCAGCCAGGATCTCGGGCGGTCGGCCAGGCCTGGCCATAGCGCTTGCGATGGAGCCCACCGTTGCGGCTTTTCGTGACGCGTGGCTGAGTATTCCCGACAAGATCACAGACCATCCCGGAGATGCGTACAAGCTCGTCAGCACGGTTCTCGCGTCGACGGAGCCGCTCCTGGGCGCTGTCAAGCGACGCCAGGAACACGAGATCGAGACGCAGTACGGGAACAGCACCGTTCCCAGGGCCGTGACCGAGCGTCAGCAGCGCGAACTGTCTCGAGCCTCTGATGCGCTGTATGCCACCGGTCTCGAACTGTTGGCGACCTTCTACAGAGACACAGCAGCTGCCCAGTTCGGTGCATCGGTGCAGAACACCGATATCCCCGTGTCATCGCTCACGCAGGTGACTACAGCACGGGCAGTACAGAACGCGCAGCGGGTGCTCGACACGATCGACTCCCTGCGGGCGAACCAACGCCCTCAGTTGGCGTTGGCTGCCTTGTTCATAGATCTCGGTTCCGATGGCTGATCTCTTTGGGCTCGGCTCGCGGACGATGCACCGGGTACTGCGATTTCCGAATCGGTTCACCGCTCGGGTCTACTTCGACCTCTCCGTCACCGGCAGAGACAACATGCCTGTGATGGGGCCGGTCGTCGTGGCCGCGAACCACTTCTCACATCTCGATCCACCGCTGATCATCTCGAACCTTGAACGTTACGCGCGGTTCCTTGCCGTGGATGACCTCTACGGGAGGTCCAGAGCCTTCGACCTGGCACTTGACTTCTTCAAGGCGATTCCTCTCGATAGGGATGGATACCCCATCCGTGCGATGCGTGAAGCGATCGGCCACCTCGATGACGGCGAGGTCGTGGGTCTTTTCCCCGAGGGACGTAGGGTCGAATCCTGGGGTGGTGACGAACCCAAGCGCGGGGCGGCGTGGTTGGCGTGGATGACCGGTGCCCCACTGATCCCGATCACCATCCACGGGACCAGGCACTCGCTTTCGCCTGGTGAGAAAGGCTTTCACCGTACGGCGGTCCACATCTGGATCGATGAACCGATCTGGTGGTACGACTATGTCAGCAGCGTCGATCCGCTCGGTGAGATGATGGGCGACTGGTACAAGGTCGTCGACAACCATCTGGCACCATGGCAGGACGAGCGCTGACCGTTGAGCGTGGAAGGTTTTAGGTGGAACGCGGGAGCGGTCGCTGAGTTCACAAATCGTTGACTAAACATTTGCTACGAAGGGGTTGCTTGGTATCATGGTGGCAGAGGCCGCGGCTAATGGCTGTGCGCCAACTACCAGGAGGATTCCCCATGAAGAGACTCAGATTGGTAGTCGTTATGCTCCTTGCTTTCGCCCTCGTGGCGTCAGCATGCAGCAGCGACTCAGACTCGACCGATACGACAGCTGCGGCTGGCGACGGAACAACGGAAACAGTTGCACCCGATCTCAGCGGCACAGACGTTGCGATCTTCGGTGCGTTCGCAGGAATCGAAGCTGATGCAGTGAACCAGATCATCGTTGAGAAGTTCAACGAGCCAACAGGTTCGAATGCTGTGTATGAAGGCTCCGACTCATTCGAAGAGCAGATCAAGATCCGCATCGAGGGTGGCAACCCGCCAGACGTTGCGATCTATCCACAGCCCGGTTCCGTGGTGGAGCAGGCAGCTGCAGGTACTGCGATTGCACTTGAAGACCTTGGATTCGAGATATCCGACCTCGAGGCGATCTTCGGAACGTATCTCCTGTCTCTCGGCGAGTACGAGGGCAAGCACTACGGTATCCCGACGAACGTCAACCTCAAGTCGATGGTCTGGTACAACAAGCCGATCTTCGACGCCAATGGGTACGAGATCCCTACGACGTACGATGAGCTCATCGCACTCTCTGATGCTGCTGTGGCTGATGGAGTGACCCCGTGGTGTGTGGGCTTCGGCTCAGATGCCGCCACAGGGTGGCCAGGTACTGACTGGATCGAAGACATCATGCTCGGTACGGCCGGTGTTGACTCCTACGACCAGTGGGTGACCAACGACCTCAAGTTCGAGAGTGATGAAGTCAAGCGTGCCTTCGACCTCGCGGGTCAAATCTGGTTCACAGAGGGCTACGTTCTCGGTGGTGCAGAGCAGATCGCAGCGATCGACTTCCGTGACGCACCGATTCCTCTGTTCAACGAAGACGGCGGCTGCTTGATGCATCGCCAGGCCTCGTTCATCACGAACTTCTTCCCCGAAGGGGTTGAGGCAGGCGTCGACTACAACGTGTTCGCCTTCCCTGGTGCAGACCAGCAGGGCGCACTCATCGCAGGCGAACTCGCAGCGGTCTTCGAGGATCGTCCCGAGGTCCGTGCGTGGATCGCCAACTTCATCTCTGAGGACACCCAGTGTGCCCAGGGAGCGATTGAGGGCGTTCAGCGCATCTCGCCGAACGTGAATGTGAGCACGACGTGCTACGCAGACGCGATCGTCGCGACGGCCGCAGGTACGATCTCAGAGGCACTCAAGGCAGATACCGCACGATTTGATGCGTCAGACCTCATGCCTTCGGCTGTCGGTGGTGGTTCGTTCTGGACCGGCATGGTCGACTACACACGCGACGGTCAGTCGTCACGTGACGCGGTCCTCGCAGCAATCGATGCAAGCTGGCCATCCGAGTAACCCGCAACCAACTATGATGAAGGGGCGGCCTGCACAGGCCGCCCCTTCTCGTTTAACATGGACAGCACGAGAACAAAGGAGTTCACGTGAGCGATCAAGACACCGGTCATCATGTTGATCCGCCAGGGTACGGTGCTCGTCCTCCTCTGAAGGATGATGGCGACAAGGTCAAGTCGTCCGTTCTTGGAATCGTTGCAGCGGTCACGCTTCCGTTCGTTCTGCTGGCCGTGTTCTACGGAGCGTTCCTCATCCTGCGCGATTCGGATATCAACCGGCTGCTGATCGTCGCCCTGGCGCTGCTCATCGGTGTTGCGGGAGTGTTCGCCTTGTACTGGGTGATGAACTACTCGATCGATCACCTGCCAGAGCGTCTCCGTGTTCGAGTTCGTCCGTGGGCATTCGTCGGCCCAGCACTCGTGTTCCTGTCGTTGTACCTCGTGTATCCGGCGATCAACACCGTGATCATCAGCTTCAAGGACAGTACATCTGATGGGTTCGTCGGGTTCGACAACTACGTGTTCGTGTTCACCGACGAGGCGATGCTCCGATCGATTCGCAACACTCTCGGTTGGATCATCGTCGTTCCCGCCGTGAGTGTCGGCATCGGTCTTGCGTTCGCCGTTCTGGTTGACAAGTTGCGCAGAGGTGAGGCAGTCGCCAAATCCTTGATCTTCCTCCCCATGGCCATCTCATTCGTCGCTGCCTCCATCGTGTGGCGGTTCGTGTACTCGTTCCGGCCCGAAGGCTTCGGCGAGCAGATAGGTCTATTGAACTCCATCTGGATGGGACTCGGCAACGATCCTGTCGCCTGGTTGCTCCTCGAACCGTGGAACAACCTGCTCCTGATGGTGATCATGATCTGGCTACAGACCGGATTCGCGATGGTGATCCTGTCCGCCGCGATCAAAGGTGTTCCGGCGGACATCATCGAAGCGTCTCGTATCGATGGCGCGAACGAGTTCCAGGTGTTCCGCAGGATCACGATTCCTTCGATCCTGTCAACGATCGTGGTTGTCATGACGACCGCGATCATCACCGTCATGAAGGTCTTCGACATCGTGTGGGTGATGACGAACGGAGAGTTCGGCACCGAGGTGATCGCCGAACGCATGATCCGTTGGTTCTTCCGGTTCGGGAACAACGGCCGGGGTGCTGCTATCGCGGTCGTGCTGTTCGTTGCGATCATTCCCGTCATGGTCTTCAACGTCAAACGGTTCAAGGCCGAGGAGGCGATTCGATGACTACCGTCGATACACCGACTGCCGTGGGCAAGAAGATGCACCATTGGTATTCGAACCCATGGTCGAAGATCGTCATCGTCATCATGGCGATCATGTGGACCATCCCGACGTTCGGGCTGATCGTGTCGTCCTTCCGGACAAAGGAAGCTGTGAACACGAGTGGGTGGTGGACGGCGTTCGCTCTGCCCATGGACTGGGCCCAGTGGACCCTCGAGAACTACGAAACGGTTCTCTTCAGCAACGGATTCGGCAACGCGTTTCTGAATTCACTCGCTGTGACGATCCCTGCAACGGTGATACCGATCGCTGTCGCAGCCTTTGCGGCGTACGCGTTCGCGTGGATGGATTTCCCTGGGCGCAATTGGCTCTTCGTGGTCGTTGTCGGCTTGTTGGTGGTGCCGCTCCAGATGGCTCTCATTCCGCTTCTTCGGATGTACACAAGTCTCAGCTTGAACGGAACGTTCCTTGCGGTGTGGCTTGCACACACGGGGTTCGGACTGCCGCTTGCGATCTACCTGCTGCGTAACTACATAGGAACGTTGCCACGATCGACCATAGAATCGGCCCAGATCGATGGTGCGTCCCACTTCGACATTTTCCGCAGGTTGGTTGTCCCTCTCTCCGTTCCCGCGCTTGCATCGTTTGCGATCTTCCAGTTCCTATGGGTGTGGAACGACTTCCTCGTAGCACTCGTGTTCCTTGGCGGAACACCGGATGTACGGGTGCTGACTCTGGCTCTCGTTGATCTGAACGGGAACCGTGGCGAGGCGTGGCATCTTCTTACTGCAGGCGCGCTCATCACGATGATCCTTCCGCTGACCGTGTTCTTTGCACTCCAGCGCTACTTCGTGAGGGGCCTGACGGCAGGGTCGGTCAAGGGTTGACCGACGAGGGTGTAGCAACCCCGCCGCGCACATCGAAGCAGCGGTGGCTGTGGATCGGCGTGGCGAGCGTTGTCCAGATGGTCGCAGCGTTGTCTCTAATCGCTGCTGCTGAACTTGCTCTCAGCGATGCCGGCAGAGACGCCGCGGTTGCATCAGCGGTTGGGCTGATTCTCGTGCCTGTGGTGTTCCTCGTCGCCGCGTTCGGCACGGGTAAGAAGGATCCCGGGTTCGCCGTGTTCAAGGCTCTTGGCGTGTTTATTGCCGTCACGCTTGTCGGGGGCCTGGTTACACCTGTGCTCGGAATCGGAATGGGATTCGCCCTGGGAGGCATGCTCGTCATCGAACCCGAGGGGGAGTTCGTTACCCGGGCGAGGTTCATAGCTGTTGTGGTGCTTGCGCTCTACATTCTTGTACTGCTGGTCGTGTCTCCTCCGGCGGCTGTTTTCGGTGTTGCGGTTCTGCCCCTGCTGTCCATTGCGTTGGCAGACACCATGGTCGGGTGGGTTCGGTCCAACAATCGGCAGTGATCGTCCCCGCTCCGAGAATGATGTGCGGTGGAGACCGCTACCATTGCGCCCTTGCCGGGGTAGCTCAGGGGTAGAGCAACGCACTCGTAATGCGTAGGTCCGGGGTTCAAATCCCCGCTCCGGCTCCAGAAACAGCTGTCAGCTCACAGCCGACAGCCAGAAGACCGAGCTTCAATTCTTCTTGCTGATGGCTGATGGCTGATGGCTGTCAGCCCTTTCCTGTCATACCCCTTCGATACGGTGTAACCACATCGAACGTGTCAGGAGGTTCCTATGACATCACACGAGGTGTACATCGCATTGTTCTGGATCGTGGTCGGGGGTTACGCCGCCTATCTTGGTTGGACCCTGTACCGCATCACAGCCGAACGCACCGCCCGAGCCCGGCACCCTTCTCGTGAGAAAGGCCAGTCCACTCCACGAGTCGCACGGTCCCCCTTTGAAGGGGGACGGCAGAGGAGCGCCAGCGACGATGCAGGGGGGTAACGCGAAGACAACGAGGCTTGCTGGCGCGTGGTGTATCTCCTCGCTCGAGACTCGCTAGTCCCCTTCAATGTGGACTGCAGAAAGGACAGCGCGGCGACGTCCTGAGGGTCGGTTGTCGGTTATCGGCTGACGGATCACCGACTTCGCTTGTCCAGTTCTTCTTCCACCGCGGCAAGCGTGAGACCGCGCTCGGCGAGGAGCACGAGCATGTGGTAGAGCAGGTCGGCTGTCTCGGAGACAACACGCTCTGGGTCACCACCGAACTCGTGGTTCTTGGCGGCGATGAGAGCCTCGCCGGCCTCCTCGACGACCTTGCGGGCGGTTGCATCTGTGCCAGCACGGATGAGGTCAGCTGTGTAGGAGCCTTCAGGCATATCTGAAGCTCGTTCGCTGACCGTTCGCCAGAGTGCATCGATACCTGCCGATGCGTCGATCTCGTCGAAACACGAGACGGTTCCCGTGTGACATGCCGGTCCAGCAGGTTGCACGAGGACAACAATGGCGTCGCTGTCGCAGTCCGTGCCGATGGACTTCACCGTCATCGTGTTGCCGCTGGTAGCACCCTTCCGCCAGATCTCACGGCGGCTCCTGCTCCAGAAGTGAACCTGCCCCTTCTCGAGCGTGAGGTCAAGGGCCTCTCGGTCCATGTACGCAAGCATCAGCACCGTGCGTGTTGATGAGTCCTGGATGACCACAGGCACAAGGCCTTTGTCATCCCACGCGATAGTTGTGGTGTCTATGGCCATCGGATCCCCGAATCTTCACGGACGGCCACACCTGCGGCCGCCAACTGTTCTTTGACCTCGCCGACGGTGTACGTGCCATGGTGGAAGATGGATGCGGCGAGTACTGCATCGGCACCCCCGCTCGTGAGGGCCTCGACCATATCCGGTGTGTCTCCCGCACCACCAGAAGCGATGACCGGAACCGAAACAGCGCCGCGTACCGCAGCGAGGAGGTCGATGTCGTAGCCTGAGCGTGTCCCGTCCTTGTCCATCGAGGTCAACAGGATTTCACCTGCGCCAAGCCTGGCACCCTCGGCGGCCCACGTGACGGCATCGATCCCCGTTGGATGTCTTCCGCCGTGAGTCCATACCTCCCAACCGCCGGCGCCATCGGACTTGGCATCGATCGCCAGGACCACGCACTGACGCCCGAAGGCATTCGCACACTCGCCAAGCAGGTCAGGGCGTGCAACTGCAGCAGAGTTGATGGCCACCTTGTCCGCTCCCGATCGAAGTACTGAGCGCATGTCCTCGACACTTGCCACCCCACCGCCCACTGTGAGCGGTACGTTCACCGTCGCCGCGGTGCGATGTACGACGTCAAGAAGGGTTCCACGTTGTTCGTGTGATGCGGTGATGTCGAGAAAGCAGATCTCATCGGCGCCTTCGCTCGCGTACCTGGCTGCAAGCTCTACCGGGTCCCCTGCATCGGTGATGTCGACGAACTGCACGCCCTTGACCACGCGGCCGTCCCTCACGTCGAGACAGGGGATGATCCGTTTACGCAGCACGACGAGCCTGTTCAACAGACGCAGCGAAGTTGGCGAGGAGATGCAGCCCTGCAGGACCGCTGCGCTCTGGATGGAACTGGACCCCTACGCGGTTTCCCGAACGTGCTGCCGCGACGAAGATGCCGCCATGGTTGGCCGTGGCGATGATCTCATCCCCCCGGTCGGGAACGGGGGCGTAGGAGTGGACGAAGTAGAACGGCTCACCGCTCGGAATCCCTGCGAAGAGTGGATCGTCTCTGTGGCTCACATCGTTCCATCCCATGTGGGGCAGCGTTGCAGCGTCAAGCTCTTCGACGATTCCACCGATGAGGCCGAGGCATGGTTGGCCATCTTCGTCCGAGCTGTCGAACAGCAACTGGAGTCCGACGCAGATGCCCAGGAGAGGGCCCTCCCAAGAGCGCAGGGACGCGTCGAGGCCGGTGGCCGCGAGCTGGCCCATCGCCGGGCTGGTTGCTCCGACTCCTGGGAGCACGATGCCATCAACACCCTCGAGCTGATGAGGTTCAGAGACGATGATCGGCTGCTCTCCGATCGTCGTGAATGCGTTGAGAACAGACACGAGGTTGCCTGCGCCGTGGTCGATGATCGCTATCTGGCTCACAAGACGCCCTTGGTCGATGGGATGCCATGACGGCGTGCGTCGATCTCGCATGCCTGACGCATCGAACGCGCGAGTGCCTTGAAGACGCTCTCGGCGATGTGATGGTCGTTGCGCCCTGTTGCAGATACGTGCATGGTCATCCTCGCACTGGCAGCGAACGCTTCGAGCGCGTGCGGGATCATCTGGGTGCCAAGTGTGCCAATGGAGGGTGCGATGAACGGGAGGTCGAGGACCGTGTAGGCACGTCCACCGAGGTCGATCGCGACCATTGCGAGCGACTCGTCCATTGGGAGCACCGTGTTGGCGAATCTCGCGATCCCTGACCGGTCGCCGAGTGCCACATCGAATGCCTCTCCCAGCGCAATGGCCGTGTCCTCGACGGTGTGGTGCTCGTCGATGTGGAGATCTCCAACGGTTGTTATATCGAGGTCGAAAAGGCCATGCACCCCAAAGGATGAGAGGAGGTGGTCATACATCCCGACACCCGTATCGATGTTCGTTACCCCTGTCCCTTCGATGGTGAGCTCAACGCGCACGTCAGTCTCGCGGGTCTTCCTTGCGATCAAGGCGTTGCGGGTCATGGGTTCTCCCTCAATGGATTGGATTCGAGCCTGATACTGACGCACGCTGCGTGGGCCGTCAGGCCCTCGTGTATCGCCAACGTTTCGATCGTTGGGGCCAGGCGTTCAAGGCCATCACGTGTCAGCTCCTGCACCTGGCGCCACGAACCGAAGTCCTCGGTTGACAGAGGACCGTACGATGCGGCAAGCCCACCCGTTGGGAGGACATGGTTCGCACCGGTTGCGTAGTCGCCAGCGGATTCGGGTGTCCATTCCCCAACGAATACGGAACCTACCCTGGTGAGGGCAGCTGCTACGTCTGGCGCTGATCGTGTGAGGACGGAGACATGCTCGGGACCCCACTCGTTTGTGAAGTCGACCGCTTCTGCGATGCTTGATGCAACAGCTACAAAGCCGCGAGACTCGAGCGCTTTCGTGATGATATCTGCACGCTCGAGACCGTGTGTCTGAGCAGTCGCCGCAGCCAGTACAGCGTCTGCCGTTTCGTGATCGAGCGCAACGAGCGCGACGATGGAGTCCGGTCCGTGTTCAGCCTGGCACACGAGATCTGCTGCGGCGATCTGGGGATCGATTGATCCGTCAACGATCACGATCGCTTCGCTCGGACCCGCAGGAAGGTCGATTCCAACGACGCCGAACACGGCAAGTTTCGCGGCTGTGACCCAGACACCTCCGGGGCCGACGATCTTGTCGACACGCGGTATCGATTCTGTGCCGTATGCCAATGCACCGATCGCCTGAGCGCCACCGGTTGCGTACACCTCGGTGATTCCGAGAATGTGGCATGCTGTGAGAACTCCGGGGTCGATACCTCCCCGGGCTGTCGTGGGGCAGGTCACAGCGATCTCTTCGACACCTGCGACCTGGGCAGGGACAACGCCCATGAGCAGGGATGACGGATACGCTGCACGTCCGCCAGGTACGTAGACGCCCACCCTCGAAAGCGGCGCCCACCGACGAGTGATCGTTACCCCGTCGATAGGTTCGATCAGTTGGTCGGTTGGTCGTTGCTGTCTGTGGACGGCGGTGATTGCGGTGATCGCTGACTCAAGGGCGTTGATCAGGTTCGGCGACGCGTTGGCATGTGCGGTGACGATCTCGTCCTCAGACACGATGAGGCCATCCGATTCTGCACCACCGCCGAAGCGTGAGTTGTACTCGATGACGGCGGCATCTCCCCGATCACGAACGTTCGTCGTGATCCGCGCCGCTGTCGCGAGCGCATCGGGGTCAGGGACGGCCGAACGGGTCGTCAGGTTTCTGCGCTTGCTTGGGTCGATCGTGGCGAGATCGATACGTTCCATGTTGAGCATCACAGGATCATCTGCTCGATCGGAAGGACGAGTATCGCCGATGCGCCTGCTGCTTCGAGCCTGGGGAGCACTGTCCACATGTCGTCCGCGTCGATAACGGAGTGCACGGCGACCATGCCGTCATGGGAGAGGGGGATGACAGTGGGACCGTCTTCTCCAGGGATGATCTCTTCGATCGTCGGGAGGCAGCTCTGCGGAGCGTTCATCAATACGTAGCGTCGTCGCTTCGCTGCCACCACCGCCCTGACCATCGTGGTCAGCGGGGAATCGATTGGGCTGCCCCCAGCGATGAGCGCGGCTTGAGACTCGAGGACAGTTGCTATCGGCCTGAGGCCGTTGATCATCATGGTCGAGCCGCTCGACACGAGGTCGACGATCGCATCGGCTATGTCGAGCTTCGGCGCCACCTCCACAGACCCCTTCACGGGCACGGTCGTGATGTCGATCCCTTTGTCTTCGAAGAATCGTCCAACTGTGCCGGGATGGGATGTGGCTACGCGCAACCCGTCGAAGCCCTCGATCGACTGCACGTCTGAAGCGTTGTCCACCGCTGCGGTGAGCCTGCATCTCCCGAAGCCGAGCTCGGACTGGATCGAAACGTCCAAACAGGCCTCCGCTACAAGGTCGAGTCCCGTGATCCCGAAGTTCGCTACGCCGTCGTGGACGAGTTCGGGGATGTCGTCTGCGCGAACGAACAGAACCTCGACCGGCATGTTGGAAACCGGCACGGATAGCGCCCGCGAGGAGACCTCGAAGCGTAGACCAGCTTTGCGCAGCAGGTCCACGGACGGGTCGGCGAGACGGCCCTTGTTCGGTACGGCAACGCGTGTCATCTCTGGCATCATCGCGCCACCTGCTCGATGCCGAGACGGTCGAGAGCCTCGCCATAGCCACCTGTTCCGTTGCGAACCCAGTCGTTTATCCGGGTGATCGTTGCTGTCGAGACCCCTGTGGCATCGTGGAGCGCCCTGTAGGAGATGCCCTGAGCAAGCCCTCGCACGACGGACCACCTGGCGACCATCTCGTTGAGTTCCCGCGTCGTGCACAGGTCGCGGAAGAAGCGCTGCGCGTCACTCCGGCTGTCGAGCGTGACGATCGCGTCGATGAGAGATTGAGCGTCGCCAGAGAGCGCCCAATCGTTGTCTCCTGTGGTCGGCATGCGATCATCCTCTGTCTCGGTGTTGGTGTGTTCTAGTTGTCCTAGCGTGATAGCATGTTAGCACACTAGAACACTACTTCGACGGAGAGCCCATGCTTGTCATACCCGCAGTTGATGTCCTCGGAGGAGCCGTCGTGCGATTGCTTCAGGGTGACTACGACGCTGTCACCACCTACAGCCAGGCACCTGCCGCCGTTGCGTCGCGTTGGGTAGATGCTGGTGCGTCGATCGTGCACGTCGTCGACCTCGAAGGTGCGCGGTCTGGTACCCCTTCGCCCGGACTGTGGCTTGACCTCGGTGATACGGGTGTCCCGTTCCAGGTCGGTGGCGGGATCCGTGATGTATCGACAGCGCGTGAAGCGATCGACTGTGGGGCGTCGAAGGTCGTGATCGGATCAGCAGCGGTTCATGACCCTGGGGCGCTTCGTGCCATCGTATCAGCGGTCGGATCACCGGCCGTGGTCGCGGCGATCGACGTGCGGGCAGGGATGGCTGTTGGATCTGGCTGGCTCGACAGCGGCGCGACCGTGTCACAAGTCGTTGGTACGGTCGTCGAATCGGGTGTTGGCACGGCTCTCGTGACCGGCATTGAACGCGATGGTGCCCTCGATGGCCCGAATACTGAGGTCCTTGAGACAGTCCGAAGCCTCGCACCTGGCCTCTCGCTGATCGCAAGCGGAGGAGTGGGAAGTCTCGAAGACATCGCGATGCTGCGGGACGACGGATACGAAGCCGCCATAATTGGCCGCGCCCTGTACGAGAAGAGATTCACCCTGGAGGAGGCAATCAAGGTGGCTGCCAGCTGAATCTCTGGTGGCACCGCTCTCAGCTGTCCGCTCTCCGCTCTCCGCCAGAAACGGAAGTTGGTTGTACGGGCTGATCGTGGGCGATTCTTCGCGGAATGCGGAATGCGGAATGCGGAATCCGGTATCTGGTATCTGGTATCTGGTATCTGGTATCTGGTATCTGGTATCTGGTATCTGGTATCTGGTATCCGGTATCTGGTATCTGGTATCTGGTATCTGGTATCTGGTATCTGGTATCTGGTATCTGGTATCTGGTATCTGGTATCTGGTATCCGGTATCCGGTATCCGGTATCCGGTATCTGGCATCTGGCATCCGGTATCCTCTTCGAAATGGCTGATCAGGTGAACTTCGAAGCAGACGCGATGCAGTATGCAGGACAGCTGTATTCCGCGGCGCTCAGGATGACCAGGAACCCCGCGGATGCAGAAGATGTCGTGCAAGAGACGTATCTCAAGGCGTTCCGCGCGTACGGTTCATTCGAGGAGGGCACGAATCTCAAAGCGTGGCTCTATCGCATCCTGACGAACACGTACATCAACAAGTACCGCAAGGCTCAACGCCGGCCGCAGGAGGTTGAACTGGGCGAACTTCAGGATCTCTACCTGTACAAGCGTCTCGGGGAGCAGTCAGGTGCCTCGCGGTCTGCTGAGATCGAGGCCCTCGAGATGTTCGTCGACGATGACATCGTTGCGGCGATCGAGTCTCTTCCTGAGAACTTCAGACTGCCCGTCCTGTACGCGGATGTCGAGGGGTTTTCGTACAAGGAAATCGCTGAGATACTGGACGTTCCGATAGGCACAGTGATGTCTCGGCTACATCGGGGAAGAAAAGCGCTGCAAAGGAAGTTATGGAATGTGGCAGTTGACCGCGGGATAGTGGAGCCAGAGTCATGAGCGCGTGTGACAGAGCGATTGAATACATTTACCAATACATCGACGATGAGATGACCGTGACGCGCAGGACGCGTATCGAGTGGCATCTCAAACGCTGTGCATCGTGCATGGATGCGTTCACATTCGAGACACAGTTGAAGGAGAGAATCTCCATCGCTGGAAGAACTGAGCCTTCTGAGGAACTTTTTGACACCCTCCGAGCGTTAATACAACAAGAGCGACAAGACCCGGACCCTGACTGCTGACGTCCGGGTTCCCAACATCAGGAGATCAGCATGCAAGAGACTTCCGTCAAAGGACGAAAATTCACGGGTGCGACACGAGCACCCAAGACTTACTCGAACGATCGTACGTGCGCAGACAAGGGCTGTGAGACCAGGCTCAGCCAGTACAACCGCAGGGAATGGTGCTACGCACACGCCCCGACAAAGTACCCACGCCTTCGTGGCCGTATCGTCAAGGCAGACGCCTGACCCCAACCCTGACCACGAACCCTTCCGGGGCGCTGGCGATGCCGGCGCCCCTTCTCGCGTCCGTCAGCACTTGCTCCCCGGCACAGATGCCCTAGGCTGTCGCCGATGAAGAGCACCCACAGACTCGTCTTGTTGTCCCTGATCGCCGTGCTTGTGATCATCGTTGCCAGCCCTGCTCTGGCCACAGAGGATTCCACCGAGGGAGAGACCACTGCGACGACTGTTGCTGCCGAACAGATCTCCGAGGGTGAGGGTCCAGCTATCGATGCCCCCGAGGTCGAGATAGAGGAACAGGCCCAGCCATGGACGGCGCGGTTCATATATCCCGTGCTCCTCGTGATCACCATCGTTCTGATCGGGTGGATCGTCATTGCGTACAATCGCAAAGTCCGCCATCGATACGAAGTTGTCAGCTAGGGCTCTCTGCGTTCGCCGAGCGCTCGCAGGCTCGCTTCCAGA
>Ga0164313_10000863_pt1 | contig 25729 bp, 21 predicted proteins | sample GuaBasSedimGuay4_FD_113735 | JGI IMG/M metagenome (GOLD analysis project Ga0164313, IMG submission 113735) | Subseafloor sediment microbial communities from Guaymas Basin, Gulf of California, Mexico - Guay4, Core 4569-4, 0-3 cm | ecosystem: Environmental > Aquatic > Marine > Hydrothermal vents... | reverse complement strand
CATAATTTTGGGATTATCTTTATCGAGCTCTAAAACATCTCGAAGATAGCCAATGGCCGTTTCTGCACTATCGAGTTCATATAAAATCTTTGCCCACAAGGCACGATACTCGGTATTTCTAGGGTCAAGATTGATGGCCCGAGCAAGAAACTCTTGGGATCTTTGATATTTTCTATATTTTAAATACTGCTCTCCTAAAAGAAAAAAGTCTTCATCATTTAAGGGGTCAAGATCTAGTGCCTTTACTAAATTTTTTAAGGCCAAGACAATATTATCGGAAGCGAGATAATATCTTGCGAGTAATGAGAAATATTCCGCGGTATTTGATAGGGGGGTTGAAGCGAGAGTCACAAGCTCTCTTTTAGCGGCATCTAATCTATAGGACGTGATATTGGCCATAATCAGTGTATAGTTAACCGTCATATTAGTGGGATATTCTTTTCTAAGTTTTAATAGCGTATTAAGAGCAGACTCATAAAAACCCCGGTTGACTTGAATTTCAGCGAGCAGGAGTTGAGCGGGAATATATTTTTCATTAAGATCAGATGCCTCAATAGCGTAGTTAAAGGCCTCATTCCAGTTTTTATTTTTCATCTCTTCCTGGGCCAACTTCATGTGTTGTTTAATTTTACTTTCAATAACAAGACTACCAACTGCCGAATCGCCTCCCATATTTAGTGCCGCGAGCTTTGATCGAAGCTCATCAGAATCATAGAGTTGAAGTGCTTTTCTAAAATATTTCACCGCTTTCTTATCTTCTTTTTTAACTGCGGCAAGGGTTCCCAGATATTCTAAATATTTTGAATAATAAAAAGGTGATTGCCCTGCTGATAATGTATTGATCCGAATTAGAACCTTTTCTAATTCTTTAAACTGAGAATCGCGAATAAGATATTTGCAATACTCAAGGTATAAAGGGACTGAATTTTTAAAATTTTTAAGTCCTCTAACTATCTCCTTTTTCCCTTTAGTAAATTGCTCATCACTATTTAAAAACCTTGAAATGGCGTAATAAGATTCAATCGGCCGGTATTCAATATCTTTAATCTTATCGTAAACTTTTTTGGCCTTGGTCAATTCTCCTGTTTTAACTAAAATTTCAAGATAGGTAGAGAGAAGTTTTAAAGAAGGCCTACCCACTCGCAGATAATTTTCCATCACATTTAAGGCGGTAAAATACTTTCTATTATAAAAATAAAATAGGGCGGTACCTATCACTACATTGATATCAGTTAAGCTCTTACTTTTAGCAATAAGAATAAGTCTAAAAAGAATATTCCCCTCTTTCTTGGGATTAGCAGAATTTAAAAGCAGTTCTGAATAGGTGAGTATTAGGTTCCCTAGCGCCGGATTATCTTGAAAATCATGCTGAAGGGAGAGACGAAATTCCTTTGCGGCCGACAACCGTGCCATATAATTACTTTTTTGATAAAGTTTTATCCCCTTGGTTAAGGCCTCTTTACTTTTTTTCTCATCTTTAAATTCAAACGTGACAGGAAAGCGAATCTTTAAGGGGACAATTTTTATTCCCTCTGGAGAGGTAGGTCCTGGTTCTAAAAGTTCCAATAAAAAATAAATGATAATAAAAGAAGCGGCAATCGCACGTATTATTATTTTTTTAGTGATTCTTTTAGGTGGGGGAGTGACTTCTACTACCACCTCTTCTTTAATCTCTTCGGCCGGTTTTTCTTTCTCTGCTACTTCTCTCGTCAACTCTCTTTCCATCTCCTCAAAAGAGCTGTCGGCCTGAGCATCTAAATCGGGAAGCATTTCTTGGATATTAAATTGCCCCGTGGCCATTTCCAAATCTATTTTTTCAAATTCTTCTTCTGGTTCTACTTCCTCTGCTATTTTTTTCTCTTCTTTTTCTGCTCCTGGAAGAATGATCTCTTTTGTGACCTCAATCTCCTCTTCAAGAAAAGATCTAGCATCGATCACCTTAGTTGGTTCTATCTCTTCTTCTTCTAGGCCCCTAATTGGAGGTTTTACTGTCTCCTGAGTTCCTATCGTGTACGCAAATTCCTCGTGGCCAAATTCCTCTGGTACTTCTTCTGGTGAGCTTAATTGATTTAAGAGGAGTTCAAGATCGAGCCAATCGCCAGCGGGAAAAAGCTGTGCCAAAACTCCTGTTGAGTCTCCCTTAATATGAGATTCAAGCTGATCCAAAGACATTGGCCCTTCGAGACGGCCATCGGGAAATTTTATTCTGATTTTTTTCTTCACCTATGAAAAATTATAACCCAAAAGGTTAGGCAAAAAAACTAGAGGAAGGCCTAAAGACCTTCCTTTATTGCACAAAAAAGAGCTTAGAATGAACGATTTTAGTAATCAGTCCTGACCAAAAAATCCCCAAAAAGAGTACTGGAACGGCCAGAGCGGTGATTAGACCTTGATTTATATAACCAAAGCCTCCAATCTTTTCCTCTGATTCGGCCGGAGTAAAAAACATAAATCTTATAACCTTTACATAAAAATAAAAGGATATAACTGAAGTTAGCCCCCCTATTAATACCAAGGTATAAAGCTTTTGATTTATGGCCGCATAGAAAATATTAAATTTGGCGATAAACCCCGCAAAGGGCGGAACACCTGTGAGAGAAAACATAACTACGGCCATCACAACCCCCATTAAAGGGTAGCGAAAACCAAGTCCAGAAAATCTCTCAAAATGATCATTACCGTATTTATCTGCAACAAATGAAGTAATAAAGAAGGCCACTAAGGTCATGAATAAATAAGTTATCATGTAAAACAAGACTGCTGAGACGCCTATATCATCAATGACCACTACTCCTAAAAGCATAAAGCCTGCCTGGCCAATAGAAGAGTAGGCCAGCATCCGCTTGACTGATTTTTGAGCGATGGCGGAAACATTTCCAACAATCATGGTTAAAGCTGCAACCACTTGCAAGACACCCACCCAAGAGACATGCATTACAGTATTTTCGGGGCCAAAAAAGATCATGGTCACACGAAGAAGAATGGCCATACCGGCCATCTTAGGAACTATCGCAAAGAAAGTTGTAACTGGAAGGGGAGAGCCCTCATAGACATCTGGGGCCCACATATGAAAGGGGACACAGGCAATTTTATAACCAAGTCCCACGAAGAAAAATATAAAAGAAGGGATTAAAATCGCCATTTGCAAAGAGCTCAGATCTTTTATCAGGGGATAGATCTCAACAAATTGAATAGAACCAAACACTCCAAAGATATGACTGATTCCAAAAACCATCATACCTGAAGCAACTCCTCCATAGAGCACATATTTAATTCCCGCCTCAGAACTTCGATCATCATTTTTCTTTAAGGTGGCCATTACGTAGGAAAGAATAGAAAGAGTTTCAACTCCAATATAAGTTGTAAGCATATTATTAGCAGAAGCTAAAAGCATTCCACCTACTAATACTCCAATCGCCATAAGAGCAAACTCTGCTTTCATATTGGAATAGATATCTCTCGATTGTTGTCCTAGATAAATGGTAAAGAGAGTTCCTGCCACCATTAGAATTTTTACTATCGTAGAAAAGGGATCAATTATAACCGCATTAGTAAAAATCGAAGCAGGAGGTACTCCTAAATTTTTAACTAGTGCCAGAAGTGCCAGAACAAGTCCTACGGTCATAACTCCAAAAAATAATTTTCGTCCTTTTTCCTCTTCAGAGTAGGTCGCCTCGATAAAAAGTAGACCTACCAAAGTGAAAATGACCATTATTTCCGGAATATATAGACTCAAATTGGCCAGGTAATTTATATTCATAACCTAATCCTTTTTAGGGAGCGAATTTGGCCAAATCTATCACTAGTTTTCCCACTGAGGTCTTCATCACATCCAAGATAGGTAATGGATAAATCCCTAAGAAAATAACTAGAAAACAAAGTGGGGCCATGTAAAACATCTCTCGTTTATTCACATCAGCGTATTCTTTACAAGAGTCGATAATTTCACCAAAAAACATTCTTTTAAACATCCATAGCAGATAGGCCGCTCCAAGCACTAGTCCTATAAGCCCAAGCAAAGCAATGGTGGGGTATGGTTTAAATACTCCGATAAAGACAAGGGCCTCAGAGATAAAACCTGAAAGTCCTGGTAGACCTAAAGAGGCAAAGAGTCCAATGATAAAGATAATGGAGTATTTAGGCATCTGCGCATAGAGCCCGCCAAAGCCTTTCTTACCTTCAGGAGTGACGATCCATCTGTGGTGAGATCTCTCATATAAAATCCCAATCAAGAGAAACATCATCGCGGTTGATAGACCGTGATTAAACATCTGTAAAACTGCACCATTCATCCCTTCAGTGGTCATGGCGGCGATACCGAGCATAACAAAACCCATATGGGAAACTGAGGAGTAAGCGATAAGTTTTTTGACATCGGTTTGCGCCATAGCACAGAGAGCGCCATAGATAATATTAACCAGTCCCAGCCAAGCTATGAAGTCCCCGAAGTAGTGTCCTGCTTGCGGAAAGATGGGATAGGAAATTCTAAGAAATCCATAAGTTCCCATCTTAAGTAGTACTCCGGCCAGAATAACTGACACCGCAGTAGGTGCTTGAACATGAGCGTGGGGTAGCCAAGTGTGGAATGGAAAAATAGGAACTTTAATGGCAAAGCCCACAAAGAGCATGGCAAAAAAGACTTTATCAAAGGGTAGATCCATGCCAAACAGACTCAATTTTAAATCGGCAAAATGTCCACCCATCAACTTAACCATGTCAAATGTCTCAGCACCAAGTCTTCCTTCAGCAGCGAAGTAAAGAGCGATGATGGCAAGTAACATTAAAACAGAACCAAAAAAGGTATAGAGGAAAAATTTGATAGCTGCGTATTCTCTGTTGTCTCCTCCCCAGATTCCAATAAGGAAAAACATAGGCAAAAGCATAACTTCCCAAAAGACATAGAAAAGGAAAAAATCTAAGGACATAAAAACACCAAAGATACTTCCCTGAAGCATTAACAGCAACGAAAAATAACCTTTATGCATCTTCTTTATATCAAAAGAGCTAAAGCTACAGATTAAGAATAAAAGTCCATTTATCCAAACCATAGGGAGAGAGATTCCATCAATTCCTAATTTGTAATAGATATTAAAACTTTTAATCCAGGGCATACTGACTGCCGTGAATGGTTGAATCCCGGGAACTGCCTGATCAAAGTTCACATAGAGGATACAACAAAGGATAAAAGTGACAGTAGTTACGGCGACAGTAAACCACCGAATAGCATTAACTTTTTCCTTGGGAATGAGCAAGATTAGCAACGATCCTAAGATCGGAAGCCAAAGAATATAATTTAACAACCCGTGCACCGGTATCTCCTTTTAAGCAACTCTTAACGTTAATAAATAACTTGCCATGACTAAAAAAATCACCACAAAATAAAACTGTATCTTTCCGGACTGAAGCGTCCGAAGCACCAAATTAAAAAATCTAACTCCCGCACCAGTTCCATCGACACCAATAGTATCAACTACAACGTCATCAAATTTTCTGGCCCAATAGGAAAAGAAATTATTAACGTTGGCCCAACCATCAATAAAGATTCGGTCCCAAATTCCCATATCAACCCAAGCAATAAAATCTTGAAATTTGAAAAGAACTTTTTTAATTAGTACGTCTATATAAAAATGATCAAAATAATATTTGTTTTTTAAAGTCTGATACCAACCAGAAAAGGTAGTTGCCCACCATCCAGGGTTTAACGACTTTCTAATATACATTAAATAGGCCAGAAAAATTCCCAGAAAGGCGATAAAGATAGAGCCTACGGCCCCATAAAGGTGAAGAGTGTGAGCGTGATGTGCTTCCTCTGCGCTAAGTCCATGAGTCGGATCGTAATGAGATTTTGAAAAATCTATTGCTGGTTTAACATCAACTTTTCCCCACGCCTGAGACTTATAGTTTTTAAACTTGGCCAGATGATGTGCATCGGGTTTTTCAATTAGCGTCTGAAACCATTCTTTGTTTTCTACACCAGGAAATTTAACTAGCCCTTGCCCCGTGAGGGAACCACTGTACCAAAGACCAAGTGTAAAAAGACTTAAGATAAGTAATGGCAAGTTTCTATTAAAAGAGAATTTTTCAGTATGACAATGATCGAAGAGCTCTTGATCTCTTGGAGCTCCATAAAAAGTTAGAAAGATCATTCTAAACATATAAAAAGCTGTTAAAAGTGCCGCTACAAAACCAAGCACCATAGGAAGAGAATATACTGGATTTTTTAAACCCATGATAAGCGCTTCACCTAGGATTCTATCTTTAGAGACAAATCCTGAGAAGAAAGGAACCCCGGAAATGGCCAGAGAACAAATCACCATGACAAAGGCGGTATAAGGCATCTTTTTTCTAAGCCCACCCATTCTCGGCATCTCTTGAACGTGACCGCCAGTGTGATGATCATGAAGTGAGTGAATAACTGAACCAGATGAGAGAAATAGACAGGCCTTAAATACGGCGTGAGTAATCAAGTGCATAAAAGCGGCATTATAGTTACCAACTCCCACTCCTAAAACCATAAAACCAAGTTGTGAAATGGTTGAGTAAGCGAGAACTGCTTTAATATCAGTTTGCACAAGGGCCATCGTTGCCGCTCCAAAAGCGGTAATAGCACCAATATATGAGACAAAGACTAAAAGGTGTCCGGCCTCAAGAACAGGGTAAACTCTAAGAGATAGATAAACTCCGGCGGCAACCATAGTAGCAGCGTGAATTAGTGCTGAAGTTGGGGTTGGGCCCTGCATGGCATCGGGAAGCCAGATCTGTAATGGAAACTGGGCCGACTTACCAATAGTACCCATAAAAAAGCAAAGGCCGGCAAAGGTTGCGAGGGGAATTCCCAGGAGCATTTGCCCATCAAATCCACCATTTGCAATTACATTATAAAGATCTACGAAGGTAAAACTTCCCTGACCGTTAACCTGAGTCGTTACATTCCAAACAATTAAAAGACCAAAAAGAAAGAAGACATCGCCGATTCTAGTGGTCATGAAAGCTTTCATGGAAGCATCACCAGGAGCTTCTCTTTCATAATAAAAACCAATCAGAGAGTAAGAGCAAAAGCCCATCACTTCCCAAAACATGAAAAAAGATAACAAGTTATCTGAAAGTGCCACTCCAAGCATACCTGCAGTAAAAAGCGACATATAAATCATGTAGCGAGCGTATCTTTTATCTTCGCCCATATAATAAGTAGCAAAAAGATGAATCAAAAAGCCAACACCTGAAACCATCAAAAGCAACATGGCCGACATTTGATCGATATAGATTCCCAAGTTTAATTTGAAGGTAGGACCTAGATCAAACCAGGTAAAAGTTTTATGGATGTAATAATCTGCAGAGTATTGATTAAAAACAAAATCAGCAAAGATACGTGCTGAAAGTAAAAACGATCCAAAAATAGCAACACAAACCATGATGCCGGTAAATTTAGGAAATTTCTTGGCCGTAAACGACCCGATAACAAATGCCAAAAAAGGCAAAAGAACGATTGGGGCAATATTTGCAATGGTATAGTCCATAAACTCTAACCCTGTAATTGTGTGGCGTCATCGATATGGACGGTCTCACGTATTTGGTAAAATCTTAAAACAATGGCCAGGGCAACGGCCGCTTCCGCAGCGGCAATTACGATTATAAATAGAGAAAAAATGTGACCATCGATGCTGTTGTTTAAAAATCTAGTATAAGCGACAAAATTTAAGGCCGAAGCATTCAGAATTAACTCCAGTCCCAAAAGAATCGCAATAATATTTTTCCTTGCTAAAATAGCAATTACACCACAAATAAAAAGAATGGTGGAAATGATTAAATAACTCGCTAAACCCATCATTAGTTAATCCTGTTTTTCCGAGGCCTGGCAATTATGGCCGCTCCAATAAGAGCACCTAATAGAAGGACTGAGGATATTTCAAAGGCCAATACATGATCTGTAATAAGGGATTTTCCTATTCTCTCAACTGTTGGAAGATAATTTGGAAGCTCTCCGGCCGTATAATTTTTAAAAATTGATATATATAATTTAACCATCATCAAAAGAACAACTACAGCTGTTAACCCGCCAATCGTATAGGTTCTAATATTTCCCATTAAGGCCGTTTTAATCATGCCAAATTTATTTTGTTTCTGAGCATGAGGTCCACCGGTTAACATCACCGCAAAGACCATCAAAATTACCACTCCACCCACATAAACAAGAAGTTGAATCGCTGCTACAAAATCTGCGCCTAAGGTTAAGTAAAGTCCTGCCATTCCTAAAAAAGAAGCTAGAAGGTAAATACAAGCATGCATAAGATCTTTGGTAGTTATCACCATAATAGCGCCGATAACCGTCAAGACTGCTGAAATAAAAAATAAGGTTAGATCAAACACCCATAAACTCCTTAATGAATTCCCGCGGCTGCAGTTCCGCTTTTAAAAAGTAACACAAATAAAGATTTCCCTTTAAAAAGCCACATCCAAACTCCTGCCCCTACTAAGTTAAATAGTGCGATAGGAATTAAATATTTCCAGCACATAGTCATCAGTTGATCGACACGAAGTCGTGGAAGAGTCCAACGAATTACAATTACAAAATAATAAAGGGCGAGAGTCTTAGAGAAAAAGGCCCCTAATTGTAGAAGCTGCCCCCAAATTGTATCTCCACCTAAATTAAAAGGAACTTGATAACCACCTAGAAATAACGCTGCTGTAACACCGCAAACAACAAAAACTTCTATATATTCTGCCAGCGCAAAGAAGGCAAATCTCATGCCAGTAAATTCTGTATGATAACCAGAGACAAGTTCTGATTCTGCTTCAGGAAGGTCAAATGGCGCTCTGTTGGTTTCGGCCAAGGATCCAATAAAAAGTACAAAAAAGCCTATAAAGGTAAAAGGATTATGAAAGATAAACCATTCATGAGGCCATCCACCTTGCGCTCTCGTAATAACACCGAAGGAAAGTCCTCCTGATAACAGGACTACTGCTAAGATTGATAGAACTATCGGAATTTCATAACTGATAATTTGTGAAGCTCCCCTCATTCCTCCAAGCATGGACCATTTAGAATTTGAAGCATAACCTCCAAGGAAAATCGCAAGCCCTACTAGGGAACTAATACCAATTAAATAAACTACCCCAACATTTAGATCTGTTAAGGTAAATCCACTGGAAAAAGGAATAACTGCCAGAGTTCCAAATACTCCGGTTAGGGCCAGCATAGGAGCAATGAAAAATAAAAGTCGATCCACATCTTTTGGAACGATATCCTCTTTCATTAACATTTTTACACCGTCGGCCAAGAACTGAAGAATTCCATAAGGGCCTACACGATTAGGTCCCATTCGCAGCTGCATATCAGCTGAAATTTTTCTTTCAGCATAAGTTCCAAGTCCACCAATAGTGGAAAGGATTGTCACAATTATGATAACTCCTACTAGGAATATTAAAAAAGCAAATAAGGTTGGGCCGTTAGCGCCATAACTTTCTGTCAGAAATTCTAATAAGTCTTTAAATGGCCCAAATTTGGCGAGGTAAGAAACAATCGTATCAGTCATTTTCTATCCCTGTTCCTTCTTTGGAATCTTCACTCATCTTATAACTCTTAACCCAATCGAGATCTCCCTTTCTCCAACAATAAGCAAGACCTGCTACAAGAATCGTTATAAAGATAATTAGTTCGATGAGAACTAGGCCTCCAAGACCAATTTCATTCATTGATTTAAAAACGGCCACTACAGGAAACATTAAAGCAGATTCAACATCAAATATTATAAAGATAAGTCCCGTTACATAAAACCGCATATTAAAGAGGGACCATGCAGATCCTACCGGATCCTCCCCGCATTCGTATGCCTGCTCCTTAACCGGATTAGGGTTATGGGGACGAACAACTTTTGAAATTAAAACGACCGTTATCCCTACTAGTAAAACTCCTAGCAGTAACAACATTAGTATCGGCATGTAGATGTCGAGATTAGACATTGACATCCTGGACTCTCCAATTAAGAAAGTGAATAAATGACCAAAATTATGGCCTAAGCATATTATAGTTGAAAACTATTTGCACTAAGTTTCTTACTTAAGCAACCTTTAACGAATACTAAGTTTACCGGGCCGCAAAAATAATTTTTCCCCTTTTGTTTGATGCACAAATAGGGTAAGAAGTTTTGGCACCATGAACTACTTTGAATCACTTAATAAAAAAATTGAAAATTGGTATTCTTCAGATATACCAAAACTTAAAATTACTGGGGTCGAGACGGATCAGTGGGCCTTTTTTCTGCAAACATTTTGTGAGTCTCATTATAATCTTTTTGAAAATAAATCTCATTTTATCATTTGCCCTACTCTGGATCGAGCAGAAGCGTTATATCAAACCCTTAAAGTGGGCATGCCCCAGAGAAGTATCCTACTTTTTCCAGGACTTGATTTCTCTCCTTATGCTGACTACATCCCATCTGAGAGCAACTTATTAAAAAGGTTCGAAGTATTAGATACTCTAGCGCGCGGTGATAAAGGTCCCATTGTACTATTCACCGTAGAATCATTTCTACTAAGAGTTCCTCCCCGTAGTTTTTTTCTAGAAGGAAAATTTAAAATTGCGGTAGATGATATCATCTCGCCTGATGATCTGGCGCATAAGTTAGTCTCTTTAGGTTATTCCTCTTCTGTTTCTGTGGAAGAGCCTGGAACATTTTCTAGAAAGGGTGAAATCTTTGATCTCTTCCCACTTTCAGGGCCTGCGATAAGACTGCAATATTTTGATGAATTAATCGAAAATATCCACGGCATTGATCTGGAGACCCAAAAAACAAACTGGGATTTTAATCCCAAAGAAGTAGATGTTTCTCCTGGCCCTTCGATTTTTAGCACAGCTCCTTATAAGGATCATTTACGGGAAAATATTCCCCAGGCCGGGCCGGCCTTTAGAGAAAAATTTGAAAAGAGAAAAGAGCTTTTTCACAAAATAAGTAATCATCAACTATTTGAAGAGTATCCCGCCTACATTCCTCTTTTCTTTAGGCATCCAGAAACTCTTTTTGATTATATAAACCCTGATGAAACAATCATCACTATCCTTGATTATCATTTTAGTTCTCAGACTTTTTCTGAACTTGCCGAGGACCTCAGAGTAGATTTTGAAAGGGTGGCCCAAGACACTCTAAATGATAATCCTCTACCCGGGCCTGATTCACTTTATAACCTCGAAGGTTTTGAAAAACTCGAAAGTGAACCGCATATTGATCTAAGCTCAGTCGATCTTACGACTCAAATGGATGAGGACATGGGTGGCAAGCTTGAACTTAAACTTGAGGGTCTAAAAAGTTATATCGATCCAAGAATTGGGAAATCGGAAGATAAGTATTCCTATATAAAAAATATTTTATCTTTTTTGAATAAATTTCCAGGTGATGTTATTCTTTCAACTCACTTAGAGAGTTCCAAAAAAGAAATTCAATTCCTTTTAGAAGAATATGATGAACTGCGAGCAAAAATTAAGTTTATCCACTCTGATCTGCCCCATGGTTTTCATTATCCTGCTGATAAGACAATCATTTTAACTGATGGGGATATCTTTAGTGTAAAAAAAACCAAAACCAAAAAATATTCCAACGCCAGGGCAGATCTATTTGCTGAGCAAATCTCCACCTTAAAAAAAGGTGATTATATTATCCATTCTCTTCACGGGATTGCCCAGTACCAAGGCCTGGAAATGATGGGAAGTGGAGATCAGCAGGCCGATTATCTGGTTCTCCTCTATGCCAATGGTGATAAGGTTTATGTTCCGGTTTACAAGATTAATCTTATTCAAAAACACGGCGACTCAGAACTAAACTTAAAACCAGATAATCTTAGGACGCGAAAGTTTGATCAATTAAAAGATCGGGCAAAAAAATCTATCAAGAAACTGGCCTTTGATCTTTTAAAACTTCAGGCCAAAAGACATACTACTGAATCATTTTCTTTTTCACCTCCTGATCATTACTTTAAAGAGTTTGAGCTGGCCTTTCCTTTTGATGAAACCCCTGATCAGGCCCGGGCCATTGAAGATGTACTCGCTTCCATGCAAAAGGCCACACCCATGGATCATTTAGTTTGTGGCGATGTGGGATTTGGTAAAACTGAAGTGGCCATGCGAGCGGCCTTTAAAGCAGTCCTTGATAAAAAACAAGTAGCAATTCTAGTTCCCACGACAATTCTCGCTCTTCAACACTACAACTCTTTCAAAGAGAGATTTAAAGGTTTCCCTATTACCATCGACTTTTTAAGTCGTTTTAAAACGCCCTCCCAAATAAAAGAGATCAAAGAAAAACTTAAACATGGTGAAATCGATATCATTATCGGAACTCACACCTTAATTGGTTCAACTATAAAGTTTGATGATCTAGGCCTTGTCGTTGTTGATGAAGAGCAGCGATTTGGCGTCGGCCATAAAGAAAAGCTAAAACTTCTTAGGGCATCGGTTGATTTTTTAACTCTTACAGCAACTCCTATCCCTAGAACTATGCAACTCGCATTTTTAGGGCTTAAAGAACTTTCACTGATTCAAACTGCACCTCCAAAAAGACAGAGTATTAAAACCTATCTTATCCGCGAGGATGAACAAACACTAAAAATCGCTCTCGAAAAAGAGCTTAATCGGGGGGGGCAAGTCTTTATTGTCCACAATAGAGTTAGAGATATTGAATTAATTGCAGAAAATATTAAAAAGCTGGTTCCGCTCGCAAAAATTCTTGTGGCCCATGGGCAACTCGGCGAACGAGATTTAGAAAAAAGGATGTCCGCTTTTTATCATGGTGAATATCAAATTCTTCTCTCTACAACTATTATTGAATCAGGACTAGACATTCCCAATGCCAATACCATGATTATTTTTAACGCCCAAAATTTTGGTCTTGCCCAACTTCATCAACTGCGAGGAAGAATTGGTAGATCAGATAAGAAGGCCTACGCCTATTTCGTTATTCCTAAAAATAAAAACGTCGGCCCTCTAGCAGAGAAAAGACTTAAAGCAATTCAAACCTATGCTGATAAGGGGTCTGGTTTTTCTATTGCCTCAAGTGATTTAGAAAATCGTGGAGCTGGGGATATCCTTGGTGGTAGTCAATCCGGACATATTGAATCCATAGGCCTTGAACTTTATATGAAGCTTTTAAAAGAGGCGATTGCTGATCTGAAGGGAGAAAAATCCACTCCTAAAATTGATGTGGAAATTTCAACTCCTTTTCCTGCTTTCATTCCAGAAAGCTATATTACTGATTCAGGAGAAAGACTAAAGCAGTATAAGAAAGTGGCCAATTGTGATTCGCTGGAAAAATTAGAAAGTTACCAAGAAGATTTTACTGAAATTTTTGGTGTTCCTCCAAAAGAACTTAGAAATCTCTTCACTATTCTTGAAGCGAGGATCACTATTTCTTATCTGGGACTTAAATCCATTAAAGTAGTAGGAACTAGTATCATCTTGCAATTTGATCAAGATTACTTGCAGTCGCGGGAAGAGCTTAGAAACCAAATCATAGATTCATTTTTAAACCGGCCCAATTCGTACCAATTCACTCCAGCATTCAAGCTAATATACACCTCTAAAAAACAAGTCACAGAGGAAGAATTTCTCCAGTTTTCCAAGGATATTGCACAAAAAATTGCATCATGTTAGCCTAAAATTGAACAATTTTATCTGGGATAAACATGAAAATTTTTATTATTTTGGCCCTTCTTCCTATCTCTGCTTTTGCTGCTAAGGGAGCTTCTGTTGCTACGGTAAATGGAACAGAAATTTCAAAGGAATTTTTTGATAATTCCTATAAAAGAAATTTAATGTTTGTTTCTGATAAGAAGGTAACTCCCGAAAAAGTAGTGAATGATCTTATTAATAGAGAGCTTGGAATTCAAAAGGCCAAGAAAAATAAATTAGAAAGCGATCCCGTAGTTCAGCAAAAAATGCTCGATGTCCTTTACCATGCACAAATTTCCAAAGACCTCGAACCGCTACTTCGAAAAATAAAAGTGACTAATAAAAATGTTAAAAGCTATTACAAAAAATACCCTGAATATAGAACTGCTCAGGTGCTTTTAAGAGTTAAGGCGCAACCTGAAAAAGGTGAGGCCGAAGCGGCACTGGCCAAGGCGATGGAAGTCTATGACACCGTTAAGAAAAGTCCGGACAAATTTACTGCACTAGCTAATAAATACTCTCAGAGCTCAACTGCTCCGATGGGTGGAGACCTTGGTTTTCAACCTGCAGTCAGTCTAGCGCCAGAATATTTTGAGGCAATCAAAGGAAAATCGAAGGGTTATATTACGAGTCCCATTAGAAGCCAGTTTGGTTATCATGTAGTAAAGATCCTAGCTATTCGAAAATTCAAAGATGTCAACAAGGCGCAGTATAAGAAGCTCGTTTACGACCAAAAAAGAGATGCCATTATAGCAAGATATTTTGCTGAACTTCGCTCTAAAGCTAGTATAAAAATCGATAAAAACCTCTTGAAATAGGCACTCTGACTCAGGTAGTTTAATAGGACCTCAGAGGGCCTATGAAATATCTAATTACCATAATCTGTATCGCTTTTTCCTGGAATCTTTCCGCCAAAGTACTCGACAAAATCATGGCAGTGATTGATGAAAATATCATCACTCTCTCACAAATTAAGAGAATCCAGGGTAATCTAACTCCCAGAAAAAATATCGCTCCTCCCATTTATACCAAAGATAAAATGAGCTCCGATGAGATCGTAGATTTAATTATCCGAAAATATCTCATTAGAGACAAAATAGCTGAGCAAGGATTTATCATCAGCGATGAACAGGTCGAACAGCAAATTAGTGCTACCGAAAAAAGACTAGGCCTTACTCGAGAATCCTTAATGAACTTTTTACAATCGTCCAATCTCACCTTTGATGAATATTTTGAAGTCACACGTGAAACAATCGAATTTAATATCTTTAATGGCAGAATTATTCGGCCACTTATCACCATCACTGATCAAGAAATAAAAAATATTTTCTATAAGCAAAATGAAGGTAACACCACATTCACCTTCAAATATCTTTTAACTGATTTCTATCTAGAAAATTCCTCCCCCTCCCAGATTAATAAATTCAAAAAAATGCTAGAAAAATATCAAATCAATGGCATTTTGCCGGAAGAGTTTATTTCCATGCAAACCAATGTTCTAGGGAATGTCACTGAAGATGGTTTGACCCCACCCCTTATCCGTCTACTTAAAAAAACCGGGGAAGGACAATTTACCACCCCCATAAAAATAAATAACGCCCACCATGTCTTTTTTATTAAAAAGAAAGACCTCGTAGAGTCTGAGATCTTCAACCAGGCCAAAGAAAGAATTAAAATGGGTCTTTATGGAAAAAAAGCTCAAGGCACCATTGATATTTGGGTTAAAAGGGAAGGTTCCCGCCATTACCTAAAATACTTTTATAAGAGAAAGAAAAAGAAATGATCCTTATTACTGGCGGCCATGAAAAATCTATTGGCCTAGAAGTGTTTCTAAAGTCTTTTCTGCTCCTAACAAAAGAGCAAAAAAAAGAATTCCACCTCTTTTGCGATATTAAAGCGCTAGAAACCAACTTAGTATTTCTTAAAATAAAATTTAAAATTACCAAAAATAAACTCAGCTTAGATACTGGTGAATTAAAACTTACGCTTTTTGATAAATCAAAATATTCAACTCCGGCCACCTCCATAGCTCTGTTAAAGGCGCTAGAGATCATAGATGTCCACCGAGATATTTTAGTGACTCTTCCCACTTCAAAGGATCAGCTCTTTTTAGAGGGCAAACAACAAAAAGGTCATACCGATCTTTTTCGAAGCCTCTATGATAGCGAATACCTAGGAATGAATTTCCTCTCACCGGAAGAAAAAATTCTACTTATTACAGATCATCTGCCTCTTAAAGATGTGGCAAAAAATATAAATCCCGATTTAATTTATTATAAAACCGGACACTCCATCTTAGGTTATGAACAATTTTTCAATGGAATTGATGAAGTGATCATGGCAGGACTTAATCCCCATGCAGGAGAAAATGGCCTGATGGGACTTGAAGAAAAAAACATTTACCAAGCAATTCAAAAACTTAAAAAGACCTTTCCAAGAATCAACTTTAAAGGCCCTCTCTCCGGAGATGCCCTTCATTTTGAAAAAAAGAAGAATAAATCCCAGTTATTTGTCTATATGTACCACGATCAGGGTCTACCCTCTTTTAAAGCGAGATTTGGCCTTACGGGCATCAATATTACCTTTGGCCTACCCTTTTTAAGAATGAGTGTTGACCATGGTACTGCCTTTTCCCTATATGGAAAAAGTGTGGCAAATTATCTGGGCCAATATTATTTATTAAATCAGGCACTAGTGGCCCACACCAAATTAAAGTCACAAAAAGTTTATTATGGCATTCGATCAAATCAAAATTACCAAGGCCCGCGTCCACAACCTTAAAGACGTAACAGTTAGTATTCCTAAAAATACTTTAACCGTTATTACAGGCCCTTCTGGCTCGGGAAAATCTTCTCTTGCTTTTGACACTATCTATGTTGAAGGACAACGACGTTATATTGAATCTCTAAGCTCCTATGCCCGGCAATTCTTAGGTCAATTTCAACCACCTGACGTTGAATCTATCTCGGGACTATCTCCCGCCATAGCCATTGATCAAAAAAGCCGTAGTAAAAATCCCCGCTCTACAGTGGGAACTGTAACTGAAATTTATGATTATCTAAGAGTTCTCTTTGCCAGGGCCGGAACTCTCTATGATCCAGAGTCAGGCGTTGAGATCAGGAAATATACTCCCAATCAAATAGTAAAAACGCTTCTAAAGCTTAAAGAAAAAACAAAAGTTCAAATCCTTGCCCCTATTAATATTGAAAAGAAGAGTATGCTTAAAAAAGAGCTCTCAAGAATAATGAGCATGGGTTTTTCCCGTGCCCGAATCAATACAATTATCAAACCTTTAGATAGCGACCTGAAAATAAAAGAAGGCGACCAATTTGAAATTGTCGTTGATCGAATCCTTGTTAAAAAAGGGATCGATAAAAGACTTGCCGACTCAATTGAGCACGCTCTAAAGCTTGGAAATGGAAAAATTTTAGCACTAATCGGGGAGAGCGATGAGCTGCTCTTTAGCGAACATAATATGTCTCCGACTTCTGGAGAAATCTATCCAGATCTCGAGCCCCGTCTTTTCTCTTTTAATTCTCCCATCGGGGCCTGCCCTGATTGTAATGGGCTAGGAGAAATGAAGCGCTTTGAAAAAAGACTGATGATCTCTGATAAAAACCTAACTCTAAGTGCAGGGGCCATTGTTCCTCTTACTAAAAGGAGTTCCTTTCTCTTTAAAATGGTCATCGAAATGGCCCGCCAGGAAAAGGTAGAACTAACTCTTCCATATAAAGATCTCCCGCAAAGTTTTAAAAAAATACTTTGGGATGGTTCTGATAAAATTTTTAAATACTCATTTAAGTCCAAAAACTCCACTTTTGAATTTAAAAAGTCTTTCCCAGGCCTTTTAAAGTGGTATCGAAAAAAGTTTATGGAAACTGGTTCTGAAAGACTTAGAAAATCGCTTGAGACCTATATGCGAATTAAACCGTGTAGGCTATGTGAAGGTAAGAGATTAAACAAAGTAGCTCTCTCCACCAAGCTTAAAAAAAATAATATCTATGATATCGCCAACTGGCCTGTGACTACCGCCTATGACTATTTTAAAGATTTAAAACTCACTGGTGAGCAGGCACAAATTGCTAAAAAATTAATTAAAGAAATCACTACCCGTTTAAAATTTCTAATTGATGTGGGACTTGGATATTTAAATCTCAATAGGGCCGCCATGACTTTATCTGGGGGAGAATCTCAAAGAATTAGATTGGCCACACAAATTGGTTCGGCCCTCTCGGGCGTCCTCTATGTTTTAGATGAGCCCTCCATAGGCCTTCACCAAAGAGATAATCAAAAACTTATAAAAACACTAAAGTCTCTGAGAGATTTGGGAAACACCGTCTTAGTGGTAGAACATGATGAAGAAACCATAGAAAACTCTGACTATATCATTGATATGGGACCGGGAGCGGGACTTCATGGTGGAAAGGTTGTGGCCAAAGGGTCTATTAAAGATATTTTAAAAAATAAAGTCTCCATAACTGCCAAATTTATGTCGGGAAGAGAGAAAATTTATATTCCAGAATCGAGAAGGACTTCTTTTGCCACTCTTGAATTAAAGGGTGCTACTCAAAATAATATTAAAAATCTTGATCTTAAGATTCCTCTTGGTGGAGTCGTTTGTGTAACCGGTGTTAGTGGCTCGGGAAAATCGACCCTCATTCATGAAATCCTCGTACCGGCGATTAAAGAACATCTGGCCAATGCCAAAAATAAAATTATTTTTAGTAAAGATAACTATAAAGATATTGAAGGCCTATCCCATATTGATTCAGTAATTGAGCTAACCCAATCACCCATTGGAAGAACCCCCAAATCAAATCCCGCAACATATTCGGGAGTTTTCTCTGACATCAGAGAGCTCTTTTCAGTAACACCTGAATCTAAAGTTCGCGGCTATAGGCCCGGTAGGTTCAGCTTTAATGTAAAAGGTGGACGCTGCGAAGAATGTGAAGGAAATGGCGTTAAAAAAATTGAAATGCACTTTCTTCCTGATGTCTATATTACTTGTAATGAATGTAAGGGCAAAAGATATAATCCTGAAACTTTGCATATCACTTATAAGGGAAAAAACATATCCGATATATTGGATATGGGCATCCTTGAGGCGCAAGATTTTTTCAAAAACTACCCCAGACTTAATCGTATTTTAACTGCATTAAACGATGTAGGCCTGGGCTACATGAAACTTGGCCAGCCTGCTACTACTTTATCAGGTGGGGAAGCGCAAAGACTAAAGCTTGCCAGTGAACTTAGTAAAAGAACTAAAGGACATTGTCTCTATGTTTTAGATGAGCCAACCACTGGGCTTCATTTTGCAGATATCAAAATGCTTTTAAAATCACTGCACGAGCTCGTTGAAAAAGGAAATACAGTAATTATTATTGAGCACAACTTAGATGTTATAAAAACCGCAGACCACCTTATTGATCTAGGTCCTGATGGTGGTGACCAGGGTGGAAAAATAATTGCCCAAGGCAGGCCTGAAAAAGTGGCCCTAAGTAAAAGCTCTCATACCGCTAAGTTTTTAAAGAAGATTTTAAAAAAATGATTGAAATAAAAAATATTGACGACCCTCGCATCGAGGAATTTCGCTCCCTTAAAAATAAAAACCTCCTAAGAAAAGATCTCATTATTGTAGAGGGTGAAAAAGTTATTTTGAAACTTTTAAACTCCTCTTTGAAGGTTTTTAAAATATTTGCTCCCAAATGGTTCTTAGAAAAATATAAAAGTATTTTACAAGGAGACATTTACCAAGCAGATAAGAAGATAAGAGAAGAAATTGTCGGACATCATCTTCACCAAGGGATCATGGCCTTAGCAGAAAGACCTGCTGAATATGATTTATGTAATCTCTCTTTTCCGGCCCTCATCTTAAATGGGGTTACTAGTCCAGAAAATGTTGGCAGTATTGTTAGATCTTGTGCTGCTTTTGGTATTAAATCTCTCATCATAGGGCCTAAAAGCTGTTCCCCATATCTAAGGAGATGCATTCGAGTTTCTATGGGAAATATTTTTTCTATGAAGGTTCATCATTCAAAAAACCTAGAACAGACAATAGATAAGCTAAAAGAAGATAGCGTCTTAATCTATGGAACAGCAAATATCCCTGGGGCCCATAATTTGCGTACTTTAAAATTAAAAAAGGAAAGTGCACTGATAATGGGAAGTGAGGGGCACGGAATCGAACCCGAAATTTTAGCTCTTTGTGACCAAGTAATAAAAATACCCGTTGATATAGATGTCGCCCATTTAAATGTGGCCACCGCAACTGCTATCTTTCTCTACCACTTAAGCTCTTAAGAAAAAGTTATTCAAACTTTCTCATGAGTGAGGCCATTTCAATCGCACCAAGGGAGGCCTCCCAACCTTTATTACCTGCTTTTGTCCCAGCTCTTTCAATCGCCTGCTCAATAGAATCCGTCGTTAAAACTCCAAAGATCACGGGAACTTCAGTCTCTAATGCTACTTTGGCCACTCCACTAGAAGCTTCTTTGCAAACATAGTCAAAGTGAGGAGTTGACCCTCTAATTACCGCCCCAAGCGTAACGATAGCATCATATTTTTTAGACGCTGCCATCTTTTTAGCGAGAAGTGGAATTTCAAAAGCACCTGGAACCCAGGCCACATCGATATCATTCTCATCAACATCGTGTCTTCGAAGACAATCAAGAGATCCCTCTAGAAGTTTTCCCGAGATAAAATCATTAAAGCGTCCTACGACGATTCCAATTTTAAGTCCTTGTCCGTTTAGCTTTCCTTCAATTATGTTCATAAATACCTCTAATGCTGTTTAGTTGAAAATAAATGCCCCATTTTATCCTGCTTAGTTTTTAAATAATGCAAGTTCACTTCATTTGGTTCCACTTCAAGAGAGAGTCTCTCTGAAATTTCAATACCATATTTCAATAGTCCTAGAAGTTTACTGGGGTTATTCGTTAATAGTTTTATCTTTTTAATATTTACAAGTTTTAAAATTTGGGCAGCAAAGCCATATTCACGAAGATCGGTCTCAAATCCTAACTTGTGATTGGCACTGATGGTATCATAGCCCTGATCTTGTAGATCATAGGCCTTAATTTTATTTTTAAGCCCGATTCCTCTTCCTTCTTGTTTTAGATAGATGAGAACTCCTCTTCCTGCTTCTTCAATCATATTCATCGATGTTTTTAGCTGCTCACCACAATCACATCTTTTAGAACCGAAAAGGTCTCCGGTAAAACACTCCGAATGAACACGTACCAGCACTGGTTCTTCATTTACATCATTATTTACATCACCTTTAATGAAGGCCATGTGGTGCTCTTTTGGATCTAGTGAGTTTTCAAACATATGCATTTTGAAATCACCATATTCGTTAGGGAAATCGATACAAGATGTTTCAGTGACAAAAGTTTCATTTTTAATTCTATAATCAACTAAATCTTTGATCGTAATTAATTTTAAATCGTGATCTTTGGCAATTTTTAATAGCTCTGGAACTCGCGCCATACTTCCATCAGTATTTTGAACCTCACAAATAACACCTGCGCTTTTAAGCCCTGCAAGACTTGCAAGATCCGTTGCCGCTTCAGTGTGACCATTTCTAATTAGAACCCCTCCATCTTGAGCAATCAGAGGAAAGATATGTCCCGGACGCAAAAGCTCATCTGGATGAGTCCCCGGATTAACCATCGCAATAATTGTAGTGGCCCGGTCCTGAGCGGAAATTCCTGTCCCAGCATCAACGGAGTCCACAGAGACAGTAAAGGCCGTTCCGTGAAGAGCATCATTAGTTTTAATCATAAGATCAAGTTGTAACTCTTTCGCTCTTTTAGAAGATATGGGAACACAAATAAGCCCACGCCCATAAGTGGCCATAAAATTAACTGACTCAGGAGTAACTTTTTCGGCCGCCATAATGAAGTCTCCTTCATTTTCACGACTCTCATCATCTACGACGATGACCATCTTGCCATTTTTAATATCGGAAATTGCGTCTTCAATACTATCAAATTTAATCATGTTAAAATCCTTTAGAGGCGAGCCATTTTTGTGACAGGTCATCTCCTTTAGAAAGCAGGTTCTCAATATATTTAGCAAGCAGATCAACTTCAAGGTTGACCTTATCGCCTACTTTTAAACTATTTAAATTAGTATTTTTCATCGTATGGGGGATGAGAGAAACCGTTAACTCTCTCGCTTCTCTATTAAGCCTTGCTACGGTTAAACTAATTCCATCAATTGCAATAGAACCTTCGCTTATAATATATTTTCCCAAATTCTCAGGGTACTTAATACTATAGAGGTAGTTCTCTCCAATCGATTTTATATTAGAGATAACACCGCAATCATTTACATGTCCCTGAACAAAATGTCCGCCCAGTCTATCACTCGCCCTTAGTGCGAGCTCAAGGTTTACTGGATCTCCAGGCTTAAGAGATCCCAAAGTTGTCTTTTCCAAAGTCACATGAATTGACTGTACTTTAAAAGCGCCATTTCTAACTTCAGTTACTGTTTGGCATGCTCCATTAACTGAAACTGAATCATCTATTCCCATCTCTGGAAGAAGTTCTTTTGATTCAATGATGAGTTCTTTCCCTTCCGGGTTAGATCTGATCTCTTTAATCCTACCTACTTCCTTTACAAGGCCTGTGAACATGATGCCTCCTTGGGATAGGCCTCAAAGACCATCTGGTCGCTGAGGTTTTTTATACTAATGTCACGAAACTCGATTGCATCACTGGCCATTTTAATGCTGCCAAAAATTTTAGGAGCAATAAATACCGTGATCTTGTCGTAAATATTTTGATTTATAAAACTAGTAATTATTTTTTCCCCACCTTCAACTAAAATAGAAGTAATGCCTAAAAAACCAAGATTCATGAGTACCTCTCGAAGATCAAGTCCCTTAGCGGTCTCATTGACGGTGATAACTTCAATCCCTTTATCTTTAAAAAAAACTTTCCTTTTATTTTCTATAGTTTTCCACACCTTATTTCCGGTAACTACAATCGTTTTTTCCGGATATTCATCAGTGAAGACATGAGATTTTAATTTCATTTTAGAAGGGTTTCCAAGAATGACTCTAAAGGGGATCTTATCTCCAGCATCAACTCCCATTCTGATATTTAAATAAGGATTATCTTTATTTAAAGTTTTTCTTCCCACCAAGACCCCATCGTATTTAAGCCGAAGTTGATGTCCTTGCGCTCTAGCTTTCTCATCCGTGATCCATTTAGAATCTCCCGTACTAGTGGCCAGTTTTCCATCAAGAGTCTGGGCCATTTTGAGATGAATGAAAGGAATTCCCGTAGAGATATATTTGAAAAAGATCTCATTTAGCTTACGCCCTTCTTTTTCTAGTACTCCCGAAGTGGTTTCAATTCCTGCATTTTTAAGTTTCTCTATCCCCTTGCCACTAACGAGAGGGTTGGGATCTAGATTTGCTATCACCACTTTTTTTAACTTTTTAGCTATAATTAGTTCGGTACATGGAGGGGTTCTTTTTTTGGTGTGACAACAAGGTTCAAGATTACAATATAAAGTAGCGCCAGCTACATCTTCTGTGGCATTGGCGATGGCATTTACCTCAGCGTGATTCTCACCAGATTTTTGGTGATAACCTTCTCCTATAATTTTACCATCTTTTACAATGACTGCTCCGACCAATGGGTTGGGAGAGACAAATCCCACACCTCTTGTGGCGAGCTGGAGGGTTTTTTGAATATAATCCTGGTCTGTTAACATCTATGGAGATTTACCTTGCGTGGCAGAATTAGTCCAGAAATTGGTGCTTTTGACGCGATGCCACTATAAAGACTTCTTAAAAAAAAGGGGGATTCAAGGATCCCCCGCAAAATCATCTTTTTTTACCTGATTGCTTACACTAAGAAAGTAGTAATTAGCGTAAAGATAACTAGAGATTCCATAAGTGCTAGACCTAGAATCATTGGAGTCATGATCTTGTCAGCAGCAGCTGGGTTACGAGCTATCCCTTCAAGAGCACGTGAAGCAGCAGCAGATTGAGCTTTAGTCCCACCATAAGCAGCAATAGCTACAGCAAAGAAATAAGCAATTGCTTTCATAGAAGCAGCTTGAGCGTCAGACCAACCTTCAGCGGCCATTAGAGGCGCAGAAGCAAAAATAAAAGTAAGAGCAATTAGTAGTTTTTTCATGTTGAGTTCTCCTTATAAAAAACTATGTTGAGTTAATGTGCGTGCTCCCCATGATCGTGAGGTAATGCAAGCGTAATATATACCATTGATAAAACTGTAAAAACGTATGCTTGAATAAAACAAACAAGAAGACCTAAACCAAGTGCTGCCATTGGAACAAAGGCCGGAACTAGTTTTGTAAACTCAGCTAAAACCAAGTGATCTCCAAACATATTTCCCCGAAGCCTTAAGGCCAAAGAGAGTGGTCTAACAACATTTGAAATGATTTCAATTGGAAAGACTAAGATGGCCATATACCAAAGAGGGCCCGCGAAGTGTTTTATATAATTTACGAAGCCGTTTTCTTTAACCCCGATGATATTGTAAACAACAAAGGAAAATATCCCCAGGGCAAGAGTCGCATTTAGATACTCTGTAGGAGGAAGAAAACCTGGAACTAATCCAATAAGATTTGAAATTAAAATCATTAAAAATAAATAGGCCACAATAGAAAAATATTTAGTAGCATACGATTCACCAATGATCGCCTTACACTGGCCATAGATAAAATTTCCGTAAGCTTCAGAAATATTTCTAAGAGTTATCCCCTTATCTGGAATAACTGCATTCTTAACTTTTGCAAGTTTTGCTCTATATAGAAGTCCTACAACTAAAATCAAAACACCTACTAATGTAAAGCTAATCATGTATTCTGGAATATGAGTTCCGAGCATATGTTGAGCAGAGCTAATCCAGGTAAAACCACCTGATGCCTGAGCATTAAAAGTAAAAAATGTCGCTATAAGGGGTAGAATTTTTCTCATTACTCTGCATCCTTTAGGTTTAAACCTAAGACAAATATAAGTACCACGTAATTAAGTAGCGGTATTAATACCCTTTTGCCCATTAAATGTATACCTAAACTTAACGCACCAAAGAGGATTAAAAGCTTCAAAACAAAGAGTAGAGCGACCTTTATCTTGTTGACGCGATATGTCCTTGAGAGGTTAGAGGCCCTTTCTGTCACAAGCTCCATAATCACTTCAACTAAGAGAAATTGATTTAAGATTGTCGCCAGATAAATCACTAAAATAGCAATGACCTCAGTGCTATTTTGCGAGAAAGCAAGGGCAACTCCAGTCGTTAGTACGGAGCCTAGTAGGTACCTTTTAAGGTTGATCTTATTTAAAAATTTCACGAATATAACGCATAACAAGCTTTAGGTCCAAGGGCAACTATTTCTTTTTTTGAAAGGCGAACTTAATCAAAAGAAAAATAAAATTAGCGATCACTAAAAAAAAGAGACTCCAACCAACTATAGGAGACATAAACCCCACCTTAATAAGTTCGTGAAATCCCCATGCGAGAGCTAAAATAAATGAAGGAAAACTGAGGGACAGACCAAGAATTTTCAGATATTTTTTTTCAAATTTTATCATTAGCGCTTCTTAGCGACCTTTCTTAAATAAACTGAGTTTAATCTATTTTGGATCACCTTGGTGTTGGGATATTCCCCTTGGATCGAATAATAAATTGCATAGGCCTGAGATAAATTCTCCATAGTTTCATAGGCGTTGGCCATTAGAAATTTTGCCTGAACAATCCTATCTTTTCTTTTTTCTCGTTTAATGTATTCGCGCCAGATATCCACAGCATTCTGCCATTTTTCATCTTTAAAGTAGGTGATTCCTATATGGTAGTAAGAGGATACAAAATATTTATGCAGAGGATTTATTTTTATCCTATTAAAAATTTTAAGTGCACTACTAAAATCTTCCATCTCTAAATAAGCTTTTCCAAGTCTAAACTCATAAAAATCAAATTCCTTAAGTTTGGGAACGATATTAACTAAAGACTTATAATAAAAAACTGCCTTTTTATAATTTTCTAAATAAGAAAAATAAAGTTCACCAATTCGCTCCTGCGATTTAAAAACCCAAAT
>Ga0164313_10000862_pt1 | contig 25747 bp, 25 predicted proteins | sample GuaBasSedimGuay4_FD_113735 | JGI IMG/M metagenome (GOLD analysis project Ga0164313, IMG submission 113735) | Subseafloor sediment microbial communities from Guaymas Basin, Gulf of California, Mexico - Guay4, Core 4569-4, 0-3 cm | ecosystem: Environmental > Aquatic > Marine > Hydrothermal vents... | reverse complement strand
TGCATCGGTGCTCCGGCGACGGCAGACGCGTGGTCGTCCTCGACCACGAGCACATCTGGGTACTCACTCAACACCATTCGGAGGGTCGTGGCGCGCTCGGTAGAGATCGCACTACCAAATGGGTTCTGAGCACGCGGCGTCACCACCACAGCTGCCACTCCCCTGTCAAGAGCCTCTTCAAGCGATTCTGGACGAGGGCCCTCATCATCGATGGAGACCGGTACAGCCACATAGCCGATGGCACCGATCAGGTCGATCACCGGGGGATATCCGGGATCCTCGACCGCAACGCGGTCACCATGGCGCAGGTGTGCCTGGAGCACCCGCTCCATTCCATCGAGCCCACCAGACACAACTGCGATGTGATCTGTCTCGATCCCGTCGGCTGCAAGGAGTTCTGCACCGTATTCGACGAGGCTCGTGTCGAGAGACGGATGACCGTAGAGCACCGTCGAGTCGCTCACCTGCTGGAGCGCACTCTTGAGATCCGGGAGCAGGTCGGGATCAGGGTTGCCCGATGACAGGTCCAATACCCCGACGGGGATCTCAGGATCAGGGGGAATCATCACCGGGGGCCGTGCGGTGATGAACGTCCCCTCACGCCCCCGGCCGATCGTTATCCCCCGTTCACCGAGCCGGCGATACGCCCCAGCCACCGTGTTGGGTGCGATCTCAAGCTCGGCTGCCAGAGTGCGAACAGGAGGCAGCCGATCGCCAGGAAGAAGACCACGTTCAGTGACGCGCCGCTCGATATCTGCTGCCAGGTCATTCGCACTCCAACCGCGCATCGGATGGCTCCCTTCCGTGGTACACTCGTAATGGTACAATTCGCTTATTGTACCATTACATTCGAGTCGACAAACGGACACTGGACATGAGCATGCCGAACAACCACACCGCATCAACACCCCGCACCGAGGTGAAGAGGATCCCGGACAGGGCACGCTACGACCGCGATGTGGTGAACGCAGTTTTCGATGAGGCGCTCATCTGTCATGTTGGATTCGTCGTGAACGATTCACCGTTCGTGATCCCAACGATCCATGCGCGGGTCGGAGATGTCCTCTACTTCCATGGGTCTCCCGCGAGCCGCATGCTGCGATCGATGAAGAAGGGCGCCGAAGTTACCGTGACTGCCACCCTCGTCGATGCGATCATCGCTGCACGCTCAGCCTTCCACCATTCAATGCGGTACCGGGCTGCAATGGTGTTCGGCCAAGCGCGAGTCGTCGAAGACTCTGAAGAACGACTCATCGCACTCGAGGCCATCACGAACGCGGTGTTGCCGGGCCGATGGTCCGAGGCAAGGTTGCCAACTCGCAAGGAGGACAAGGGCGCGCTACTGATCGCGGTCCCCATCGAGGAGTACTCGGCAAAGGTCAACGACGGCAACGTGGGAGACGAACCCGAGGACTACGACCTCCCCATCTGGGCCGGTGTCATCCCAGTGTCCATAACAGCAGGCACACCGATCCCGGACGACGGACTCGCCGAAGCCATCGAGATACCCGAATCAGTCCAACGATTCATTGGAACCCATTGATCCGGGACACATAGACTCACACAATGGCCAGTGAGCTCTCCCTACGCTCGGTGTTGACGGCATCGATTTCACCTGGGCCAAGACCAGAGCCAGACCGCCGCTCAGCGTTCCACGGCTGCGACTGATAGTTCTCGCCCGCCCTCACTCCCACTCGGCATGTCTCGTGATGAGACAACGTCGACGCCGGTCCCTGCGATGTCGGCGACGATCACGTCACCCATAGTGATAGGGCTCTCGACTGACACTGATCGCAACAGCAGCACAACCTCCATCACTCGGTCCTTGGGCACCGCCGCCGTGGTGCGAACAGGCAAGCGCGGCCAACGACCGCCACGGACCATCACCGTCGTTGTGACCATGCGTCGGGGATCAGTGTGTTCGCGTTTGGCGAAACTCTCGCCCTTCTTGCAGGAGTGACCACGTACCTCGACGATATTTCCGTCGAAGTCCTCCTCGACTTCGAGACGGCATCCGAGTGGGCACTCGATGCAGAGGTAGTGCGTGATGGTGCCCTCGTGTTCGATAGGGGTCATCGCTCATCCCTCACGGGCTCGTCTCTGGGCAGAATGTCGATGGTCAACGTGTCGCCGTGGAAGTTCTCGAGGAACCGTGGCCGCACCTTGAGGGAGACCATCTCGGCAGGAACGACGTATCTCAGCCTCTTCTCATAGACACTCCCAAGACGGAGCCAACTCTTCTCCAGGGGTTCTCGGACACGCAGGTACACGGTGTGTTCTCTGTCCGAGGAGATGGTGTGCGGGACGATGGATGCAACATTGATGCCAGCACTGAGCCTGATGTTGTCGGCGGGCGGTCGTCTGCCCGTGACGAAGCGGCCAGCATTCTCACCCGACAGGAGGGCCTCCTGGCTGACGAAGTCCACTACATCGTGGATGTGGACCACGTTGCCCGCAGCGAACACCCCATCACGCGAGGTCTCCATGGTTGACGAAACCACCGGGCCTGAGGTTGCCGGGTCGATGCGAAGGCCGAGCCTCTGTGATAGCTCGTTTTCGGGGATGAGCCCGATCGAAACAAGCAGGGTGTCGCATTGGATCGTCCGTGTCCGGCTCATGTCGGGTCGAAGCTGGCCATCGACCGGGGCTACCGTCACGCCTTCGACGCGGTCCTTCCCGTGGATCTCGACCACGGTCGTCGAAAGATGGAGCGGAGTATCGAAGTCGTCGAGACATTGGACGATGTTCCGGTTCAAGCCATTGGCGTGTGGCATGATCTCGAACACGCCAGGCACGTCCATGCCCTCGAGTTTCATACGGCGGGCCATGATCAACCCGATATCACCAGATCCAAGGATCGCCACCCGCGTTCCGGGCATCACGCCGAGTTGGTTGACGAACTTCTGTGCCAATCCGGCTGTCATCACTCCCGACGGACGGCTACCCGGGATACGGATGGCGCCTCGCGTCCTCTCACGAGCCCCCATCGCCAGCACAACAGCACCAGCCGCTACCTGGCGGACACCTATCTCAGGAGACATCAGCGTCACCACGCGGTCGAGACTGATATCGACCACGTAACAATCGGTGGCGATATCGATGTTGTGGTCGAGGAGATCGGTGAGGAATCGCTGCGCATACTCTGGTCCCGTCAGCTCCTCGCCAAAGTAGTGAAGCCCAAATCCGTTGTGGATGCACTGGTTGAGTATTCCGCCCGCTTCCGCTTCTCGGTCCACCATCAACACCCGCTCGACACCGGTTCCCAGTGCTGCGAGTGCGGCGGCCATGCCAGCGGGACCCGCCCCCACAATCACGACGTCATAGCGGTCCAAGATCGTCGACAGAGGTCTCATGTCATCTCCACCACCTGGCCGTCAACGTGCTCGGGTTCACGGACGATCCATGAGCCTGAGCCCCGCTTGGTGACCTCGGTCATCGGCTGGCCCGACATCTCTGCCAGCAGGTTCATCGACCGCGAGGTACAGAACCCGCCCTGGCATCGTCCCATGCCGGCCCGGGTCCGGAACTTGAGGCCATCGAGAGTGCGGGCACCTCGTACGAAAGCATCGCGGATCTCGGCCTCCGTAACCAGCTCACACCGACAAACGACATGTGCGTATTGCGGGTCCTTCGTCGCCAGCTCGGCCAGCTCTTCGATCGAGAGTAAGGCCGCGTGTACAGGCCGGGGCATAGATCCGCGGAAGTCGCTCCGCAGCGACAGGTTGAGGCCTTCCTCGGCCAGGATCTGGACCACCAGTTCGGCGATCGAGGGAGCCGCTGTCAATCCCGGGGATTGGATACCGGCGACATTGACGAATCCGGGAACATCGGTCGGGCCGATCAGGAAATCGTTGTTGGGAGTAACGGCTCGGACCCCGGCGAACTCAGCGATGCAATCGCGTTCGCTGATCCCCGGAACCAGTCGTCTGGCAAGAGCGAACACGGTTTCACTCCCCGTGGCCGATGTTCTGACATCCTCCAGATCTTCGACCGCCTCGGCGGTGGGGCCGACCATGATGGTCTCGTCGAAGGTTGGGATGACGAGAATCCCCTTTGATGTCGGGGTCGGGCAGGGGAAAATGGTTCTTGAGACGATTCCTGCAAGACGTTTGTCGAGAAGGTATTCCTCCCCCTTGCGACCTCGAATGACGGGCTCAGTCAGCCCGACCAGACGGGCGATGACTTCGGCGTGGACGCCAGCAGCGTTCACCACCATTCGAGACCGGAATCGATCACCCCCTGCGATGATCTCGAAGTGGTCTGGGCACTTCGAGATGAATGTGACGGGAGCGTTCACGTGTAGGTCGAGGCCGTTGGCGACTGCACATTCGATCAGAGCGAAGCAAGCCTCATACGGATTCACAACACCCGCGGTCGGACCGTGAAGGGCCGCGACGATGTCCCGGCTCAGGTTGGGCTCCTCGCGCCGGACTCGATCGACATCCCACATCTCGATGCCTGGGATGCCTCGATCCCGCCCCTGGTGCGCTATCTGCTCAAGCGTCTCGACTTCGGCATCGTCGAACGCCACAGTCAAGTCACCATTCCGGCGGAATCCGAATCCGAGTTCTTCGGCGAGTTCGACCCATCGCTGATTCCCGGCCCAGACGAGTTCACCCTTCAGCGTTCCGGGTTCGGTGTGATGGCCCCCATGGATGATCCCGCTGTTCGACTTGGATGTGCCGAAGCCGACCTCGATCTCGCTCTCCATCAACGCCACGTCGAGATCGTACCGGGTCAACTCGCGGGCGATGGCACATCCGATCACGCCGCCACCGATGATGATTACATCCTTCACCTACTCACATTTTACCCCATCGCGCGTGATGATGACAGAGCCAGTCTGCCAAACAGGCAAGGCTTCGCGGCCATCGGTTATCACACCTGGAGGACAGCACGGCGCGGGGAACTAGATTGTCTGGACAACCAGAGCACGCTGAATGAGAACACAATGCACATCGAAGTCTTCGAGGATCATGAGTGGGCGGACCAGGTTGCGAACCGTTGGATCTCCCACATGTCCCATCACCCGGATTCCCGAATCTGTCTGCCGACCGGCGAGACGCCGCGACCCGTCTATACGCGCTCAGCACCACAGGTCGATCTCAGCGAAGCCACGATCTTCCTGCTCGATGAGTTCGATCTGCCACTCGGAAGCGCCGCTCGATGCGACTCCATGCTCAAGCGCGACTTGCTCGGATCGCTGACCAAGCCACCAGACGCCTCCCATCAACTCGACGTCGATGCAGCCGACCCCGAGACGGAATGCGCGAGATTCGACGCGCTCGTGGGTGATGGTGGGTTGACGTTGACGCTGCTCGGGCTTGGTGGCAATGGGCATCTTGGCTTGAACGAACCTGGCACCGCGCCAAATTCTCCAACCCGGCCCGTCCGCCTGACACCTCCAACATCACGAGCAGCAGCCCGATATGACGCCGACGCAAGGCCAGTCGACGGACTGACGCTCGGAATGCAACGAATCCTGGGATCAGACGAGATCTGGTTGCTGGTCACCGGTTCTCACAAAGCCGCGGTACTCGGCGAGATGGTGAACGGTCCGATTACTCCGAGACTTCCAGCGAGCTACCTACGCAACCATCACAACACGATCGTCTTCGCCGATAGCTCGGCTGCTGCCGGCTTGTAGCTTCTCAGGCCTACGGGCGACATTGCTCCCAATTGGGCTCGGACGCCATGTGCTAGATTGTCTATACATATCATGAGAGAGGACCAACCGTTGGAATCCCAGACCATCACCATGCTCGGCACAGGACTCATTGGAGACTTCTACACGATGAGCCTCCATCACCATCGGAGCCGCGACAGAGTCGGGACCGTGTATTCACGAAGCCAGGAGCGCGCTGACGCCTTCGGCGATCGGTGGGACATCCCCAATCGGACAACATCGATGCGTGATGCCATCGAGGACCCGACAACGTCAGTGGTGATTGTTGCGTTGCCGAATCACCTCCACGAAGAGGTCATCGGCATGTGTGCTGCTGCTGGCAAGGCGGTGTTGTGCACGAAGCCCCTCGCGCGTACTGCACAAGAGGCAGAGCGTATTCTCGACGTCGTAGAGGAGGCCGGAATCTTCGCTGGATATCTCGAAGACCGCGTCTACACCCCGGAACTCCTCAAGGCGGCAGCATCGGTCGAGGCTGGCGCGATCGGTGAGGTCACATGGGTCAGGTCGCGTGAGGCACATCCGGGCCCGCACTCGGCCTGGTTCTGGGACCTTGAGAAGGCAGGCGGCGGACCGATCATGGATCTCGGTTGCCACTGTATCGAGATCATCAGGCACTTCGTCGGGAAGGGAAACCGGCCCCTCGAGGTGATGTGCTGGTCAGACACTCTGGTGCACCCGATCGATGCCGAGGACAACGCCGTTGCGCTCATACGATTCGAGAGCGGTGCCCTCGGCCAGTTCGAGGTCTCATGGACCTTCCGTGGGGGCATGGATCTCAGGGACGAGATCGCTGGCACCGATGGAACGATATGGCTCAACAACTTCCTGCGAACCGGATTCGAGATGTGGACAAGTGGAACGGGTAGCGCATACGTCGCCGAGAAAGCCGAGTCCGAGAGCGGCTGGATGTTCCCCGTCGGTGACGAGGTGGTTGAACTCGGGTACGCAGACATGTTCGCGGACATGTTCGATGCTCTCGAAAGCGGTACTGAGCCCCAAGAGACGTTCTACGACGGCTACGTCGTGAACGCCGTCATGGATGCGGCGTTTCGGTCAGCAAGCTCGAAACAGTGGGAGCCGGTTGAGGTCGAATGGCGTCACGGCTCGACGCCTCGCATCTCAAAGGAGCCGCATTTCTACGATGGTCACACCGTGATCAAGAAGGAGATCCTTCCCGATGGACGCGTCAAGATGATCCTGCGGGATCGTGACGATGGCTCCCTCTTTGATCTGATCGTCTCAGACGACGCCTGATTCCTCCGTCGACCCGAACGTAAGGAACCTTCTCGGGTTCTCAACGAACAGCGCATACTGGTCCGAATCGGAGACACCGTAGCGATGCATGGTCCTGCGGAATCCCGATGCGAGCCAAGCAAGGCCGGGATGTCCTCCCAGCGACGACCACAACGAGCGGCGTGCGCCATCGGTACCGAGCATCAGCTGACTCCGGTATCCCTCTTCGATCATGGCACTCGCGAGCCTCGCTGTGGGACTGTCCTCTTCGTCGCTCGTCCGTAGCGCTTGGTCATACTCGAGATACACGCCGGTCTCGAGTAGATCCCTGTGGTAGGAGTAGTCGTCGATCTTGTCGGTATGAGAGATCACCACTCGGTCATAAGGCATGCGGAGACGTCCAAGGAGCTCGATCTGGTCGGATGCTCCTCGACCGGCTTCGCAATGTGTGAGAATCGGTGCTCCGGTCCTTTGGGAAGCGATCACCGCGGCTTCAAAGACGCGTCGATCCCTCTGCGGATCGGGTGCGGTGAATGTGGCCGCCTTTATGATGCCGGCACGAAAGTCCGTGCGATCCACAGATGAACCGACGTAGTCGTACCGGTCGATCCCGACCTGGATGTCAGCAATGAACCTCTGGGCGAGTTGCTCGGCGTCCTCCGTGTTCGCCCACGCAACATCCCCGTAGTACTTGGCAGTGTGCATGCCAGTACTCGCAATAATGTGAACCCCGCTTCGACGAGATGCATCAGCGAGCCGTTCGACCGAACGTCCAGAGCCTGCTGGCATCGTATCGACGACGGTGCCAACGCCAACACTCCGACATCGACGCAACTCGTCGGTCGCTTCCTCGGGATCGGGGAGATGGATGTGGGGCATTGTCTCTGCCACCAGCACCGAGTCGATGATCAGGTGCTCGTGGAGGTAAGTAACACCCAACCGGTCTGGTGCCACATCACCGAGCACCGTCCTGACGGATCCGATCATGCCAGCCGTGCCTCGTCGATGGAGAGAATCGCCCCTGCCAAGGCCAACCGGCTCAACAGCTCGCTGCGATCCACGTCCCTCGCTTCGCCCGTGCCTCGAGCGGCGATTGCCGCGGCGGTACCGACGGCTTGCCCCATGGCCATGCATTGCGCCATCGACCGGATGGATGCCTGCGCGTCATGCGATGCAGAGAAACAGCGTCCGGCAACGAACGTGTTGACCGAGTCACGAACGATGAGCGATCCGAGCGGTATCCCGACGGTCTCGCCTTCGGGTAGGTACTCCCACGTCGTTCCGGTTCCCTCTCCCCCGTGATGGTCTTCTATCGGTGCCCCGCAGAGTCCTATCTGATCATCGAACTGTCTCGCCGAGAGGACATCATCGCGAGTCATCCGATAGTCGCCGTACACCCGGCGCGTCTCTCGCAGACCGATCTGGCTCGAAAGCGCTACCAGGGACGCGTTCTCGTATCCGGGTACACGATCTACGAGAAAACGAGCGAACTCGAGAGCCTGTCGCCTGCCTTCCATCTCGGCTCTGGTGAGCAAACCAGGATCTGTTGCATTGATGAGTCGACCATCACGTTGTTCCACCTGGTCGACTCGTGTCATGACAGTCGCCGTCGTGAACGGAATGGGTGTTGCGTGATCGGAACCCTCGCGCCGTGCAAGGTCGTACATACCGCTGTCCGCGGCACCGGCCATCAACGCATGGAGATCGTCCTTGGAGATCTGTGCTCGACGCTGATTGTCAACGTTCGCCATTCTGAACGTCGTCGTGAGTGTTTGTGCCGGGTCATGGGAACCGGCGAGTTCGTATCCGAACCCGGCATGATGACATACGTCTGCATCACCTGAGGCATCGACAACCATCCGGGCGGACACACGCCCAAGCCCGGCCTTCGTCGCTATCGTCAGATCGCTGATACGGCCGTTCCTTACGGTGACATCCTGCACGAACGCATGGAGGAGCACATCACAGGTCGAAGCGATCACCATCGTCTCCCATACGACCTTCAGATGCTCGGCAACGTACGTGATACCGGTACCGGCACCATATGTGTTCGGGCGACGAAGCACGCCTCCTGACGACTCCAAACCAGAGACCACGTCGTCTCCAATTCCACCGACGACCTTGAGGGGCCTATCGCCTGGGGTGAAGAATCCGTAGAACGTGTCGAGTACCGCGGTGGAGTTTCCGCCCAGGAATGGCAACTTCTCCACGAGCAACGTCGAGGCGCCCAACCTCGCGCTCGCTATTGCAGCGGATGATCCGGCTGCGCCCGAACCAACCACGACAACGTCGTAAGTCCCAAGTTCCATCTGCTGCACGAGATCAGTGGACGTACGGTGACAGCACGTCCCTGGCCAACAGGAACCCCCGTTTGATCAGGTCGTCCGTCTCCTCGAACTGGCGGTCCTCATGTTCGATCGTGATGTCGCCCGTGTATCCGGCTCGGTAGAGAGCGCTCATGAAGGCCGGCCAGTCGACATCGCCGAGACCAGGCAGGCGCGGAACCTGCCAACCCATACCAGCTGACATGATCCCGTGCTCGTAGAGTCCTTCTTCGTCGATCTCGAGATCCTTGGCGTGGACGTGGTAGATCCGATCGCCGAATTCGTTGATCACCCGCACGACGTCGATCATCTGCCAAACGAGATGAGACGGGTCGAGGTTCATCCCGACCGTCGGCCCGAACTCCTCGAACATCTGGCGCCAGATATGGGGCGTGTGAGCCACGTTGTGACCCGAGGGCCACTCATCAAGCGAGAATATCATCGGGCAGTTCTCGATCGCGATCTTCACCTCGAGTGAGGTGGCATGAGCCACGATCTCTGGCCACACCGTCTTGGCATCCTCCCAATTCTCTTCCTGGGTCCTGGAACCGTCGGCGCCGATGAACGTGTTCACGACGGGAACCCCCATCATCGATGCAGCTGTGATCACCTTGAGGAGGTGGGACTTCACTGCGGCACGATGATCTGCATCCGGGTCGAGAGGATTCGGGTAATAGCCAAGGCCTGAGATGCTCAGACCTTTCGCCGAAAGGTCCGCAACGATCTGGTCTGCGTGTGTCTGGGTCAGACCGTCCACATCGACATGACAGATGCCGCCGTACCTGCGCGCTGGCCCGGAGTCACTCGGCCAACAGCAGACCTCGAGCGATTCGAATCCGTTTGCTGCCGCCCAGTCAGCAACTTCGTCAAGCGAAGTCTCCGGGAATGGCGCTGTGAGTAGTCCTAGCTTCATACCTGCTCCTTATCGTTCGACGGGTACCCAACGTTGGTCTCTGGCGCTCCGTGATACGGCTTCTGTGACGAGGAGGACATCGTGACCGTCGGCGAACGTCGGGTAGTTGGGATCCACGGAAGGTCGACCACGTGCGATGTCCTGATACACCTGTGAGAACAAGGCCCTGAACGTGTCGCCGTATCCCTCGACATGCCCTCCCGGATAGCCCAGAAGTGGCACAACGGACTCGTCGACAAGCGCGTGATCCCGCTCGAGAACCTCGTTTGGCCTCCCTCTGTGCCCCACCCACAGTCTGTCGGGATCCTGGGATTCCCACGCCACCGTGGACTCGGAACCGTCGATCTCGAACTCAACGACGTTCTTCCTTCCCGCGGCGACCTGTGAAATCGCCACAAGTCCCGTAGCTCCATTGTCGAATCGCAACATGATGCTTGCTGCGTCATCACTCGACATCGACTCCTCGATCAACGCGACGTTCGATGCTGCGTCAGAGAACGATTCGACAGATCCGGTCGGGCGACGACGCGTGGGAACAAAGGTGTGAAGGTCGGCGAAGATCTCGACGATCTTGTGGCCTGTGATGAACTGGACAAGGTCAAACCAGTGCGATCCGATGTCAGCCACAGCTCGGAGTTCACCCGCCTCTTCAGGAATCAACCTCCAGTTCCAGTCAGTCTCGCGCAGCAGCCAATCCTGGAAGTACTTGCCCGTGATGAACCTCGGCTCACCGATCGCACCAGATTTCGTCATCACTCGAGCCTGGTGGCAGATCGGATAGAACCGAAGGTTGAAGCACACGGCGTTGACAACGCCCGCCGCCGACGCTCGCGCGACGAGATCCCTTGTATCAGCGGACGTCAACGCAAGAGGCTTCTCGCACACAACGTGCTTACCTGCATCGATCAGGATTCGCACCTGGTCCGCATGGGCATAGTTGGGCGACGCCACATGCACGACATCAACCTCAGGGTCGGCAGCAACCGCTTCCACGCTGTCGTACACCCTGGGCAAGTTCGCTGTGGCTGCCTTTGCCCTGGCCCGTTCGGGCGTCGATCCGACCACGCCAACAACGTCGACGCCAAGCCTCCGGAGAGCTCCAACGTGAGCAACACCAATGAAACCAACACCGATGACCGCCGCCCTGATCTCGCTCAATCGCATTCCCACTCCTTCGCTCATTGCGCTGCTGAAAGCCGCGAATACATCCACGACAAACCGATGATGATGGATCCATACAGAACCTGCTGAACCGCCTGACCGGCGCCAAGGAAGGTCAGGAGCGACTGCAGCACACCAAGGATGAGAGCACCCAGAATTGTGCCCGTATACGTGCCGACTCCTCCGAAAATCGAAGTACCCCCGATGACGGCGGCCGCCACCGAAGGGAGGAGTAGGAAGCCGACGAGCTGCAGATCAACAGCTCCAACACGACCGCCAACAAGCAGACCCGCGACCGAACCAAGAACCCCGCTCATTGCATACGCAGCGATCAACACCTGCCACACACGAATGCCAGACAAACGGGCTGCAACGGCGTTGTCACCGATCGCGTAGAGGTTGCGTCCGAAGCCCGTCTTGCGCAGAAGAAAGATGATGCCAACCGCGACAACGGCCCATACAAGGGCGGCCCAGGGAATCCGGCCACCGAAGAAGTTCCGACCGCCGAGGGTACGCATGAAGTCGCTCATCTGAGTCGATCCGGCGAAGATCGTCGTTGCCCATCCGCTGAAGAGGCCAAGCAGAATGCCAGCCATCGCCATGGTCATGATCAACGGGTTCACTCGGAACACACCAACACCAATGCCGTTCGCACTCCCCGCGATGAACCCCACTGCCAGTCCGGCCACGATCGCAAATACCGTGCCGTTGACGGACTGATTGGCTGTGACGTACGCCGATGCCGTCGCGATCATCGCGATGGACAGGTCGATACCGCCTGTCAGCATCAGGATGGTTTGGCCAGCGGCGAGAATTCCGATCGGAATCGCCCAGATCAGCGAGTTCCTGAGGCCCGCCACCGACAGGTACGCTGGTTCAACGATACCGGTGGCAAGAATCAGGAGCATCAGAACCCCCAACAACGCGATCTGGGGCCGGGTCGCCAACCGGCGAGCCAGCGACAGCTTCTTTGGAGTCGGATCGGCGGCCTGGCCGGCAAGTACGGTCGGGGTGTCACTCATCTTCTACGAATCCTTCGCCACTCGAGAAGGCCTGCCACCATCATCACGAGAACGATGAGGACGCCCTGGATCACCTGAGCACGGTTCGGGTCAACACCCAGGGCGCTCAGGATGGGGTTGAAGAAGAAGAGGATCATTGCTGCTGGCACGACTGCGATCACCGAGCCGACACCACCGGTCAGGACCACTCCGCCAAGAACGATTGCAGCAACGGAGTTCAGAGTGAGAACTCCTCCATCGGTCGTCGGGTTGCCAACACCGGAAATGCTGACCGAAGAGAAGCCGGCGAGGGCACCGAATACTCCAGCAACCGCAAACGCAATGATCTTGGTGCGAACATCACGCACACCCGAGAGGTAGGCAGCAGTGGTATCACTCCCCACGGCATAGAGCGACAGACCGCTCTTGGTCTTGCCCAGCCACCACGCAACGATGACGACCGGAATGAAAATGATCACGACGGTTGGCCACGGATTCGATCCGATACCGGTCCCTGAGCCTGTGAACAGCCACCGGAAGGTCTCTGAAGTCCCGCCGCCCACCTTGGGGAGCACCATCAGCGCGAGGCCCTGGTATATGAACAGCGAGCCAAGAGTGACCACAATGTCCGGGATCTTGGACACGGCGATGATCCATCCCACGAACCCGTTGAGGATCGCTGCGGCGACCATGATTGTGAAGCCAATCAGAATGACGACCCCGATGGGTTGACCGTCCATGAACCGTGCTGCGGTAACGCTTGAGAGAACCAGCATGCCACCAACGCCGAGGTCGAGCCCTCCGGAGATGACAACGACCGCTTGCGCAACTCCCAGGAACACCCATGCAGTTCCACCAGCGATGATCGTCGATGCCTGGAAGCCCCCGAACCGAGGAATCAGCGTGGAGTACCACACCACGAGGACGAGAAGAATCAACCAAATGCCCACGGTCCAACCGTGGCGCTGAACCCATCGTCGCCACATCAGCGACCGGGTGTCGGCCTCGGTGGTCGACGATACTGTCGTCACGACTCCACCACTTCAAGTCCGTGGGCAGCGACGAGAAGCACCTCTTCGGTCGCCGTTGCAGCTGCCTGCTCATGAACGATCGCGCCGTTGTACATCACAAGCACACGATCACATACGAGTGGGATCTCCCGGAGTTCGCTCGAGTAGATGAACACCGCCCCACCGCTAGCTGCCACCTCACGGAGCAGGTCGTAGATTTGTGCTTTGGTCTGAATATCGATCCCCCGAGTGGGATCGAAACAGAGAAGGACCTCGAAGTCGTCGACGAGCCATCGGCCAAGGGTCACCTTCTGCCTGTTTCCACCCGATAGCCGCTGCACCTGGCTAGCTGCCCGAGTATCGATATCAAGACGATCAATGGCACGCTCGACACGCTGGCTCTCGTCGCTCTGTAGCCCGAACCATCGCGAGATCCGATTGTATAGAGGCAGGGCAAGGTTCTCCCGTACGGATCGTTGCGGGAGAAGAGCGTCCTGGCGGTCTGCAGGGACGAAGACAAGGCCACTGCGGATGGCGTTGTACGGGGACTTTGCTGCCAGAGGTTCACCGTTGACGATCAGTTCTCCGGACGTCGGCCTGTGGTCACCCGAGAGCAGGGCGAACAACTCATCCTGTCCCTGGCCGTCGAGTGCAGTGAGTCCGAGGATCTCACCCCTGTGCAGGTCGAACGAGACATCGTTGACCCTCCCCCGGAAGTGCAGATTCCTAGCTTCCAGGATGACGTCTGCGTCGTCGGCAACGGATGACACGAGGCTCGGAGCAGACGGTTCGGACGCGGGACCGGTTCCAGCGAGTTCCTCGCCGAGCATGGCGGCGACGAGTTCCAACTCATCTACCCCTTCAAGGCTGAGGTGCGCGACATCGCGGCCGTTGCGAAGAATGGTTGCCTCATCACAGATCGAGAGAACCTCGCCGAGCCGGTGCGAGATGAAGAGCACGGATCGATCCATGGCCCGCCACTGACGCATGACATCGAACACGAGGTCCGTCTGCTCAGGGGTAAGGGCTGCTGTGATCTCATCGAGCATCAGCAGCTTGGGGTCGAGGGCGAGCGCCCTGGCGAGATCTATCAGCCGAAGCGTGGCAAGAGGAACATCGCGAACGAGGCGGCCAAAGTCAAAACCAGCGAGCTCGAGACGCTCGAGCCAAGGCTCGATTTCGACCCGACGAAGACCCGAAATAGTCAGATTCTGATCGAGTGAGAGGTCGGGAATCAATGCGGGATCCTGGTACACGGTCGCGATGCCTGCCCGAACCGCATCGCTGGGCGTTTTGTAGGCCAGGGGCTGGCCATCGATGCTTGCTGATCCTGCATCCTGGCGAACAACGCCAGAAAGGACCTTGACGAGAGTGCTCTTGCCAGCACCGTTCGCACCGAGCAACGCATGGATCTCACCCGGTTCGACGGACAGATCGACCGACCTCAACGCCACGACGGGGCCATAGCTCTTGGCTATGCCCTCGGCGGTGAGAATGTGTCGTTGCTGGTCTTGCACGGTGTCCTCTGGAAGTGTGGCTGGGGACGGCGTCGAAGCCGCCGATACGTGTGAATGGTGATGGGTGGGACCCTCTCGGACCCCACCCTTCACCTCTATCTACTATTCGCCAGGCCCCTTGCATGCGATGACATCTTCAGCGGTGTAGCTCGTGTACGGCTCGATCACCATGTACGAACTCCACCCTGCCGGGAAGTCACCGTCGATATAGATCGCCTCGAGATCGCTCGTCTCCGACAGTGCCTGAGGAGTCAGAAGCGTGCGCTTGGCCACGGTCTTACCTTCGAGGATGTCGATCGCGATCGCAGCGCCAGCGCCGCCAACGGATGGCGGATTCGTCACTGCTACGCCAGAGAGATCACTCAGCGTGAGCAACTGCTCGATGAAAGCGTTGTTATCCGCTCCTACGATCGGCACGTACGGCAGGCCTGCTGCCTCGAACTGCTCGACAACCGAGTAGTCGATGCCGGATGTCCAGATGCCATCCACGTCCTGAGTCGTGATGATCTCGAGCGCTTGCTGTGCTCCCGTAGTTGGCGACCAGTCCGTGAAGACTTCGGCGACAATGTTGATGTCGGGGAAGTCCTTCAACGCTGCCTGGAAGCCCTCGTCGCGGAGCGTGTCGGCACCTACGCCGTCGATTCCACGCATGTACGCAACATTGCCCGAGCCGCCCATCTCTTCGAAGAGCCAGCGTGCGCCGAGCTCACCGTAGGCAGCCTGGTCATTGGACACGAGGTACGCAGAATCGCTCGTCACCGCATTGTCAACAACGACAACGACGATGCCCTGTGATTCAGCCTCTTCAATCACGGCATTGAATGCCTCTGCATCACCTGGGTTCAGGATGATGGCGTCCACGCCCTGAGAGATAAGGCTGGTGATATCACTGATCTGCCCAGCGGTATCCGTCTCTCGGTTCAACAACACGACGTTGTCGACATTGCCGCGAACCCGTGCCTCTGCCTTGATGGCACAGATCATCTGCTCACGCCAACCGTTTCCCACGGTGTTGTTCGAAACACCAATAGTGAAGGTCTCTCCACCTGATGCCGCTGTCGTGTCGGTGCTGTCGTCGCTACTGCAAGCAGCAGCAACAAGAGCTAGGACGAGGATCAGCAGCATCAAACGGGGACCCGTTTTCCACTGTCTCATGAACTTTCTCCTTCTCTGTTATCTTGGCCGACGTTGCCGGCCTCTCTCCATCGACTTTGAGGTTCCCCATGGCACCTCGACGCCAATTCTGAACTGTGCGCTGCCAGAGCTCTCATACTGTCTCACCGAGCTCGGCGATCATGTACGCATCGACTTCCTCGGGGTGCAGGATGTGTTCGAGGACGAGGGCGGCAGCACCGATGATCCCAGCTCTGTCGCCGAGCCTCGACTGCTGGATCTGTAGCTCCGCCGTACTGAGTGCTGTGGATCGTTGGTACACGACCTCGCGTACACCGGCCAGGAGAAGTTGGCCGGTGCGGGCGATGTCTCCACCGATCACGATGACTGCAGGGTTGAGCACATTCACGATACTTGAGACCGCAACACCAAGCAGGCGACCAGCCTCTCGGACAGCGGCAATCGCTTCCGGATTTCCAGCAATGGCCAATGCTGCGACATCTCGAGAGCTTGTGGCATCGAGTCCCTGGTCAGCCAACTGTTGAGCGAGTGCAGCACCGCCCGCCGAGCCCTCAAGGCAACCCTGGTGGCCGCAGTTGCATACGACGGTGCCATCGTTGACACGGATGTGTCCGATATCGCCTGCGGTTCCTCTGGCTCCCCTGTGCAGGTGCCCGCCCAGAATGAGCCTGGATCCGATTCCTGTTCCCACCTTGATGAACAGCATATCCTCGACACGCGGATCAAGATTCCAATACTCGCCAAGGGCCATGATGTTCACGTCATTGTCGACCAGCACCGTCGACTGGTATCTATCGGCGACTCGATCCCGAATCGGGTAGTCGTGCCAGCCGAACATGATCGGTGGGTGCTCAGCGCGACCGGCAGCGAAATCAACAGGACCCGGCACACCAATGCCGACGGCCTGAACATCCGTCGGGGCCCACCCGACTTCTCGGAGGAGCGAATCGAAGACCTCCTCGGTCGTCGAAAGAACCGAGTCCGGACCATCAGCAACGAGCATGTCCATGGCCATCTCGGCAAGAGGCTCTGCGTTCATGTTGCATACCGCAAATCGGGAGTGTGTCGCTCCAATATCGGCTGCGAGCACGACACCGAGAGATTCGTTGAATTCCAGGGTCATGGGCGGGCGACCACCGGTACTTTTCGCTTCACCAGCTTCAACGAGGAATCCGGAGGTGATGAGATCATCGACGCGTTGCGAAATCGTTGATCGTGCTAGCCCCGTGAGCGCAACAAGGTCTGAACGAGTCGATCCATCGCCGGAGCGAATGAGGTCGAGCAGCGTTCCTGGTGATCCTGTCGGTGCACATGGTTTTTGTGTTCTGCCTGCCATTCTTCCGTCAGGAAAGCACACACTTTGTTCATTGTCAAGTCGTAAGTTGCGACTTCGGCGACGGAAGGGGGCGCCGCGTGGGGCCCCACGCGACACGATCGAGTGAGTGAAGGTATTCGATGTCATCCTTCGCCATCGTCTGGTTCTGGCGATGACAGTGCCCGAGCAAGACGCCGAGCATGGTCGGCGTAGGCCATGTCGAATAGTTCAAGCGACTCTTGCGAGCCAACGATCTGGGAGCCAGTAATGACAGGGGGAAGACTTCCACGCTCTGAGAGCAAAGAAGCGACAGCGACCTTGATCGCGTTCACGACGGTCACGTTGGCCACCGTGGATCCAGGGCCAACCCTGACGTCGCCAATAGCGACCAGACTGTCACCCGAAGGGATGCCGAGATCGATCACCACATCGGCATGATCGAGTAGCCGTGTTCCGCTCGAGTGACCGGGCAAGCTCGCCAATGAATGTTCAACACCAGTCACAGCGACCACGGCGAGACCTCGATTGCGAGCGCCGATCGCCACTTCCACCGGCACCGCAGTTGACCCACCTGTCGAGAACACCATCATCACGTCGCTCTCGCGGAATGCAAAATTGGAGAGGATCACCTCTCCGAGACCCTCCGTTCGTTCTATGAACATGGCTTGGCGTTGCCCATTCGCACCCACGACCTGTGTATGGAAGGTCATCGATAACTCTGCAATCGCGTGAAACCCGGGGAATGAACCGTATCGCGGGAACATCTCCTCGAGGGGGATTCGCGAGTGGCCCGTACCGAACATGTGAACGAGTCCGCCGGCGTCGATCGCATCAGCGCAGAGAATCGCCGCTTCCATGATCGAGTCCATCTGACTGTCTTCAAGCACATCGATGATCTGACGAGCTCCATCAACCCATTCCCGAACACGTAGGCGGGCCGCTTCTGCGCTATCGTGAGCCATCGGCTATCTCCATTGCTCGACGTAATATCTAGATGTATAGACATCTTAACGGAACGACCTACACAATCCAAAGGGACCCCATGGAATCGAACCAGGCTCGCTACCTCGACATCGCAGCCCACGTTCGAGGGCTCATTGCCGTTGCCAAACCTGGAGATCCGCTTCCCTCGGATGCAGATCTGTGTGCACAGTTCGACGTCTCTCGTATGACCTCACGACAGGCCGTGCAGTTGCTCGTGAACGAGCACCTCGTCGAGCGAAGGCGCGGCAAAGGCACGTTCGTCGCCCCGCGTAGGGTTCAGCGAGCACTCGGCTCCCCCTTGTCCTTCACCGAGAGCATGCGCCTGAGGGGGCTCACTGCATCGTCGCGAGCCATCGAGTCGCGCGTCGCACCAGCGAGTGATGTTGAGGCCCTGGCACTCGGGATCGATATTGGCGAACCGGTGCACATCATCGAGAGGCTTCGGTTGGCCGACAAGATCCCGATGGCGATTGAGCGCGTTGCCCTCCCCACATCCGTTGCGGAGGAGATCGACCTCGATCTTGAGGATGGCTCGCTCCACCGCGCCTTTCTGAGTGCTGGATTCGTACCGAGCAAAGCGAACGCGGACGTGAGTGCGCGCCTCTCCACAGAGTGGGAGCAGGAACAACTTGAGTTGGCTCCGGTCACGGTCGTTCTGGTCGAGGAACGAACCATCTTCGACCAGAACCACCACTCGCTCGAACACACGGTGACGCTCTATGCCGCTGATCGATACAGCTTCTCCGCGGTCCTCTACCCACCAGACTCGGATGATCCGAGGTGAAGCCAACGCGACATCTCGGAATCGATCTCGGCGGCACGAATATCAAGACGATCGTTATCGAGCATCGCCGCCCGAATGAGCCAGCCGAGGTTATTCACAGTTCTCAAACCGCGACACTTGCGGAGGCAGGTCCCGATTCGGTAGCCGAAAACCTCATCGAGGCTGGCCGCAAAGCTCGGGGCAGCATCGATGACATCACCAGCGTGGGTCTCGGAGTGCCTGGTCTCTTCAACGAGGACAACGGCCAGATAGAACTGTTCCCCAATCTCCCTGGGCCATGGAAGCGGTACCCCCTCCGCGACACCGTCAGCGCCGGCCTCGGAATCGACGTCTCGATGATCAACGATGCGCGAGCCTTCACACTTGCCGAGGGCACGATAGGAGCAGGCCGCAACGCCAAGGTCATGCTCGGCATCACGCTCGGTACCGGCATTGGCGGAGGGGTTATGATCGATGGTCGACTCCACCTTGGCGCCTTCGGCACCGCGGGAGAGTTCGGACACCAGACGGTGGATCCGAACGGGCCATTGTGTGGCTGTGGCAACCGCGGATGTCTTGAGGCCGTCGCAAGAGGCGAGGTTGTCGCGAATGAGGCAGGCGTATCCGATGTGCGGGACCTCTACACAGCCCTGAAGTCCGGAGATGAAGCCGCAGTCGCCGCCACGCAACGATCAAATATGTACATGGCGATCGCCATCTCGAACGCGGTTTCGCTGTTGGGTGTTGACGTTGTTGTCATCGGAGGTGGGGTTGCATCATCTGGTGACCTGGTGCTCAAGCCACTTCGGCGAGCAGTCGATGAGCGTGTGACGCTCGTGCCCACACAGGACATCAAGATCGTGCCGGCATCCCTCGGACCCATGGCAGGTGCCATCGGCGCAGCACTCGTGGGGATGGGCTAGGCGCTGACCCGCGCCTTGTAATCCTCGAGCATTGACTCAGTTCGCGTTGCGCCGATACGGCGCACTCCTATTGACATGACCTCAAGGAGTCCGTCGAGCGTCCGGATACCGCCAGCTGCCTTAACGAGCACGTCTCGCGACACCGAATCGACCATGAGTTGGAGATCCCCCAATGTCGCTCCCGTCGGAGCAAAGCCCGTCGATGTCTTGACGAACGCTGCTCCGGCGCTCTCCGCCGCTTCGCACGCACTGATCTTCTGACCGTCGTCGAGATATGCGTTCTCGAAGATCACCTTGACGATCGCGTCAGAACCGGCAGCATCCACGACTGCAGCGATGTCTTTCGTGACGTACGACAGTTCGCCTGACCGAAGCCTTCCGATGTTCAGCACCATGTCGAGTTCGATCGCACCGTCAGCAACACACTGGAGCGCCTCGGCGACCTTCGTCTCGGTCGTATTCGCTCCGTGCGGAAACCCAACGACAGTGCTTACCGGTACACCGGAACCCTCGAGCGCGTCGACACCGAGCGCTACGTCGCACGGGCGAAGCGTTGCAGACGCGACCTGGTATTTGGCGGCGGTGGCGCACCCGTCGAGAATCTCAGTGGTCGTGAGTTCGGGACGGAGCAGGGAGTGGTCGATCATCTGTGCGACCTGCTCATAGGTGACATCGTTCGCTGTGAGTTGATGTGGCATAACGTCCAGCCTACTCTGCCCTCACATCAAATGTATAGACATTTGATGTGAGGGCGGCACAAGAGAGAACCTTCGCTCGCTCGCTCACCATGGCGAGATCATCGACATCGACCAACCACCCTCCAACACCGGCAGCAACCGCACCCGCTGCAAGGAATTCGGCGATATTCGAACCATCGATACCGCCGGTCACCATGATCGGGATGCCGCTGAGAGGTCCGAGTATGGCTCGCACAAGCGCGGGTCCTCCGATCGAGGCAGGGAAGAGCTTGACTGCCGCAGCACCTCGGCTCCAGGCGTGGGCGATTTCGGTCGGCGTGTAGCCGCCGGGGATGATCGCGTGATTCCGGTGAACGGCCCACGCAATCACCTCTTCATCGGTATGCGGTGAGACCAGGAACCGCGCACCAGAGTCAACGGCACTCTGGCCATCGACGATCGAGAGTACCGTTCCGGCTGCCACAGCGTGACCGCGCTCCACAAGGGCCGCGATCGTCCGATTCGCCCGCGGGCTGTCCATGGTTACCTCGAAGACCGACACCCCGCCAGCGAGTGCTGCGGCGGCGACATCAACCGCGCGATCGGTTTCCAGTCCTCGCATGACAGCAACCACACGGCTCTCCGTGATCTCTGATGGAAGGGCGGTCCGATTCATTGAGCGGCACCCGTTACTGACCAACCACCATCTACAGCGATCGTCTGTCCTGTAACGGTCCTGGACTCATCAGAGAGCAGGAAGAGACCTGTGTTTGCGACGTCGGCAGCATCGAGCAGGCCACCGGCAAGCGGCTGCTTGCGAGTTGCGAACTCCACGATGCGTTCGTCCGTCGCCGCACGCTGCGCCATTGGTGTGTCCACGAGCCCTGGAGCGATCGCGTTCACGCGGATGCCCATCGGTGCGTAGTAGGCGGCAAGCGACGTCGTCAGGGCTATCTCTGCACCCTTGATCGCCGCATACGAGTGTGTCGCGAACAGGTCGGGCACCGGTGAAGTAGCGAGCACACTCGTGACGAATACGATCGCGCCTCCCTGATCGCGTTCCATCATCGATTGGAGGGTCTCCCTTGCTGCGAGGAACGCTGGATCGCCGTTGATTTCAAGGGTCTTCTTCCATCCCTCAAGCGGGACATCGTGAAGCGGTCCGTCACCATGCCGGCGCCCACTCCCGCCCGCAACCGCAAACAGCCCATCGATGCGTCCAAACGTTTCCAGGCACGTGGCGAAGGCATTAGCCGTCATTTTCTCGTCCGTGAGGTCCGCTGCAGCCCACCCCGTTGCAGGCTCGTAGATATCGAGTTCGTTTGCGAGTGCGTCACACGCAGCCTCTGATCGGGAGATCACAAAGACACGGGCACCTTCGCGCGCGAACCTTCGCGCTCCAGCAGCTGCGATCCCGGACGCACCCGTCACAACGATCACCTTGTCAGATAGTTGAGCGCACGTCATCAGATTCTCTTCTCCTTGATTTCGTCGATGCGGAGCCATATCGCAAGCTCATCCACCGAGAGGAACAGCTCATCGGGATCGGCAGCCCTGATCGCCGGGAGATCAACTGTCGATGCCCATCCCGCCGCGAGCGCCCCCACACCTGCTTTGCGAGCTTCGGCCACATCGAGAGGATCGTCACCGATGTACACGGCGCGTTCTGGGCTGATACCCCACTCGTCGACGAGATCGCTGATCACGGCTGCTTTGACTATTCCAAGGTCGGATCCACCGCGAACCGTCCCAAACATGCCCTCGAAGCCGAGGGCCTCGAGGGTGATTGCCGCACCGCGATCGCTCTTGCCGGTGACCACTGCGAGTCGGTAGGCGTTGGCCGCAAGTTTCTCGATCAAGCCACGAATGCCGCGAAACGGCTCAATGGGACCCGACAGCATCTCTTTGTAGATCTCGTAGAACACCGGCATCGCGGCATCGGCCACAGAACCGAACATCGCCCGGATGATGCCATCCTCCGTTGGCCCGAAATGCGCAAGTATCTCATGTTGAGAACGAGTGGGCAGCCCGACTTCGTCGAACGTCGCCTGGAAGGCCCTAACGACGATCGGAAGAGTGTCCGCCAGTGTGCCATCAAGATCAAAGATGACTGCATCGATTTCCCAGGGTTGCGGCTGTATTCCCATCACGTTCGCTCCATGTCTATACATCTGGGTGATCAACGATAGTCACAGAATCAACGAAGGTACTCTCGGAGAGGGCGTGGGAGAACACGGTCAGGCCGAGAGGCAGGAACCGATACGTCCATCTCGGACTGACGTCGCCCGAGTTCGTTCGGGGCGAAGAAGAAATGCGCTTCGGGAGTGGGACTTGAACCCACGACTTACGGATCAACAGTCCGATCTGCCACGACGCTCTGACCGGGGGTTATGCCCAGAAACGCATGAGCACGGAGAGTTTCGAGTGTGCATCAGCATGCATCACCTTTCGTCAGTCTTCAATGAAACGCGTCCTGGAGTGAGCCTGGTTCGAGGCATCGTGTCCAGCCTCGATGAGCGGCACGTCGGCATTCCTTGCATCGAACCGGATTGCTAACCCTCGATCATGCTGCATCATGCTGTATCATGACAGGATGACGATGCAGAAATTCTCCTCGCAAGCAAGGCCGGAGTTGCTAGACGAAGTCCGTCAAATCGCCGCAGCCGAGGGACGACAGTTCCAAGCGGTATTGGACGAGGCCCTGGCTGAGTGGGTAGAGAAGAAGAAGGGCAAGGCACCTCGGCCCGATGTAATCGCACACACCAAGGCATCCATTGCACGACATCGACAGCTATACAAGAAGCTGGCCGAGTAGGTGAAGGACTATCTCAGAGTCATCGAGGTCCTCGCTATTCACGCCCTGGTGATCGAAGAGTTTGGGGGTGCTGACGGTGTCCGCGACCTTGGCGCACTGGAGGCAGCCGTCTTCCGCCCCCAAACCGGCTATTACGAGGACTCCATCGCTGAGGCAGCTGCCCTCTTCGAGAGCATTGTCCAGAACCACCCGTTCCTCGATGGGAACAAACGTACAGCGCTCGCGGCTGCCGACGTCCACCTCCGTATGAACGGCCTTGAACTGGCAGGGGATTCAATGGGTCACCACAGATTCATCATCGGTCTCATGGAGGACGGCGACCTCGACTGGAGAGCCATTGACAGCTGGCTCCGTCGGAATGTGCATCCGTCGTAGATCTCCAGCTCGAAATCGGCTCCGGGGGTGGGACTTGAACCCACGACAAACGGGCTAACAGTCTGTTCCGCCACAACGCTCTGACCTGGGGATATGCGCAAACACCCAGTCGTAGCCGTGGTTGCAAGTGTTCACTAGTTTGCAGCGTTTGCACCAGTCTTCGATGAAACGCGTCCTGAGCGCGTCCTAGGAGCGTGGGTCAGTATCTGCCAGCGGCGGGTTCGGGTGGCTGATTGTTGAGGGTGGTGTTGGTTCTCGCGTTTTGGGTTGGGTTCGGCAACAATGTGGGGTATGCACAACAACTCTGGCGTTGATGCCTTGTTCGAGATCCTCGACGTCAATGTTGACCCTGTGGTGAAGGCGCCGGTGGGGAGGTCGAAGGTGTTCCGCAGCTATGACCCTGGTCAGTCGTTTCTGATGCCGCCGTCGCTTGACGAGTGGCTACCCCAGGATCACACGGCCCGGTTCATTGCCGAAACGGTTGAGTTGTTGGATCTGTCTGTGATCTATGACTCGTATGTTTCTGCGTCTGGTGCGCCACCGTATCACCCAGAGATGATGTTGAAACTGTTGTTCTATGAGTATTCGACGGGTGTGACGTCGTCTCGGGAGATGGAACGCCGTTGCCATGTTGATGTTGCGTTCCGTTGGCTGACAGCCAACAGTGCACCTGATTACCGTTCGATTGCACGGTTCAGGGATCGCCACCTCGTAGCGCTCGATGACTTGTTCACCCAGGTCCTTGTCCTGTGCTCAGAGGCAGGCCTTGTGAAGTTGGGTCGCGTGGCTTTGGATGGTACGAAGCTGCGGGCGTCCGCGTCTCGTCACAAGGCAATGAGCTACAGCCGTCTGGGTCCCAGGATCGAACACCTCCAAGGCGAGGTCGCTGCGCTCCTTGCTGAGGCTGAGGCAACCGACCGTGCTGAGGACGAAGAGTTCGGTGAAGACAAACGCGGTGATGAGGTTCCTCCTGAGCTTGCCCGCCGCGAAACTCGTATTGCAAAGATGCGTGCAGCCAAAGAAGCGATCGAGGCCGACGCTGCTGGCAAGGCCGCACAGAAGGCTGGGGACAAGGCCGAAGCTGACGGTGCCGACGAGACAGGGATCGCTGAGGCAGCAGCGACAGCTGCTGCCGGGGCGACACCTCGGGAGAAGGCGCAGCGTAGTTTCACGGATCCTGAAGCCAGGATGATGAAAACGACGGATGGTTTCCATTACGCCTACAACGCCCAGGCCGTTGTTGATGAGTACTCCCAGGTGATCATCGCGACTGAGGTGACTCAGCAGGCAGGTGACGTTCAACAGTTGATCCCGATGATCGACGCCGCCAGAGACAGCCTCACTGTGGCCGGTATTGCAGATGACCCGAAGGTGGTTCTTGCTGATGCCGGGTACTGCTCAGAGGACAACCTTCAACAGCTCACCGATCTCGAGGTCAACGCTGTCATAGCGACAGGCAAGATTCGGCACAACGAACGGGTACCCGACGCTCCCAGGGGTCGGATCCCGAACGATGCGACTCAGCGTGAACGCATGGCACGCCGGATGCGTACCAAACAGGGACGGGTCGATTATGCCAGACGTAAAGCGATCGTTGAACCCGTGTTCGGGCAGATGAAAACCAGACAGAACGCCAAACACCTCCGACTACGAGGCCTTGCTGGTGCTCAAGGCGAATGGATGCTCCATGCCATCTGTCACAACCTGCGGAAACTCGGCAACGCTGCGAAAACGGCGCCGCTGCCCGGTACCTGACCCGCAACCGGGGTCCGATCAGCGCACTTTCAACGACCCGGCTGGTCTCTCCACACCCATCGGTGAGGATCCTGTCATAATCCTCACCCAGATCAGACCCCAACCCCGACGTACCCCACAGAACTCGTCACACGACACCAGTTCCGACCCACGCTCCTAGC
>Ga0164313_10000861_pt1 | contig 25752 bp, 19 predicted proteins | sample GuaBasSedimGuay4_FD_113735 | JGI IMG/M metagenome (GOLD analysis project Ga0164313, IMG submission 113735) | Subseafloor sediment microbial communities from Guaymas Basin, Gulf of California, Mexico - Guay4, Core 4569-4, 0-3 cm | ecosystem: Environmental > Aquatic > Marine > Hydrothermal vents... | reverse complement strand
TTCTCCCATGGACGCGAATCACCGTAGAGTTGAAAGCTGCCCCAGGTCGCGGGCCGCCGGTCGAGCTCGCGGACGGCGCGAACCGCCTCGCGGAACGCCCGCCCCGGGTCCCCGGTATCGCGAATTTGCCGGTGCAGCACCACGTCGAATTTGTAGGCCACGTCGTCCCGCACCGGGGCGACCGGGCCGACGACGGTCCTCACGCCGCCGCTCATCAAGGCAAGCACGAAGCCCGCCCAGCGGTCGCCCGCGGCGGCGTCGCGGCCGAGGCGGAGCCCCGAGCAGACCCCGAAGGAGACCAGCCGCGCCGCCAAACGGGTGGCGGCGAGATCGTGCACGGTCACGTAGCCGTCGCTCATCCTCAGCCCGGAGGCAAACGGTAGACCGTCCAGGAACACCGCATGCCCGGCGAGGTGGACGAGCTCGTACTCGGCCAACAGACCCAGGAACTCATCGCGGGTGGTCGCCTCGGCGAGCACCGCCGAGGGATGCATCGCCGCCAGCTCCCGCACCTCCCGCGCGACCATCGGCAGGGCCGGGGCCGCGGTTCCGCCGATCGCCGTCGACCGCAGCCGCCGGCAGGGCTCGCGCAGGAGCAAGGCCGCGGCCTCCGCGCCGGGGACGAGGGTGAACGGCACCCGGTCGACGAGGTACGGCTTCGAGACGGAGTGCAGGGCCGCCCACGGCACGTGAAAGAGATCGGCGTGGGGCGCAATCCACAGCCGGTCGACCCCGTCGAGAGGCACCTGATCGAGCAGGAGCTCGTCGAGCCGTTGCAGACGCTCGTCCAACGCGGCGTCCTGGGCCGCATGGGCGCCGTCGCCGAGCCAGATATTGGCGTCGAGGTGGAACTGCACTGAGGCCAGCAGGTCGCGCAGCCGGAGGGCGCCGCCGGCCACGGTTGTCACCGCGAGGGTTCCGTTTTGGGCGCAAAAGACGACCAGGTCATCGCGGTCGAAGAGATACTCGACGAAGAGATCGTTCTTGGGCAGCACCTCGAGCAGAGAATCGGCCGCCGATCCGGCGGTGCGTCCTCCGGCCAGGGGCCAACGGCGCGCGAGCTCGTTTTCCGCCGCCCTCAGGTCTCGCTCGATCTCGCGAATGACGCCGTCGAGCTTGAGTCCGGAGCGACGGACCCGGGGTTCCTCCACACCCTCCATCTCCTCGAGCAGAGCCGCGAGACGGCAGCGCAACTCCTGCCAGCGGGTCGCCGGCTCGTCGTCACCACGATCCGACCGCCGCGCGAGCTCGTCGAGCAGCCAGCCAGACCGTAGGCGGACCGCGACATCGAGGGCTCTCTTGCGATCCAACGGTCGATTTCGATCGAGGAGCGCGGTCAGCAAATCCAGATAGACATCGCCGCGAACAGAGAGAAAGGCCTGGCGATCACCGGCAGCCGCCAACCGCCCGTGAACATCGTCTGCATACCGCGCCGCCAAGAGCAGCTTCCGCACACCCTGCGCTCCTCCGAGTCGGCCCAGGACGTGGTTGGCGAGCATCCGAATCCACGGCGACAGGCGTCGTGCTTCCAGGACCTCCTCAGCGACGGCGCGCGCCCGCGCCCGCTCACCTCGTTCGAGGTACCTGCGTGCCGCCCACGCCAGGCCCAGCCGCCCGCGCTGCCTGTGCCCGGAGCGGATCAGACGCCGCGAAGCCCGGCACAGCCGGCCCGGGGGAATGCTCGGGTCGAGCCCGGAAATCTCGACCAGCAGGAGATCTCGCTGCACGGCGCATTCCGGCCCGGTGAGCTCCTGCATAGCGTCCCGCCAACTCCCGACCTCACCGTCGGCGGCTTCGAGGACTGCGGCCAGGCGGACGCCGCGAATGACCTCGCCGTCGAGACCGAGCTCCCGCGCCCGGGCGAGCGCGCCGTCGAGACGAGGGCGTGCGCCGCCGATGTCGCCGATCGCGGCCTCGGCGGCGGAAAAATCGATCTTCGCTGCAACCTCGATGCTGGCGTTGCCGTCGGCCGCCGCACCGGCAATCACCCGCTGCCAGCGCGCAAAGGCGGCGTCCACCCGACCGGCGGCGAATTCGACCTCGGCCAGGTTGAGCTCCGCCTGCGCGACGAGGCCCTGCAGGCCCTCGGACCGCGCCTCATCCGCCACTCGGCGGAGACCCGCCGCGGCATCGTCGAAGCGCCCCTCGAGCGCCGCCACGTTGGCCAGGTTGCCGTCGGTGAGCAGGCGCCGCAGTGATCCCTGCGCGAGATCCGAACGCGCGCCCCGCCACAGATCCCGGGCCCGCGCCACGCGGTCGGCGGCATCCTCGGCAGACGCCAAGTTGATCTGGGCCACCGCCGCTCGCTCGTGGTCTCCCCTGGCGGCAAAGCTGCGCCGCAGGCGCACCGCCAGCCGCCGCGCGCGGCCGAGCTCGAAACGCTCACCGTGAAGGTCCACGAGGAGCAGGCGGGCGCGGTCGGCAAGACTCTCCTTGGCGGCGCCGCTCAGCCGCCGGGCCGCCTCGCGCAGGCACGGCTCGGCACCGTTGACGTCGCCGCTGAGATACATTGCGACGCCGGCGGCCCAACGGGCACAGCCGGTAACCACATCGCTGTCGAAGCGCGAGCGCGCGAGACGAGCGCCCCAGCGGCGCGCCTCCCCCGGGCGGGAGCGCGCCATCCGCTCGGCGAAGCGCACCAACTCTTCGCCGGCCGGAACATCACCCTCAGCGGCGAGTGTTCGCCGAACCTCCGGTGGTAGCGAATCAGTGCGAGGCTGTGTCACCGTCGTCTCCAACCGGGAGGGATTTCACTTCGATCCTTCCGCCCGTCATCAGCCACAGAGCCCGGTACGGTCCGGCGGGCACATCGCGAAATCGGAACTCTCCGAAATCATCGGTTAGCGTACGATCCACGTATCCCCCATCGGAGAGCAGCACGACCTCGGACGATTTCGGCGCGCGATCCTCCTCGTCGACAACCTGACCCTGGAGGTCAAAACGACCCGCAACTGCCGTCGGCCGGATCTGGAGCACGATCTCCCAGGAACCGGCGCGGTATGCCTGGAGGCTGGAGGCGGCGCTCCCACGCACCGCGGCCATGGCCGGCTCCGACGAGCGGACGAGAGACGCGATCCAGCTACGGCCCACGGGAGCCGGGCCGAGATGGCGATAGAGGGCCAGGAGATTGTGGATCTCGCCGTCATCGACGGCGTTCGCCTCGATCGCGCGCAGCCCCTCGATACGCCGGCGCCATGTGGAGATCTCACCCCGGCAGGCATCGCAGCCCGCAAGGTGCTCCTTCTCCATTGCCGTCTCCTCAGCGCTCAGTGCGGCGATCACGCGATCGATTTCCAGGTGGGTCATCTCACCCCCTACCTTGAATGTGCGTGGTCAGCCGATTTCGAGACAGGTTAACGATGATTTTCTTGAGGCGTCGAAGACAGCGGCGCCGGATTGGCCCGATCGACGACGGCGCCAACCCTTCGGCCGCCGCCGCCTGCTGATAGCTGGCCGGGGGCTCATTTAGATCGAGCATGCGGATCAACCGCCGGCAGCGCTGGTCGAGATCGATCATCGCCCGCCGTAGGATGAAGAGCTCCTGATCGCGTTGATACGCCTCCTCCGGCGCCGGATCGCCACTGGGGTAGGAAGCGTGGAGCTCACCGGTGCGGCCGCGCCGGCGAATCACCGCCAGCGCCTGGTACCGCGCGGTCCCGGCCAGCCACCCGCCGAGCTTGGCGGGATCGCGCAGGCGATCGAGCCCCTGGAACGCCGCCATCGCGACCAGCTGGAGCACGTCCTTCGCCTCTTCGGCGTCACAGCCAACCCGCCGCGCCACCGCCTTGACTACCGGGCCATAGCGCTTCCACAGCTCCGCCCACGCATCCTCGTCGCCCTTCAAACACGAGGCCACCAGCGAGCGATCGCGCGCACGCGCCGCCGCAACATCAACATCATTTCGAGACACCGTTTCATTGCAACAATTTCCGGACGGCTCTCATTCTCGGAAGGAACCGATCTGCGGGCTCCATGAGGCACGACACGGCAATCGTGACCCTCAACAATCAAACGATCGCAGTCCAAGGTCTGCCGAATGCGTAACAAAACAGAACTCGGCAACAAATAATCTTGGTCATGTGTCTCATTCTCGTAAATATTCACACATAACAGTATTCGGAGGTGAAGGCATGAAGCTCAATGTCGGCAACATATTCTCGGCGCTCGCGATCATCGCGGTTTTCGTCGTCACAGCGCCGGTGAACGCGCAATCCCAGTGGTTCAGCGCCGAGCTTTCGGGCGCCGAAGCTGTCGGCAGCCCGGGCGACAGCGACGGCTGGGGGGTCGGTGTGATCGGCGTCGACGACGACACCGTCCACTACTACCTGTGGGTCACCGATATCGCCGAGCCCACCGCCGGTCACGTCCACAGCGGTTCGGCCGGCCAGAACGGTGGCATCGCGGTCGATTTCGAGGCCTCCTTCGCCGACGCAGGGGGCGGCTCGTGGGTGGCCTTCGGGTCGGTGGCGGCGAACTCCGGCACCATCGCGTCAATTCTCGACGACCCCACCGCGTTCTACTTTAACGTCCACAACGCCGACCATCCGACCGGCGCGGTTCGCGGCCAGGTGCTGGGCGGGGGCGGCGCGTCCTCGGCCATGGCCGGCACCCTCAACGGCGACCGTGAGGTCGGCAACCCCGGCGATCCCGACGGAAAGGGCTTCGCGAGCGTCGCCTTCGACGACGGCATGGCCCACTTCTATTTCAAGGTCACGGACACCGCCGAGCCAACCGCGGCCCACATCCACCTTGGCAACGCGACCGAAAATGGATCGATCGTCATCGACTCGAGCTCGACCTTTTCCGACGGTGTGGCCGTGAGCTCGGTCGCGGCCGACGACAACCTCGCGCGGGAGATCCTGGCCTCGCCGCACAACTTCTACTTCAACGTCCACAACCCGGACTTCGCCGCCGGCGCGGTCCGCGGCCAGCTGCGGGCGACCGAAACGGTGCGGGTCTTCCCGGTGATCTCGCGCACCGACGGACAGGGCAGCAGCAAATGGCGCACCGGGCTCAACATCTTCAACGTCAACGACGCCGAGATCACGGCGTGGACGCAGTGGTTCCCCGCCAATGACGACGGTCTCGAGGCGGCCGACCACACGACGTCGATGACCATCGGCGCGGGCAGCACCGAGGTGATAGACGATGCGGTCAACGACCTCTTCTCTTCTGATGGCAACGGTGCGGTGATCGTGTCCTCGAACCAGCCGCTCGTCACCGACGCTCATGTCTTCAACGACCAGCGCGACAACCCTGACATCAACGGCACCTTCGGCCTCTTCGTACCGTCGGTCGATCCGTCCGAGATGCCCGAGTCGGGCGTGCTCCTCCTCGGATCGAACAGGGCGGCATCGTCGGGGGCCGACTTCCGCTCCAATCTGGTGCTCTTTAACCCGAACCCGTTCGCAGTCCAGCTTACGCTGACTGCGATGACGGTCGGCGGCGGTGTCCTCGGCAGCGACACGATGACCCTCGAACCCTACAGCAACACGGTCAAGGGCGTGTTCAACCTCATCTCGTCGGTACCCGCCAATGAGAGAACACAGGATGCGTTCACCGTGACGTATGCCGCAGACGCGCCGGTCGCGGTCTATCTGACCCCGATCGACAACGCGACCAACGACGGATTTTATGTGGCACCCTCGTTCGCTCCTGTCGTGATGATTTCGGTTGAGAACAATCCCCCGAACGGGACGATCATCGCCCCCACCGGCAACACGACGATTGAGGAGGGGGGATCGGTCAGCTTCGAGGGCATGGCCGAAGACCCCGACGGCGACGACATGACCTATTTGTGGGAATTCGGTGACGGGATCAGCTCCACCGCGCTCGTACCCGGCAACCACACCTACTCGGACTCCGGCTCCTTTATGGTGACCTTCACGGCGACCGACAGCAAGGGCGCCGCCGACCCAACGCCCGACACGCGCACGATCACCGTCGAGAGCGGTGGGCAAAGCGCGACCTTCACCGAGGTCCAGCAGCAGATCTTCACCGCCAGCTGTGCCTTCTCCGGCTGCCACGGCGGCAGCTCGCCGGCGCAGGGGATGGATCTCCGGGAGGGCGCTGCTTTTTCCAACATCGTCAACGTGTCGTCGAGTGAACAGCCGTCTCTCGACCGCATCGAACCCTCCGACCCGGACAACAGCTACCTCTACCTCAAGGTAATCGGCGATTCATCGATCAGTGGCAGCCGCATGCCGCGCGGCGGACCCATGCTCAGCCAGAATCTGATCGATCTCCTGCGTGACTGGATCGAGCGCGGCGCGCCCAACGATTGAGGAACGGGAATTGAAATTCAACCGTAACATCGCACGAGCCGGCGCCGCGATCGTCCTGACCGCGGCCGCCGGCACCGCCTCGGCGCAGGTCCTCAACGACATCGAAGAACTCGACTGGGACCGCCCCGAAGCGTGGGCGATGAAGTTCTTCAGCTCGGTGAGCCTTCTGACCGGGCTGGGACCGCCGCGCGCCCGCGAACCGTGGTCCTTCGAGATCGGTCTCGAACTCGATACCATCCCCCACCTCGACGAAGACCAAAGACGGGTCGGCTTTGGCGGCGCCAAGGTCGAGGACCTCAACCGGCTGCCGGTCTTCGCCCGGCCGCGACTGACCATTGGTCTGCCTGCAAAGCTCTCGCTCGACGTCGCGTGGGTACCGCCGGTCGAACTGCGCGGCGTGAAGTCGAATCTCTTCTCCCTCGCTCTCGAGCGGCCGGTCTTCTCGACCGGTCCGTGGACGCTGGGAGTCCGCGTCTACGGCCAGCTCGGCACAGTTGAGGGGGATCTCACCTGCTCGGAGGAGGATGCCTCGTCGCCACCGGGTTCTCCCGGAAACATCTGGGGATGCGAGGCGCCGTCCAAGGACGAGCTGACTCTCAACTACCTCGGCGCGGCTTTAACCGGCGGCTACCGCTACCGAAAGACCGACTTCCACTGGGGCCTCGCGGCCAATTACATGGACATGGAGTTCCAGGTCGACGCCCGGACCTTCGGCTTTCACGACCGGTCGCTCCTGCTCGCCGACGGCTGGACGTGGTCGTTCAACACAGGCGCCTCCTGGCGGCTGGGAGGACGCACCTCGGTAGCTGTGGAGCTCTTCTATAGCCCGCTCTCGGTCGTGCGTCCGCCCTCGACCTCGTCGGAGAACGATCCGTTGATAAACCTCCGAACCATGTTGCGATTCGACCTGTGAGAAGCGCTGCCGGGATCCTCGCCCTCGTCCTGTGCGCCGCGGCGAGCTCGGCCGCGGAGTGGCGTATCGAGGTGGATCCGCTCCGGGCCAACGTCAGCTTCACCCTCAAGGCCACCATGCACAGCGTTCACGGAACTGCCGCGGCCACCTCCGGGGGATTCAGTGTCGACCCCGACACCGGAGCGGCTACGGGAGAGATCGTCATCGATGCAACCTCGGCGGATACCGGCAACGGCTCCCGTGACAAGAAAATGCACCGCAAGGTGCTGGCCACAGCCGACAATCCGCTGATCGTGTTCCGGATCCGGCGTCTCGAAGGCCACCTCGCGCTCGAAGGGGCGAGCGAGGTCACGCTGCACGGCGAGATCGAGATCCTGGGACAACTGCATGAAATCGCCATCCCACTCCGGGTCGAGATCAACGGCGGAGGTTTCACCGCCCACGCCGAGTTCGAGATTCCGTATGTCGAGTGGGGCCTCAAGGATCCGAGCACCTTCATCCTCAGGGTCGCCAAGGAGGTGCAGGTCGAGGTCAGGGCCGAGGGTACGGTGCTTCCCCCGGCGGCGACAGAAAAGTAAGATTTCCGCCACCTATCGCGCAGGCGAGACGCCTGCGCCACAAGGCATCCCGGAGTCCTTGTGGGGCAGGCGTCCCGCCTGCCAGGCGCGCGGGTGGTTATCAGGAACTGTCGCCGCCGGACTCGCGCCGACGACGCCGTTTCATGGCATACATTCGCTCGTCGGCCTCGGCCAGCGAGTGCGAAATATCGGACGCCGCCGCGCATGAGGAAACACCCCAATCGACCCGCAGCGGCACCTCGTAGGGGAAGGCCTCGGCGGCCTCCTCGAGGGTGCCGATCAGAGAGGTGAACCGTCTCTTGGCCGCCTCGTGACCGGCGCCGCGGAGCACGACCACGAACTCGTCGCCGCCCCACCGCACGACGATATCACGGGGCCTGATCGACTCCTTGAGCACACCGGCGACCAGCCGCAGCGCCTCGTCGCCGGCCTCCTGGCCGTGGCGATCGTTGATCCCCTTGAGATTGCTGATATCGATCAGGACCACCGACACCGACTCTCCCCCTTCCCAACGCTCGAACCACGCACGAAGCGCTTGCCGGTTCGGGCAGCCGGTGAGAGGATCCGACTCGGCCAGGCGGAGAATGTGCCGGTGGGTCTCCCCGAGCTCGGCGATTTCCTCCTCGAATGCGGTGATCTCCACTTCCACGACCGCGAGCACGGAGGCCACCGCCAGCAAACCGAGACCGATGAGGAGAATCCCAGCCTTCATCGCTATCCACTCGCCGATGAGTGAGGCGAGAGGAACCAACCCGGCGAGAACCATCAGGATTCCTGCCGCGCCCAAGATCTTCCATAGGCGCCCCTGGTCCGATTTCGAACCGGCATCCTTCCAGTTGACTGCAAGACCCATCGTCAGAAGACCGGCGACAATCAGCACTCCGCCGATACCACGGGCGCCCGCGCCCGGAATAATGAGGTTGAAAAGCTCGGCGCCGGCGCCAAGGGCCAGCAGCAGCCATGCAATCGGCCACATGAGCCCGGTCTTCGTCCGGCCCATGCCAGCCAGCAGCAGGTGGCTCAGCGCCGTGGCCGCGCACAGGACCGCCGCACCGGTGAGGGCGCCTGCAGCGAATGATGCGTTCAGGGTCATCATCGCGCCAATTATGGCAGAACCACTCGGTGGGCGTTGAACGTTGGAACGTTTGAACGTTGAACGTTAGGAGGCTGGGGCGCATAACGTTCTAACGTGTAACGTTCTAACGTTCTAACGGTTCGAGGAAGTCCAGGCAGAGGTCGACAACTCGTTGCGCTTGCTCCATCACAACCGCATGCCCGGCGCCCTTGACGACCTCGAACCGTGCGCCGCCGATGGACTCCGCCAGATCACGCGCCCGGGCAAGCGGCACGAAGGCGTCGAGCTCGGCCGCTATGACCATGGTCGGGCATTGGATTGCCTCCAGCTCTCCCTGCAAGCGGAGCGAGTGGGCCGAGTCGAGCAAGCCGTAAAGACCCTCGAACCAGACGTCGGGCAGGGCGGCGATCTGGGCGCGGCGCATGGTGCGCTCCTCTTTGTGGCTCTCGGTGTAGGCCCGCGAGAAGATGATGGGATCCAAGACGTCGGAGAGGTGGCCGCGGTCACCGCCGTCGAGCGAACGACGGCAGGCTGCCTTCCAGAGTTCCACCTCATCCGCCATCTCGTCATAAAAGCCGGGCGCGGAGGCAACGGTCGTTAATGACAAAACCCTGTCGGGGTGGCGACCGGCGACCATCGTGGCGACCACTCCGCCAAAGGAGGTACCGAGAAGGTGGGCGGTATCGAGCTCCAGATAGTCCATCAGCGCGACCACATCCTTGGCGTGGTCCGCCACGTCAGGCACCGTCACCGGCATCATGAGCTGGCCGCGGAAGTCGCAGCGCACAACACGGAAGCTCTCCGCAAACTGCCGCGCGATATCCTCCCACGCAGCGACGCTCATGGCGACGCCGTTGAGCAGCAGCAGCGGCTCGCCGTCACCGTCAATGCGGTGGTAGAGAATCACCGGAGCGTTCATCACGCCACGTCCTCGCCGCTCGGCATCTCGAATTCGACGGATTTGGCGGCCATAAAACGCTTGAGGGCCGGGAAGAAGATATCCGGGCGCTCGATATAGACCACGTGGCCACTCTCCGGCACCAGCTCGTAGCGGCTGTTGGGGAAGATGTCGGCCAGCTTTTCCTGCTGCCACAGAGGAATCGCGCGGTCGTGTGCGCCGGCCATGATGAGGGTCGGCGCCATCACCTCGCGGTAGCCGGCCACCCGCTCTTCGATGTTCTCGAAGAACGGATCCTGAGCCTCGGTGAGGCGGATCAGACAGTAGCGGTAGTCCACCCAGCGGTCGTAGAAGCGCTGGCGCATGGCTGCCAATTGCTCGTCGGGGATGTTCTTTACGAAGCGCTCGGAGAAGATCTTCTCGTACATGTAGTGGGTGTAAAGCTCGAACTCGTCCTTGGTGCCGCGGTAGAAGCGGAGCGAGATGTCCTGGTACATCTGGAAGAGCTTTTCACGGCTGGCCAGGATTCCCGACAGAACCAGGGTGTGGACCCGCTCGGGGTAGAGGCGGGCGAACTCGAGCGCGATGAAACCGCCGTAGGAAATCCCCATGGCATGGACCTTTTCAACCCCGAACTCATCCATGATCAGCGCCAGGTAACGCGCGAGCTCGTCGATGAAGTAGGGGACATCCTCCTTCGACGACTCGCCCTGACCGAGGAAGTCGTAAAGGATCACGTCGTAGTCGTCGATCAGCTGCGGCAGGAAGCCATACCAGGCCTTTGTGTGCATGGCGAGGCCATTGAGCAGACACACCGCCTCACGGTCACCCGTGCCGAAGTACTCCCACCAGATCTTGTGCTCGCCTACTTCAAGATGACCACTTCGATCAGGCTGAAGTTCCTGCTTCATGTTCCCCCTCACCATCAGTTTTGAGTTTTTAGTTTTGAGTTTTGAGTTCGTCCCGTCGCCCCCATTCTGGAGGGTGGGTGGGCGATAACTTAAAACTCATAACTTAAAACTCAAAACTCAGTTCTCCGCCCGGCGGAGAACTGTACAAACGGATGCGCAAATCGGCCCACCGATGTTGAAGGTCGCCGCCATCTTCGGGTTCGGGACCTGTAGCTCCTCTGGGACCTTCCCCTGGAGCTGCCAGGCGGACCACCCGATCATCGCCAACCCCGAGGCCCCGACCGGATGGCCCTTGGCGATCAGACCACCCGAGGTGTTGATGCCGCACTCGCCCTTGGCGTCGGCCTTGCCCTCGACCCAGTAGCGGGCCCCCTCGCCGTAACCTGCCTTGCCGATGACCTCGGTGCCGATCGCCCCCATGACCGTAAAGCAGTCGTGGATCTCGGCCACATTGACATCGTCCGGGCCAGCCCCGGCCATCTCATACGCCGCGTTCATCGCGGCAAACGCACCCTCCGGCTTGAGGACGTTGCGCCCCTCTTTTTTCAGGGGGTCGGTCGCCTGGCCCCACCCTGCGATCTCGACGCAGTCGGCCTTGGCGATTCCCAGCTTCGCGAGACCTTCCTCGGTGGCGAGGATCATCCCGGCATAGCCGTCGGTGATCTGCGAGCAGTCGTAGGTCTTGAGCGGCAGGCCCTCGACGATGTAGCGATTGCGTCCTTCGGGGGTCGCCGCCTCGTCCACCGTCACATGGATCTTCTGCATCTGCGCGTAGGGGTTGTGGTTACCGTTGCCGTACTCGCGAGACGAGATCTCGGCAAAGTCGCGCTCGCTGGTTCCGTGCGCTTCCATGTAATCGCGCATGACCTCGGCGAAGAGGTGGGGAAAGACGTAGACCTTACCCACACGCTCATCGGGGTGCGAGAAGTAGCCCAACACCTCGCCGACGAGGGCGCCGTCCATCTTGCCCTCGTCATTGCGCATCTTCTCGAAGCCGACCGCGATACCGATGTCACCGAGGCCCATCTGCAGCTTGCCGATCACGCTCAGCACTGCCTGGCCGCCCGAGGCGCAGGCGTTCTCGACCGCCTCGATGGGCTTGGCGCCGAGCCCCGGCACCATCGCAACCAGACCGGCCAGAAGACCCTGCTGGTTGAGCGAGAAGTTACAGGTCGCGCCAATCGACGCAACGTCGATGCCCGCGGGTTCGACCCCAATCTCCCCACAGGTCTCCGTGACCGCGTTGGCAATGATCTCCGGCACCGTCATTTCAAACAGCTTGCCGAACTTCGATTGATGATACGCAGCGATGTATATTTTCTTCACGTTACCTCCTTGAATTCCGATTCCGTATTCGCGTGCCCGGTCTTGCGTTCAGGCAACGCGCTTCCGACCTCAACGCGACCTTTTCCGATCGCGCTTCCCGAGAGGATGCCAGGCACGCCGATTCGCGGCGAATCGGGATGCCAGGCACCTCCGATCATCGCGCTTGCGCCCTCCCGTATCTCATCGCGAGTGTGTGGCGGCATTCCTAATTCCTCATTCCTACTTCCTAATTTTCCTGTTCTTCCTTCCAGAGATCGACAAGTTCTCCTTTGACTACTTTGCCGTACGGAGTGCGTGGGAGCTCGTCAACGATCCGAAACTCTTTGGGTATCTTGTAGCGAGCTAGGCGCCCAGCGAGGAACTCGCTCAGCTCCTCTCCGGTCACCGCTTCGTTCGCGGCCGCCACCACGAAGGCCACACCGACCTCTCCCCACGTCGCATGAGGGACACCAATCACCGCCGCGTCGGCGAGGGCAGAATGTTGCAGGAGGGTGTTCTCGATCTCCGCCGGATAGACGTTGACCCCACCTGAGATAAACATGTCCTTGGCGCGGCCCGCTATGTAATAAAAGCCATCGGCGTCGCATCGCGCCATGTCGCCGGTGTGGAACCAGCCGTCGGCGTCGCGTGACTCGGCGGTCGCCTCCGGGTTATTCCAGTAACCGGCGCTGACGTGCGGCCCGCGAAAGCAGAGCTCGCCAACGTCATCGGGTGGCAGCTCCTGGCCACCCTCGTCGACCACCCGGGCCTCGGTGAACATCAGCGGCCGGCCGATCGAGCCGGCCCTGGTCCACGCTTCCTCGTCGGACATCGCGAAGCAGTTGACCCCGACCTCGGTCGAACCGTAGCCCTGCCGCATCACCACGCCGCGATCACGGTAGACACCGACCAGGTGGCGCGGCATCGGCGCGCCGCCCGAGATGAACCAGCGCACATGGCTGAGGTCGGCGGATTCGAACTCGGGCGCGTCGGCGAGCATCTTCCAGATTGTCGGCACACCAAGGACCACCGTGCAGTGTTCCTCGGCGATCACCCGCCACACCTCGGAGGGTTCGAATTCGCGGTGGAGGACGATGGTCCCACCGGCCAGCAAGATCGGCATCAGAAAGGCGCCGAGACCGCCCGCGTGATAGAGCGGGGTGAAGACCGGGCTGACGTCGTCCTCGGCGAGCTGCCAACAAGCGACCGTGTTGTAGGCGTTCCAGGCCACCATGCGGTGCGGGGTGATAACCCCCTTTGGGCGGCCCGTCGTGCCCGAGGTATAGAGCAGGCAATAGGGGTCCTCCGGATCGCAGACCGCCGGCACGAAGTCGGCTTCCCCCACCGATCCGTGCAGGTCCGACCACGAGAGATCGCCGGGGTCATCGCTGTCGTCGAGCGCCACAACCCGTCCCAGATCCACCAATGACCGCAGCTCGCGAATGGTGTCCGCGTGCTCGCCACCGTAGACCAGCGCCGACAGACTGCAGTCGGCGGCGATCACCGCCAGCTCGGGCGCGGTCAGCCGGGTGCCGAGGGGCACCAGGATGACGCCCGACTTGGCAGCGGCAAAGAAGGCATCGAGGAACTCGAGCCGGTTGTCGGACAGGATTCCAAGCCGGTCACCGCGTCTCAGTCCAAGGGCATACAGCCACGCCCGTGCACAGGTGGCGGCGCGATGGTCCATCTCGCGGTAGGTGAGGCGCTGAGAGCTGGCCACATCGACGATTGCCGTTTTCTCCGGCGACAGGCGGCTCCGCTCGCCAATGATGTCGGCGCAGATCATGGTTCCAGCATCTCGCTCTCGTCGACGGCGATCTCCGCCGGTGGCATGGCGAGCGCCGCCCGCAACGCCTCGGCGGTCTTGTCCGGGCACTCGCGCTGCGGCACATGGCCGCAGCCGTGCACCGGGTGCAGCCGCGCCCGCGGCAGGCCGTCGAGCAGGCGCTGGGCGTAGTCCAGGGTGAACAGCCCGTCGGCATCGCCCCACACGAGATCTACCGGCACCACCACCTCGTCGAGCCGTCCGTCGAGCAGGTAGGCATCGATCTCGTCACCGGCATCCGCCAGGCGCCCCGCCAGACGACCGGCCGGACCCACCCGCGCCCAGCGAATCACATCGTCGAGCACGAAGCCGGGGAGCGGCAGTGTCGCCGGTCCCATCAGCGCCTTCATGGTCTCGCGCGCCTCGTCGCGGGTCGCCGGATAGAGGCTGACTGCGGGGTTGTCCTCCCTGATCGCGCCGCCGTTGATCGCCACCAGTCGGGTAACCGACGCCGGGTAGTCGTGGGCGTAGAGCATGGCGACCCAGGCACCGAGTGAGTTGCCGACCAGAATGGCCGCCTCGCCGGCACACACCGACTCCATCACGACTTCCACCCCGACCAGCACCTGGTTGATGCCGAGAGGACCGCTCCGCGGGTCACTCTTCCAGTGACCGGGAAGATCGGGGATCACCACCCGGTAATCCTCGAGCAGCGGCGGCACCATCCGCGCCCAGGTTCCCGCCTGGTCGCCGGCGCCGTGCAGCAGCACCATGCACGGGCCCTCACCGCCCACCCACACCGTCATATGACCGTCGGGAGTGGCGAAGCGGGTCTTCTCGAAGCCGAGCTTACCGAGCGCCATGCGGCTGAACATGGCGTCGACCTTGAGCGGGCGTTTCCAGACCATCCACACGCACGCGATGATGGCGATGACCACCAGGATGCCGAACGCCAGGAGGATCTTCAAGAATGTCTTGCCCATCGACTGCTCCCAAACCATCGCAAGTTTTTAGTTTTTAGTTTTTAGTTTTGAGTTGTTCGGACCCGCCCCAATGAACCTGGGTTGATGGGTGGATAACTCAAAACTCATAACTCAAAACTCAAAACTTCTCACCGCATTCTGAACGCCGCGCCTGCTTGGTTATACCCTACCCCGGAGCCGACCATGACCAGCAAATCACCAGATGACAGCTTGCCCTGCTCGATGGCGTCGTCGAGGGCCATCGGCACGCACGCCGATCCGGCGTAGCCCCACTTCTCCATGATCGTGTGAGCGCGCTTGATCGGCAGCCCGAGCTCGGACATCACGAGCTCGATCGACGGTTTGCGCACCTGGGTGAAGATCGCGAGGTCGATGTCCGAGATGGAAAAGCCGCCGTTCGCCGCCAGCGCCCGCACCACCTTTGGCCAGCCCTCGTGGTTAACCTCCGGCGGGTAGCGCTCGATCATCTTGACCGTGGTCCGTCCCTCGCGCACCGCCTCTTCGGTCGCCGGCTCGAAGGTCGCGCCGGCGTAAATCCCCCAGTGAGCATGGTAGGCGCCATCGGCCCGCATCGCCGAAGAGATAAAACCGGGCTCGTCGGCCGGCTCGAGGACTGCGGCGCCGGCGCCGTCGCCGTAAAAGAAGATCATGGGGTCGTCGGGGGCCGCCAGCTTGTGCATGTTGTACACCCCGAGGACCAGCACTGTCTGAAGATTTGAATTCGCCGCGATGAGGCCGGAGGCGATGGCTGCGCTGGTCGGAAACGAGGCGCAGGCGCAGCCGACGTCAAAGGTGCCGGCGTTGACGGCCCCCAGCTTGTGTTGCAGCACCACCGAGGTGGCGGGCGTCGTGTAGTCGGGCGAGTCGGTGCCGAGGATGATGAGATCGACATCCTCGGGCGTGCGCCCGGCCCGCTCCAGCGCCTGTTGAGCCGCCGGCAGCGCGATGTCCGAGGTGCACCAATCCTCCGGCGCCCACCAACGCGTGCAGATGCCCGTCGACTCCTCCATCTTGTCGACAAACCTGTCGACGTGGGCAAAGCGCTCACGCAGCTCGTCGTTCGAGACCTCGATCTCGGGGATGTAGCGACCGGTCGAGACAATCGTTGCGTAACGTGTCATGTGCTCTCCCGTCTCAACGCTCATGCTCCGGTCTAATGCCTCTTACTTCACTTCTCCAAAAGCGCTCCCCGAGAGGATGCCAGGCACGCCGATTCGCGGCGAATCGGGATGCCAGGCACCTCCGGTCAACGCGCCCACGCGCATCTGTATCCCATCGTGGGTGGGTGGCATTCCTAATTCCTAATTCCGATTTCATGTTCCAATAACGAGTCCGCCATCAACCGACAGCGTCGTCCCGGTCACCCAGCTCGCGGCGTCGGAAGCGAGCCACACATAGGCCTCGGCGATGTCCGCGGTGTCTCCCATGCGGCCCATCGGGGTGTGGGCCACCATCCCGTCGAGGACTTTCTGCGGCATGGCGTTGATGATCTCGGTCTTGACGAAGCCCGGCGCGACCGCGTTGACCCGGATGCCGTAGCGCCCGAGCTCGCGCGCCCACGTCTTGGTCATGCCGATGACCCCAGCCTTGGTGGCCACGTAATTGGTCTGGCCGAAGTTGCCGTTGAGGCAGGCCACCGAGGAGGCGTTGAGAATCGCGCCGCCTTCGCCGCCCGCAATGAGATGGGGCACGACCGCGCGGGTGCAGTTGAAGACACCCCTGAGGTTGACGCCGATGACGGCCTCCCAGGCTTCGTCGGTCATCCTCAACACCACCTCGCCGTTCTTGTATTTCACCAGCTGGGCGTCGCGTACGATGCCGGCGTTGTTGACCAGCACGTAGACAGAACCCCAGCGATCCACAACCTCGGCGACAGCGGCCTCCACCAAGTCGGCATTGGCGACGTTGACCTTCTGAAAGACGCCCGCGCTCTCCGGCGCCTGGTTGACGTCCCACGCCGCCACCCGGCAACCCTCGGCGGCGAAGCGCTCCGCCGTCGCGAGACCGATCCCGGCCGCCGCGCCGGTGACGATCACAACCTTGTTCTCGAGTCCTGTTTCGATCATCCACTCCTCCTCGTTGAAAACACACGGGCGCGCCGCCACCGCGACGCGCCCGCGATTCATATCGTCTCGTTCACCAAATATCTCTCTTAACTCTTAACCCTTAACTCTTTACTTCCTAAAACTGCCAACGAATGCCGAATTGGATCTCGAGCGGGTCCAGGGCATCGCGGTACTGGCCGAAGTTCGAGTTTTCGACGACCGGGATATTCGGATTGGCCAGGGTCGGCCCGGCAAGGAACTCGAAGTTGTCCACCGAGGTCACATCGAGGTTGACGGTGTTGAAGAGGTTGAAGGCCTCGGCGATGAACTCGAGCCCACTCCCGCCCTTGATATTGAGAGTCCACGAAACGCGCAGGTTGAACTGAGAGAACCTCGGCCCGTCCATGCTGTTACGATCCACTCCCGGCAGCCGGTCGGAGGTCTTGCCATCGCCATTGAAGTCGTACCCCATAATTGGATTCCACGGCTGGCCGGTGCCATAGATGTAGGTCGCACCGAGGTTGAAGTTCGCCGGCAGCCGGAAGACACCCGACATCACGAAGCGAAAGTCCTCGGTGCCACGGCTCCGTCCCCACTCAGCCTCCATGTTCGCCGGATCCGACGGGTAGCCGGTTGGAAAGACCGGGCTGAAGTCGTCGGAGATGTTCTTCTTGTCGGCCCAGGTCAGAGACGAGGTGAGGATGTGGCCGGGGCCAAAGGTCCCATTGACACCAACGATCACCGCCTTGTATTTGGAGCGGCCCTCGTTGCCGTACTTGTTGATCTGGTTCCAGTCTGGGTTGGGACGGCCCGGATCCTGGTTGCCGTTCCAGTTGGTGTCGCGGACGGTGATCTCGTCATCCCCGTCGGCGTACAGCCCTTCGATGTCGAGGTACAGGCCGGTGTTGCCGAGGGCCCGGGTGTAGCCGAGGCTTGCCTGGAGGGTCTCAGGCGCCTTGAGACTGTCCTCGAGCAGGACCGAGTCGATTCCCAGAGGGATGCCGGTGTTCTCGGGATCGGCAGGATCCAACCAGAATGCCGGCGGCAGACCCAGAATCAGACCGTTGAGGTTCTGGCGAATGATGCGCCCGGTGGTCCCGTTCTGCTGCAGCTCGGAGAAGGAGGGAACCAGCAGATAGCGGCCGGTGAAAATTCCGGCGCCGCCACGCAGAATGTTCTTGCCATCATTGCCGATGTCCCAGCTGAAACCGACCCGAGGCTGGATGTTGTTCTTGTCGGTCGAGCGCGGACCGACCAGTGGCGAGTCGTCGAAGTCTGGGTTGTTGCCCTTGGTGTCGTAGTCATAACGGATGCCGAGGCTTACGGTCAGATTCGATGACGGGCGCCAGTCGTCGTTGAAGAAAACAGACAGTAGATCGGTCTTCTTTTTGACATCGGCCGATCCGTCGCCGTACGCGTAGACCAAAGGAATGGCACGGGTGTCGGTGGCGTAGATCATCAGACCGTCCTGGAAGACCGGGATGTCGGATTCCTCGTCGACGTGCATCCAGGCGCCACCGACCTTGAAGTCGTGGGTGCTCTTCTTTCCCCCCATGTGCCAGTGATAGGTGTCGCGGAGCTCGAAGTACGTGCCGTAACCTACCAGGTCGCCGACCACGTTCGAACCGATCTTCAGGGTGCCACCCGAAGAAAACCACTCCTCCATGTCGTCCGAGTTTGTTGGCTCCTCGTAGTCGCGCTGACCGCCCTGGACGCGCAGCTCGTTGAGCCGGTTGCCGTCACCGAAGACCTTGGTGAGGCCGAGGATGACGTTCCAGTTGTCGCGCCTGAGCTCCTGCCCGTTGGAGATGTCGCTCACGCCACCGACCCGGAAGTTCTCGAGCCGGAAGCGCTCGTAGACCACCTTGGCGAAACCCGATGCCGATTGAGAGAACTGGAGGTCAAGGCTCCCCAAAGCCAGGGTCTGGTCAAAGGGCAGATCGTAGTCCTCGGCATCGTCAACAAACGCGCCGCCCGGGCGGAACAACGTAATGTTCTGCTCGTCGATCTGTTCCAGCGACACGAAGTAGTGGGCCTTGTCCCGCGAGATCGGTCCGCCGATGGTGAAGCCGACCTGGTAACGGGAGAAGTCGTCGTTGCTCTCCTCGAACGCCCCGGTCGACCGCAGGTCTGCCCCACGATAAAAGCCGAAGACCGACCCGTGGACCTCGTTGCCGCCCGACTTCGTGGCCACGTTGAGCGCGCCACCTTGCGAGCCGCCGATCTCGGGGTCGAAACGCGCGGTGATCACACGGAACTCACGGATCGCGTCCATCGAAAACCGCGCCCGCGACAGCCCGAGGGCCTGGTCGGTGAGCTCGACACCGTCCACCATGAAGGTGGTCTGACTGGCGTTGCCGCCGGCGCCCACCACCGCTGCGCCCTGGATGAAGCGGAAGCCACCACGCTCGCGGTTGGTGCCGGGAGCGATGAAGGCCAGGCGCTCGAACTCACGCGACGGCACCGGCAGATCCGCGATCTGCTCGGGGGTCACGTTGGTCGAGGAATCGGTTTTGAGGATGTCGACGATCGGCGTCTCGCCGGTGACCGTGATGGTCTCCGACATCTGAATCTTCATCGTGAAGACAATCTTCGCCGTCTGGCCGAGGCGGATCGTGATTGTCTGCTCCGTCGGGGCGAAGCCCACGAGCGAAACGCTGACCTTGTACTCACTGGGCGGCAGCGCCGGAATCATCGCCGTACCCGCAGCGTCGGAAACGGTCGCGCGCTGCGCACCGGTGTCCGCATTGACGACGCGAACGGTCACGCCGGGCATCGGCAGAGCCTGCTCATCCAAGGTGTTGACCTCGAGCCTGCCGGTCGACACCTGCGCCGCAGCCGGAAGGGCAAGCCCCATCAGCACGACCAGGCTCGCCACCATCAGTAATCTGCGTCTATTTCGATCACTCATCATGTCCTCCCCTTCGGTTCGTTCACCTCGGCTGCCACGGCCGCCCGATCCGGCTGCCGCAGCACTCCGAGACGCAAAATACGGATAAACCCGTCAACCGCCTGCTGCGCGTCCATGCCGAAGTGCATGGGCACGCCAAAACATTTCTCGACCGTGTAGAAATAGAAGAGCCAGCGGGTGGCCACCATCACCGCCACCATCGGATCAGCCTCGGCAAGCCGGCCCTCACGGGCGAGCTCCTCGAAGTGAGGGCCGTACTTCTCCCGGAATCGGTCGGCCATGGTCTCGTAGAAGGAGCGAATGTGGCGACCCTGGTGCTCGATGACATCGACAAATACGAGAAGGATCGAGGCCTTGTTCTCCTCCACCGTCTCTTCGATCGCGGCCGCCAGCTCCTCGAGATCGTCCGGAAAGTTCGCCATCGTAAAGATCTTTTCCAGCGGGTGCTCGGGGTCGAGGAGGCGCTCCCAATAGTCGTCGATCAGACGCTGGAAGATCGCTTCCTTGGAGCCGAAGTGGTGATAGAGGTTGCCGGTTGAAAGCTCGCACGCCTCGGCGATCTGACGCATCGAGGTCGCGCCGTAGCCCTGGGTCGAAAACAGATCGAGCGCCGCCTCCAATACCTTGGAGGTCGCGATCTCAGACCTCTCGGCCTGACGTCCGTTGGTACCTCTCGGCATCTTCTGTTACAAACCGAACGCTCGTTTTGTAACATAGGTCCTGAATCGAGAGTTGTCAAGGTTCAATTCGCAGGCACGAATTGCTGAATGTCGAAATCGGTAGTGCCAGCCTCAAGCGGCGACAGACAGATGATCTGCCTTCAGGGCCTATTGCTTTCGGGTTTCCGCTCCCGGGGTTGGCACTCCCGGAAGGACCGGGCTCATCCTCTCCATGTGGGTGGGCGGCATTCCTAATTCCTAATTCCTAATTCGCCGCGCGCGGCGTTCGCCGACCTAGCCGCCCGCTCTTCCCTTTGCGCGCGGCGCGCGCGTCCGGCTTGACGTCCACCGGCAGGAACTGAAGCTGCATGGCGTCGAGGTCAACCCTCGCCAACCGCACCTCGATCGGGTCGCCGAGCCGCCACACCCTTCCCGTCCGTTCCCCTACCAGACGGTGGCGCCGCTCGTCGTACACGTAGTAGTCGTCACCGAGCTCCGAGATGTGGACCATGCCGTCGACCGAGATCTCGTCCAGCCGCACGAAGAGACCGAAGTCCGTGACTCCCGAGATGTGACCGGCAAAGACCTCACCCTCACGCTCGCGCAGGAAGAGCACCGTCTTCCACTCGACCGCTTCGCGCTCGGCGGACTCGGCACGGCGCTCCGCCGCCGAGCACGACTCGCCCAGCTTCTCGAGCTCCGCCTCCATCGCCTCGCGTTCCTCGCCCGCGGACATCGGCCCCTCCGCCTGCAGGCGCCTCAGCATCCGGTGGACCACCAGATCCGGGTAGCGACGAATCGGCGACGTGAAGTGGAGATACTCGTCGGTGGTCAGCGCGTAGTGGCCTCGCGGTTCCGGAGTGTAGAGGGCCCTGGCCAGGGTCCGCAGAACCAGCATGTCGATGAGCCGTTCCTCGGGCCGGCCGTCGGCCGATTCGAGAAGCGCCTGCAGTGCGGCCGGCTCGAGCGAGCGCGGATCGCCCTTCAGCTGCAGCCCGAGATCGCCCACCACCCGTTTGAGATCCTCCACCCGCGTCGCCTCCGGTTCATCGTGGACCCGATAGAGCGCCGGTTGCCCGGCCCCCATGAGGATCTTCGCTGCACACCGATTTGCGGCCACCATCAGCTCCTCGATCAAGCGGTGGGCGCGGTTGCGGGCGGCGGGCTGGATCGCCACCACCCGCCCCTCGGGGTCGAGAATCAACTCCGGTTCGGCAAGATCGAAATCGAGGCTGCCGCGCTCGCTGCGGGCGCGTCCCAGCCGCCCCGCGGCCTCGGCCAGGAGCTCGAGCGAATCGGCGAATCCCGCAGTCTCCCCGGGCCACTTTGACCGCGGCTTCTCCAACCACTCGGCGACCTCGGCGTAGGTGCAGCGGCGACGCGACCGGATCACTGAACTCTCCGCCGAGTACGCCGCGACTTCACCATCATTCATGACCGTAAAACGCACCGTCCAGGTCAGCCGGTCCTCCCCCTCGCGCAGTGAGCAGAGGTCATTCGACAACCGTTCCGGAAGCATCGGCACGCACAGCCCGGGCAGGTAGACGCTGGTGCCTCGCTCGCGCGCCGCCGCGTCGAGGGCCATGCCGGGACGGACGAAGTGGCTGACGTCGGCGATGTGCACCTCGACCTCGATGTCGCCGTTCACCGCGGCACGGGCGCTGACCGCGTCGTCGAAATCGCGTGCAGTGCGGCCATCGATCGTGATCGTCGGTTCTCCCCGCAAGTCCGCGCGGCGCGCGAGCTCCTCGGCGCCGATCGTGCCCGGCAGGAGCTCCGCCTCGGCCAAAGCCTCCGCCGGAAACTCCACCGGGATGCCGCGCTGCCGCAGGACCACCCTCTCCACTACTCCCGGGTCGTCGACTCGCCCCAATCGCTCGAGCACCACGCCCCGTGCGTGACGCCCGCGCGCATCCACCGAGTCGACCGAGATGACGACCAGCTCGCCCTCCTCGGGCTCGCCATCAATCCTCGAACCGGTCGGCGCCACCGTGAATCGCAGCCGTCGTTCGAGGGGGCGAACATGCGGCTTTCCGTCACCGACCACCCAGCGTCCGACGACCTCGCGGCGGCCGCGCTCGAGCACCCGAACCACCACGCCCTCGCGGACACCCTCGGTCCGGGCGCGCACGCGCGTCGTCTCGAGCCGCACTACCACGGTGTCGCCCTCGATGGCGCCGCGCATCCCCCGCGGCGGGATCCGCACTGGTGGCCCGTCGCCATCCGTCGCCGCCACCTCCATGTAACCGCCCGCAACTCGGCGCACCATACCGGTCACCAGATCAGAGGATTCGGCGACGAAGTACCGTTTGCCGCGCCCCAACACCACCCGGCCGTCGCGCTGCAGCTCCTTGAGCGCCGGACGCAACAGCCGCCGGGCCTCCGAGCGCCCGAGCTTTCGCTCCGCCGCCAGCTGATTGACGAGCTGCTGCGTTGTCAGCCCCTTCCGCCCGCGTTTGCGAATAGCGGTCAGAAGCTCCTCGGCTGTCACTTCACGGTCAGACGATTTCTTTCCCATCCGGGGTATTGAAACACAACCTCACAAATTAGGAATGAGGAATTAGGAATTAGGAATGCCATCCACCCTCCTTGATTGGCCCGAGGGGGCCGGGTGGGAATTCCTAATTCCTAATTCCTAACTCCTAATTCGGCGAGTCCTACTCGCCGACGAGCTTGTTGTACAGCCACGCGAAGATGAAGCCGCCGATCGCGCCGTCGACGAAACCCCAAACGGCGCCGATCACCGCACCCACATAGCTAAAGCTGTAGCCGAAGTAGAAGTGGTCGAGGTTTCTCATGAACTGGCCCTCGAAGCCGAAGAGCAACAGCCACAAGGTCACCAGAAATATGGTCGCCCCCCAAAAAATCCCACACGTTAACGCGAACGCCTTCGTATTCAAACGCATTTCGAACCCCCCTCTACGTTTTTCTCTCGCCGAATTCTCCTCGCCAGGGTAGCACCGCGGGCCCTACGCACAGCAAATCGCAGCGCCATTCGCCTTGACACCCGATGCACCCCAATCTAGAATCTGCTCCCGTCTGTGTGCGAAAGTGGCGGAATTGGTAGACGCGCAAGATTCAGGTTCTTGTGTCTGCAAGGACGTGGGGGTTCGAGTCCCCCCTTTCGCACCAACAACTTACGCTCGATTCCGCCCAGCGTGAAACCCCCGGAATCCGGCCCCGTCTCGCACCCGTCTCGCATCCAGCCCTGGTCGGCGTGTTACCAGGCCATCGGGCCGCCGGGCACCCTACGCGCCCACCAGGCGATCATTGGCTCAACCGCGAAACGTGGGCCGATCTACCACGACGAGCAAAGCGGAAGCCCGCCGCGCCTATCAGATTGCGCTTGTTGACTGCTTCACTCTTGATACTGGTTCACTCTTGATACTGGCCAAATTTGGCCGTGGGTGTCCTTGAACCATTCGGTGAAGCTCGACGGCCCGGGCGCCTGGGAGGAGGCACGGGCGAAGTCTCCAGCCGAAGCACTCCAGCACTGCCGGACGCACCCAGCAACAGTCCGTTACCGACAGCGATAGCAGTCTTCGGGTTTGTTTGTTCGGGGCCAACGATGCGCTCCCATCTACCGCCTCTGTTGTAGCTGCGATAGGTCCCAAGGGAAGTCGTCGCGTACAGAGTGGACGGTCGGTCTGGATCGACCGCCAATCCTCGGGGCCAGCCCTCGCACGGCAGAGGACCCGAAGTTTTGAGGAGTCCGTCGCACTCGTCACTCCAGACCTGCGGTTTGCAACAGATGAGCATTCCTTCTCGCGCAAGCTCCCAGGTCAATCCCCCGTTGGTTGATCGATACGGACCAACCGTTGTGCCGACATACAGAACGTCAGTATCGGCTGGATCCAACACAACGTCAGTCACCGATTGATAATCACCGCACCACCAGGGTCGGCAATCGACCGGCGTCTCTAACCCTGCTGAGACGTGACTCCATGACTCGCCCCAATCCGAGGACTTGAACATGCCCAGCCAAGTCGCGGCATACACGACTCCGGGAGTGCTGGGGTGGGAGTAAATTCCGTAAACCTCCTGGTCTTCTGGCAGCGCCAGTTTCGTCCAGGTCTCGCCGCCATCATCGCTTCGGTATAAGGCGTGATCAAACTCCTCTTTCACCAAGAAGAGCGTTCCCGCACGATGGTGGTCAACTTCGATTCCACCAATGCGCTTATCTCCCCACCCCCGCCACACCTCGAACCAAGTCTGTCCGGCATCCGTGCTTTTCAAAATCCCCCATTCGGCGGTTGTCGCGTACACGATCTCAGGTGAGATCGGATCGACCGCGATGATCGGGCCGGCCCCTTCCGTACCTTCAAGAAATGTCCAGGTGTTCCCGGAATCCGAGGATTTGAACACACCATGCCCCGAGTACGTGCCGTATTCTCTCGCCCCTGCGTAGGCGATCGTCGAATCCGCAGCGTTGAGGGAAAGTGTTTCGATCGTGCTTGCAAACAAAGAAGTCGAATCAATCTCCCAATGAACGCCACCGTCTTCGCTCCGAAAAACTCCACGTCGTTCATCGAGTGCCTCTGCTGCGAGGTAATAGACACTAGGGTTGGTCGGACTGAACGCCATGTCCCGGACACTCAACGGGTCGGCAACCGGACCGTATGGATGCCAGTCCCGCCCTCCATCCGTAGAAACGAGCATCCTTTGCGGCCAATGGGTATCGGCGTAGAGAGTATAAGGGCGACCTGGATCAGCCTTTAGAAACCCAACGTGCTTTAAAGCAGGATTTGTGAAAGCTCCCCAGGTACGACATCCGTCCAGGCTCCGGTACAAGAACTCTGGCCTATGGGCATAAACGATCTCTGGATCATTCGGGTCAAAAAGGACGCGGTGCAGGGCCTCGGTCGTAGCTCCACCACATTCTGTCCAGGTCTCGCCGCCGTCGTCGCTCAATGCGATACCACGGGGCGACAGGGTAACAGCCATGAACTCTGGTTGGGCCGGGTGCACGACGAAATCACCGGCGTTGTCGGGTACGTTCGTTAACTCCACCCATGAGGCCCCGCTGTCGGCGCTTTTGAACACAGCCTCTTCGACAACACTCAAATACAGCACGAACGGTGTCGGGGAAGATGAAAGATACGCATGGTGGCCCTCCCAAAATCCGACACGGTGCCAGGTCTCGCCGTCATTGTCCGATCTGAACAGTTCGGTGTCCCACGAGACCCAAACCAGCGCAAACACCTGATCGGGGTTCTGAGGATTGATGATGATCGTCCTTGCGGTAGGATCCCCAATCCCGATGTTTGATCGCGTCCAGGTCAGCCCGCCGTCGCTACTCCGGTAAATTCCGTCAACTGTCCCAGCAAACAAGACCGAGGCATCGTGTGGATGGACAGCCAGCGATTGCACCTGTCCACCCTCTGGGCCGGATCGCGTCCAGGCCAGGTCGGATGCTGCGGCGGGA
>Ga0164313_10000860_pt1 | contig 25790 bp, 20 predicted proteins | sample GuaBasSedimGuay4_FD_113735 | JGI IMG/M metagenome (GOLD analysis project Ga0164313, IMG submission 113735) | Subseafloor sediment microbial communities from Guaymas Basin, Gulf of California, Mexico - Guay4, Core 4569-4, 0-3 cm | ecosystem: Environmental > Aquatic > Marine > Hydrothermal vents... | reverse complement strand
TTTTTGAAATTATCAGTTGATATCTACGTTATAGGTTCAATCCTGAAAGAATAGACTACTTCTCCGAGCCCACCGTTTTCGATGCCTGGGTCGAGGCAACGGACGTTGCTCCAAACAATTTCCGGAAATTCTTCTTTGCCGGAAACAGCCCACTCAAGCGACATTTCCCAGATTGCACCGATCTGTGACATAACTGGCAAAAGCGCCTTGGGACACATAACCCCGTTTGATTTTTCAGGATTCAAAAACGGGTCGAAAACAAGCTTGTCACCAACTTTTACCTGAGCAAAACAACGCTCTGATTTTACAACCTCTGCGATCGTCTGCATGCCTGCTGTTTTCATCATATTGTTCCAAAGCTTGGCCTCGCCTCCGCGGATATTAGCCAGCTGCTCATCGGTAACCCCGGTTGCGCCTTTCAAAAGTTCTTTTGCTTCATCGGTCAGCATAATATCCTCCGTTCATGAGCAACTAAAGATAGTTCGGCCTTCCTTAAGCCTGATGGTATTGATAGCAACGAAAAATGGTATCGCCGTCAAAGAAAAGGCACAGTTCGACCCAATCGGAGTTCCTTATTTTTCAATTTTCGGTTATTAATGTGTATCGCACCAAAAATTTTACAAAGTGATTCTTAATACAAAGTGGTGGAAAATGTTTAAAAGGTGGCAGGAGTAGAAAATTTTGTGACGCAAATTGATATCAATAGTACGGTTGGATATGATATATTTTGAACGCCAATATTGATCTTACTTTTCTACTCAAATCAATAATATATTAAAAGTCTATAAGATCAATACTATTTAATTGTGTATAAACTATTGAGAAATAATACATAGAAAAGAGATCAATGATAGTCGCTAAAGTCAAACCGAGATTTTTTTACGAAATAATAATCTGTTTTTAAGGCAATATTTAAAAATAGCCCAAAGTGCTATTAATTTCTGTTAGCCAAAAACAATAAATTGCTTGGGCGTTCAGTAGTCCTCGGTTTCAAAACCCCTAAATCACTTCTGCAAACATTGGCTTATTAAAGTAAAATTCACGGATTCCTTATAAATTGACAATATTCGTCTTTTGCTGTAATTATTTACCGTCCCATCTGGCTAAACCCACTTTCAATATATTAATACTATAAAAGTTTTTGTGCTTCTGTCCTATCGGACAGGAAAGGGGAAATATGACAGAAACAGTTTATAAAGAACTACTTGAAGTCATGAAAAAGCGTGGAGGCCGCTGGTCAGGTATGGATATTCCTGAATTCTATGACATGGTGGAAGAATTATTTACACCTGAAGAGGCTGAGGTGAACAATGCTTTTCCTCGTGGCCCTTTAACTGCCAAAGATTTAGCCATAAAGATGGATAGAGATGAAACGGAAACTGAAGAAATTCTCGAAGCAATGGCGAATAAAGGGCTCTGCACAGCAGTTGAGTTTGACGGTACGATATTTTATCAAGGCGCTCGATTCGCGATTGGCATACTTGAATTTCAATTTATGCCCGGGGATGACTCTGAAAGGGCGAAAAAGCTGGCAAAACTAATTCATGCCTATAAAGAGGCATATGATGCAAAAGCTGGTCCAGTAAAAATACCATTTCCCACAAGCAGGGTTATAACGGTAGATAGAACCATCCAACCGGGAAATACAGTTCATACCTATGATCGAGTGCAATCGTACATAGATAAGTATGATCCGATCGCGGTGAGTTCCTGTTACTGCCGACAGGAGGCCGCATTGATAGGCAAAGACACTCATGACATGCCCATGAAGGTATGTATGTCGTTCGGGCTAGGGGCGCTTTTTTCGATTCAAAGATTGAAAGCACGACAGCTTAACAAAGAAGAAGCCAAAGAATTGCTCGAACAAACAGAAGCAGCCGGTCTTGTTCATATGAGTTTAAACACGGCAGAAGATATAGAATTTCTCTGTAATTGCGATCGCTGGAATTGCGTTGTAATGGATGCTGTACTAAAGCAACCTAAACCAGGATCAATTTTCAATTCTGGATTTCAACCTGTCTTAGATCCCGAGACCTGTATCTCATGCAAAACTTGTATTGACCGATGTCCCCCTTCAGCCAGAACCATGAAAGTTGATGGCAAACCCGAAGTCGATTTTGATAGATGCTTCGGATGTGCCGCATGCGTAACTGGTTGTCCAGAAGGTGCAATTGTTATGGAGGCCAAACCTGGATTTCCCATACCACCAACTGACGGTAAAGCTTTGAGGGAAGCGATAAAAACCGCTACAATTTGACCACCTTTTTTCAGAATTCAACCTTTATCAACTCAAGGCTACGGCTATAACACAATTATAGTCCCCGACTCGGTTTCGAAAGAATACCTGCTATATTCCTATTCAAACCCAAACCTATCAATGGGGAGGCAAAGATGTCGAGTTTTGATGATATTTTAAATCTGGACGCTACCGCACAAGCTGAATTAATTCGTCGTAAAGAAATAAAACCAATAGAACTCGTAGATGCAGTTATCGAACGAATTGAACGTTTGAACCCTGCGTTGAATGCAATAGTTACACCCATGTATGATATAGCCCGTGAGGAAGCAAAAGGCTTATTACCAGAGGGACCCTTTACAGGAGTCCCTTTTTTATTGAAGGACCTCCTTCTTGAAGTAAAGGGTACCCGCCTGACAGAGGGTTCAGCATATTTAAAAAATTATATATCTGAATATAACAGTGAGTTGGCCATTCGTTATAAAAAGGCTGGGCTCATTTTTACCGGGAAGACCAACACATGTGAATTCGGGATGATGACAACGACGGAACCAAAATTGTTTGGCCCTTGTCGAAATCCCTGGGACACAGATAAAATGACCGGCGGGTCGAGCGGCGGGTCAGCTGCTGCCGTTGCATCGGGCATTGTTCCCATGGATTACGGAAATGACGGTGGTGGCTCGATTCGGATACCGGCTTCATGTTGTGGAGTTTTTGGTCTTAAACCATCACGTGGTCGAAATCCGCTTGGTCCTGAATACAGTGATATTTGGTCTTCATATTTTGCATATGAGCATGCACTTACTCGAACTGTACGTGACAGTGCTGCGCTTTTAGACGCAACCGCCGGCCCTGAAATCGGCGCCCCTTATATAGTTCCACCGCCTAAAACAACATTTTTTGAAGCTGCCACTACCGATCCGGGCAAGCTTAAAATTGGCTTCTCGGTAAAGACAATAACAAATCAACCGATCCATCCCGATTGTGAAAAGGCTGTGATAGATGCCGCTAAGCTATGCGCGGATTTGGGCCATGAAGTAGATGAGGTTTGTCCAGATGTAGATGGGGAATTCTCAAAATGTTTCAACCATTTATGGTCGATAGTTACAAAGCCTCCTCTGGATATAGGATCATTCGAACCAACACCAGATAATCCTTTCCACGCGTTTGACCAAATGGATACATTTTCATCGCTGCCTGGAATCTGTAATGCAACCGGTCAGCCCGCTATGTCCGTGCCTCTATTTTGGAATTCAGATGGCCTTCCGATAGGAACACATTTTGCCGGACGCTATGGTGCTGAAGAGACCCTTTTTAGCCTTGCTGCACAGCTTGAAAAGGCAAGACCGTGGGTTGATCAACATCCTTTGATATCGGCATAGTTGCCGCCTGATAATTCTGAGGAGTATCAGATCCATTCCACATTTTATTGTAAGTTACAAACATTGTGCATTTTGGCAAGTAGTCTATGGCTTTTGTGTTTAACAATATTTTATAGCATTATCATCAATTGCAAAGGAGGATAAATGCCTGCGCTATTTGAAAAGACTCAGATTAAGGGAATGGAATTAAAAAATAGATTGGTTCGTTCGGCCACTGGTGAGAGTATGGCCGATGAGGATGGGTTTCCTACCGGCGATCTTTTTAAGCTTTACGAAAAACTAGCCCAAGGCGGAGTTGGATTAATAATAACTGGATTATCGTATGTTTCCCGTGATGGTAAAATGGATGGTCTCAATGGAATCGACACAGATAAACAAATACCTAAATATCGGGAAATAGTAAAACTTGTTCATGAAAATGATTCCAAAATTGCGATGCAGATCGCTCATTGCGGGAGACAAACCACAGCAGAGATGATCAAAATGCAGCCAATAGCTCCCTCGGCAGTGAAAGAAAAAGCAATGTTCGTAAATCCCAGAGAAATGACCGAACGGGATATAGAAAGAATTGTTGAAGCTTTCGGCGAAGCTTCCCGAAGGGTTAAAGAGAGCAACTTTGATGCTGTTCAGCTTCACGGAGCCCATGGATACTTAATCAACGAGTTCCTTTGTCCACATACAAACCGTAGAAAAGACAAATGGGGGGGTTCCATCGAAAACCGTATGCGGTTTGTGAAGGAAATTTATAATTCATGTCGGAAAAAAGTTGGACCTGATTATCCAATTCTGATTAAAATTAGCGCTTACGATAATATGAAAAGGGGGCTTAAGAAAGAGGAAGGCGTTGTCATGGCGGAAATGATGGCAGGCTTGGGATTTGATGGGATCGAAGTTAGTTGTGGCATAGGAGAGGACGGCGGTTCATCACTCAGGGGTGATCTGCCAATCGAGGCCATATTGGAGATTATGCCAATGTATAAAAATAAAAGTGCTCCATTTAAATTTTTTATGAAACACTTTGGCGAGAAGCTTATCAAACCCTTACCCTTTTCGCAGGCCTTCAATCGTGATGTTGCTAAAGAAATAAAACAAAAAATCAAAATCCCTGTTTTTCTCGTTGGGGGGTTGATTGACCCAAAGGTAATGGAGGATGTGATTGAAAATGGGGAAGCTGATTATATATCTTTAAGCAGGGCATTGGTCAATAATCCTAAATTTCCTAAGAATATCAAAGAGGGGAGCCGTGAATTGTCTAAATGCATTCATTGTAACCTTTGTTTATATCATCTATTTTCCGGACCTTTGCGTTGTCACTATGGAAAATGGAAGTAGCAAATTATATAGTTCCCCAAACCTACGGCTATGAGTCGCAATATTCCGTACGGTGTTTTTCACGGAATATCACCAATATTCTTCATATTCATTGTAAATTCAAAATATTGACGGTTTTGACAAGTATTGTTGAGTAACCTGTAGCGGCTACAATCTATCCTCTTGACCAAATATGCCGGATTTTATATGTATACTTCAGCGCATCTATATTGAGCCTGGTTTAAAGCAATATTTTCATACTGGATTCTGATCTCACCCCTAGCCTGACTTGTCTTTACCTTTTCCGACGTCTCCTATTTTTAACAATCAAACAAGTTTACACTAAGGGGGTTGACATGAGAGAAAATAATTTAATTTCATTGGACTCTCCTCTCGGGAAACAAACACCAGATCACAAGGGATCGCCAATAGGAGTTACCAGATTAGATCCAGTTCAATCTTATTTAGGAATTAGTGAACTTCTTCAAGAGTACATCAACAATTCAAATTTCGAGGCATGGAAAAAAATAAAGAATAAAATTAACTATATTTTTAATCATTTTGATTTGGCCCTCGAGCCACTGATAAAAGAAACAGAGTTGCTTACCGAAATTCAATATAGGCTTGATAAGGGTCAAAAACTTCTCTTCAAACCCAATCTTGTAAGCCCAATAAATATAGATCCATATACCCACGGACCTGGTATGGGCTCCACCGCATGCACTGAATGGGGGTTTATTGCCGCCTTAATGAGATGGTTTCGAGAGAAACTTGATATTAGTTATTACCAGATGGCTCTTGGTGAAGCTTCAACAATGACCACTTCGGTGGCCGCATTATTTTCGATGATGAATGTGTCAGGCCAGGCTATTACTCCCGAAGCAGTAATTGAGGGAAAATCTGGCGATATTTATGGAGGTTGGGGGTTTTATTTTGTTCGGAAATATCTCGCAGAATCCATGGAACCTAACGCTATAGATGATCCAATGAATGGCTTTGCTGAAAGTGAAGCTGGAACCTATATTCCAATGGGACAGGTTTCAGACAAATTAATGGTATATGACTTAAATCGCATAGTTGATGATAAAACCAAAGGAAGATCGGTGGAAGTTCCGGGTGGTGTTAATTTTAAATCCGTTACTCTTCACAAAGCGATTGTAGGAGGCATAGAGGAAGATACTGAGGATTTAAAAACCAACCCAGGCTGTATTTTAATAAACGTACCCAAAATGAAAGTGCATGCAATTTCTTTATTTACAAATGCTATTAAAAATATCGGCATTGGTCTATACCCAATGCAGTTTTCATCTGAAGGAGGGTGCAAATGGGATTACAGCGTTCCACATAAGCCCATCACCGGAATTAAAGGTGGCTTGCCACATGAAGTATGGGTTCCTGATATTGACCATATGACTGGATTGCCTAATAGAGATTCTGAGGGAAAGTACGTTGTTAAAAAGACCGGTGGTATTACGGCGACCATGATAGATGTAATCAAAGCAGTAAAAAATCAGGACATATTTATGTTTCATGTCGTTGACGCGATTGAGTCTGTTAACGAGGATCACCAAGGAATTGGACTTGGAGTAAAAATACCGGAAGGACTTATTTTTGCAGGGGTTGATCCGGTTGCATTAGATCTTTTGTGTGCACGATTTATGTTTAGCAACGTTAAGCTTGAGCAGGCAGTAGAACTGGGTATAGAGGATGGTAACGGTGGAAAATTCCCCCAGGCAGTTCCGAAACCAGTCTCAGATGGAAGCAACATTGCGACAACACCGGATTTTGATTGTCCTCTTTCCAGAGATGTGTGTTTTAAAAAAGCTGAAGAAAGGGGATTGGGCAAACGACAATATTATGTAATAGGCTCTGATGCAATTCACGGATCGCAATTTATCAGCTTGCAAGGTCACTTAGGAGTGGTGAAAAATGAATATTTCACAGATGTTGTTACAGGCACATTATATTTCGATAGATTCAAATTCCCCTGGGACATGCAAAAATCGTGTTTAAACTACCTTGAAGCGTCAGACAAGTTAGCAGGAACTTCTATAAAAGAAGAATTTTTAGCTGCGTTTGATGAAGATGATGATGGTGTTGTTACTTATGAAGATTTTGGGAGGAAAGGGATTTTGGGTACCATATTACACCTATCGGGGGAAATGATTTCTAAACTGGGATCTGACCGCTTTGGGTATCTAAAAGAAAGGTTCAACATATATGCCAGAATGTTGAAAAATTCCGACCGCACTTTAAACGAAGATGGGCATGATATTCTAAAAGAATATATGATAACCGGTTCATGCAGCGCTGCATTTCAGATATCTCAGTTGGATATGGAAATACCAGACCCCTTCCAACCGGGACTGACTTGTGGCAATGGAAATTGGCCTAGTTTTCAGCTTGCAAAGTTTTTCTATATGGGTGTGATTTTGTTTGGCCAAGGGTACCCTTACATGATCGGCTACCCTAGCCTGTATGCTTCCGCTCTGCTCTATGCCGATCTGACACAAAACGGGGGGCAGTATTCCAGCCAACTTGGAGGCGAACCCGATCTTGAGGCTGTAAATAATTACGTTGAAAACTCTGGGACGAATGATCGGGAGCAGCTTGACTTCACAGTATTCATGCCAATGGGTTATGACAACCTGTCCGGCAAGATGGTTCCAAATATAGAAGTCACAGACAATCCATCTAAAATATTTACCGCAAGTTTTGCTAATGGCAATGAAATTTGGCCAGAAAGCAGACTTTAAGAGCATTTGCTTTGTCTTCTTATAATCTAAGCATTGCAAAAACCTTCACTCATGGGGCAAGTGTTGGTGACGTCAATGGGGACGGCTAACCGAGCCAAAGAAATATCAGTTTGATTTATCGTTTGTCGAAGGAGTATCAATTCTGAAACTGTGGACTACGGCTATGCTCCGGCAATAGTCCCTGTCATATTTATTGAACAATATCAAAAGTATTTCAGAAATTTGACACTATATTGCATTTGTGACAGTCTTTTAGGAACTAACCGCTTTTTAAAGTCACCACCTATCTGATATTATACAGAAAAGAGGAAATATGGACAAGATTTCTTATCGCATTGAAAATGAAGTTGCCCAGATCATGCTGGATGACGGAAAAGCCAACGCTATGAACTGGGATTTTTTTAAAGAGATGGGGAAATGCATGGATAAGGCAGAGGATGATCGAGCAAAGGTGCTGGTAATAACCGGTCGTCCAGGTTTCTTTTCCGGTGGCCTTGACTTAAAACTGCTGCCTACACTTTCACACAGCGAGTTGACTGAATTTCGAACAACATTCGCGCGAACAATGCTTCGTGTATTTTCATTCCCGATACCAACAATAGCAGCAGTTACCGGCCACGCGATTGCAGGGGGGGCTATGCTGACTTTTGCATGCGATCGTCGGTTTTCTGTTGATGGACCTTACCGTATTCAAATGAATGAGACAGCGATAGGAATTACACTTCCGAACTGGATGTTTTTGATTGCCAGATCAGCTATTCCATCCCGATGGCATAACGAGGCTCTTCTTCATGCAAAAGCATATGATCCTCAAGAAGCCTTTCAACGCGGTATACTGGATTCGGTTAGTAAAGATGCCGATAGTTTGAGTTCACACGTGGAGGAAGCGGTAACAACGCTGATGAATCTGAATTTACCAGCATATAAAGCCAGCAAGGAGAATTTACGACGATCGGAAATTAAGCACGTCTTAGATCTATTGAAAGCGGAACTCTCAGCATAATAAAATGAATATCTTAATTTGATTGAGCATTTCGGTTATTGCCAACCGATAGCCCCGATGATGAATCCTGTGGGAAAGGGGTCAAATCTGCTCTTGACTCTTGTGGGCCAATTTGAATATCAATAATTATGTCCCGCCCGATCAGAATAGCCTATCTATACTGTAACAGAATCTCAAAATTTTAAGTGATATTAATTGGTTGACATAATCCAATAAATTTTTAATTGTGTCACACCGGTCGATTTGTGGTGACTTTATTATGCATTCAGCCAAAGAATAAAATTGATATTGCGCTTAACCAGTTTGAATAGTACACTTAATGCATGGAAAAACACGAAAAGCTAATATTTCAAATATTGCGTGGTACAAGCGATGCAAATATCTTCTTTTCGGATTTGGTAAACCTGCTAAAACATTTTGGGTTTGAGATACGGATCAAGGGCAGCCATCACATTTTCCGAAAATCAAGTATTGAAGAAAGGGTTAATTTGCAAAAAGACGGAAATAAGGCCAAGCCCTATCAAGTTCGACAGATTCGTAAATTAATTCATAAATACCAATTAGGAGGTAAAGGTTAATGGATAGATATGAAATTATTATCTACTGGAGTAATGAGGACCAAGCTTTTATAGCGGAGGTACCGGAGCTGCCCGGTTGCATGGCTCATGGCAGCACCCATGAAGATGCCTTGGCAAACATCAAATCTGCTATAGAACTTTGGATTAATACCGCAAAAGAATTCAACGATCCTGTTCCTGCTCCAAAAGGACGACGTCTTGCCTTTGCGTAATTCTGAATAGCAATGATGTCAAATTGGTTACTGAAGTTAGAGCTCGCTTTCTAATTCTATTCAATCAAATACAAGGCATGACGCTTTAGGCAATATTGGCCGATCCCAATTGATATTGGCTTTTCAAATCTACGATCACTAACCTCAGTGGAAACAAATGACTTGAACAGTCCCGCCGACCCCTCCCAATTAACTATTATACCGCTAAAGCATTATAGAACTATTCTATCTGGATGAGGGAGGTGGAATCGATGAATTTTGAATTTTCGCCGCAGGAACAAAAGGTGTTAAAGGAGGTACGGGCTTTTCTCAAGTCGGAGGTCACGCACGCGTTAAAGGCCGAGTCACTGGCAATCGGATACTGTTTTGGTGGCGAGTTGGGTAGAAATTTCGTGCGTAAATTTGCAACCAACAGATGGCTCGTACCCAATTGGCCTGAAGCGTACGGCGGCATGGCGAATCAGCGAGGGACTGCCTTATGAAAAGGAAGCATCCATGTGCAAAGCCTGGGGCAGCGAGGCCTATCGTAAGTTAGTTGCTCTAGCGCATCAGGTCGTCGGGGGAATAGGATTCATGGAGGAATATGATCTGCAGCTATACTTTAAGCATGCCAAAGCTGCAGAACAGGTCCTTGGGGACACAGATTTCCACCGGGAATGGGTCGCTCGGGAAATGGGGATGTAATTAAGGCCTGGGATTTGAAATCAATACTTATGGAAAGTATTGAGATACTCAAAGATAAAATAACATCGCGGGGGTGATACGCTGTGCGCTCTTCCGGCTTCTGAATTCTCTGGATTATCTGTTCTGTGATGAAGCCATTTATAGGGGCCGGCCAAAGTCTGGTCCTCTGGGTCAGGGGCCGTTGCCACTGCCCGGGTGGCGGATTAGATCACTGGCAGGTATATACTGAAACTGGTTCCGCCTTCCGGGCTATCAGCAACGGCCATGATGCCGTCGTGCTTTTTTATGATGCCATAAGCCGTGGCCAGGTTCAGGCCGGATTGCCCGGTCCCCCCATCCGCATAAAAAGGCTCGAAAATGCGCTGCTTGTCTTTCTCGCTCAATACCATGCTGCGAAGGGTGATGGCGATGGTGATGTAGTTTCCCGGTTTAATCCCCCAGGCCTCGGCAGGGCCGGTTTCCAGAACCGTGTTGTCCGTTATCAGAACAAGTTTTCCCCCATCGGGCATGGCCTGGGCCGCAACCTGGAAAAGATTGAAAAGCGCACGGCCGATGAAGGCCCTGTCCGCCCGCACACGGTGCAGTTCGGGGCAGTGCTCCACCGTTACCTGGATTTCTTTCTTCCCGAATTCATAATCATCCAGGGTGATCTGAATGATTTCAGTCAGATCGACTTCCATAAAATCATAAAGGCCTTTTCCCGAAAATGTCATGAGCCTTCTTGAAAGGTCCTTTACATCTTTGAGGTGTCCTTCAATGGCCTTTAAGCTCTGATAGTGCTGGAAGGGGGATAGATCATCGAAGGTGCCCTGGCTGAGTCCGGCCGCTATATCGGCAATGTTTTTCTGGATGCCGGTGACCCGCTGATTAAGATCTTCGGCTATTCCGCTGGCAAGATTCCCGATGGCGTCGAGACGGTGGACCTTTTGAAGCTGATTTTCCAGTTCTAATTTTTCATCGAAAAGCCGCTGGCGCTCCTCTTCCGTGGCCATCTCCTTGGTTACGATGGTCAAGCAGCCCAATGACAGCGCCGTCCGATCCTGGGGGTAAGACTCGATGGCGGCCTGGTCCTGGATCCAGATGGTCGGCTCTTCCTGGAGGGCCAGTTTGTAGACCGCTTCGATAAAACCGGTTTTTTCGCTTTCTGCGCGCAGTTTTTCACGTTCACCGTCGATTTCCGTCCGGCTGGTCACTTCCTTTTCGATAAAGGAATCGATGCCCCAATATTTGTAGATACGGCGGTCGATAACGGCTTTGCGGAAGGCGTCGGCAACCTGGGAGGGGTGATCACAGCCCATGAGGTCTAAAAACTGCTGGCTGACAAATTCGTACCAGATATTGTTTTCATTTCCCTGCCAGGCGGAAATATAGTGAATAACAGGTGATTCAGTGTGGTCGAAAGCATGAAAAATGGGTAGAATTTTCTTCAGGCGGCCTTTTATTTCGGAGCTGAACTCACCTTTCAGGATTTTACCGTAATAATTGATTTTGCCGGGAACGGTGCTGTTTTCAGAATCCATGTCAATGTCCTTAGTGCTTCAATTCATAAATACGGTAACATATATTAAGACCAAGAGCTTTTACCGCCCGCTTCGCTCAAGACGCCAAGAACGCCAAGGATAATAATTCTTTGCGACCTTTGCGCCTTTGCGGTTCATATCGGTCTGATGGCTAAAAGCATACGTAACAGTAATTAAGAATACATGTGCTTAGTCTCGTAAAATATTGGTCTCGGTGGGCTCGTCTGTGCCCAAAAACAGTCCCTGTTGATTCAATCGGTATATATACCACTATCTGTTGCGCTATTCCAGGAAATAGTGCTATCGCTATGATATTGATCATAATTACAACTCATTATATCTATTTTGCCATATTGTTTATGCAACCATGGGGTTTTGCTGTCCTGTTGGAAGCGGATGAACGCAAAAATCGTTGGCGGTTTAGGGCATAAAGCCGATTTTTGTCAAAAGATCCAGCGTCCTCGTATTGACCCCGAGGCTATTCAACTGGCCGGGTTCAAACCAGCCGGCCATGAGAACATCGTCAGCAGCCCGGGGTTCACCCGCAACATAGGTTGCCGCGAGGTCCAGGATGACGTAGTGGAATCGTATACGGTCACCTTCCTTCACGATGCTGTCAAAGGTGTAGATCACTTCGTGGGCCTGGATAGTGATGCCCGTCTCCTCGTATATTTCACGTTCGGCAGCGGCCTGCAGGGGTTCACCGAGCTCTACGCTGCCGCCCGGGATGGCCCACTCTCCAATGGCTGGCGGTTTTCCGCGTTTTACGAGCAGGATGCGGTTTTTATGAATAACCACTGCACCCACCGCCACCCGCGGGGTATCCGGATATTCGGGGTTTGTCATAACGTTTCTCTTTTTAAAATTTGATACGTTCAAAGTAGTCCTCAAAGCACGCCCTTTCGACATCCAGCAGGCGCTGAAAGGCGCCGGCAAAATCATTTTCTCCGGTGGTGAAAACGCCGTGGCCGTAAATGATGGCGGCCCGGTTCCGGATGAGCGGCAGGGGGAGGCTGGCAGCGATGCTGCCGGGGCCGGTTCCGCTTTCACCCGGCAGGATCGGCACACCATTTATATCCCGGTCGCGGGGGCATGCGATATGGCAATTCCCGTTGTTCTCACATTGCTCACGGTCTTCGCAGAGCAGACTGACGATGACGCTGAACCTGGGGTGGCCGTGCAGGATAGCCCGATGGTCTGACTGCCTGTAGACACTTTTGTGCGCCGGGTACTCGCTGGAAGCCGTGATGGCCGTGCATTTGGAATCGTCCATGGCGCAGGGGTCGATGCAGCCCTTGAGATCGTCCAGGCTGCTGGTGGTTTGGGAAATGTATATGGTGTTTCCACGGCGATAGGAAATGTTGCCGAAAAAAGAGTCGACCATTCTTTTTTCAACCGTCAGCCGGCCTACCTCGCAGATGGCTTCGATGACATCCCTCCTGTGGTCGAACGGGCCTTCCATCAGCTGCGGGTGGTCCATGGCCTTGGCCAGGCACGCCGCATAGTAGCGTCTCCCCTGCATGACAAGGTCTTGCAGTATTGGATCGCTACGACCGAATCGCAGGTCGTCGAATACGTCCACAAAAGCTTTTACAAAGAGAGAAAAACAGACCGAACTGTACACGATATACGCCTGCTCGGGGCTGACGGTTCCGTAACTTACGATTCCCTGTTCCGGTACGATGACGCATTTGCGTTGCTTGAGCGCGTGGATGAGGTTGGCCGCCGACGGGTCTCGGACAATGGGGATTTCGTGAAGAAATGTTCGGGTCTCATTGTCCTGAGGGCGAAGGGCCGGACTGTCCGCCGGCATGCGCTCCACCAGGCGGTTGATCAGTGAAAAATAGGGTTCTGCCGGGCGTGCAAAAAGAATGGCACTGATATCGAGCCCGGTGACTACCTGCGCAAGGAGCGGTTGCCAGGGATCGGACCTGTTCCACACCAGATCGGCATCGAGTCCTCCGACAAGCGGTCCGGGCGGTGCCACCAGGCCCTGGTCCACGAGCTTACGAGCATATTTTCTGATCAGGTCTTTCATTTTTTTCTAATGAACGTATACTTCACATCTAAGTGGATAAAACACAATTTTAACAAATTTTCCCGCACTTATTACTCCGGCGGTTAAATACCCGAAGTTTGTCATTCCCGCGAAGGCGGGAATCCAGAAAGGCTCTGGATACCGGATCAAGTCCGGCATGACGGGGTTGGCTATTTAGTCACCAGGTTAATATTGAGATTTTATTTCCACTTGAGTTTAAGTTCTCTACATTTTTCCCGGGTGGGCAGCCCGTTGTCACTCAATCCCCTGATGCGGTAGTAGTTTGAACGGGCCCTGATAAAATTATCCCTGTTCAGGGGGTCGATACGGATGCCATCACCATGGGAGCCGGGTTCCTCGAAAAAGCGTTTCGGCAGGTCGTCGTCGCTTGCCGAAAAGCCGTTCAGCGCATTCATGATTCGCTCGTTGTAATAGATGCGCTCGCCGATTTTGAGCAGATCCTGACCGGTGGTCTGCATACCGGTAACCCCATAAAGGGCCCGGGCGTACTCTTCCAGGGTAGCCCCGAAAAAAATAAACTTACAGGCGGTGAGAGAGTCCACCGCAGCGTTGAGGTCCTCGGCAATTTTAATGATGCGGGCCTTGCCGCTGAAGGAAAACCGGTCGGTTGCCACGGGTTTGCGCAGGATTTCATGGGATATGGGGTAGGCCCTCAGGTGGCATCCGCCGCGGGTGGACAGGGCGTATCCCAGGGCCATGCCAAAGGCACCTCTGGGGTCGTAGGCCGGCAGTTCCAGCCTTTTGACCGTCATGGAAGCTTCCGGCTTTCCGGCTTCAGCCGCATAGTGATAGGAACCCATTTTAAGTTGCTGCCCGATTCCCCGGGCATAGCCGATGTCTTCGAGAAACGGGACTATGGATTCAGGGCTCAGGGATTCAGCCGTTAGTTCGGCATGGCACGCCAGCGTGGCGGCTGCGGAGATAGTATCCATGCCCAGGTCGTTGCACAGCCTGTTCGCATTCACGGTCACGGCCATGTTGTCATTTCCGACCAGGGCGTGAAAATGGCTCATGGTTTCGTACTCGGGCAGGGGTCTTCCCCGGGAATCTTTTTTCTTGCACAGAATGTGGCATCCGGCGCAACCGGTCTTTTTACTGCCGAAGGTTTTCCGGTATTGAAAGGCGTTCATGCGTTCGGCGCCGGGGAAATGGGTGCGGCGAAAATTGTCCGTGGGCATCATGCGCCGGCTGTGAATAAGGTCGAAAAGGGCTGCAGTACCGTAGTGCGTGATGCCGAGGTCACCCATCAAAACCGGAGCGGCTGCAGCCAGGCGGAAGATCTCTTCGCGTGCCCTGGATAGTTCGCTAGTGTCGTAAATCCGGGCTCGCCGGCTTCCGGTTACGCGCAGATAGCTCATTTTTTTCTTAGCCATGACCAGGCCCAGACCGCCGCGTCCGGCCGTAAAGTGCCCGTCAACCATGATGCTGGCGAAAAGAACGCCGCTTTCAGCGGCCGGTCCGATCAGGGCGCAGGCGCCCTTACTCTTTACGCGCCGGAGGCGTTGTGAAATGGGCAGTCGGCAGAGTTCTCCGGCATCCTGAAAGGAAACCGCATCGTCCACGATGGTTATACCTGTCCACTGCCGGGATTGACCCGTGATGACGATGGCGTCATACCCGGCGCGCTTGATCTGGAACCCCAGGCGTCCGCCTACCGAAGCATCTCCAACGGTCCCGGTGAGGGGGGATCGGGATGCCACGACCATGCGCCCGGATGTTGGTGCAGGGGTGGCCACCAGGGGGCCGGTGGCAAAAACAAGCGGCATGTCCGGGTGATCCCAGGAATTTTCAATATGCGAACGCAGAATTTCACCGGCAATGCCCTTGCCACCCAGGTGCCGATGATAATAGGCTTCCCCAGGGTGCCGGGTCGTCCACTGCCTGCGGTCGATGTCGATTTCCAAGATGGTGCCGGTCCAGCCAAACATGCATGGCGTATACCTCATTTGAGTGAAAAACACCAGCCTTTCACCTCAACAACCTATAAATACAGTATAAGTACAGCTCTATCGACACCGGATTATGCATGGCCACAAAATAATGCTTGACTTGCCGGTGGCACAGAGTTAATTATATGAAACCCTATGAAACTATATGAAACCCTGCGGTAATGAATGGAGCAATAAAATGGATCCGTTTAGCGTCGCCAGGACGATCAAGAACCTCCGGAAAAAAAAAGCCTACAGCCTCAACAAACTGTCCGAACTGTCCGGCCTTTCAAAAGGGTATCTCTCCAAAATCGAAAACGGTATCAATGTTCCCACGATCACCACCATGGCCAGAATTGCCACAGCACTCGAAGTAGATGTAACCTATTTCTTTTTGAAACAGGGTGAGAGCGTGCAAAATCGTAAAATGGTTGCTGTACGGAAAGGCGAAAGAAAGGAAATCAACATAAAAATTCCTGAGAGTGTCGTCAGAAAAAGGTGGCCGCTTGCCAGCCGGAAGTATGACCGCCACATGGATCCTTACATTATTGAAGTGCCGGTTGAGTCCACAAATACCTATCAATTTGAAGGCGAGGAGTTTTACTACCTGTTAGCGGGAAAGATTGAATTGACTTATGGCGGTGAGCGCTATGTTTTCGAGGAAGGTGATTCCGTATATCTTGATTGTAACATCCCATATTCCGGCAGGAGTCTTGGCCCTGAACCCGCCAAGGTACTTGTTGTGGTTTACCACATTGGGCCGAAAGAAAAAAATGCTTGAAACAGCCAATCCAAGGAGAAAAAAATGATAAAATCAGGCAAGGGCGGTATTGATAAGGCTCGGTTTTTAACCGAAAGCGATATGCAGAAGATCCATGAGCAATCGCTTTTTTTATTGGAAAATACCGGCATCGGGGTAGAGCACGAAAAAGCCCTGCAGATTCTGGCGGAAGCCGGTGCAAAGGTGGATTATGAAAATAAAAGCGTCAGAATGCCGGCTGAACTTGTGGAGAAATCCCTTAAGACAGCACCGCGGAAGATAATCCTGGCCGGGCGGAATCCGGAAAGAGACCTCATCCTGGAACCGGGGGGCACCATTCGGACCCGCAATACGGGGGGCATGACCCAGATTCATGACCTTGAAACCGGGGAAATCAGGGAGGCCATACTTGCGGACACCGCCGACTTTGCCCGGCTTTTAGACGGTTTGGATAATATTGATTTTATAGCACCTCTTTATGCTGCCGACGTACCCCTTGACATACTGGAACTCCAGGTGCTGGAAACCATGATGTGCAATACGGATAAGCACATCAATATCAGGGCGCTCGATAAGAGGACCTTTCCCTATCTTATCAAGATGGCCGAGACCGTTGCCGGGGGGAAAGAAAACTTGAAGGCCCGCCCGGTCATCAGCATTCTCGAAGCCCCCATATCCCCCCTGCTGTTTCCCGATGTTTTTATCGAGTCGCTGCTTCTCGGGGGAGCGTCCGGGATTCCCATCGAGATCTGCTCCATGCCCAATGTCGGCGGGACAGGCCCGATTACCCTGGCGGGCTCACTGCTGTTGTCAACGGTGGAGCACCTGGCGACCATCGTGATTTCTCAGACGGCTCACCCGGGAGCGCCTTTGATCTGGGCTTCGAGGTTCCCTGCTCTGGACATGAAGAGCGGCAACACGGGGATGCTTACGGAAGGTGCCATGGTATCAGCCGCCGCAGCACAGCTGGCAACAGAATACTACAATTTGATCTGCGACCTGCACGGGCCGGCAACCAATGCCGTCAACCCTGAAGGCGAGTCTGTTTTCGAAGAGTGCATCGGTGCGTTCGTGACCGGGTTTGCCGGCCGCCCCGCTGTATTGTGCGGCGCAGGCGGGATGGAACTGGGAATCGCTACCAGCTTTGAACAGCTGGTCATTTCTAATGAGATATTTTCCGTTTTTCGCAGGGTCCTCGAAGGCTTTGTCATTGATGACGATACCCTGGCAAAGGATGTTATTGCCCAGGTTGGTGTCGGCGGGAATTATCTGGGAGAGCAGCACACCCTCGACCACCTGAGAAGCGAGCGGTTGAATTCTTGCCTGTTGAAGCCGAAAACAAGGGCGAAGTGGGTTGAAGAGGGTTCAAAAAGCCTTGTTGATCTTGCCCGGGAGAAAGCGCGCGCCATATTGGCGGAACACCAGCCGGCCCCTATGGATGAAGCTACCCTGGCAGGCCTCAAGGAGATTGTCAAAACCGCTCAAAAAGATTTCAAAAAATAAAGCTGACTGAAATCACACAGGTTCGGCCCGGTTTTTTCCGACAGAAAAAGAAAAGGAGAGAATATGACAAAAGCAATAGTGCTTGGCGGTTGTGGTGCCGTTGGAAGCAATGCTGTGAAAACACTGGTGAAGACGGATACTTTTTCCGATGTGGTTATTGGCGATTTCAACATGGAAAAAGCCAAAAAAATGGTCGCTCAACTGGGCAGTAAATTAACAGCCGTGCATATGGACGCTGCAGACAGAACGAGCATTAAAAAGGCCATCACGGGGTGCGACATGGTGGTGAATTGTGTGGGTCCGTTTTACAGCACCGTGGAGAACATTCTGGAGACGGTAATCGAGGCGGGAATTAATTATGTCGATGTATGTGACGATCCCGATGTCACTCTCAAAATATTAAAGCTGCACAAAAAAGCAGTAGATGCGGACATCCTGGCCCTGATCGGCATGGGAGCCTCTCCGGGCGTCACCAACCTTCTCGGAAAATTAATTGCCGATGACTTTCTCGACGAGACCGATTCCATAGACATCTTTCACACCCACGGTGGCGAGCCCATCGAGGGGGAAGGTGTGATCGGCCACCGTTTTCACTGCATGAGTATTGAAATCCCCATGTTTCTTGATGGAGAGCTCAAGTATGTCAATTATTTTGAAGAAGACGGGAAAGCACTCCGGCAGGTAGTTGATTTCCCGGTGGTGGGTAAAGGCATTCCGGTATTTCCCTATCCCCATCCGGAGCAGTTGACCATGCCGGAATATATCAAGCTCAATCGGGTCACCAATAAAGGCTCCGTTCTGCCCATAGAGTACTACGAACTCACCTCTGAGTTGTGCAGGATGGGGTTTACCAGCACGGAACCTCTGGTGGTGAAGGGGCAGGCAGTGACACCTTACGATTTCGCGGTAGCCTATATTATCAAAGAGAGAGAGCGCTTGCTCAAAGAAACCGGATTCGGCTCCCAGCGGGGAGCGATGAGTGTGGTTGTCAAAGGCAGCAAGGCAGGGAAATTGCAGGAATACAGGGTGCATCTGGTATCATCGGACAAGGCTCTTGGCGAGGGTACGGGTATCCCTGCAGCTGTGGGGGCACTTCTGCTCGCACAGGGGAATTTAAAGGGTAAAGGCGTCCTTCCGCCGGAAGCTTGTGTTGATCCCAAGGTGTTTATCGATGTGGTAAAACCATTGATGGATATGACCGAAAGTGAAGATGGCAAAGATCCCGACAGCAATATCATCTTTGAGCATGTCGATGAGAACGGCAAGGTTACAGTGCTTGATTTTTAATCTCTAACTGGGTCTAATTCCCCGCGGCTTGCTGGGAATATATTATTTTACCCCTAACGATTGAGCTTCGGGACACGACTTGCCCGCGTTCCATGCAACGATTTGTTGGATCTTGGTTTCATCGCTATCGAAATCGCTATCGGGATCGGGATCGAATTCTGGGTTCCCACTTAAGGCCGTTGGTCCTATTTGATACCCAAGCAACATAGCTTGCCAAGGAGTTGTAAATGCCCAGCTTTTCGTACCAAAGTGTCATATTGTTTCGATTTCGATAGCGATTCCGATTTCGATTTGGATTATGCAGCCCAACAGGATAATATCGCGCGGCTTGCCGCGCGGAGATTTCATAGAATACGGTAATCTTCTAAGTTCATGTTAAAGTGTTGGGCCGGCCAAAACTCGTGCTTAAGGCTTCCTAAGAATAAAACATTCGGTGTAGGGAACAGGAGAAAGAAAAAGGTGAATAAGAAAAACGGTTTTTATCCGCAATGGACCGACAGGGCTCCTGAAACAGGTACGTATCGATCCATCTTCAAATGGGGGGCCCCCGACCGGTTCAAACATCCCAATCCAGGTTTTTATGCGTTGTTGAAGGATGAACTGGGGGTGACGGATGCAGATTTCCAAAAAAAGAGTAACGAGGGCAATGCGCTGGTTCAATGCAATATCCCCATCGGCCTCTCAAAAGATCAGATCCACACATTCAAAACGATTGCCGGTGAAGATAACGTCGCCATGGATGATTATGCCAGGGTGAAGTATTCAAACGGCAAAAGCGCCGAAGAAATCATGAAACTGCGGCGGGAAATCGTGGATGACCTTGCCGACCTGGTCGTGCATCCCAGACATAAAGAAGACGTTAAGCTTATTGTGGCGTATTGTAATGAGCAGAAAATACCCATTTATGTTCACGGGGGCGGTTCCTCAGTAACCATGGGCTTCCGGTGCGTAAAGGGCGGTATCAGTCTCGACCTGGGAAAGCACATGAACAGGCTTCTCGATCTCAATGAAACCAACCACACCGCTACTGTTCAGCCGGGAATACTCGGACCTCAATATGAGGACATCCTGAACAATGCCCCGTCGTTAATGCAGGCCAAAAGAAAATATACCTGCGGCCATTTTCCGCAATCTTTTGAGTTCTCCTCGGTAGGCGGCTGGATTGCCGCCTCGGGTTCCGGGCAGCAGTCGACATATTACGGTGACATGGGCGATATCGTCATCAGCCAGGAGTATGTCACCCCGGTGGGGGAATTTAAAACCCTGGACTATCCTGCCACCGCCACAGGCCCGAAGGTAAACGATATCATGAAGGGGAGCGAGGGGGCTTTCGGCGTTCTGGTAAGTGCGACCTTGAAAATATTTCGATATATGCCGGAAAACAGGCAGCGTTTTGCCTTTGTTTTTCCTGACTGGCCATCGGCTGTGGACGGTGCCAGGGAGGTTTGCCAGGGAGAATTCGGAATGCCTTCGGTATTCAGGATTTCCGATCCGGAGGAGACGGAAATCGCCATGCGGCTGTATGGCATAGACGGCACGATTATCGACAAGGGCATCGCCCTGCGCGGCTACAAGCCGGGGAAAAGATGTATCTGCGTCGGCCAGGCAGAAGGATCGCTCAGTTATGCAAAGCATGTAAAAAAGAATATTAAAAAAGTATGCCGAGCCAACAAAGCCATGTATATCGGCGGCTACCCCATGAAAAACTGGGAGCATGGCCGCTATGCGGATCCCTATATGCGCGAGGACCTGGATGATTTCGGCATCATGGTGGATACCCTGGAAGCCGGTGTCACCTGGGATAACATTCACGGCCTTTATGAAGGGGTTCGAAAATTTATAAAATCGAGAAAACACACGGCCTGCATGACCCATGCATCTCATTTTTACCCCCAGGGGACGAACCTCTATTTCATCTTTATAACACGCATGGACGACATCGACGAATACAGGGCGTTCCAGTCCGGAATTATTGATAAAATTCAAGCAAGTGGAGGGTCTCTCAGCCACCATCACGGTGTGGGGAAAATGATCGGTCCATGGTTACATCAACACCTGGGAAAACAGCAGATGGATGTTTTGAGGGCTGTAAAGCACCACTTCGATCCCAACGGCATCATGAATCCGGGCGGCACCCTGGGATTTGAATGAACGCCTATGACATTCATTAGAAACAGGCAGCCATAAATCTGCATTAAAATTTAGGAGGGCGGATGAACCAGCAGGACCAGGATAAGTATATTCTTGCGGTCGACCATGGATCAACGGGATTGAAGACCTCCCTTTTTTCTGTTTCAGGCAAAAGTATCGATTTCGAGTTTGAACCCACGCCCATAAACATTCTGTCCGAAGGCGGGGCGGAACAGGATCCGGAAGAGTGGTGGCAGGCCACCCTGAAAACGTGCCGTCGGCTGGTTGAAAAGAAAAGCGTTCCGGCTGAAGACATCGTGGCCATCGGGGTATCCAGCACTTTTTCGAGCACCGTGGCGGTTGACAAAAAGGGGGAGCCGCTCATGAACGCGCTGACATGGGCGGACAGCCGGGGAGCACCTTATGTAAAAAAGGTTGTGGGCGGGACCATCGAACTCGAAGGCTACAGCTTATCCAGCCTGTTATGCTGGATCCCGAGGACGGCGGGTATCCCCACCTTATCTGGAAAAGACGATATCGCCCACGTCCTTTTTGTCAAATATGCGCATCCCGAAATCTATAAAGACACTTATATGTTTCTGGGCAGCAAGGATTATCTGAATTTGAAACTGTCCGGAGAATTCGCTTCCTCGCCGGATTCCATGATGTTGTTCTGGGTGATCAATACCCGGGACATCAACAATCTTGATTATGATGACAAACTGATCCGGAAATTAAAGATCGATCGGGACAAACTGCCGCCTTTAAAATCGGCCACCGACATACTGAGTAACATCAAAGCCGACGTCGCCGATGAAATCGGCATCAGCAGGGATGTAAAGGTAGTGGTCGGTTCACCGGATCTGCAGTCTGCCGGGGTGGGTGCCGGCACGGTTGAGGATTACCAGGGACACATTTATATCGGTACCGGCTCCTGGATACAATGTGTGGTGCCCTACAAAAAGGCCGATGTCTTCCACCAGATAGCCTCCTTTCCCCATGCTGTTCCCGGAAAATACTATACCGCGAATGCCCAGGACATCGCCGGGGGGAATCTGGCTTTCTTGAAATCAAACCTGATCTACTACCAGAATGAATTGGGCATTCAGAGGCCTGCCGATTATCCGGACAATATCTATGAAACATTTAACAAAATTGTTGAACGGGTCGATCCCGGCAGTGGAAAACTGATCTACACCCCCTGGCTGCACGGGGAAAGAACCCCGGTGGACGACAGCTTTCTGCGCGGCGGTTTTTTCAATATGTCCATTTCTACAAATATGGACCAAATGATAAGGGCCGTGTACGAGGGCGTGGCTTATAACACCCGGTGGATGCTGTATTATGTGGAAAAATTCATCAAAAGGAAAATGGAATCCCTGCTGCTGGTCGGGGGGGGCGGCAATTCAGATGTCTGGTGCCAGATTTTTGCCGATGTGCTGGATAGAGAAATCAAGCAGATAGAGGACCCGATTCAGTGCAATGGCCGGGGGGCCGCATTTTTAGCAGCCATTGCCCTTGGTTATCAAACCGTTGCCGATCTGCCCCGACTGGTAAAATGTACCGCCACCTATAGTCCCGATCCCGGGAACCGAAAACTTTATGATGAATTGTACGATGCATTTCTGACGATATATAAAAACAATAAAAAACTGTATAAACGGCTGAACCGCCAATAGGAAAAGGGGAGACGCATGCATACGAAAATTGAAGACGAAACCCAGGGTCAGGAAACGAAATCATCGGGTTATAAGTGGATCGTTTTTGGGGTCATGTTTGCAATAATGGGGATTGTTCTCGGGGCAAACTGGATGGTCATGCCGGTGCTTTTTACCCAGATGTCCGAGACCACGGGGATTGCCCTGTCAACGTTTCAGACCATCTGGGCATTGATTCCGCTGGGCGGCATCCTCATCTGTCTGCCCGCGGGTCTTGCGGCCGACAAATACGGTGTCTACTGGGTGATCGGTATTTCTCTGGTACTCTGTACCGTGTTTGGCGCCATGCGAGGGGTGTTTTCATCTTATGCCGGCATTGCGATAGCCACATTTCTGTGGGGGGGATCATCCTACGTTTTCATGGTCAACTACCCTAAAGTCATCGGTCAATGGTTCCCGCCAAACCAACTGGCGGCGATTAACGGACTGGTCATGGCCGCATACTCCATCGGGGCTGCGGTGGGCATGTCAATTTCCGGGACGATGATTTCGGCCGCTGTCGGCGGCTGGCAGAACACCTACCATTTCTGGGCGGCGCTAACCGGATTGTGCACGATCCTCTGGTTCGTGCTGGTCAAGGAGAAGCGGGATGAGGCTTCAGGAATGAAAAAAAGCCAGGAGGCCATAGCAGCCGAAGCCAATATTGGCTCCATGCGTATGGTCGGCAATATTCTGAAAATCAGGGATTCATGGTATCTGATTGCTATATTTTCCCTGCTGATGGGCGGCTGGATAGGCCTTACGGGCTTATTCCCCAGCATGATGGAGCAGTTGGGATGGCCCCGGGCGGATGCCAACAACTCCATGGCGGTTTCGACAGTGGCCATGATTGTCGGCTGTGCGATTCTGCCCATGCTGTCGGACTGGATCGGCAAGCGACGGTGGATTTTTACTGTTTCCATGATATTATGCGGATTGGCGACCGTGATGATGTTTCTTGCCGTCAAAACACCCGGCAACTCCATGTTGTGGGTATTTCTGACGGTTTTGGGGTTCATGGCCGGTGCCATGCCCATCATTCTGGCGATACCCGTTGAATTGAAAGCCATCGGCATTGCCCTGGCCGGTACGGCCGTGGGTCTCATGAACATGGGCAGCAACATCACCGGCTTTCTCTTTCCCCTGGCCGGGATGTCGATGTTGAACATGGAACCTATCTGGTCGGGTTTATTATTCGGCGGCGTCGGTTTCGTGCTGGCGGGCCTCCTGGCGCTTATGCTTACGGAAACGGGAATGAAAGCCAGGGCCAAATCTTGAACCTGTCCTTACCGCAGCTGGAGGGGTAGCTGAATGTTAAAGACGCCTAAAGGCGGCCTGGGCAGCGTTCGGTTTTTAACTAATGCGGACATGCTGAAAATTCATGAGCAATCTCTTTACCTGCTGCGGGAAGAGGGGATTGAGGTCGTTCATGAAGCCGCATTGAAAAATCTGGCAGACTGTGGCGCCCAGGTCAACATCAAGACGAAAAAAGTCACCTTCCATGCCGACCTTGTGGAACGGGCGCTCAAAACAGTTCCGCGCAAGATAACCATGGCCGGCAGAAATCCGGAGCGGGATATCGTCCTTGCGCCCGGCGGAAAAATGCACACCAGAAATTCGGGCGGCATGACCCAGGTCGTGGATCTTGAATCCGGAGAGATCAGAAATGCCGTGCTCACCGATACAGAGGATTTTACAAGGCTTGCCGATGCTTTAGAGCATATAAACGTGGTGGCTCCGCTGTATCCCGGCGATGTGCCGCTGGAAATTTTGGAGCTGAAAACGCTGGAAGCCATGCTCAAACACACGGATAAGCATATCAGCGTTCGCGCACTGAATCCGGGGACCTTTCCTTTCCTTGTGCAGATGGCCGGGGCCGTTGTCGGCGGCGTTGAAAATTTACGTAAACGACCGATCATCAGTATCCTGGATTCCCCCATATCCCCATTGTCTTTTCCGGATGTCTTCATCGAGGCCTTGTACACGGGCGGTGAATACGGTATTCCGGTGGAAGCATGCTCCACACCGAACATCGGGGCCACCGGGCCGATAACCCTGGCAGGTTCCCTGCTTCTGGCAAATGTCGAACAATTGGCCACCATCGTTATCTCGCAGCTGGCCCACTCGGGTGCTCCCCTTATCTGGGCACCGCGTTTTCCGGCAATGGATATGGCAACGGGTATCACGGGCATGCTGACAGAGGGGGCCATGATTTCGGCTGCGGCGGCACAAATGGCGGTGGAGCACTACCGCCTGATCTGTGACTTTCACGGACCGGCAACCAACGCCATCGTTGCCGGCTCGGAATCTATTTTGCAGGAGTGCATCGCTGCATTTGTGACATCTTATGCGGGACGGCCGACCATATTGTGCGGGGCCGGAGCCCTGGAATTGGGGATAACCGCCAGTTTTGAAGATCTGGTTATCGCCAACGACCTCTTCGCCGTCCTGGAAAGATCCATTGACGGCATAACCATAAATGAAGATACGCTTGCGGCTGATGCGATTGCGAGCGTCGGCATCGGCGGGCATTATCGCGGCCACGAGCACACGCTGAAACACCTCAGAGACAACCGCCTGAACGCATCCTTGTTGAAACCGAAAACCAGGGAAGAATGGGCAGCACAGGGCTCGCCATCGCTTGTCAAGAGCGCCGGTGACAAGGCGCGTGAAATATTGAAACATTACCAGGCTGGAAAATTGGAGGAGATAATCGAGAGGGAACTTAACAAAATCATCCAAAC
>Ga0164313_10000859_pt1 | contig 25811 bp, 24 predicted proteins | sample GuaBasSedimGuay4_FD_113735 | JGI IMG/M metagenome (GOLD analysis project Ga0164313, IMG submission 113735) | Subseafloor sediment microbial communities from Guaymas Basin, Gulf of California, Mexico - Guay4, Core 4569-4, 0-3 cm | ecosystem: Environmental > Aquatic > Marine > Hydrothermal vents... | reverse complement strand
TGATCTGGTTGGAAAATGGCATGGTATTCAAAGAGGACGAGTACCTCGAAACCCTGTCCAACCTGCAGCAGATGTACGCCGACAGGGGCTACATCTACATCACGGTGGAACCCCAGCGGGACATCGTTGACAATACGGTGAACGTGGACTTCACTTTTATAGAAGGGCAGCCAGCCAAGATCCACGACATCCAGATCAGCGGCAATACCAAGACCTACGACAAGGTCATCATCAGGGAGATGAGGACCTTCCCGGGCGACACGTTCAGCAATACGCGCATCCAGGCCACCATGCGGGACATCTTCCAGACCGGATTTTTTGAGGATGTGCAGCCTGACATCCGGCCAGTGCCCAACGGCGATGTGGACATGATCCTCAAGGTCAAGGAGAAGCAGACCGGCCAGTTCATGTTCGGCATGGCCTACAGTGCTGAGACCGCCGCCAGCGGGTTTATCCAGGTGGCCGAGACCAACTTCCAGGGCAAGGGCCAGAACCTGGGCCTGACCTGGCAGTTCGGAAGCCGGCAGCGTTATATCGACATCAGTTTCACTGAACCCTGGTTCATGGGTACGCCCACCCTGATCGGGGCCGATATCTTTGACCGTTTCCAATATAATTTCGATGATTTCTACGAAAGCCGGATCAGGGGCGCCAGCCTGCGTCTGGGCCGCCGGATTCCCGGCACGCGCTTCAGCAGGGTTGGAGTGCGGTACGAATTGTCAGAAACCCGACTGGGCAATTTCAGCCCCGCCTACACGCGATTCCTGGATAACCTGGAAGAATCACTCGGGACCAGCGACCTTCCCTGGCAACGTCTGGACGAGGAGGATTGGCCCCAGGTCAAGAGCGGCATCAGGGTGACATTCAACCGGAATTCGACCGACAACCCGTTTTTCCCCACGGCCGGGTCCAAATCCCTGTACAGTTTCGAATTTGCCGGCGGTCCGCTGGGCGGGGAGATCGAGTTCCAGGAACACATGATGTCCCATTCCTATTACCAGAGGTTGCCGGGGGGATTCGCCCTGCATTTGAGAGGGTTCTTCGGATTGCTTCACGGGTTGAATTCACCCGACGATGTCCCGGATTGGGAGCGTTACCGGCTGGGCGGCAACCGCCGTTTCCCCCTGCGTGGCTACAAGGATCTGGAGGTCGTGCCGCGGGGTAATCCCAGTTTCATCGGTGGCCGGTACTTCAGCATCTTCAACACGGAGATACTGTACCCCTTGACCAATGCCATTCAGCTTCTCACCTTTCTGGATATGGGGGATGTCTGGAACAGCTTCAGCGAAGCCGACATTGCCAATCTGAGGAAGGGTGCCGGTTTCGGGATCAGGGTCGAGGTGCCCATGATGGGAACCATTGGCTTTGACTATGGTTATGGATTCGATAGAATAGGGGGCCCGCGCTGGGAACCCCATTTCACCATCGGCAGTTTCTTCTAGAGGGACCTGGTCCCCGGAATGCAAGCGGCCCAACCTGACTCCCATGGGGGTCGGAGGATTAAAATGATGAAAATCAGCCACTTACGTCAATATTCGGGTTTATTTGCCCTGGTGGTCCTGGCCGTGGCATTTACTGCCGGGCCGGCCGGAGCAGCCGATGATCTCCCTTTGGCGGTCGTGGATTCCCAGCGGATCGCCGAGGAATACGAGGCTGCCCGTGATGCCCAGGAGCAATACCAGAAGTATCTGCGTGAACTGGAACTCGAAGTCGGACAAAGGGAAAAGGAACTGCAGGCCCTTGCCGAGGAGATCGAGAGCCAGAAGATGCTGCTGGGCGAAGACGCCCTGGCCACCAAAATGCAGGCCTTCGAAAAGAAACGGGCCGAATACTTCGAATTCCGCGAGGGTATAGATCAGCGGGCCGAGGCGGAATACAAGGCGCAGATCAGCCCTATTCTCGACCAGATCAAGACCATCGTGGAGAGGATAGGCAAGGAAAAGAACTACGGTGTGATTATCGATTCCGCGGCTCTGGCCGTTCTTTACATCGATTCGGACTACGATTTGACCAATGACGTGCTCGCCGCCCTTGCCCGGGGCGATGATTGACATTCCTGTTTTTGGTTGACAGGAAATGAACATGTGGTGAAATTTGGTCAAGCAACGCAAGAAACAGCGCTTAGCCCCTCGCCCAGCCAGGCGGGGGGCGGTTGCATAACACGGAAAAGGGCATGAAAGCACTCCGACTGAGTGAAGTGGCGGCCCTGCTGGACGGGGAGTTTGTGGGTGCGGAGGATCCCCTGATCACCGGTGTGGCCGGCCTTGAGGATGCCGGGCCCGGCGATCTGGCCTTTGTCGGGCGCCAAAAGCCCCGCAATGGGCTGGCTGATTCGGGTGCCGCAGCCGTAATCGTGGGGCGCGACCAGGAAGTGGATCGACCGGCGATCCGGGTGGACGATCCCTTCGCTGCTTTCGCTTCCTTGCTGGAGCGGTTGATGCCTGATCCTGACCGGTTGTTTCCGCCGGGGATTCATCCGACGGCGGTCATCGATCCTTCCGCCGAAGTGGAAGAGGCGACAGCGGTCGGGCCTTACAGCGTGATCGGTCCCGGCACGGTTATCGGGGCCGGGAGCCGCCTGGGGGCACATGTGATCCTGGGCTGTGACATCTCGGTCGGCAGGGACTGCCTGCTGCATTCCGGGGTCACCGTGCGGGAAGGCTGTATTCTGGGGGACCGGGTGATCATCCATTCGGGGGTGATCATCGGCTCGGATGGTTTTGGTTACCTGACATCCCGGCAGGGGATCCGCAAGATCCCCCAAATCGGGGTGGTCGAGATCCAGGACGATGTGGAAATAGGATCCGGGTCCTGTGTTGACCGGGCCACGACCGGACGCACGGTTCTGGGTGCGGGATCGAAGATCGACAACCTAGTGCAAATCGGGCACAATGTGAGCATCGGGAAATCGTGTTCCCTGAGTGCCCAGACGGGGATTGCCGGCAGCAGTACCCTGGGCAACGGTGTGTTCACCGGAGGCCAGGTGGGCATCGGGGACCACATCAGAATCGGCGATGGGGTCAAGGCCGGCGGCCAGACGGGTATCACGCACGATATCCCGGCCGGGCAGACGATATTCGGGTACCCGGCCCTCGAGTTGACCGAGACTTTCAGGATGTTCGCGGCATTGCGCAAACTGCCCGAACTTTTGCGCAGGGTCACCCGTCTGGAGAAGGGCTCCTGCGTTTCAGACGACAATGCTGGAAAGGATCAGGATTAAGTAGTGCTCTGGTTCCAGAAAACACTGAAAAAGGAAGTTTCCACCGAGGGACACGGTCTTCACTCCGGTGAGTTCGCCCGTATGACCTTTGTTCCGGCCCCACCCAACACCGGCCTGGTTTTTGTGGTGCCCGGTCCCGATGGTGAAGTGGAGATACCCGCCCTGGTGGAAAATGTCACCGAAGGCAAGGATCTCGTGCGCGCCACGACCCTGGTGAAGGACGGGGTGACCATCCACACCGTGGAGCATGTCCTTTCCGGACTGGCGGGGATGGGCATCACGAATTGCCTGATCCGTCTGGAAGGCGGTGAGCCCCCGGTACCCGAATGCGCCAGCGCGCTGACCTATGTGGAAATGATCGATGAGGCCGGCGTCGAGGCCCAGGGCCTGCCGGCGCTCTACTTCAAGGTCAACCGCCCCATGTCGTGGCGGCAGGGGGACGTCGAAGTCACAGCCGTGCCGGCTGAGCATTTCACCCTCTCTTTTTCCATTGATTACGACGATCCCAAGATCGGTGTCCAACACGCCTCCTTCGAGATTCATCCTTCCATTTACCGGGAGGAAATCGCTCCCGCCAGGACCTTCGCCATGATGAAGGATGTCGCCCGTCTCCAGGAGATGGGCCTGGTCAAGGGCGGTACCTTCGAGAACGCGCTGGTATTTGATGACGGAGGACTGGCCGGCGGTCAGCAGCTGCGGTTCGTCGACGAATGCGTCCGCCACAAGATTCTTGATCTGCTTGGGGATTTAACCCTTCTTGGCATGCCGATAAAGGGCCATATCTCGGCCAAATTGTCTGGCCACGCCGGAAACGTTGAATTCACCAGGATGCTTGCAAAATCCGAACGTAAGATGCCGCGCATCTACCCGCCGCGGAACCCGGAATTCTGGGACATCGGTTCCATCATGGAGATCATGCCCCATCGTTACCCATTCCTGCTGGTTGACCGGATCTACGATCTGGAACCCGGCAAGAAGGTTTCCGGCATAAAGAACGTTTCCATCAACGAACCCTTCTTCCAGGGCCATTTCCCGGGACATCCCATCATGCCCGCGGTGCTGATCATCGAGGCCATGGCGCAGGTTGGCGGGGTGCTCCTGATGAGCGGGTTTGAAGACCCGAAAGGCAAGATCGTGTATTTCAGCGGGATCGATAATGCTCGATTCCGACTGCCGGTGACACCCGGCGACCAGCTCAGGTTCGAGTTGGAAATGAAAAGAATTCGAGGACCGCTTTGCAAAATGCATGGAACCGCCTGGGTTGGAGACCGTAAGGTAGCCGAGGCGGATCTCATGTCTACAGTGGTGGAGAGCTGATCCATCACCTTTAAGGAGGAATAACTTGGACCCGATGAAGATCAATAAGGTTATCGGACCCAGACCCGTGAGCGAGCCGGAGATACACCCCACCGCGGTGGTGCATCCAGGTGCCCGTCTCGGGCACAACGTAAAGGTCGGTCCCCATTCGGTGATCGGCCCCGACGTGGTGATGGGACCTGACTGCGTGGTTGGAACGTCTGTCCTCATCGAGGGCCGGACGACCATCGGCAGGAACAACCGGTTCTTCCACGGCGCAGCCATTGGCTGCGAACCCCAGGACAAAAAATTCGGAGGCGAAACCACTTACCTTGAGATCGGAAACGACAACGATTTCCGTGAGTACTGCACCGTGCATCTGGCGGCCGGCGAGGGTGACCAGACACGTATCGGTGACAATAATCTGCTGATGGCCTACGTTCATATCGCGCATAACTGCCACATCCATGACCATTGCGTAATGGCCAACGCGGTGAATCTGGCTGGGCATGTCGAAGTGGAAAGACACGCCACGGTCGGCGGGCTGACTCCCGTGCACCAGTTCGTTAGGATCGGTGCCTTTGCCTTCATTGGCGGAGGCAGCCGCCTGTCCCAGGATGTTCCGCCGTTCATCAAGGTTGCGGGCAGCCCTGTGGAGGTCGCGGGGATCAACAGCATCGGGATGAAAAGGAACGGCTTCACGGACCAGGATCTGATGATCCTGAAGAAGGCCTACCGCCTGCTGTACCGTTCGGGTCTGAATGTGACCCAGGCCGTGGACAGGATTGCCTCGGACTGCAAGTTGACCAGGCACACCGAAGCCCTGATGGCCTTCATCCGCCGATCGGACCGGGGAATCGTGCGTTGATGGCCCCTTGCCGGGCCGGGAAGGCTGAATGATCGTGGCGCCGGAGTCATCCGGACATATCTTCATTTCCTGCGGTGAAGCCAGCGGGGATCGATACGGAGCGGCCTTGACGGCCGCTCTGCGATCTATTGACCCGAACCTGCGTATTTCCGCCCTTGGTGGTTCGGGCATGGAACAGGCCGGCGTGGAAGTGATCGCCGACTCGGCCGAACTGGCGGTGATGGGCATATCGGAAGTTGTGGCCACCCTGCCTACCCTGCTGCGTGCCAGACGGCGCATCTGGGAACACCTTTCGGATCAGAAAGTGGACCTGGTCGTCCCCATCGATTTCCCGGGATTCAACGGCGGACTGGCTTCGAAGGCCCGCAAGAAGGGGATTCCCGTTTTCTGGCTCATCGCACCGCAGGTCTGGGCGTGGGGGGCGTGGAGAATTCCCGGCTTTCGCAGGAAAATCGATCGTCTCGGCACCATCCTTCCCTTCGAAACCGAATTTTTCACCGAACGCCGTTTCGACGTGTTTCCCATGGGGCATCCCCTGATGGAGGACTACGGCCGGGATTACGCGTTCGAAGAACTTTTGTCCAGCCGCGAAAGCCGTTTGAGCAACCGGGAATCGGCTTTGACCATTGCCATCCTGCCCGGCAGCCGGCGGCAGGAATTGAAACATCTGCTGCCCGTTCTCAAGGTGACCAGCCAGGCCATCGTCGGTCATTTGGCTGACCGGAACGTTCGCTTCGTGGTAAGTGTGGCACCGGGCATCGACCCGATGGCCATCAGTTCGGTGTTCGAGTCCGGCGTTGAAATTTCGGATCAGGCATTGCCGGACCTGCTCGCCCAAACGGACCTTGCCCTTGTGTGCAGCGGCACAGCGAGCCTGGAAGCGGCCCTGGCCGGAGTTCCCCACGAACTGGTCTATCGGACCGGTGCCCTCAACGGGTTTCTGGGCCGCAAACTGGTGCGTACCGCCCACATCGGATTGAGTAATATCATCCTCGGGCGGCAGATGATCAGGGAGCACCTCCAGGACCAGGCCTCGCCCCTTCCCCTTGCCCGCAGCCTGCTGCGCTGGTTGGCCCGGCCCGCCGAAAGGCAGGAATTCTATGGCCATGTCCGCCGGGTCCGCCAGCTTTGCGGACAGCAGGGAGTCTGGGATCGTACCGCCGGGGCCGTTCTGGACCTGATGCCTTCAGCCAGGGGTGAAAAACCGAAAAGAACCTCCGGAAGCCGTACCTGAGATGTTTCTGCAGCGGTGGAAACTAGCCCTCGCACCGGTCGCCTGGAATATCCTCAAGTCCACGATTTCGGTGGGGGAATTTGTTCGGGGAACCGAACTGGGGGATGGTCCGATCATTTTTGCCTGCCTGCACCGTGACATCCTGCCCGCCATCATTTTCGTGCGCAGCGCCAGGCCCGCGCTTTTGGTGAGCGACAGTCCGGATGGTGATATCCTGGTCAAGACGCTCGGTCGGCGGGATTACCGTTTCGTGCGAGGTGCCACCGGGGGCGACGGCCGACGCGCCCTGGTTCTTCTCCGCGGGGAACTGGAAGCCGGGCACAGTGTGGGGTTGGCGGTCGATGGTCCGGAAGGACCTTTCGGTTCCATTCGTGATGGCGCGCTTCACCTGGCCCGGATGACCGGCGCTCCGGTTGCGCCGCTGTTGGCACGGGCCAACCGTCCCCTTGTCCTCAATACCTGGGATCGCACAGTGGTACCCATACCCTTTCGTGGTGTGGAAATGAAAATCGGGCCAGTCCTGCGGATACCTCAGGATGCCGGTGAGCCGGAAATGAAAAAGTATAGGGCAGGATTGTCTGAGTTTTTCGATGTGGCGGAGGAGGGATGATGCGGATTCTCGATCTTCGACCCAGGACGGTCCGTATCATGTCGAACCTGTGGAGCAGGGGGACGTCCGTTCGCGGATTGCAGGCCGACCATTCCGGTTCCCCGCACATGGCCGCCCGTTTGACTGCGAAGGTGACCGATGGTTTGATCGCTCGCAGGGTTGCAGCCCGGAACCTGGGGGAATCCGGCCCCGCGCTCGTGTCGATCGGCAACCTGGCCCTCGGCGGGACCGGCAAGACACCGGTAGTGGCCGCCCTGGCTGACGACCTGGCTTCTTCGGGGCTGAAAGGGGCTGTTCTGACCAGGGGGTTCGGATCGCCTCTTGCTGGTCCCCTGACCGTTGATCCCGACAATGATCTGGCCGGGGACGAAGCCCGTTTGATTGCGACGATTTTGGCTGGCCGGGGTTGGCCCGTGATCCAGGCCCGCCGGCGGGTGCGGGGATTGGACTACCTTCTTGAGGAATATCCCGCCACCGAAGTAGTGATAGTGGAGGACGGCCATCAAACAGCCCGCCTCGGCCGTCATCTCGATGTGGTGATTCTTGACGGTTGGTTTGTCGACCGCCACAGGGACTGTGAAAAAGTGCATGCGGTTACCGGCCCCGTGCTGCCCTTCGGCCCCTGGCGCGAGTCGTCGACGGGCGCGGACCGGGCCGGGATTTGGCTCCTGGAAACAGGGGCCGATACGCCCGGTGAAGGAATGGGGGGCCAGTCCGTGACCACCTTCCAACGAAAATTGTCCCTCCGGGATCCTCGAAATGACCAAAAGATTGAATCACCAGACGGTAGGCCGGCCATCCTCTCGGGGATCGCCCGTCCGGAAGCTTTCGAGAATTCCCTCGTGGAGGTGCTGCCTTGCGAAGCAGTCCTTGCGGTCAGGTGCGGGGATCATGCCAGGTACGCTCCCCGCCTGGTGGCTGTAATCACGAGTGCCGCGAGTGACGCCGGCGCTGATTACCTGGTGACGACCGCGAAGGATTGGGTAAAATTGAAACCGTTCTGGCCAGCCGATTTCCCGGTTCTGGTGGCGGATCTGGAAATCTGCTGGGGGCCTGGCAAAACGTTTCCTGAAATTGTTGTGGAGCGTCTGGTGGCGGGCGGGCATTTGAAGATTTAACCTGGTATCCGGAGGTGGTTCGTGGCTTCTCAATTCATTGCCGATACCGTGGCAAGCCGCTGTCTGGTGGTCGGGTCGGGGATTGCCGGGCTCCAGTTCGCGCTTCACGCCGCCGAATTCGGAACCGTCCGGGTCGTGACCAAGAAGGAAAGCCGCGAGAGCAACACGAATTATGCCCAGGGCGGTATCGCCGCGGCGGTGTCCCCGCTGGATGACTTTGAAACCCATGTGCGGGACACCCTCCTGGCTGGCGACGGGTTGTGCAACGAGGAAATCGTGCGGGGAATGGTCGAAGCGGGGCCGGACCTGATCGATCGTCTGCTTTCCTATGGGATCCAGTTCAGTCGTGAAGGTGAAAACGAGGATGCCGGCTTTGCACTGGGACGCGAGGGGGGGCACTCCCGCCGCCGGGTCCTTCACTGCCGCGACCTGACCGGCCATGAAATCGAAAGCCGTCTGTTGGAGGCCTGTTCCCGGCATCCCAACATCACCATGGACGAGGATCACATGGGGTTGGAGCTGCTCAAGGGCGACGTCCTGGGCTGGACGGGTGACAACAGTGACAGGGTGGTCGGATGCCTGATCCTGGACCGCCGCACCCTGAACCGGCAGGCCTACTTTGCCGATGCCGTTGTCCTGGCCACGGGCGGCTGCGGGAAAGTCTACAGCTACACAAGCAATCCCGACATCGCCACCGGTGACGGGCTGGCCATGGCCTACCGGGCGGGAGCCGAAGTCCGTAACCTCGAGTTTGTCCAGTTCCATCCCACCTGCCTCTACCATCTCGACGCCAAGAGTTTCCTGATTTCCGAAGCCGTGCGTGGGGAAGGCGCCCACCTCATCAACGGCCGGGGTGAACAGTTCATGTCCCGCTATCACCAGATGGGCGATCTCGCCCCCCGGGACGTGGTGGCCCGCAGCATTGACCGGGAGATGAAAACCAGCGGCGATACCTCGGTATTTCTCGATCTTCGTCACCTGGACCGCGGTAAAGTGGAGGAGCGGTTTCCCAACCTGGTGAAGATCTGCGCGGGATTCGGGATCGACATGGCCGGGGAACCGATTCCGGTGGTTCCCGCGGCGCACTACATGTGCGGGGGAGTTGCAGTCGATCCGGACGCCAGGACCAGCCTGCCTGGCTTGTACGCCATAGGGGAGGTGGCCTGCACCGGCGTTCACGGAGCCAACCGCCTGGCCAGCAATTCCCTTCTCGAAGCTGTTTATTTCGCCACGCGGGCGGCGAGTGCTATTTCCACCCAGGAGAGAATCCTGAAGGATGAGGCTCCGGCCCTGGCGCCGAGTTTCGGTGGGCGTGGCACCCGGAACCCGGGAGGCCAGGCCATGGTCCTGGAACATGACTGGGATCTGGTTCGGCGCGTGATGTGGGATTACGTCGGCATCGTCCGCGACCGGGAGAGGCTGGACATCGCCCTGGACCGCCTGCGTTCCATCCGGCAGACAGTGGAAAAGGTTTACCAGGCTTCGGTCCTGAGCCCTCCACTGGTGGAACTGAGGAACATCGCCCTGTTGGGGGAATTGATCGTGATATGCGCCAGGTCGCGGCATGAAAGCAGAGGGCTGCATTATACGCTCGACCATCCTCACAAACTTTCCCGGGCCCAGGATACCGTGATCACCAGGCGTGGGCCCCTGGAAGGCGAATCAAGTTGGGAATCCCCTGGTGATGCCCGTGGGTGAAAGCTGGTTCGAGCAGGCGTTCGGGGCCCACTATCCTCTTTTGTACAGGCACAGGGATGCTGCCGAGGCGAGGCAGTGCCTGGAGTTGCTGCCCCGTCTGGCTCCCCTGGCAATGGGGCAAGGGGGGATGATCCTTGATCTGGGCTGCGGTGATGGACGCCATCTCGAACTGCTGGAAGGCCTTGGTTATTCATCGGTCGGACTGGATCTTTCGCCGGAATTGCTGCACGCAGCGCGGGACCGGATTGGTGTTGGTTCTCGCTTGCGGCTGGTTCGTGGTGATATGCGCCGGCTCCCTTTTCCTGATGATTATTTTTCCTCGGTCCTGTCCCTGTTCACCGCCTTCGGGTATTTCGGTCCGCCGGCCGCCAACCAGGATCCGGTCCGGGAAGTGGGCAGGGTCCTGGTGCCCGGCGGTCACTGGTTCCTCGATTATTTCGATTGCGACGCGGTACGTTCCGAATTGGGCGGGGGAGAAACCATTGTCCGGGAAAGGGAACTGGGGCCCATGACGGTGCGGGAAGAAAGGCGGTACGTCGCCAAAAATTCCCTGGTGGAGAAAAAGGTCCGGCTCGCACCTCGAGACGGACTCAAGGCCGAAGCCGCCGCACTGGGTGTGGATCGGGGTGGATTGGAGTACACTGAACAGGTGGCCGTCTTTACGCTGCGCGAGTTGGACGACATGGCGGCAAAGGAAAACATGACCAGGGTAGCGGGTGCCGGAGGTTACGAAGGAGAGGCCTTGGGCGATGGTAACCGGTGGCTCCTGGTTTTTAGAAAAAACACGGGAAACGACCCAGAATGAATATACCGATAAAGCCGCAGGACAAACTTTCGGATGCCGTACCGGGGAGCCGACTTTTCAGGGATTGGCTGGCGGGGAATCTGGATGCTGATTTCCTGGCTCCTGGCCATCGGGATGCAGGGCGGGAACTGGAACTGGCCATGCAGGACGGGCCTTCCGGTAATCCGTCACCGCTGTTCCGTTCAGCCTGGGTGACCGGTTGGGCCGGGTCCATGGCTGCGGATCTTCCGTGCGAAGAGGATCGGGTCCTGTTCAATTCCCAACTCGAGGCGTTAAAGGCGGGAGAAGCGGAAGTCGTGGTTACCGGGCAGCAGCCCGGATATCTTGGCGGACCACTGTACACCCTTTACAAGATCGCCACGGCCGTTGCCCTGGCTCGGAAACGAACGGCTGCCGGGCGTCCCACCTATCCCGTTTTCTGGAGCGGCGACGATGATGACGACCTTATCGAAGCCCTTGGTCCGGTGGCCTGGGATCCGGCGTCCAGAGGGATCAACAGGAGTTCGAAACCTGGATCCAATGGCCGATCCGGTATGGTTGGCCGGCTTGCCTCCGATCCTTGGAGCAGTGAAGCCGCCCTCTGGTTGGAAAAGGTTTCTTCCGGAAAACCGGAAACGAAAGATTCTCTTCCGACAGACCTGGCGGCGATCTGGCGTGAGGGCGTGGCGGAAAACCTTACCTGGTCCCGCCTGTCGCTTCGTGCCGTGTTGCGGGTATTCACCGGTTGTGGATTGATGGTCGTGTCCGGCGATGATCCAGGCCTCCACGAAGCGGCTGGTCCCTTGTACGAAAAAATCCTGGCGGATTCCGCGGCCCTGGCGGACATGGCTTCACAGCGGGGCCGGGATCTCACCTCCGGCGGTTGGCATGCCCAGATCAACGCGCGCTCCCTGGCGCGCCCGCTGTTCACTGTGGAAGGGGACCAACGGGTCGCCTGGGTGCCAGGATCCCAGGCTCCGGAACGGGCTCAGCTTCGGCCCGGTGTCATGTTGCGCAGCCCTGTCCAGGATTGGTTGCTCCGGCCCGCGGCGGTGGTCGTCGGACCGGGGGAATTGGCATACCTTCGACAACTCGACCCCCTGTATGAGAAGTTGGAAATACCCCGGCCGCCTCTGGTTCCCCGCATGTTCGCCTGGCTGCTTCCGACTGGATTCGATCCGAACCGATTGCGGGATTTTCGGGATCACAGGTCTTCGGATCCCGATCTGGCCGACAGGTTGGCCGGCGACGCGGAAGAGAAGGCCGGCCGGATCCTGACGGATATTCTTACGGGGGAACTGGGAGTGGGGAAAGAAAGAGCCGCCTCGTTGGCCAAGGGCCGTACCCGCCGGTGGCGCAAGGGAGTGGCCGCCATGCTGGCCGACGAAATCAGCCGGTCCCGCCGTGAGCAGGTGCCCAACGGTCCGGCCTGGGTCTTTCCGGATGGGATGCGCCAGGAAAGACATCTCGCGTATCTCTGCGCCGTGGCCCTGTGGGGAGGCGACCTGGTCGCCGCCTGCCTCGACGCGGCCGCCTTGCATCTCGAAGCCGGAACCGGTAACCGTTGGCGCGAATTCGCCCTCGAAGTTCCCGAACCAATCACAGACAGGATGGATTCGACATGATCAACCACCAGGTTCCCGCTTGCGATCTGCTGGTCATCTCACCACACACCGACGACGCGGAGATCGGACTGGGCGGCACTATACGACTGCTGGTTGACCAGGGCCGCCGGGTGTGGGTGGTGGATCTGACCCGGGGCGAACTGGGGACCAACGCCACGCCTGATGAACGCTGGGCCGAAGCCGGGAAGGCCTCGGTTGTGTTGGGTCTTACGGGACGTTCCCAGCTGGATCTGCCCGATGGTTTCATCGACAGCACCGACAGGGATCAGGTAAGCCGCGTCGTCTCGGTTATCCGACGCGTAAAACCCCGCTGGATCGTTACCGCCCCCGACCCTGTGCGCCATCCCGACCACAAGCAGACACCTGACCTCGTGGCCAGGGCCGCCTTCCTTTCCCGTCTGGTCGCGTGGCAACCCGGTGATCCCGGTGGCCGGTTGTGGAAAGAAGGAGAAACCTGGGCCGAACCGGCCGAACGCTGGGAGGCCGAAGCGATATTTTCCGTTTGTCCGGACGACGGCTCACCTGCCGTCATCTTCGACGTTTCGGCCACCTGGTCTGCCAAACAACAAGCCCTCGCCTGTTACGCCAGCCAGTTTTCCCGCCAGGAAGGGCGGAAGGACACCTGGATCAACGACGGTGTTTTCATGGAAAAAATCGAACGCCGGGCCCGGACCTGGGGCCGCCGCGCGGGGTCCGAAATGGGGGAGGCCCTTTGCAGCCTTTCCTTCCCCCTCATGACCGATATTCCGGCCGAAAGGTGGGTCCGATGAAGATGCCGAAAGTGGGCATCACCTGTTACGCCAGCCAGGGCGGCAGCGGCGTCGTGGCCACGGAACTGGGACTGCACCTTTCCCGGCGGGGGTGCGAGGTCCACTTCATCTCCAGCGAGTTGCCTTTCCGGCTGCGGAAATACCATGAAAATATCTTTTACCACCCTGTGGAAATGCCCCACTACCCGGTATTCCAGCACTCGCCCTACACCCTGAGCCTGGCCACGGCCATGAGCGAGGTCGCCGAGCGGTGCGAACTGGATATCCTTCATGTGCATTACGCCATCCCGCACGCGGCGAGCGCCTATCTGGCCCAGAAGATGTGCGGCCGGGACAGCCTGAAAGTGGTCACCACCCTGCACGGGACCGACATCACCCTGGTGGGTCAGGAGCCGTCCTTTTTCCCGATCACCAGGTTCCTCATCGAGCAGAGCGACGCGGTTACCGCAGTGTCCGGATTCCTGAAACAGGAAACCATCAAGGTTTTCGGTACCGGGGAAAACATCGAGGTGATTCCCAATTTCGTGGATGCCCGGGTATTCAAAACCCTGGAGGATAACCCTCTGAGGGAACGGTTCGCCCCCGGCGGTGAAAAGCTGTTGGCCCATGCATCCAACTTTCGCAAGGTCAAGAACTTGGAAGCGGTAGTGGATGTTTTTGCCAAGGTGAATGAGGTGCTGCCCTGCCGCCTGTTGCTGATCGGGGATGGGCCGGAAATCGGCAATGTCCGCCAGCAGGTGGCCCAGGCCGGGCTGGACGAAAAAGTCGATTTTCTTGGGCACGTCGACAGCCTGGAGGAGGTCCTTCCGGTGGCTGATTTACTACTGTTGCCCTCCCTCCACGAATCCTTCGGCCTGGTGGCATTGGAAGCCATGGCCTGCGGTGTGGTCCCCATCGCCACGAACCAGGGTGGGGCCGGGGAATTCATCCAGGACGGCCTGAACGGTTTTTTGCGGGATCCCCACGATATCGATGGAATGGTAAAGGCAGCGGTCCAGGTTCTGGGCGACGATGAAGCGCGCCTGGAAATGGCCGAAGAGGCTCGGCGGGATGCGGCTGGCGATTTTGGGGTATCCTGCGTCGTCAAACAATACCTGGATCTATACGATCGTCTCCTGGCTGACGTCTGAGGGCCTTACTGATGGTTGACAGGGGGCCCGATGCCCTTAAAATGGTATTGACAGATCATCAGGTGATTCACTTCCGAGGAGAGGGCCATGCAGGAAACCATGGACCTGTTGCATTCCATCAGGATTCTGGCCGATAGACGCGGTGTCTTTCGTCCGGACGCCTATTTCTTCGTCCTGGAAGCCCTTGAGAACGCCATGGCCAACATGGAAGAACGGGGTCACATCACGGGCGAGGATCTGCTGGACTGGATCAGGGAACTTGGCAGAGAACGTTACGGTGTCATGGCTGGGGACGTTTTTAACGCCTGGGGCGTGCACGCTACCATCGATTTTGGACGGATCGTCTTCCATCTGGTGGAAGCGGGGCTGCTGCGCAAGCGCGATGAGGACTCCCTGAGCGATTTCGTCGACAAATTTGATTTTCAGGACGCATTTGCGCTGAAAGTCCATAAAGGACAGGCCTGACGGGCCGGTCCAGCTATCAGGCGGGTTGAAGCCGCCGGGAACTTTCGGGCATCCCGCCTGTTCTTTCCCGCGGGTGATGGCTACCTTGATTAACACAACTGATCTGGTCCCGTTCGGGGCCTGGTGGCGGACCAAGGAAGGACCGCCCGGATCCGGCCGGAAGGAACAGGGCCGAATCCCCTCTCAAAACTGAATATCCGAGGAGAACCCATGTTCGCCATGATTCATTCGGCGACTTTCCTGGCGACCCTTGGGCCCGGGGAACTAGTCGGCCTGGTGGCCGAATCCACCTTTTTCGGCAAGTTCATCCTGCTGGTCCTGCTGTTTTTATCGGTCATGTCCTGGGCGGTGTTTATCGACAAGGCGCGCACCATGTCGCGCATCCGCGCCGGGCACCAGGTATTCTGGGGCAAATGCGAAACCTGGCTGGACAGTGCTGATACCGCCGGCGGCCCCGAACGGGTCGCCCTTGTTTCCTGGAGCCGGGATAATATCGACCTGCCCCTGAGCAGTCTCATCCTGGAGACCGAAAACCTGACCCAGTGGCCGGCCATTCGCCGGGCTTCCGAACGCGTGTCCTACCTGGAGACCGAAAACCTGGAGCGCTACCTCATCCTGCTGTCGACCGCCGTCACCATATCGCCCTTCCTGGGGTTGCTGGGTACGGTGTGGGGCATCATGAGCTCCTTCTGGGGCATGGCCTCCATGCAGAGCGCCAACCTGACTGTCGTGGCCCCCGGCATCGCCGAAGCCCTGATCACGACCATCGCCGGTCTGGCCACCGCGATCCCGGCGGTCATCTTCTACAACATGACCGTACGGAAAATCGATCTGGTGGGTAACGAACTCGACCGGCTGCGCACTGTACTCGAGGAAGCGGCCGGGGGTGATGCAGCGCCAGTAGGCCGGGATCAGAGCCACCGGCCCGAGCTTCATGACAAGGGGACCATCTGATGGCCCGCCGCAAGAGTTCATACGGGGCCATGGCCGACATCAACATCACCTCATTGGTGGATGTGACGCTGACCCTGTTGATCATCTTCATGCTGACTGCGCCCTACATCCAGGGCGGAGTGGAAGTGAACCTTCCCGAGGCGGCCACGCGCAACGTGGTGGTCAAGGAGGGGCCGGTGATTTCGATCACCAGCAACAGGCAGGTCTTTTTCCAGGAGCAGGCCATCGAAATCAGCGACCTCGCCATGTTGCTGGCCGCCTACGAAGAGGACAAGGATACGGTGCCGGTCTACCTGCGCAGCGACGAAGAGGTGCCCTACGGATTTGTCCTGAAGGTCATGGCCGCGGTGGAAGTCGAGGGTTTCCTCAATCTCAGCCTGGTGACCGATCAACCCGTGGATGATCAATGATGCTGAGCCGTGGGCTCCCATTTTCCATTCTCGTCCACGCCATCGCCCTGGTGGTGGTGGTCATGTACGGCAATCACGTCGTGCGCAATCCGGTGCGCCCTTCGCGATCCATCAAGGTGAAGATGGTCCACATGCCTCCGCCGCAGGTTGTCGAGGCAACGGTTCCCGACGAACCCGTTGCGCAGCCCGAACCACAAAAGGAAATTAAGCAGGATCTGCCGCCAAAGGAATTACCCAAGCCCAAGCCCGAACCAAAACCGAAGGTGGAGACCAAGCCGCAGGAAAAGATAGAGGTCGAGGAACCCAAGCCCAAGGAAGAGCTCAAGGCCCCCGACAAGCCGGTGGAGAAGGTGACCCAACCCATCGTCAGCGGGCCTTCCGTTTCGGCCACCGATTCTGATTTTCCCTTCGACTGGTATGTTTCCAGGGTCGATGGATTGATTGCCCGGAACTGGAAACCCCGGCAGGCAGGGTTCGGCAAGCGGGCGGTTGTGTCGTGCGCCGTGCATTTTTCCATCGCCCGGAACGGGACCATTTCCCAGGTCACCCTGATTCGCAACAGCGGCGTCGGGGTGTTCGACAGGGAAGCCCTGCGCGCGGTGCAGACCACCAAACTACCGCCCCTGCCTCCCCAACATTCCGGTTCCTCCCTGGGAGTGACCGTCATTTTCAACCTGGAGCCCGGAACCTGATGATACGAACCAAGCGATACATCCTGACTCTGGCGATGGTTTTCGCCGCCCTGCCCGGCCTGACCATGGCTCAGGGGCGGAACAGTGAAGTAATCATCGATATCACCCGTGAAGCTTTCATCAAGACGGATGTCCTGATCAACGAACTCGACGTCCTGGCCGGGGGAATCTCTTCGGCCGACGCGGCCACAACCATGTCTTCGGTGGTGACCAACGACCTGCGGCTCAGCGGTCTGTTCAGGGTGGGTCACTCCGAGGGCGACGCCGACAGCCTGGATTTCGAATTCACGATCGAAGGAACTGTGGAGGGGCCCCTGCGGGACGCGGACCAGACCGGGGAAAATGGCCCGATCACCATCTCGCTGAACCTTCTGTCCTACCCCCAGCGTCAGCTGCTGATGAACAAACGCTACCGGCCGCTGCCTTCCCAGATGCGGGCCACAGCCCATCATTTTTCCAACGAGGTCATCCATTGGCTGAGCGGGGAAGCGGGGATGTGCCTGTCACGGATCGTTTTTTCGCGGGGTTCCGGCGGCCGGCGAGACCTCTACGTGGTGGATTACGACGGGGAGGGCCTTCTGCGGCTGACTGCCAACCGCGAGTTGAACCTGTGCCCCAGCTGGTCGCCCGACGGCAGCGAAATCGCCTTTACCAGCTACCGGAGGGGGGAGCAGGGGCTTTTCAGCCTGAATACTTCCAACGGCAAGGTGAGGTCCATCATTTCCATGGAAGGACTCAACTACGGGGCGGATTGGCACCCCGATGGCAAGGAACTGCTGTTGGCGCTTTCCCAGAGCGGAAATCCCGAAATCTACCGTATTACCCCTCAGGGCAAGATACTAAAAAGGCTGACGGTCTCGAAAGCCATCGAAATCAGCCCCAGCTGGTCGCCCGGGGGCCGGGATCTTGTTTTTACCAGTGACAGGACGGGGACTCCTCAGTTATATATCATCGATAGCGAGGGCGCCGGAAGGCGCCGACTGACATTTGAGGGACGATACAACGATTCGGCGGTGTGGTCTCCGAACGGGGACCAGATAGTGTACGCCACCCGGGTGGGTAACTACACCCAGATCGTGGTCATGAAATCCACCGGTGAAAACCGGCGGGTTTTGACCGGCGGTCGGTGGCGCAACAGCGAGGACCCCAGCTGGGCTCCGGACGGGCGGCACATCGTGTTCGCCTCGGACCGCAGCGGAGTTTTCAACCTGTATGTTTTCGACGTAGTGGAAGATTCGTTTCGCCAGTTGACGTTCGGTAACGACCCGGACATCACCCCCGCCTGGTCCCACTAGGGGCAGGCAGCCTTTCATCATTACAAGGAGTGTAGAAGCATGAACAGAGGATGGATTACCCGCAGTATGATGCTGGCCGTTGGGCTGGTGCTGATCGTGGCCCTGGTTTCGTTGGCCGGTTGCGGCAAGAAGGCCGAAGTGGAAACCGATCCCGCTGCCGGCGCCGGCGAGCCCACCGAAGAAGTTCCGCCCCCGCCGGTTGCCGAAGAGCCTGAAGTCGTGGTCGATGAAGGCCCTGATTACGCCACCCTCGATCCTTCCGAATACGGTGTCCAGGATGTCTACTTCGCCTTCGACCAGTACGACCTGGATGATGAGAGCATGGGCCTGTTGTCCCGCAACGCCAGGGCCATGAAGGAAGCGGGAGTCGTCATTCTCATTTCCGGTCATTGCGACGAACGCGGTACCATCGAATACAACCTCGCCCTGGGTGAGAAGCGTGCCCGCGCAGTGAGGGACTATCTGGTCAGCCTCGGTGTTTCGGCCGGTCAGCTTAAAGTCACCAGTTATGGGGAGAGCAAACCCTTCGCACAGGGCAGCAACGAAGATGCCTGGGCCATGAACCGGCGCGCGCATTTCGAGCGCCCGTAGGGACGGCTCATCATGTGGACATCACTCGTAAAAAAATTCCGGCCCATGCTCCTTTGGGCCGGGATAGCGGTGCTCGCGATTCTGGTTACCGGTTGCGCGCCCCAGTTGGATCGCATCGAGATTTCGGTTCAGGATAACCGGGACGAACTGTCCCGCCTGCAGGTCGAAAACAAGAAGATGCTCCAGGAGGTGCAGGCCCTCGGCCAGTTGCTGAGGCTGGACCGTAACGCCGGGGATGAATCATCGGCTATGCGCCTGGCCAAGCTTTCGCAGGTTTCGACCCGTTTGGACCAGCTGTTGCAGAAGCTGGACGACAACGCCGAATACATGCGTGATCTTTCGGCACGGGTGGACCTGCTGGCCACCCGTCAGGGGATTCCCACCCTGGGGGTCTACAAACCCCCGGCGGCGAACAGCGCGGGGATCGAAACCCTCCCGGAAGAGGGACGGTCCATCTTCGAAATGGCAGAACTTGACCGCAACCGGGGTAACATCGCCCTGGCCAGAGCCGGGTTCGAGGAGTTCCTGTTCAAGTACGGGAATTCCGAGCTGTCCGACGACGCGCTCTACTGGTTGGGAGATCTTTCCTACGGGGAGGGTGAAAATGAAGCCGCTTTGGACTATTTTGAAGAGATGGTGAAGCGGTTCCCCGCCAGCGAGAGGGTTCCGGCCGCGATGTACAAGTCACGGTCGTGCCTGGTGAACCTCGGACGGCAGTCGGACGCCGACTCGATGGGGGCATCCCTGGTGGAAAGGTATCCGAATTCCAACGAGGCCGCCCTGCTGCAGGCGAACACCGGGGGAGAATGATCCAGCGGGCCCATTGGTTCGCACACTGCAAGGAGATGAAGTGCCGAAGTTTCCGGTTCTTAAAATGGCCCGTGGCCTGTCGCAGGTGTTCCGACCCGTCGAAGTGACCAATATCGATGATGACTATCACGCCTTCATCGTGCGTTACAGCGGCGACTATGTCGTTCATACCCACGACAAGGATGAATTCGTCTACATCCTGGAGGGTTCACTGGTCGTGGAAATGGAGGGCCGGGATGTGGAAGTCCGGCAGGGCGAAGCCTTCGTGGTTCCCGCCGGCACACCCCACCGTCCGCGTTGCAAGAACATGGCGCTCGGGTTGGTGGTGGAGACACGGGGTTTGCAGAAGCAGATGGATCCCCAGGTCTGATTACTCCTTACATTCGCTAAAAAATCATGGAAAAAAGGGCGGCCTTCGAGCCGCCCTTTTTAATTTTGAAAACATATAAACACAGTTCGTGACTAAATGCCCGCGCCGCTTTCGCTGATCATTTTTTCCATCCAGAGCACATCGCCTCGGCTGCCGATGTACAGGGGCACCCTCATGTGCAGATTGTCTGGAACGACGTCCATGATGGACCTGATTCCATCGCTGGCATAGCCGCCCGCGTTTTCGACGATCATGGCCAGGGGGGCAGCCTCGCACATCAGGCGGAGCTTGCCGTTGGGATGTTCCGTCGTGGGCGGGTAGAGGTAGACCCCGCCGTAGAGCAGGTTGCGGTGGAAGTCCGCCACCAGGGAGCCGATGTACCGCGAGGACATGCCCGCGCCTTCGGTGGGGGCGTCCTTGCGCGTTGTGCCTTTGGTGTCCCTTCCGTATTTGAGCTGCCGTACGACTTCCTTGACCTCGGGGCTCCACCTGGGTTCGTAGGCTTCGTTCACGGAATAGATCTTGCCGCTGAAGGGAGTCATGATGTTTTCGTGGCTGAGCAGGAATTCCCCGATGGATGGATCGAGCGTAAATCCGTGGGTGCCGCTGCCGGCCGTGTAGACGAACATGGTGCTGGACCCGTAGATGATGTAACCGGATGCCACCAGTTCTGAGCCGGGCTGAAGGAGGTCGTCCTCGTTGATCTCGTTCAGTTTGGACCTCCGCTTCCAGATGCCGAAGATGGTGCCCACCGAAACGTTGGCGTCGATGTTGGAACTGCCGTCCAACGGGTCGAAAACCACGATGTATTTGCCGGTGCCCTGGCTGGTGTCGGCAAACACGGGATCTTCCATTTCCTCACTGCCCATGATGCAGACCTGGCCGCGGCGGCCCAGGCATTTCAAAAAGACGTTGTTGGCGAAGCTGTCGAGTTTCTGGACCACTTCGCCCTGGATGTTTTCCTCGCCGGTGGAACCGAGGATGTCTTCGACCAGGCCGGCCTTGGTGACGTCCCGGCTGACGATCTTCGCTGCGAAGGAGATGTCGTTGAGCAGACTGGTGAAGTCGCCGCTGGCACTGGGATGCAGGCGCTGCAGATCCAGGACATGGGATTCAATGGTTTGCAGATTCTTCGGAGCCAGGGTCATTTAGAGCCGCCTTGTAGGTCCGCTATTGTGCGAACGGGTGGGTCGAATAGGATTCCATACACCATAGTAACAGCATGTTCGATCCGGACAACGATTCTCTTGTCTTGATTAACTTGCCTTGGCCGATTTTGTTTGCCATCGTGGCGACAATGAATGAATTCGCCACGTTCTTTTTCTGCCCTGATCGGAAGGAAGCGCCATGTCAGACGCCATGTTCGATGTTCCGTATCCCGAGAACGAGCCCATCATGGGATATCTCGATGGATCCCCTGAAAAGAAGGAATTGAAGGCCGAACTGAAGAAAATGGCCTCCGAGCAGATCGATATCCCCATGGTGATCGGCGGCAAGGAGGTGCGCACCGGCAACATGGCCGATTGCGTCATGCCCCACAAGCACAGCCACAAGCTGGGCCAGTATCACAAGGGCGGGGAAAAAGGAGTCAAAATGGCCATCAAGGCGGCCCAGAAGGCCAAAAAGGGCTGGGCGGCCACACCGTTCCAGCACCGGGCGGCCATCCTGCTGAAGGCCGCCGAACTGCTGGCCGGCCGTTACCGCCAGGTCCTCAACGCCTCGACCATGCTCGGGCAGAGTAAAAACGCCCTGCAGGCCGAGATCGACAGCGCCTGCGAACTGATCGATTTCTGGCGTTACAACCCTCACTTCGCGGTACAGGTCCTGAGTGAGCAACCGGACAGCTCTCCCGGCGTGTGGAACATGCTGGAGCACCGGCCCCTGGACGGTTTCGTTTTTGCGGTCAGTCCCTTCAACTTCACCAGCATCGCCGGCAACCTGACTACTGCTCCGGCCCTGATGGGTAATACCGTGGTCTGGAAACCTGCTTCCAGTTCAGTGTTTTCCGGCCATTACATCATGGAGATTCTGAAGGAAGCCGGTATGCCCGACGGGGTGATCAATTTCGTGCCCGGCAGCGGCGGCCAGATCGGTAATCCGGTCATGGCCAGCCCGGAACTGGCCGGTATCCACTTCACCGGCAGCACCGCGGTGTTCCAGGGTATGTGGAAACAGATCGGCAACAACATCCACAACTACGGCTGCTACCCGCGGATCGTGGGGGAGACCGGTGGCAAGGACTTCGTGTTCGCCCATCCCAGCAGCGACGTGGACGCCCTGGTGACGGCCCTGGTGCGGGGTTCCTTCGAGTACCAGGGACAGAAGTGCAGCGCGGCGAGCCGGGCCTACATTCCGGAGAACCTCTGGAAAGAGGTTCGCAAAAAGCTGCTGGCGGAAGTCGCCTCGATCTCCATGGGTGACATCACGGATTTCCGGACCTTCATGGGCGCTGTGATCGACCAGGGTGCCTTCGACAACATCAAGGGTTACATCACCCGCGCGCGCAGCAAGGCGGCCAAGGGCAAGGCCAAGATCATTGCCGGCGGCAAGTGTGACGATTCCAAGGGGTTCTTCATCGAGCCCACGGTGATCCTGGCTGATGACCCCATGTACGAGACGATGGTGGAGGAGATCTTCGGCCCGGTCCTGACGATCCACGTCTATAAGGAGAAGGATCTGCTGAAGACCCTGCGGCTGTGCGACAAGTCGTCGGCCTACGCCCTGACCGGCGCCATCTTTGGCCAGGACCGCGAGGCCCTGATCATGATGAAGGCCGAACTCGAGGGCACCGCGGGCAACTTCTACATCAACGACAAGCCCACCGGTGCGGTTGTTGGACAGCAACCATTCGGCGGAAGCAGGGCTTCGGGGACGAACGACAAGGCAGGCAGTTACCTGAATCTGATCCGCTGGGTAAGCCCGCGGACGGTCAAGGAAACGTTTGACCCGCCGCGGAAATATCCTTACCCATACATGTCCGCCCGATAAGGATGTTAGGGGCTTCGGCTCCTGGCCTGTCGGATGGGTGAGCAAGGGAGGGGCGGCTGGAGAGTCGCCCCTCAATTTTTTTGCCCATGAGGGGGAAGGGCATTGGGGGTTGGTTTGCGGGGCGGTGACGGGGGCATCCATGCCCCCGACACCTCGGGTTCCGCCCGCTCCGCCATCCATGGCTCCGCGGCCTCCACACGCCCGCAACCCAACCCCCAACGCCCTTCCCCTACACCGCCAAAAGAATCGCGGGACGACTCTCGCACCCACCTCGCAGTTCAGAACTGCGGGGTTTTTTTCTGGGATGGTTTTGGGTTGGGTGTTTGGTGGGTGTTTTGGGGCGTGTGGAGGTTCCTCCGGCATGGATGCCGGAGGGACCGGAGTTCGAGCCTCCCGTAGCCATGGATGGCGGAGGGAGGCGGCCCCTAAACAGCCACCAAATACCCAGCCCCGGAACTATAGCAGGAAAAAGATTGTGGTGCCGGAGGTGGGACTTGAACCCACACGTTCCAAAGGAACACTGGATTTTGAGTCCAGCGCGTCTACCAATTCCACCACTCCGGCACAGGAAGGGGGGAAGCGACAAACCCGGTCGAATGCTGGGTTTGCGGTTGTTCCAGCGGGGATGTTAGCCATGCCTGGGTGGAAAGTCAAGGCGGGGAAAAGTTTGACATGATGGAGCCAATTGCTATATTTCCGGCTCTACGGAATTGGGTGGGGCCATAGCTCAGCTGGGAGAGCGCGTGACTGGCAGTCACGAGGTCAGGGGTTCGATCCCCCTTGGCTCCACCAACAATATCAAGGACTTACCTGTTTGGTGGGTCCTTTTCTCTTTTTGAAATTTGGCTTTAGGTAAACTTCCAGATAAACATAGTGAAGGAAAATAGCGCGTCGTGATCTGCTCCAATTTTATGGTCACCAAGATATATAGGTAACTCCTGTTCCCCATGAAGTTCAAACTTTTGGCTGTCCGCTTTGCTCTTGGGAAAGAAATATCGGGCATTTGGGAGGCCCGGGCGTTCCAAGTATTGTAAAGTGGCCATATGCCAAGTTTGTGATTAAGCATTATCACAGTCCGGCCGAGGTTCTCGGGGTACATTGCTCCCTGGGGTAAGCAGCTTGGGTTTAAAATTTTGTTTTTCAAGACAAGGGGGATTGGTCATGAAAAAAATTATTATTGCAGTGTCCGTGATTTTCTGCCTCATCCTGTTCACCGGAACGGTGTTGGCTCCAGGTATTGGACATGCTCAAGTGTTCAACAACGAGATCGGTCTCTACACAGACCTGTCTGCTGATCCTGCTTCCACCTCAATTAACGTTGAGTCAAATGTCCTCTTCGATGTTTTCTTACTAGTGACCAATCCGGTTAACGAAGAGTTCGGCCCGCCAGACTGCGCACCGCCGATCCAACGGGATATTCCTATTATTGATGCGATTCAGTTCCGGTTGTTAATACCTGAAGTCGGACTGTATACGATGGCTACGACCCCTAATGGCACTATCTCCTTATGGGCTGGTACTCGGCCGGATTATGCTCTCGCGTTCGACGTGCCGATTCCGGTTCCTGAAAATCGAGCTGTCCTGTTCATAACGTTCTCTTTTATGGTCCTTGATACGGACCCTAAAGAGTTTTTCCTGGGACCAACGGTATCCTTTTCCTGGAATGGTCTTGTGATATTGGATACTTCAGAAATATTAGACCCTCGTTGCCCTAACAATGGTAATTTGCAGCGTGTTTATCCCGTCTCGGGCGACTATGACATGCCTGTGTTTGGCATCAATACCAGTGTTGTCGTCACCGAGAACGAATCTTTCGGCTCGGTCAAGGCGCTGTATCGGTAAGGTCCGACGGGCAATTGTTATTTTATCAAAGCCTAGCCCTGCTGGGGCTGGACTTGCTTGTCTTTTTCCGACATCTCGAATGTGCAACATCTTGTAGCTGGGAGGTGTTGAGGTGGGGTTCCCTACCCGCGAACCGGTTTTTGCCTCATGCCCAAAGGTGCTCATACTTGTGGCCACTGCCTGTAATGAAAAGAACGACCTTTTCCTCGGCCCCAAGCCACCCATCGTCCAGCAGCCTCCGACAGGCCGCCAGCACGGCGCCTCCTTCCGGCGCCGGAAAAATGCCCTGCGTACTCCCGATGAGATTGGCCGCAGTCATCATCTCCTCATCCGGAACTGCCAGCGCGGTGCCTCGGCTTTCCCGAATAGCACGCAAGATCAGGAAGTCGCCCACGGCCGCGGGAACACGCAATCCGTCCGCGACGGTCTTGGCGTTTTCCCAGGGAGAGGCAAACTCGGTACCCTCGTCATAGGCACGAACCATGGGGGCGCAGCCGGTCGATTGGACCGAAACCATGCGCGGCCGCTCAGGGCCGATCCAACCCAACGATTCCATTTCTTCAAATGCCTTCCACATGCCGATCAAACCCGTCCCGCCGCCTGTGGGATAGATGATCACATCGGGCAGCTGCCAGTCCAACTGCTCGGCCAACTCGTACCCCATGGTTTTTTTACCCTCGATCCGGTAGGGCTCCTTCAGGGTCGAAAAGTCGAAGCGACCGTGTTTCGCGACGCCCTCGGCAGCGATGCGTCCGCAATCCGTGATCAACCCGTCGACCAGCGTGACCTCGGCGCCCAACGCCTTGCACTCCGATATGAAGGGGCGAGGCACATCCCGCGGCATGAATACGAAGGACTTCATGCCCGCCCTGGCCGCGTAGGCGCTCATGGCGCCGGCCGCATTGCCGGCCGAAGGGATCGACACCTCGGTGATGCCCAACTCATGCGCGCGTGAGACGGCCACACCCAGGCCGCGGGCCTTGAAGGATCCGGTGGGATTGAGGCCCTCGTCCTTGAGCATCAGGTTGGTCATTCCGACAG
>Ga0164313_10000858_pt1 | contig 25853 bp, 20 predicted proteins | sample GuaBasSedimGuay4_FD_113735 | JGI IMG/M metagenome (GOLD analysis project Ga0164313, IMG submission 113735) | Subseafloor sediment microbial communities from Guaymas Basin, Gulf of California, Mexico - Guay4, Core 4569-4, 0-3 cm | ecosystem: Environmental > Aquatic > Marine > Hydrothermal vents... | reverse complement strand
GCGGTGGTCCGCTTTCGCAATGCCGAAGTCGAGCAGCTTCACCGTGCCCGTGTAGGCAATCATGACGTTGTGCGGCGATACATCCCGGTGAACGATGTTGAACGGCTCGCCATGCTCGTCGTTCGCGATATGAGCGTAGTGAAGCGCCCGCGCCACGTCGACGCCGACGCGAATGGCGATGGGGATTCCCACTCCTCCGGTCTTGCGCGCCTTGCGAATCATCCGCCCAAGCGGCACTCCGTTGATCCACTCCATCACGATGAAGTGCGACCCTTCGTCCGCACCGAACTGATGAAACTGGCAGATGTTCGGGTGCCTGAGTTGCATCCCGATTCGCGCCTCGTCGAGGAACATCTGTACGAAGTCGTTATCCTGCTCGAAGTGCGGCAGAATCCGTTTCACCACCATGAAGCGGTGGTCACCGTCGGTGTTGGCGTGACGCGTGAGAAGAATTTCGGCCATGCCACCGAGCGCGAGGCGCCCAAGGACGTCATAGCCGGCGAACGTTCCGAGAACCGGAAGGTCGACTGGTGGCCTGGGTATATCGCTGGTTGCGGCTTCTTGCGTCACTTCGTCCTAATCCCCCCGAAGGAAAGTGTCACAGCGCACAGCATAGCGGCTCCAAAGAGCCATCGCCTACTTAGGGAGGCGAAAACTGTGAACAAGCTGGCGAGATGTGGGGTTTCTCACAAAATGCGTTCGATGCGGCCGAGCTCACGGCACATGTTTTTCTGGTGCGCTTCGATCGTGCCGCCACCGATCTCGAGGAGCTTCGCGTCCCTCCACAATCGCTCGACGGCGTACTCGGCGACGTAGCCATAGCCGCCGAGGACTTGAATCGCGCGGTCGGCTACATCCTTGCCCATCGTCGAGGTGAACAGCTTCACGCCGTCGGAGTCGAGACGGTGGCCCGGGGTGTCCAGGCTCATCACTGAGGCCGTGTGGTAGGTGTAGGCGCGGCCCGCCATGTACTCCGCGTACGACTGCGAGATGTAGCGTTGGATCTGGCCGAAATCGCGTAGCGGCTTGCCAAAGGAAGAGCGCTCGCTCGCATAGCGATTCATCACTTCGATCGATCGTCGTGCGATCCCCAGGCTCATTCCCGCGAGAGTCACGCGCTCGAGCTCGAGGTTTCGCATCATGTGAAGCGTCGCGGCGCCTTCGGAGCCCACCAGGTTCTCCGCGGGAACTCGGCAATCCTCGAACACGAGCTCGGCCGTGGTCGACGCGCGCATCCCGAGTTTTCCCTTGATCTTCTGCCCGAGGCTGAACCCGGCGAATCCCTTCTCCACGATGAACATCGAAAGCTGGTTGCGTGGACTGCCTTCCACCCGGGCGTACACCAGGAACGTGTCGCCCAGCTCGTTGTCGCTCACGGCTCCATTGGTGATCCACATCTTGGCGCCGTTGAGCACGTAAGCGTCCCCTTTACGGACCGCCGTGGTCTGCATGCCGAGCACGTCCGTACCCGCCCCGGGCTCGGTCATGCACATGCCGCAAACCTTCTTGCCGGTGCACGCGTCGGGCAGGTACTTGCTCCGCTGCTCGTCGTTACCGTTGATCTGAAGGTTGTTGGCAAAGAGCATCGAGTGCGCGAGATACGCCAAAGCGAATCCCGGGTCGGCGGCCGAAAGTTCCTCATGTGCGATCACCGCGGCGACCGGATCCAAGCCCGCGCCTCCGAAACGTTCCTCGACGGTGATCCCGAGAAGGCCGAGCTCACCGAGCTTCACGAAGAGCTCGATGTTGAAGCGCTCCTCGTGGTCTGATGCCTCGGCTTGCGGGTCGACTTCTCTTTCGGTGAACGAACGGACGAGCTCGCGAAGCGCGCGGTGCTCCGGAGATGGGTTGAAGAGATCAGTCACCTCGCGGGCCTAACATGCGAGCCCCTTGATCGGAAGTCGACCTCGGAAGTCGACCTCGGAAGCCGACCTCGGAAGCGGCCTTCTCAGGCGGCGTCTGCGACCGGCGAGGTCGAGACAAGGCCAGTGACGATAGCGCGAGAAGCGGTGGCCGTGGCGCGGTCGAGGTCGAGGACCCGGCCGTCGAGATAGGCCTCGGCCAGACCGAACACGATGCTGACCAGCAACTCCGCATAGACCGCCGCATCGGACGGCGCGACCTCGGGGTTCACCTGAACGACGATCTGGCGCATCCGCTCACGGAAGCTTCCCGTGAGCACGCTCCAGCGTCGGCCCAGTGCGGAGGTTTGGTCCCGGCGATTGCGGAGGAAGACTTCGGCCACTTTGCGGTCCCGGACGAGCGAGCGCGTGCATTTCCGCACGGCTTCTTCGAGCACATCGGCGGCTCGGTCGAGCTCGGCCGATGCCTCCGGGTCGAGGCCGGGGCTGAGCTCCTGCGCGACCCACTCGGCCACCTGCTCGAGTGCCTGATCCATGCTTCGGAAATGCACATAGAAGGTTGGCTGCGCCACCCCGGCGAGCTCTGCGACTCGTCCCGTTGTCAGGGTGCCGTATCCGTACCGCTGGATCGTTTTGAGAACCGCCTGAAGAAGGCGATGCCGCGTACGTTCCTTGTTGATTTGGCGTGACATGCCGTTCGTGTAGCAGTCGAACCCACGTCGTTCCATCGAAAGTTCGGCCGCACTCGTGCTAAATTACGTAAAGGAGACAAAGGCACACTTGGGCAGGCGCAGAAATTGCGCGCGGGTCACCATGAGCGAGCGGCCGGAACTACAGACAGAGTCGACATCCAACACGGGTTTTGCACCGGGTTGGTACACGATTGCGGCCAGTAAAGAGGTGGGATCGAAGCCCAAACCGTTTTTGTTGAACGGATTACCAATCGTTACGTTTCGTGACTCGAGCGGACAAAGTGTCGCACTTCTGGATCGCTGCGCGCATCGTAACGCCCCGCTGTCCGCCGGGCGCATCATCGATGGGAACATCCAGTGCCACTACCATGGATGGCAGTTCGACGGCGCGGGCTCATGCAAAGCAGTGCCTGGTTTGTGCGGTGAGCCCGATCACGCGGCGCGCCGCGTGCCGTCCTTTGCATGTCGTGATTCGCAAGGTTGGGTCTGGGTCTACTCCGAAGCGGACGTTCAGCCGGATTCGGAGCCGTACGAGATTCCCTTCGCGGATCATCCCGGATACTTCACGGTTCGAGAGCGGCTCGAGATGCCGGGACCTCTCGATGCCGTGGCCGAGAACGCATTGGACGTTCCGCACACCGCCTTCGTGCATGCCGGTCTCTTCCGTAAGAACAAGGATCGCCAACAGATCGAAGTCGTCATTCGAGCGCTGGACGGCGGCGCTGAAGCGCAGTTTATCGGCGAGCAACGGCCGGAAGGGTTGGCGGGCCGCATCCTGGCGCCGCAGGGCGGCGAAGTCTTTCATTGGGACCGCTTCCTTCTCCCATGCATCGCACAAGTGGAGTACCGACTGAGTGATCGCAATCACATCATCGCCACCACCGCGCTAACGCCCCGCACACCGACCGTCACGGACCTCTTCGCCACGGTGGCCGTCAGAGTCCCTGTTCCAAATGCGATTCTGCGAGCGGTCGTCAAGCCGCTAGCCATGCGCATCTTGCGGCAAGACATGGAGATCCTGCGGCGCCAAACCGAGCAGGTGGCGCGCTTCGGCGGCGAGCAGTTCGCGTCGACCGAGATCGACGTGCTCGGGCTCCGCATCAAGAAGCTTCTTCGCGAAGCCTCTAGCGGAAGGGGGAGCACTGCCCAAGAGGAGCGCCGAATCAAAATGCTCGTTTGACGCCGATTGGTGTACCCTCATGAACGATGGGGTCAGAGGACAAGAAGGGCTCGACCTACTTGATCAAGAACGCACCTTCCGACCGCGTCGATGCGCCGAGTCTCAGCGACGGTCCGAAGTCCGCGCCTCCTGGTTCTGAACCACCGGGGTCGGAAGCTCGTGACGACCGCTGGCGGACCTCCAGTCCGCCCCCTGGAGAGAGCCTCGAAGCCAAATGGTGGCCCGACCGCGAGCTCGGCAAGGCGTTTCGGCGGTGGACGGGAATCCCACCGGCCCGCGGCGACCACGCGCGAGCGGTCGCCATGAAGTTCTTGGTCGAACGATTGAACGTCGGTGGGCTGACCGCCGTCGGGTCGGCACCCAGAACGCCGTTGCCCATCGTCGAGCCGCCAGACTTCGCCGCCCGCGTCCGCACCATGGCCGTCCAGCTCGGGATGCACGGCCCGAACGAAGAAGCACCCGAGCACACCGCTCTGCTGGCGATGGGTGAAGACGTCCTGCCGATCTTGCGAGACTTCTTTCCCGGAAGGCTGTGGTTCAACCGCTGGGAGCCGCACGTGCAGCCTCCACGGGGCGGGAGCGTCTCCGGCCTGTGCAGAACCCTGGTGGCGTTTGGCAACCGCGCCGCGCCCTACATCGTCGAGCTCCTCAAGTCGGAAGACCCCGAAACCCGGTACTACGCGACGCTCGTCGCGGCCGAGCTGCCCCACCCCGTTCTGGTCGAACCCCTAGCCGCGACCCTGTTCGACGACGACCAAGGTGTCTCGAGAAGCGCGCTCTATGCGCTAGAGGTCTTCGATGAACAGGAAGGCGTGGAAGGGCTCAAGGAGTCGCTGCGTGCTCTGGCCGTCGCATCTGACACGGACCAGCGCTCACGCCTGCTCGCGATGCGCGCCCTTGCCGTTCTCCGCGATGAACAATGCGTCGAGGCGCTCATCTCGGCGCTGTCGGAGCGAAGCGTTCTCGGTGAGGCCGCATGGCGCGTGTTGCGCATGCTCACCGCGCAAGACTTCGGTGACCGTGAGCCAGATTGGCGCACTTGGTTTTCCGACAACGCCGGACGTTCGCGTGTGGAGTGGCTCATCGACAGCCTAGATCACGAGGACCCTGAGATTCGCGCAATCGCCAGCCGCGATCTCCTTCGCGCATCGTCCCAGGACTACGGTTACCGAGTGAACATGCCGCGCGACGATCGCAGAGCGATCCGGGAGCGATACCGGCTGTGGTGGTCAGGCCGGAACGACTCGGGCAACTAGGATGTCAGCCGAGTAGCTGTCCGGCGATCGAAGAGGCCTGCCTTCCATCGACCTGGCCGGGATAGCGCACCTTGAGCTCTTTCATGACCTTGCCGAGATCCCTCTTGCTCGACAGGCCTAACTCTTCGATGATCCCGGCGATTGCATCGCGCGTTTCGCCTTCACTGAGCTGCTTCGGGAGGTAGCGCTCGATCACCTCGATCTCGGCTTGCTCTTTGTCGGCGAGATCCTGGCGGTCCCCCTCGACGTAGCTCTTGATGCTGTCGCGTCGCGATTTTACCGCGCGGGACAGAACGGCGATCACGTCCGGATTGTCGAGCGTCAGCAGCTCGGACTTGATCATGCGAAGGGTGTCGCGGGTCACCTCGTCGCGTTCGAGCATGGCCTTTTTGAGGTCGGCGTTGATCTGTTCCAGGAGTGCCATGACCGAAGCCTGTGCGCGCCCGGCTAGCCGCGCAACGCCTCGATGACCCGCAACGCGTTGCCGCTGAGGATCTTCCGAATACGAACTTCGGACCAGCCTCGGTCCAGCATTTGCTGGACCACCCGCGGAAGGGCCCAAAGTCCCGGCACGTCTTTCGGCGGCGTGATGGCCCCGTCGAAGTCCGTGCCGATGGAGGCATGGTCCTCTCCGACGGTGTCTACGATGTGGGCAAGGTGATCGACCATGGTGCCGGCGGTGACAGGGCGTCGCCCTAGGAACGCGGCCTGCAACATGACCCCGACGGTGCCGCCCGTGTCCGCCACGACTCGCAACTGCTCGTCGGTGATGTTTCGCCAGTGCTCATAGACGCCGGCCAGTCCCGTGTGCGTGACGCACAGCGGCTGAGTCTTGTCGTGCACCTCGGCGGCGTCGAAAAAACCTTTACGGCTGATGTGCGCGAGGTCGACCGCGACGCGAAGATCGTTTAGCCGCTCGACGTACGCCCGGCCGAGGTCGGTCAGCCCGGCGCTGCGCCTCGACCCTGGCGCGCTGGATGCGCCGAGCCGCGATGACGTCAGGTGCATGAGCGTGACGAACAGTACGGAACCGTCGGCGATGGCATCTAGCGCCTCGATACTCTCGTCGAGCGCATTGCCGCCTTGAATCCCGATGAAGGCGGCGTGGCCGCCCGCAGCCCGCGCAGCACGGAACTCTCGTGCTGTGCGAACGTGTGTGATCCCGGGCGCACTCTCAATCAAGGAGCGGAGGGCTTGAAGGTTCTTCTCGAAGGCACGCACCCGACTGCCTGCGGACCGCAGGGGATTGGTGGTGATGAACCACGCGCCGCCGCCGAGGCCGGTCTCACGCGCCGTGGGGAAGTCCGCATGGCCGAAAAAGCTCCGCCCGAAGAACCCGCCTCGGTGCGCCCGATTGAGGTCGTAGCCAAAGACACGATGCCAAATGAAGGACTCGAGGTGGAGGTCGATGACATCCGCACTGCGGAACAGCTCGACCGCCTCTTCGCTGACTCCGAGCTCTTGTGCGGTGTGGGCAACGTCCATCGGAACGCTTCCCTAACACGGCCCGGAGGAGAGCGCTGTGATTCCGGTCAGTTGGCCGAAAATCGCCTAGAATCGATTTGTAAAGCGGTTGTAAATGCTTGTTTTTGCACGGGTTCAGTTGACTTGTGGGTACTCACCACCCACAGTGATCCTTCCCGGCTAGTTAACTTGTAAACAGCTGAGGAAGAGAAAGGACAAGAGATGTTGTCGTCGACCACAGCAGCGGCGAGCGGCAAATCCTCGGATTTGCTGAGCTCACGCTCGATCAAACACGTGGTGGTTCTCGGTGCCAATGGCGCGATGGGCCTGGGAAGCGGGGCGCTGTTCACGACAGCGGTACCCCGCGTGACCTTCTTGGCGCGAACCAAGGAGAAGGCCGACGGCGGGCTCGCCGCAGCGGTGAAGATGGTGCGGTCGAGCACCGTGGGCAGCCGGGTCGATACCGGAAGCTACGATGACGACTTCGATCGCGTGGTCGCGGAAGCCGACCTGATCTTCGAGGCCGTGACCGAGCAGCTCGACCTAAAGCAGCAGTTCTTCGACCGCATCGACAAGGTGCGCCGCCCGGATTCGATCGTCGCCACCGTTACCTCGGGGCTGTCGATCAACCAGCTTGCCGAAGGCCGCAGCGAGTCCTTCCGGAAGAACTTTCTCGGCTTGCACTTCTTCAACCCACCGAACGTCATCGTCGGCACGGAGCTGGTCGCCGGCAAGGATACCGACCCGAAGCTCGTCGACTTCATCGACGCGTACTGCACGAGGCTCCTCGGACGCGCGATGGTGCGAACGGCGGACACGGCAGGCTTCGCGGGCAATCGAGTCGGATTCAAACTGCTCAACGAATGCGCGATTCTCGCCGAGGAGCACGGGCCGCTTCTGATCGACGAGCTCGTGGGTCCGTACACGGGCCGCGCACTGACGCCGCTGGCAACGGTCGACCTCGTCGGTTGGGACATCCACCGCGCAATCGTCGATAACATTTACGAGCTTGCTCCGGATGAGGCGCACGAGACGCTGAAGCTTCCGGGATACATGGCTGATTTGATGGCAAAGGGTGTGCTTGGTCGCAAGACCGGCGGCGGCTTCTTCGGCAAGGATGACGCAGGCGGGCAAATCGTCCTCGACCCGAAGACCCAAAACTACGTGGCGAAGGCGTCGATCTCACGACCGGATCTCAGCTTCATCGACGAGATTTCGAACCTGCACCGTGTTGGCCGGTACGTGGACGGCATGCGCGCTTTTGCGGAGGCCACCGGGCCGTACGCGGCAATCGCACAGAAGGTGATCGCCGGGTACATCAGCTACTCGTTCAATCGAGTTGGCGAGGTCACCGACGACATCTCCGGCATCGACCGCATCATGGGCTATGGCTTCAACTGGGCGCCACCGAGCGTCTTGGTCGACACAATCGGCCTGAAGCGAACCATTCAGATGATCGAAAAGGCTGGCCTTGCCGTGCCGCCCGCACTTGCAAACGCCCAAGAGGGCACAACGTTCTTCGATGACCCTCAGGTCAACGTGGGTAAGTTCTTCGTCGCTGCGTGAGCGAAAGGTTTTGGTAAGAGAAATGGCACAGATTCCAGAAGTTTACGTTCTTGGCGGCTACCAGACGGACTTTGCTCGTAACTGGAGCAAGGAGAAGAAGCACTTCGTCGCGATGATGCGCGAGGCGGTGCTTGGCGCGCTCGAAGAAACCCACATCGAACCCAGCGAGATCGAGGTAGCCCACACCGGCAACTTCGCCGGAGAACTCTACAGCAAGCAGGGGCACCTCGGTGCGTTCTTCTTGGAGATCGATCCCGCGTTCAGCGGCATTCCCACCGCACGCCACGAAGCGGCATGCGCGTCGGGTAGCATCGCGCTCCTCGCGGCCGCCGCCGAAATCGAAGCGCACCGATACGACCTGGCCTGCGTGGTGGGCGTTGAGCAGATGAAGACGGTCGGTCCCGGCGAGGGCGGCGATTTCCTCGGCACCGCGGCTTGGTACGAACTCGAAGCCAAGGGCATCGAATTCCCGTTCCCCAAGCTCTTTGGAAAGCTCGGTGACGAGTACGACAAGCGCTACGGCATCAAGGACGAGCATCTCGCAGAGATCAGCACGATCAACTACGCGAACGGGAAGCTCAACCCGAATGCGCAGACCCGCACCTGGTACATGAACTACGACCACGCGATGAGCCGTGACGAGTTCAACGGCAGCATCGGCGGCCGCATCCACATTTCGGACTGTTCTCAGGTCACCGACGGCGCGGCAGCCCTGCTCGTCGCCTCACCCGAGTACGCGAAGAAGTGGGCCGAGCGTGTCGGCGTCCCGCTCGAGTCGATCCCCCGCATCAAGGGTTGGGGTCACAACACGGCACGCATCCTCTTCGAGGACAAGATCGCCGAGAGCGCCAACTCCGAGTACATCCTGCCGCACGTTCGCAGCACGGTCACCTCGGCCCAGAAGCGCGCCGGCATCGCGGACACCGGCGGAATCGACGCGATCGAAACCCATGACTGCTTCACGACGTCTGAGTACATGGCGATCGATCACTTCGCGCTCACCGCCCCCGGTGAAAGCTGGAAAGCGATTGAGGAAGGGGTCATCGCCCTAGGCGGAAGCACCCCGATCAACCCAAGCGGCGGCCTCATCGGTGCCGGCCACCCCGTCGGCGCCACCGGCGTCCGCCAAGTCCTCGACTGCCACAAACAAGTCGCCGGCACGGCAGGCGACTACCAGGTAGAAGGCGCCAAGAACGTCCAAACCCTCAACATCGGCGGCTCCGGCACCACCAGCGTAAGCTTCGTCATCGGCACCTAGGGACAGGATCCCCCCACCCAACCTACCGAAATCACGCTGCTTCTCAGCAAAGGATCCCAGCGCCTCATTCGTCCAGGCGCTGGGTTTTCTGCGCTGAACCCTCAAGGATCTCGGGGGGTTGGAGGGGTGGAACCTGTCCCCGCTGCATGTTAGGAGGGCGCCATGCGGTATTCGCGGGCGTTTATTCCTACGCTGAAGGAAGTTCCGAAAGACGCGACGATGCCTTCGCATGTGCTCATGCTTCGGGCTGGCTATGCGCGGATGGTTGGGGCTGGGATCTATGAGTTGCTGCCTCTCGGGACGCGCGTCCTTCATAAGATCGAGCGGATCATTCGTGAGGAGATGGACGGGGCGGGAGCGCAGGAGATACTCATGCCGACCTTCGTTCCGAGCGAGTACTTCAAGGAGACGGGGCGCTGGGATCTGTACGGACCCACGTTGTTGCGCATCAAGGACCGCAAGGGTGGCGATTACCACCTGGCGCCCACGCACGAGGAGATCGTCACCGATGTCGTGCGGCGCGAGATCAAGAGCTACCGGCAGCTGCCGCTGAACCTGTATCAAATCCAGCTGAAGTATCGCGACGAGCCACGGCCTCGAGCGGGTCTGCTGCGCTGCCGCGAGTTCATCATGAAGGATGCGTACTCGTTTGACGTGTCAGAGGAAGCTGCCCTCGAGAGCTACGCGCAGATGCGGGAGACCTACCATCGGATCTTCCAGCGACTCGGGCTCGATTACCGCGTCGTCGAGGCCGACAGCGGCGCGATCGGCGGCAAGCAGAGCGCTGAATTCCAAGTCCTGGCGCAGACCGGCGAAGACTGGATCGTCGCGTGCGGGGCGTGCGACTACGCTGCCAACGTCGAGGTCGCGCAGGCTGGCCGAGCCGAGCCACCCGCTAACCAATCGACCGAGCCGGCGGCGCTAGAAAAGGTCGAAACGCCCGACACACGCTCGATCGACGAGGTCGTTTCCTTCTTTGGCGGGCAAACCACGGCGTCCCACACGCTCAAGTCGCTGCTCTACGCCGCAGGTGAAGAAGTCGTGTTGGCCGTCGTTCGCGGAGACCACGAGATCAACGAAATCGGCCTAGCCCGGCACCTTGGCGTCGAGGAGGTAGTGCTCGCATCCGACGCCGCGGTGAAAGAAGCTACCTCGACCGAGATCGGCTTCGTGGGTCCGGTGGGATTCAAAGGTCGCGTCATCGCAGATCCAGACGCGGTCGCCGTACCGAACGCGATCGTCGGCGCGGGACAGACGCCCTACCACTACAAGAACGTCAACCACGGCCGTGACTTCGAAGCGGAGGTCGTCTCGATTCGGCAAGCCACCTCGGGCGACCCTTGCCCCAACTGCGACGGCAAGCTCGAGCTCTACCGCGGCATCGAGGGTGGTCATATTTTCGTCCTAGGCACCCACTACAGCGACAAGATGAGGGCGACGTTCCTCGACGAGGAGGGGAAGAGCCGCTCGATCGTGATGGGCTGCTATGGCATCGGGGTCACGCGCCTGATCGCCGCCATCATGGAGCAGCATCACGACGAACACGGCATCCGCTGGCCTGTCCAGGTCGCCCCCTATCAGGTGATCGTCACCCCGATCGGCAAAGACGAGGCGCCTCTCGCAAAAGCCACCGAGATCTACGAGTCGTTGCAAGCAGAAGGCGTCGAAGTCCTTCTCGACGACCGCTCCGAACGACCTGGGGTCAAGTTCAAGGACGCGGACCTTCTGGGGATCCCGGTCCGTATTACCGTAGGGACGCGTGGCCTGAAACAAGGCACTGTCGAGCTCAAGAAGCGCACCGAAAGCGAGTCCCAAGACGTTCCCGCAGACGATGCGGCAGCTGCGGCGCGCGCCGCCTTGGTGGAGCTCGCGGGCTGAGCAAATGCCTCACGAGGACGAAAGATACGAAACCGCGAAGTGGCGTACGCTGTGGCTCATGGTTGGGTTCGCGGTGCTCGTCGGAGTCGGCATCGTCACGGTCCTGCGACCCGAGCTAGAGGACGAACCCGACGAGAGCGTCCCGGCTGAAATGGGTGAGATCGGGGCGGGCGAAGGGCCGGAAGCCGACGACGCTCTGCAAGAATGAAGCGCAGAGCCGCCGAAGACGTATAAAGAGGCGTGTCGGCAACTCAACCTTTGCGCATCACCTCACAAATTTGCAATGTTATAGGGAGCGTGGCTCATCGCGGACTCATCTCAACGGTGTTCGCGGCGGTGCTATTCGCATCGCTTCCTACACCGGCGTACGCATCGCCCGACGCGCCGATGTGCGTCGGGGATCAGCCGCAGATCAGCGCCGCACCGATCAGTCTGGTGCAATGGCGCGCCCCGATGTGCGGGCCGTACCTGCACGCGTTCCAAGGCATGGATGCCCAGCCTCCCGAGGCGCGCGCAATCGAGGCGTACCGTGCCGCCATCCAGCAGATCGGGGACGCGAACTACGAGGAGGCACGCCTGCAGCTCGATTTGGCTCATCGAGGACTCCCGCGAATCAGCGATCGCATCGCCCTTCAGAGCGCCCGGCTGGAGCTCCTTCGAGGCCACCCGGGGCGGGCGGCCGAGTTCTTTGCCGAGGCCGCGCAAAGTCCACATGAAACCGTGCGGGTCGAGGCAAGCTTCGGTCAGGTCCTCGCCCTCCTTCGCGCTGGCGACCCGATCGCCGAGCAAGCCCTCCGCGACCTGCTGTGGACCTACCCGGAAATTCCCAATCGCACAGACCTTCTGTTCGAGCATACGCAGAGCCTCCTCCGCCAGGCGCGCTACGACGAGGCGGTCGCGGCCATGCACGCCGTCCGCGTGGACCACCCTGGGAGCCGCATCGCGCCGTGGGCCGAGTCCGAGCTCGCCCGGATGAGGGCGCTCGGTCATGAGACGCCGTCCATGACAGACGAGGAACGCGTGCGCCGGGCCCGTCATCTCGTGCGCACCGGTCCACTCGAAGCAGCGAAGGCTACGATCGCCAAGCTGCTCGATAGCCCTCTCACCGGAGAGCAACACGCAGAGGTTCACTACCTAGCGGGCCGCCTCGCTCGTGACGAGGGCCGTTGGAAGGTGGCAGAGACATACTTGCGGACCGCACAGCTGTTCCCCGCCGAGAACGTCGCCACCGCGCAGCACATCGAGAGACGCGCACACGACATGGCGGAAACGGCCAGTGCGCGCGACCCGGACGAAGCACTGCGCCAGCTCACAGGATTGCGCGCGAGTCGAGCGACTGCGTCGATCCCGTCGAGCCGGCTCGTGGACATGGTGCGCGTGGCTTCCGCGGCGGGTTTCAGGGAAGAGGTCGACGGGATTGTCGTCGTCCTGAGCACGCGGGCTGGGGTCCCGTCCGCCATGCTCTTCGATGCAGCGATGGCAGCCGCCGGAACGGGCAGCGAGGGCCTGGTCATTGCGCTGCTGAAGGAGATCGCCAAGCGCCCCAGCGCCCGCTACAGGACAGCCGCAATCTACCACTTGGCCAGAGCGCACGAACGAGCGAACCGGCCTACGGAGGCTGCCATCTTCTTCACGCAGGCGAAGTCGAACGCGGATCTCAGCGGGGACGGCTACTATGCATTGTGGGCCGAAAACGGCCTCGGGCGAGTTGAACGCGCCCAACATAGCTCCGGCGACGAGGGGCTGTCCGACCGGCAAGGGCAGACGGTTCCCCCACCCCCCCGGGCGTCCGAGCGCGCGCTCGCCAAGCAGCTCGATCCGATCGGCGACCTTCACGCGGACACTTATCCGTGGATCGGACGCGCGGCAGCTCTACTCCGAGTGGGGGAGCGCGATGCAGCCACCGCTGAGCTGTTTGAAACCTACCTGACGTGGCGCCACGCGCTCGGCAGACCCATCGCGCGGGCGGGCCTGACCTGCATTGCGCGGGCGGACGGCCGCATACACGAACCGATTGCGAGCGACGTTCGTGCCGCGCGCATCGATCTTTCCGACGAAGACCGCGCCACGCTCGCCGGGGTGGCCGCCACGCTTGGCGACATGGGAACGGCCGGCGGCTTTTCGGGCCCCGACTTCCTCGATACCTTGCCGCGTGCGTACGAATGGCTCGCGGTTCCCGCTGCCAGGCGATACGGGCTCGACCCGAACGTCCTGCTCGCAGTGATGCGCGTCGAAAGCGCATATCAGAAGCACATCGTGTCGTACGCCGGCGCTGTTGGCCTCATGCAGATCATGCCGCGAACAGGGCAGCTGATCGCACACACGCTAGGCCACGATGATTTCACGCCGGCCGATCTCCTCGACCCGCGACTCAATCTCGAGTTCGCCGCTTGGTACCTGAGCTCCTTGATTCACCGGTTCGACGGTCGGTTGCCGCTGGCCATTGCCGCCTACAACGGCGGGCCCCACAACGTCCGACGCTGGATTCAGGAGGGCGCCGAGGGAACGCCCCTCGACGTCTTGTTGGAGCGCATCCCCTTCACGCAGACCCATCGCTACGTCCGCAAGGTGTTGGTGCATTACGAGGCCTACCGACAACAGCGCGATCTGCCCATGCCGCAACTGTCGGTTCGACTTCCGGCGCAGCGGATCGACCCACTCGCTTTCTAGGGGAGAATTGTGATGTCTGAACAGGTCGACGCGGTCGTGATCGGTGCTGGCGTGGTGGGCCTCGCGTGCGCGTACGAGCTCTCCCAACGGCTCGATTCGGTGGTGGTCCTCGAGCGGGAGGTCGGGCCCGGGCGCGAGATTTCGAGCCGGAATAGCGGTGTGGTCCATGCGGGGATCTATTACCCAGACGATTCCCTCAAGACGAAGCTGTGCATCGAAGGGAATCGACGTCTCTACCAATGGTGTGAAACCCATGAGGTGCCACACAAACACACGGGCAAGTTGATCGTCGCGACTAGCGCGCAGGACGAACAACGTCTTCGCGCGATCGCTCGCCACGCCAAGGACGTCGGCGCTGGCGAGCTTCGGCTCATGACCGGGAGCGAGGCGACCCAGCAGGAACCGGAGCTCCGTTGCGCGCTCGCGCTTCACTCACCGACCTCGGGCGTGGTCGACGTCCACGAGTTCATCGCGAGCCTCGTGCATGAAATCAAGGAAGCAGACGGCACGGTCGTGTATCACACCGCCGTCGATGAAATCCGGAGATCCCGGGATGGCTGGGTGGTTCAGACCACAGACACGACGGGGAGCCGGATGGAGCTGGAGGCGCGGCGGGTCATCAACGCCGCCGGTCTTTCGGCGCTCGACGTGGCTGCCAGTTCGGGGCTGCCCGAGGCGGAGCGACCCTGGCGTTTGTATCCCTGCAAGGGCTCGTACTTCGCGCTCGGCGCGGGAGCGCCGCCCACACGCAATAGTTTGATCTACCCACTGCCCGAAGGCGGCGGTCTCGGGGTACACATCACGGCGGACATCACGGGCGCACGGCGGGCAGGACCTGATGCCGAGTTCATCGACACCATCGAATACTCGGTGGACGAATCCCGACTCGAGCGTTTCGCCGAGGCAGTCGCGCGCTACCTCCCAGCAATCCGGCCGGAGCACTTGACGCCTGACTATAGTGGGATTCGGCCAAAGCTGGTTGGCCCCGGGGGCGGATTCGCAGACTTCGTCATTGCCAATCCGGCGTCGCAGCCGGGATTCGTACACCTGATTGGCATCGAATCTCCAGGGCTTACGGCCGCCCTTGCCATCGGTGCGCACGTGTCCAATGTGATCGGTTAGGGGTTGCGCGCCCGCCCGCGGGTATGCATAACCCGGGCCTCAAAAGGAGTGTCATGAGCCATCGAGTCTTGATCATCGGCAGCGGACCTGCAGCCCACACCGCGGCCATTTACGCGGCACGTGCCGAACTGAAGCCGGTGCTTTTCGAGGGCTTCATGGCGGGCGGCATCGCCGCTGGCGGCCAGCTAACCACCACGACGGACGTCGACAACTTCCCCGGCTTCCCCGAAGGCGTCATGGGCCCGGAGCTGACCGAGCGTTTCCGAGCGCAGTCCGAGCGCTTCGGTACGACGATTCACACCGAGACCATCACCGAGCTCGATCTCTCGAGTCGCCCTTTTCACTTCAAGGCCGACTCCGAGGTAGGCACCGCGGACTCGATCATCATCGCGACCGGCGCGACGGCTAGACGGCTCGACATCCCAGGCACCAACGACGGGGAGCTCTGGCAGAGGGGCATCTCGGCCTGCGCGGTGTGTGACGGCGCGTTGCCGGCCTTCCGCGATCAGCCTCTCGCGGTGATCGGCGGCGGCGACTCGGCAGTCGAAGAGGCTGCGTATCTTACGAAGTTTGGTTCGAAAGTGTACCTCGTTCACCGCCGCGACGAGCTCCGCGCCTCGAAGATCATGCAACAGCGCGCACTCCACAATCCGAAGATCGAGATGCTCTGGTCACACGTGGTCACGCAGGCGAAGGGCACCGACTTCCTCCAAGCGATGCGCGTCAAAGACCTCAAGACCGACGAGGAGTGCGATATCCCGGTTGCAGGCCTGTTCTTCGCGATCGGTCATACGCCGAACACCGCGTTCTTGAATGGCCAGATCGATATCGATGAGCAGGACTACATCATCACGAAGCCCGATTCGACGCAGACCAACGTCCCCGGAGTGTTCGCGGCGGGCGACGTGCAGGACAAAAAGTGGAGGCAGGCGATCACAGCCGCCGGCACCGGCTGCATGGCTGCCCTAGAAGCCGAGCAGTTCCTAGCCGCCAACCCGTGAAAAAGGGGACAGTCCCCTTTTTCGAGGGGTTAGTGGTTGAGGTCCGGGCGCTTGCCGTTGCCGTTTCGGCGCTCGCGGCGTTCGTGCTTGCGCCGCACTGCCTCCGCGCGGCGCTCCTTGGTCTTGGTCGAGGGCACTCGCCCGGGATGCGCCTCTTGCTCTTGGTGGTGCTCATCGAAGGCGCCAGGTTGCATGCCGAGCTCGAAGAACGCGACCTCGCGCTTGGCGCGTTCACCCACGCGTAGCGGAACGATCGCAGCCCCTACCCCGGCGCCCACATAAACCGCGCCCTTCGGGTCCTCCGCGCCACGCGAACCATAGAGCCCGTGAATGTACTTGTGGCCGGCGAGCCTTCCGACGGAAAGCTCGTGAAGGCGCGCAACGGTGACCTGGCCGGCGTGGGTGTGACCGGAAAACACCAGTGGAACCCCCTCCTCCCAAAGCGCGTCGGCTTCCTCCGCGATGTGCGAAAGCCCAATGACCGGCAGGTCGGAGCGAAGGCCCTTCAGCGCGTGACGATGATCGGCGTGCCCGGTGTATGCATCGTCGAGACCGAGGACTTGCAGCGGTTGGTTCCGGATGGTGATCGTCGTGTGCGAGTTGTCGAGCACCTCGGCCCCACCGCGCCGGAGCGCCTTTCGGACCGGTTCCGCGCCCGCCCAGTGGTCGTGGTTGCCGAGGACCGCAAACACGGGCGCGTCGATCTTGCTGATCACGTCGGTGAGATCGTCGAGGTACACCTGACTGTGGCAGACGAAGTCACCGCTGATGACGACGAGGTCGGGCTTGCCAGCGTTGGTCATCGAGACCGCGTCGTACTGGACCTCCATCGGCGTGACGCGACCGACGTGCAGGTCGGTCAAGTGCGCGACCCGCACCCCTTCGAGGTGATCGAGAAAGCATTCCGGGCCCGCAAACCGGCGTATGCGAAACCGACGTGACGTGTCGTGCCAGGGGTCTCGCTCACGCAAAAGCTTCTTTCGAAACTTCCGGAGCCCCTCAATGGTGGCGGATCCGCTCATCTTTGAAACAATCTAGTCATTCCGCTCAATGCCCGCACGAATCTCGCGGTGGGCGCTTTCGCGTCAATCTCGAAACGGGCACGTCTGGACCGTTCGAACGGGGCTGGTCCTTCTTGTGGCGAAGGCGCCAGATCACGTAGGCGCCAGCAGCCAGGACGATGAACCCTGCCATGATTTGTTGCCACGGCATACTGAAAACCTATCCAAAACCGAGGAGTTGGCCTCCCTGATAAACCGCGAAGGAGGCCGTATATGCAAGCACCGTCATGTAGGTGAAGAGGAACACCGGCCACTTCCAGGACCCGGATTCCCTTCTGACTACGGCAAGTGTGCTCATGCACTGGCAAGCGAGCAAGAAGAAGATCATCAGCGAAATGCCGCTGAGCGGCGTCATCACGGGGGTCCCGTCGGCGTGGCGGGCGTCCTGGAGGGCTTGCCGCAAGGGCTTATTCTCCTCGTCCGCCTCCCCTATGCCAAAGACCACCCCAAGCGTCGAGATGAACACCTCACGTGCGGCAAACGCACCGATGATCCCAACCCCGATTTGCCAGTCGAAACCGATAGGCCTGATCGCGGGCTCGATGGCGTGTCCGAACCTGCCACCAAAGCTGTTTCCGAGCTGGTCGGCCGCTTCGTGCGAATCAATCGCCCGCAACAACACTTCCTTTTCCGCCTCCGGCGCCGCCATCTGCTCCACGCGCACTCGCTCGGCGGCGTAGTGCTCGGTCACGTCAGCGGACTTCGGAAACGAAAGCAGGGCCCAGAGTAGGATTGTCATCGCCAAGATGATCGTGCCGGCGTCGACCAAAAAGATGCGCAGTCGGCGCCAGGCGTTGAGCCACAAGATCTGCGCTGAAGGCCATCGGTACGGAGGCATCTCGAGCACAAACGTCGGCGCGGGGCCAGGAAGCACGGTGCGGCGAATGACTGCAGCGGCCGTGAGCGTGACGAGCACCGACAACGTGTACATCGAGAACAGCGCAACGGCCCCCGCGCTGAACCAACCGACCGACTGCCCCGCGAAGACGGTGCCGACAACCAGGATGTAGATCGGAAGGCGGGCGCTGCAGGACATCAACGGAAGCGCCAACATCGTCACCAAGCGATCTCGGCGGCGTTCGATCGTGCGCGTGGCCATGACGGCGGGGACTGCGCAAGCAAACCCGGACAACAGGGGGACGAATGCCTTTCCGTGCAGCCCCACCCCTTTCATCACGCGATCGATTCCGAAAGCGACACGCGCGAGATACCCGGAGTCCTCGAGAAACCCAATGAAGAGGAAGAGCATCAGGATCTGAGGGGCGAAAACGATGACGTTGCCCACACCCGCAATGATGCCCTCGACGACCAAATCCTGGAGCACCCCGGGGGGGAGAATCGCCGCGGCTTGGGCCTGCATGAACCCGGTGAAACGTTCGATCGCGGCAATTAAGGGCTCGGCTCCGGCGAAGAGCGCTTCAAAAATCCCAAACATCACAACAGCAAAGACGGCCAGCCCAGCGATCGGATGAGTCAGCACCCGGTCGATGCGCTCGCTCCATGGCGGCTGCGGATCCTGGACAGAACAAACCTGGCCCACGGCGTCGTCGATCCAGGCGTAGCGCGAGGAGACGATCTCCAGGTCGATGTTGCGGCCCTGGGCGTTGGCAGCCTCGCGAATGTCGTGGACGGCCTGCCGCACTGTATCTGGAACGTCACGGAGGCTGTCTTCACCCAGAGAAAGGAAGCACCAATGCGCGACCGCGCGAAGCTGGCGCGGGGCTGTACCCGGACGCCATTGTGCGATGACGGGAACGAGCTTTGCCACGTCGGCTTCGAGCTCGGGCGGGTAAGCCACGTTTGGCCGTGGCGCGCCGCTCACGGGCCTGAGCTGTGTCTCGAGCGCCGCAAGCAGAGCATCCATGCCGCGCCGCTTGGTGGCCACCACAGGAATGACGGGCGAGCCAAAGAGCTGCGACAATCGTTCGGTGTCGATGCGAAGCCCAAGACGCTCCGCGGAGTCCATCATGTTGAGCGCGACGACAACGGGGACGCCCGACTCGACCAGTTGCAACGCGAGATAGAGGCCTCGCTGCAACGTCGTCGCCTCTACGACGCAAATCACCGCCCGCGTGTCCCCTTCGATCAGCGCGTTGACCGCGAGCTGCTCTTCGGGGGAGCCCGCGGTAAGACTATACATCCCGGGCACGTCGACCAACTCGATGTCCTGCGCACTGAGCCGCACGCGCGCGCTCGTCCGGTCGACCGTGACGCCGGGATAGTTCCCGACATGCGCGCTTCCGCCGGAAAGCGCGTTGAAGAGGGTGCTCTTTCCGCAGTTGGGGTTGCCCGCGATCAGCACCTGCGGAGGGGACGCACCGCTGCTCACACTGTTTCCCCAGGGCTCACGGCAATCTGGGCCGCCTCGGCGCGGCGGAGCGACAATGAGTAATTGCGGACCCGAAGCTCGATCGGGTCGCCAAGCGGCGCTACCCGGACCACCCGAACATGAGTCCCAGGGAGAAGGCCCATCTCCATCAGGCGCCGCGATATACGGCGCTCACAATCGATCGACGCAATCTCCGCGGACTGCCCGACGGGCAAATCGGCCAGGGAGGTCTTCACCGCCTACTGATAATGAATTTCTTTTTCGCAGGCAACCGCTTGGAATTTGGGGTGAAGTCTCTATAGAACCGGCCTACTCGTGCCTCAGAAGGAGAATCATGGCCACCACAGCTCTCAAGGGAACCCCGGTTCAAACCAATAGCGACCTGCCCGCCACCGGCAGCGCCGCCCCGGACTTCCTCCTCGTCGGCGTCGACCTCAGCGAAAGCACGCTCGGCAGCTTCGAAGGGAAGAAGAAGATCCTCACGATCAATCCGAGCTACGACACGCCGGTCTGCCAAGCCGCGGCGCGCACCTTCAACCAACGCGCAGCGAGCCTCGACAACGTCGTGGTGCTCGTCATCAGCCCCGATCTTCCGTTTGCGCAGAATCGATTCTGCTCGGCAGAAGGCCTGGAAGGTGTGGTCCCACTCTCGACGTTCCGAGGTAGCTTCCTGCAGGACTACGGCGTCGAAATGATCGACGGCGCAATGAAGGGCCTGGCCGCCCGCGCGATTGTCGTCCTCGACGAGAACAACAAGGTGGTGCACACCGAGCTCGTGGCCGACATCGTCCAAGAGCCTGACTACGACGCAGCCGTCGCGGCCGTCAGCTAGGACAACAGGCGCTGCGCTTCGGCGACGACGCGGTCAGCCGTGATGCCGTATTTCTCGTACAGCACCTGGTACGGCGCCGACGCACCGAACTGATCGATGGTCACGAACGCGGCGTCGTTGCCGACCCAACGGTCCCAGCCTTGGCGAATCCCGGCTTCGATGACGACCTTGGCGGCGACGCCGCGGGGAAGAATCTCTTGCTGGTACCCTTCGTCTTGCTGTTCGAAGAGCTCCCAGCACGGCATGCTGACCACACGTACGGCGGCGCCTTCTTGCTCGAGCACGTCTGCCGCGGCAAGCGCGATCTCGATCTCGCTGCCGGTGGCCACGAGGATGACGTCCGGACCGCCGCCGCCCGCCTCACGCAATGTGTATGCCCCACGGGCGGCCTTTTCAGCGCTAGCCACCGTACTCCGATCGAGCACCGGGAGGTTCTGCCGCGTCAGTGCGAGCGCCGCCGGCCCGTCCCAGCGCAGGGCCGCCTTCCAGCACTCGCGCACCTCGTTCGCATCCGCCGGCCGGAACACCGCAAGCTGCGGAATCGAGCGCAGTGCTGCGAGGTGTTCCACGGGCTGATGGGTGGGGCCGTCTTCGCCAAGCCCAATGCTGTCGTGGGTGTAGATGTAGCGGGTATGGAGCTTCATCAGGGCGGCGAGGCGAACCGAAGGCCGCATGTAGTCGCTGAACACGAGGAAGGTGGCGCCAAACGGGATCACGCCGCCGTGAAGCGCCATGCCGTTCATCGCAGCGCCCATCCCGTGCTCCCGAATGCCCCAGTCCATGTTGCGCGGAACGCCTTCGGCCCCTGGCAAGAAGCTCGCAAGGCCCTTCAGGTGGCTATTGTTCGACCCTGCGAGGTCGGCAGAGCCCCCAACCAGCCCGCCGATCTTCGCGGCCAGGGCGTTGAGCACGATGCCGCTGGCTTTTCGCGTCGCGATGCCCTTGGGGTCGGCCTCGAACATCGGTAGATCGGCGTCCCAACCCACAGGCAACTCGCCAGCCAACGCGCCATCGAGCTCGCCCGCCGCCTCCGGGAACTCGGCCCGATAGCCAGCGAGACGCGCCTGCCATGCTTCGTGGCTCTTTGCGCCGCGCTCTCGAATCGCCTCCGCCGCTCCGGCAAGCTCGTCGGGCACGAAGAACGGCTCGGTTGGCCACTCCATGATCTGCTTGGTGGCGATGATCTCGTCCTCGCCCAGCGGCGCACCGTGCGCGCCCGAGGTGTCTCGCTTGTTCGGCGCAGGATCGCCGATGATGGTGCGCACGCGAATGAAGCTCGGACGGTCGTCCGCGACCGCGGCCTTGGCCGCTCCGATGAGTGCGGCAAGGTCGTTTCCATCGTCGACGCTTTCGGTGTGCCAGCCATACGACGCGAAGCGCGCCGGGACATTCTCGCTGAAGCTCAGGTCTGTCCTACCGTCGATGGTGATCTCGTTGTCGTCCCAAAAAACGATTAGCTTGCCCAGCTCGAGGTGACCCGCGATCGACGCGACCTCAGACGCCACGCCCTCCATGATGTCGCCATCGGACGCGATGACCCACGTACGGTGGTCGAAGAGCGTGTGCCCCGGCTTGTTGAAGCGTGCGGCTAGATGGCGCTCGGCCATCGCCATCCCGACACCGTTGCCAATCCCCTGCCCAAGCGGGCCGGTCGTCGTCTCGACTCCCGGCGTGACATGCAACTCGGGATGTCCCGGCGTGAGACTTCCCCATTGCCGGAAGTTGCGAATGTCATCCAGCGAGACCGCATACCCGCTCAGGTGGAGCAACGCGTACTGCAACATCGACGCGTGGCCGCACGACAAGACGAATCGGTCGCGGTCGGGCCACTCTGGGTTGGCCGGATCGTGCCGGCGAAGCTCGGAAAAGAGCGCCCAGCCGAGCGGCGCGAGCGCCATGGGCGTGCCGGGGTGCCCCGAGTTGGCGGCTTGGACCGCGTCCATGCTCAGGCCACGAATCGTCTTGATAGCGAGCTCATCGAGCTTCGCGGGGTTCCCCATGCTCTTGTCCTCCTGGTTCGCGGGCCGGATCTAGCAGGCCAGGGGAAAACGCAAAAGGTGCGCCGGAGGGTTTTTCGGTCACCGCTGGACATCACCCCGGATCGCCACTAACAACCCCGGACGCGGGCAGTCGATTGTTGACTGTTTCAATCGGGTTTGCCGGCCTGGCAGCGCCCGCGCAGGAGGAAGGGATGCCTCAGATTTTCGTGCCCAAGGAAGTCGTCGAGGGCGAGACTCGGGTCGCTTGCACGCCAGAAACGACGAAGCGCTACGTGAAGGAAGGCTTCGATGTCGTCGTGGAGAGCGATGCGGGCAAGCACGCTCACTTCACCGATGAGCACTATCGGGACGCAGGCGCCAAGATCGTCTCCGGCGGCGAGGCGGAGGCCGCGTGGGGAAATGCCGACATCGTTTTCCGAGTCTATCCGATCACGCCGGCCGAGGCGTCCAAGATCAAGGAGGGCGCGATCCTCATCGGATTCATGTCACCCCATAAGAATCTCGATTCGGTGCGGATTCTGCGCGACCGCAAGGTCAGCACCATCGCGATGGAGCTCGTGCCCCGAATCAGCCGCGCTCAGTCGATGGACGCGCTGAGCTCGCAGGCTTCGATCTCGGGCTACCAGGCCGTGCTCATGGCGGCCACCTACCTCGACAAGTACTTCCCTCTGCTGATGACGGCTGCCGGCACGATTCAGCCCGCCAAGATCGTCATCATGGGCGCCGGCGTAGCGGGGCTACAAGCGATCGCGACCGCACGCCGTCTCGGCGCGGTGGTCGAGGTGTCGGACATCCGACCTTCCGTCAAGGAACAGATCGAGTCGCTCGGCGGACGTTTCATCGACTTTCCGATGGACGAGAGTGGCGAGGGCGAAGGCGGATACGCGCGCGAGCTCACCCCGGAGCAACTCGAGGCACAGCGGGAGGTCGTTCGTAAGAGGGTAGTGGCTGCTGACGCGGTGATCACGACAGCGCTCGTGCCTGGACGCCCCGCGCCGAAGCTCATCACCAAAGACATGGTCGCGGAGATGCGCGAAGGCGCGGTCATCGTCGACCTCGCTGTCGAGCAAGGCGGCAACTGCGAGCTCTCGAAGAGCGGTGAAATGGTCGTGGAACACGGTGTGACCATCATCGGCCATCCCAATTTGCCTGCTGCCACGCCCGCCGACGCGAGCTTACTCTACTCCCGCAATATCCTTGCCCTTCTCCTCAGCACAGTGTCCGAGGGAGAGGTTGTCTTGAACCTCGAGGACGAGATCCTCGACGGCGTCCTGCTCACCCACAACGGCGAAGTCCGGCACGGACCGACCGCCGAGGCCCTCTAGGAAAGGAGACCCGACCATGACTCTGGGACCTCTGCTCATAGGCATCTACGTGTTCGTGCTCGCTAGCTTCGTCGGCTTCGAGATGATCACCAAGGTGCCGCCGACCCTGCATACCCCGTTGATGAGCGGTGCGAACGCCATCAGCGGTATCACCGTGGTCGGCGCAATCGCCGCCGCAACGACCGGCGCCCCGACCGTGGCCAACATCCTCGGCGCGCTTGCGATCGTTACCGCGACGATCAACGTCGTCGGCGGCTTCCTGGTCACCGACCGCATGTTGCGCATGTTCGGGAAGAAGAAGAAGAAATGAACCAGGAAGTCATTCAGTCGACCGTGGTTCCGGTCATCTATCTCCTGTCCACGGTCCTGTTCATTTTCGGGATCAAGCAGCTCTCCAAGGTGAGGACCGCGCGGCGTGGCAACGCGCTTGCTGCCGTCGGCATGCTGCTTGCGATCATCGGTGCCCTGCTGGAGCTCGGCGTCGTCGACTATCGCTGGATCGCCGGAGGCATGGCGATCGGCACCGTCATCGGCCTGCTGTTCGCCATTCGCGTCCAGATGACCTCGATGCCCGAGATGGTGGCACTTTTCAACGGCTTCGGCGGCATAGCCTCTGCATTGGTGGCGGCTTCGGTCTACTGGGCCCTGGTCGTTCAACGAAGTCCGGCGGGCAAGGTCTACGAGGTGCTCGGCACCGACGAGGCCATCACGGTCATGCTGTCGATTCTGATTGGCGGCATTACCTTCACGGGTAGCCTCATCGCCCTGTTCAAGCTTCAGGGGAAGCTGAAGAAGGGCCAGCCGATCTTACTTCCCGCGAGGCACTACATCACCTTCGTGCTGCTCGTTGGGTCCTTTGCGTTCGGCGGGCTTGCCGTGGCGGCGACCGCTTCGGATTCGGTCGTGTGGATACTCGCGCTCGGCGCGGGATCGCTGATCCTCGGGGTCCTGCTGACGATCCCCATCGGCGGCGCGGACATGCCCGTCGTCGTGTCGCTCCTCAACTCGTACTCCGGCATAGCCGCATCGATGGCCGGTTTCGTCATCGGGAACCCCGTGTTGATCATCGCAGGCGCCCTGGTCGGCGCAGCGGGCCTGATCCTCACGCAGATCATGTGCGTGGCGATGAACCGCTCGCTCCTCAACGTCTTGGTCGGCGGCTTCGGCGTCACCGATGGCGGCGGCGGTGGCGGCGGAAGCGACGAGTACACGAGCGTGACCTCGTGCGGCCCCGAAGAGGCCGCGATGATCCTCGAGAACGCGGAGTCTCTGATCATCATTCCGGGCTATGGATTGGCGGTCGCACAAGCGCAGCACGCAGTCCGCGAGCTCGCCGACATGCTGAAAGCCCGCGGCACCAAAGTCACCTACGGCATCCACCCGGTCGCGGGCCGCATGCCCGGTCACATGAACGTCCTGCTGGCCGAAGCCGACGTCCCCTACGAAGAGCTCCTCGAGATGGACGTGATCAACCCCGAGTTCAAGAACACCGACGTGGTGCTCATCCTCGGCGCCAACGACGTCGTGAACCCCGCCGCCACCAAGGACCCGACCAGCCCCATCGCGGGCATGCCGATCCTCAATGCCCACGAGGCCCGCTCGGTCTTCGTCGTCAAACGAAGCCTCAGCCCCGGATACGCCGGCATCAAGAACGAGCTCTTCGAGTACGACAACACGATGATGATCTTCGGCGACGCGAAGAAGGTGTTGCAGGGGCTGATTGGTGAGGTGAAGGATCTTTGAGGGGGGTGCTGGGGGGTGGGGGTGCTCAAATGGCGGCCTGGTTTGGTTTAGTTACACCGCCAACCCGCCCCCAAGCCAAATCAGTTGTCCCGGAAGTCCGCCGCCCCCGGCGCGGCACCCGTGTAGTAGTCGGACTCCGCCAAATCATCGAACCGGGTGTACTCGTTGAAGAACCGAACTCGGCACGTGCCCGTCGGCCCTGAGCGCTGCTTGCCGATGATGATCTCGGCAATGCCGCGATCGTCGCTGTCCTGGTTGTAAACCTCGTCGCGGTAGATGAACCAAATCGTATCGGCATCCTGCTCGATGGCGCCGGACTCACGAAGGTCGGAAAGCTGCGGCCGCTTGTCTTTCGTGCCGCGCGACTCGACGCCGCGGTTGAGCTGCGAGAGCGCCATCACCGGCATCTCGAGCTCCTTGGCGAGCGCCTTCAAGCTTCGGCTGATCTCGCTGATCTCCTGCTCGCGCGAATCATTGCGCGACCCCGAGCGCATCAGCTGCATATAGTCCACCACGATCAAGCCGAGGCCGACCTCGGATTTGAGCCGGCGGGCTTTGGCGCGTAGCTCGATCATCGAGATCGCCGGCGTGTCGTCGATCCAGATCGGCATCTC
>Ga0164313_10000857_pt1 | contig 25863 bp, 29 predicted proteins | sample GuaBasSedimGuay4_FD_113735 | JGI IMG/M metagenome (GOLD analysis project Ga0164313, IMG submission 113735) | Subseafloor sediment microbial communities from Guaymas Basin, Gulf of California, Mexico - Guay4, Core 4569-4, 0-3 cm | ecosystem: Environmental > Aquatic > Marine > Hydrothermal vents... | reverse complement strand
TAGTTCCCTTGGCCTGCGTCCTCTCCGGGGACAACGTAGTAGTCTGTCCTTGCGCCTGCGGAGCCAACGAGTATCTCAAACGTACCCGAGCCTCCCTTCGCTACGAGGCATGAGTTGGATTCCTTGAGCCACCCCTCGGTGAGCATGGAGACTGCTAGGCGGTCCTCCTCTGCCGTGAGGTCGGTAACCGGGGTGCCTGCCGAGTTGGTGCGCGCTCCGATGGTCCGTACTGAGAATGTGTTGTCATCATATGTGGTGGTAGCCATGTTACGTTCCTAGCTTCGTGAGCTTGAGTCTGATGGTGTTGAGGTTGAGGTTGCCTCCGCTGTCTTGATAGGCGTAGAGGTAGATGGCCTGCGCGCCGGTCATGTAGACGTAGTTCGCACAACGGACAATAGTTGACCCGCTGCCTGTGCTGACCGGCTCTATGCGCCCTACCGCTATTTGCGTCCCGCTCTGTACCATACGGAGTTGGCGCATGTTGCCGCCCGCCGAGTATGCGAACTCGCATTGCGCCTCGGCGAAGTAGAAGCCTGCGCCGTCATCAGAAATGTAGTGGTTAGAGCCACTCGCCGTACTATGTCCGCCCCAATCATCTCGCTCCTCTGCGTACATGAGAGGAGTATGCTCAAAACCCGAGGCCGTGAGAATGACTGCGGGGCGGAGGACTGATACTTGCTCCGCACTCCAAGCCAAGGGTGAGAGGTCTGCGTTGACCTCGGACTCTGTGTAATAGCTTGAGTCGTGAGTGTGGGAGGTCAACGAGAAGCTACCCCCGTTGGTTCCGTCTATGGTGTCCGCATCCAATCCCGAGCCTGAGCCGTCAACCGTGAGTAGCAATGCGCGCGCTTCCGAGGGTGTCAAGTTGACCTCGGACAACGCCTCTATGGAGTTGAGCTTGGTCTTACCCGCTGCCGAGAAGAAGCCGGTCTCCGCTCCCGATGCGAGGGGGTGCCCCGAGGTTGCGCCGTCGTGCGCCTGAGATGCATAGTCCGAGTTGTGAAGATGCGTTGCGAGTGCGAGGTCCGTGGGAGCGTTACCCTCAAGGGTAGGAGCGTCCGCCGTACTCTGAGACTGTATGCGCTCGTCGGTGAGAGTAGATGCGAGGATGTCCGTAGAGGAAGCCGGTACGAGGACCGTGGCTAGGAGGGCATAGGCATTCCAAGCGGGGTCTGGTCCCGGTGCCGTTGCTGCCGGTCCTGCGTCCCCCTTCCGGTAGCCGAAGCGTGCCAAGGAGAGACCCGTGGAATCGTATGCGTCGTCAATCACAACGAGGTAAACCTCATCGGTGCGAGGGTTGCTAACGTCCGAGGAGTCTACAACGATGGTGTCCGTAGTTTGGTCAAGGCGTACAACGTAGTTCCCCTGCCCTGTACCTTGGCCTTGGACAACGTAGAGGTCTACGTCCGCCGCGCCTGAGCCAATAATGACATCCCAAGTAGCTGCCGAACCCTTGACCGGCTCAAAGGCATCGGTGGGGGCAATCCATCCCTCGGAGAAAAGGTAGTTGGAATACCGCTCTTCCTCTGCGGAGAGGTCTACGAGAGGCGCGCCCGCTGCGTTGGTGCGTGCCGTGATGGAACGTATGCCAATCTTGGTGTCTGTGTATGTGGTGGTCGGTGCCATGCTCTAGCCTCCCAACTTGGTCAATCGGAAGTGGCTATGTGTATCGTGATATGCGAGGTTGCCCCCGGACTCTTGGTAGACCTTCGCCGTTACTGTCTCTGAGCCGTTCATATGAACGATGGTAGAGCATCGTACTGTGGTGCTGTCCCCTGAGATTGCGTCCATGCGCTGTAGAGCAATTACGCCGTCCCCGCTGTGGTTGATTTGGATTTGGCGGAAGCCTGTAGCATTGGAAGCCCATAGGACTTGAGCCTCTACGAGGTAGAAGCCTGCGTTGTCATCCGAGATGGTTCCGCTAGAGCCTGCGTGCCCGCCCCAATCGTCCCGAGTCTCCGAGGGGAAGGCCATGTCTACGAGCGATAGATTGCCTACGTTGGCAGACCCCACCGCTGCGAGGTAGACGGCAACCGCTTCGTCTGTGTCTGACTTGGCTGCAAACTTGGCATTGGTTTCGGTCTCTGTGTAGTACCGTGAGTCGTGGTTGTGACCGCTCGTTGAGATGGAACCTCCGGTGATGCCATCCACCTTGTCTGCGTCAATGCCTGAGCCGGGGCCGTCAACCGTCTTGATAGATGCGAGCAATTCGGCGGGAGTCTCGTTGACATCCGCACTCGCTTCTATGGCGTTGAGCTTGGCGTTGTCCACAGCCGCAAACATCCCGTCAAGGGAGGTCGTTGCGTGGGGGTGCCCGTCCCGTGAATCTTCGTGGGCTATGTCTGTGTAGGTGAGGTCGTGGTCGTGAGTGGTAGCCGAGAAGTCGTCCGCCGTCTTGCCGCCCAAAGTGATAGCGTCGATGACAAGAGAGGCGATGGTGCGCTCGTCGGTAATCGTGGTGGCCCCGATGTTCGCCGCTGCCGTGGGGAGGTCAATAGTTGCGAGTAGAATCCATGCATCCCAACCCGCATCCGCGCCGGGAGCCGAGGGGCTTGCCGCCGCTACCCCGGTACGGAGTGCGAGTCTAGGTAGCGAAACAGCGCCGCCGTCGTATGCGTCGTCGGCAACGATAAGGTACACTTCGTCTATGCGAGGGTTGGACCCGTCCGCCGCCGTGATGGTGATGACCGCTCCCGCTTGGTCAAGACGAACGATGTAGTTGCCTTGACCGGGGAGGTTGCCCTCAACGATGTAGAGGTCTGTATCCGTGGCCCCGCTGCCAACGTCGATATTCCACACGGTAGCCGCCGCTACGAGGAAGGAGTCTATGGGCGCGATGTAACCCGCCCCGATGTCAAGGTTGTCAAAGCGGTCCTCCTCTGCGGTAAGGTCTACCGTGGGAGTGCCGGTGTTGTCTGTACGGTTCCCGATTGCTCGGACTCCGAAGGTTGCGTCAAAGAATGTTGTAGTTGCCATGTTAGAGCCAAGTGTCTCGGAAGGTTACTGAGCATGTAGGGTCTGTACCCGTCCCGGTAATCTCAAAGCGTAGGTCATTTGCGCCGGGGGCTATGGTGAAAGGTTCCCTTGGTAGGTTCCAATCTCCGTAGCGGTTCGTTCCGCCGAGGCGGATGTAGGGCGTGGTTCCGGGGTCGGCCTGTACCAACCTTCGGAAGTCTGCCGTGAATATGTCTGATGGGTTGAGTCCCGTCGTGAAGGTGAAGTCTGCCGTCTGTCCCGTGGTGAGGTTCGTGAGGGTAGCCCCTGTCATCGTTCCCGAGGAGGGGCCGAAGAAGGTGACTACGGGGTAGGCATCGGTGTTCCCGTCGTTGGTCACAATCTCGTCGCCTGTAGCTCCGCCTGCGAACTCCTTGGGGTACTCTACCTCGGGGTACTCAAGACCACCGCCACCGCCCGAGTCGTAGAGTGCGATGACTTGCACTTCCTGAGTAGCCGAGTAGATGCGGGGGTCTGCAATCTTGAAGCGGAGAGTGATGACCTTGCGAAACTTGTGCGAGGGGTTGCGGGGCATTACCCTACCAACGACCCTTGCGTAGAGGAACCTCTCAACGAAGCTCGGCTCCTTGAACCCGAGGGGTAGAACCGCCTCGCTAGGTTGGAAGGAGTTGAGTGCCGACTTGAGGGTACCGTCGTCAATCGTGGACAACTCAAAGATGACCTCGCGGGCGTTCGCCGTGTGAAGTCCGGGGATGTCTCCCCACGCCCTCGGGAGGTTAGAGTCTCCCATAGCCATGTCAAAGTCCTCAAGACCCGAGACCGCCTTTACGCCGAGGAGCGTACCGAGGCCGAAGTCAAGCTCATTGAAGCTGAATTGGTAGTCCGTGAGTGCCATTACGCTGCTCCTCTCTTAGCTAGTTCCCATCCAATCTCCCTAGCGATTCCGAGGGGGTCGTTCTGTGGGGCGTTGAGGTTGATGACCATGCCACCGCTGCCTCCGGTTGAGCCGGGGGCGTTGGGTTCCACGCGCGCGCCTTGCGGGAGGAAGACTGTCTCCTTCCCGGCATCGCCCACGTTGACCAAGCCCGGACTTGTGAGAGTCGCTCCGTCTGCGAGGTTGGCGACTGATGATATCTCGGGGATGTCCGGTACGGGGAGTCTGTTGAATGTGCGGATGATTCCGTTGAGCTTCTCAATGGCCCAATTTATCTTGTCGATAACCCAATTCATTGCGCCCTTAAATGCGCTCTTGATGATGTCTCCGATGCTGCTCCATATGCTGCCAACGATGTCCTTGAGGCGAAGCCATCCGGTCTCCCATATCTTCGCTATCGCCGTCATAAGAGCGCCGAGTGTGGCCTTGATGATTGTCCACGCTGCCTCAAGAGCCGCCTTGATAATGGTGAGAGCCGAGTCAACGATGGCGAAGATGATGTCCATTACGCCGTCAACAATCTTCTTGATGCCCTCCCATGCTTGGCCCCAATCCCCTCGGATGACCGCCATGACAACCTCAATGACTCCCTTGATGATGTTGAGCGCCCCTCGGATTATCTCCTTGATGAGGTCGAATGCCACGGTTACGACGGTTCCGATGTACTTGAATGTGGCCCCGAAGATGGTTGAGATGAAGGGCATGACTCGGTTGAGGATATCCTCAATGAAGCTCATTACGATGTCAATGGTCTCCGATATCTCGGGCCATGACTCGTTCCACCAATCTATGAGTTCGCCGATTGTCTGCTCAATGAACGCCGCCATGTCCTCAATGAGTGGCGTGATGAAGGCAAGGACAGACTCAAAGGCCGTCTTGATGCCCTCAAAGATTGTCGCCACCCCATCTCGGAACCACTCAAAGTTTCGGTAGGCGTAGATGATGCCCGCTACGAGGAGGGCTACCGCTGCCGCTATGAGGAGGAAGGGAGCCGCCGCCGCAATTGCCGGGGCCACCAAAGCCCACATCGCTGCCGCCGCCTTGAGGAGTGTAGGAATGAGAGTAGCCGCCTTGAAGGTTGCGATGCCTGCGAGGAGTCCTGCCAATATCTCCCAATTCGTGATGAGGTACCCTATGGCATCGGTCGTCTTGTCTAGGACAGTCTTGAGTCCGTTAAACGCCTTCTTGACCTTGCGTACCACTTCCAATGCAATCGGGGCAAGGGGCTTCATGGAGTCGGGCATCTCCTTGAACGTCGCAATTATCTTCCCGAAGTCTCCTTGGAAGAGAGCGATGATGAACGCCATGACCTTGCCGAAGGCATCCCGTATTGGCTTGGTGGATTCTGCGAACTCGCCGAACCGCTTGATGCCCTTCTGTATCCATTCGCCGAGTACCTTGATTGCCGGTACAACGATGTCAAGGATGATGAGGCCGATGGGTATGAGCGCCGAGGCGATGCCTTGGAGGGCTTGCTGCAATTTGACCTTGGCAGTATCGGAGACAATATCCCAACCCTTGTTGACCTTGCCCGCCGAGTCCGCCATGCCATCTTGAAACTCAATAACGTCCTTCATCGGAGCGTTGAGAAGTGCGAGTCCCCCCTTGATGGCCTCGGAGTCTTCTAGGACTTGACCCATCCATTCGTTAGAGGATACGCCCGCATCGGCGAAGAGCTTGTCTAGCTCCTTGATGCCGTTGAAGGGGTCGTTGCTAATCATGTTCGCAACGGTATCCCATTCTAGGCCAATGCCTGAGACTGCCTTGCGCGCCATCTGCGATGGCTTAATCATCTTATTCAAGACACCGCCCATTTGCGTGCCTGCCTTGTTAGCGTCCCCGGTGATACGAGTGAGGTATGCCGTGGTAGATGCGAGGGTGTCATACTGCATCCCGGTAGCCGCTGCCGCCGCCGCGTTCTGGTTGAGAATCTTCCCCATCTCTGCGGGGTCCGCCTTACCAAGCTCAACGGCCTTGGCGAAGATGTCGCCTGCCTCTTCCGAGGAGATGCCGAAGTTCTGCATCGCCGTGGTGAGACCGTTGGCAATGTCCTCCATCTCGCCGAGGCCCATGGCGGACAACTTGGCGGAGACTTCAAGAGCGTCTATGGAATCCTTTACGCTGAGTCCCGCTGACTGTAGGAAGAAGAGACCCGCTGCCGCTTCGTCCGCGCCAACGCCAAACTTGCTGCCCATTGCGAGGGCTGCGTCTGCGAGTTCTTGGAGGTCCGCGCCGGTCGTGCCGACGTTCGCCTCTATCTGAGCCATGGAAGACTCAAAGCCGAGTGCGAGCTTTGCCGCAATACCGCCAACGACCACGCCCGCTACGAGGCCGGTCTTGACCATGAGCTTCGCCGCTTTGCCGATGCTGCCTGCGAGCTTCTTGCCGAGACCGCCTGCCTTCTTCTCTACGCGGTCAAGGCCCGCTACCGCCTGAGTGGTATTGGCCTTTACGACTAGAGTGAGTTCATCAACTTGCGGCACGCCTTAACCTCCGGGGAGTCCTCGCTGTGCTATCGTGTTGTTTATGTCTGTGTTTGGTACACTAGAAGCCCCGGAGCGCCACGCTAAGGGGTCTTCCGGGGCTTCTGTGGTGATAGTGGTGTCGGTACACCTAGACAACCTTATCGTCCTCTAAACGCCAAACCTCAAGCGCCTCAAAGATGGAAGCGCCGGGAGTGTTGTCAAACTCCTCAAACGTCCAATGCATCTTCTCGCACACTCGTAGGCGGACTACTTCGTAGGGAGGACTTCCGCCACCGACGCTAGATACAACTAGCGCCCTCCCTATTCTTCCCCCAACGAACCCAAGTCCTCAACGACGGCTGTAACCGTATCGTTGAACTCGGAGCGCCGAAGGTCATCCCACGCTTCCTCGTCTGCGGGACTGCCCTCAAAGGGCCATGAGATTACGAAGGATGCAAGCCCTGTAATCATCTCTGCGAAGTCGCCGTCATTGGCTCCCGACATGAGACCACGGATTGCCCTCATGGGCATATCGCTATCGTACTCAACGGGGCCATGCCCCTCAATGTTTACTGTCCGAATTGCCGCACTCATCGTCTACCTCCTCGGTAGTTTGGAGGCGGGGGTAGGGTTGAACCTACCGCCCGCCAAGGTTTGCTAGGACTGTACGCCCTCTGTAACCGGCCCTGAAATCTCGCCCGATACGGATATCTTGGCAAGGTCGTCGTAGGGGAGTTCAAGTGAGCGGGATGTGATGACCCCGGTGAATGAGACTTCCCTGAGTCCGGTGTTCGTTCCTTCGGGTTGAATGACCATGGTGTTGCTTGCGCCAACGCTAAGCTCGTTCCATGCTGCGCTCCAAGTGCCGGTGATGTCAAGAGCTTCAAGAGAGAAGGTTCCGTCTTCCAGCGATGCAATCTTGGTGCGTTCGTCCATTCCGTAAACGGTATCGTCTAGCGTGTCCGCTGTTTGTTCAAGCGAAACGGAGCGACCATCGCCGCTAACGTCAATGGAGTTGTAGGTAACAACTACGTCGCGTCCTCTGTAATGTGGCATGTTGCCTCCGGTATGCGGTACGCCTCGGACATGCCAAACTAGAAGGCAAGCCCCTTACGGACTCTATGGTTCACCATTGTTTATGTCTACGTTGCTGATGGGCGGACAAGGACCGTGATGTATCCGAGGTCCGGTACTGTCTCCGGTAGAGCCGTAGGCCATGAGATGACGAATGCCGCCGTGAAGTTGCCGTAGAGGGCAAGGTCCGCCGCCCCCCATCGGTACTCAACTACGCCCTTGTCTGTGTCTGCGCCGGTCTGAATTACGACCGCCGCACCCGTTACAACCGTTGGCATAATCTCGCGCCCGTTGCGCCACATCTTGAAGGCCACACTCTCGGCGTTCTCTAGGTTGATGGCTTCGCCACCACGAAGAAGGGTCACGCGGAAGTACGGTTGCCGGTCCCCCTCGTAGAATACTGCGTCTGCCATTTGCCTAGCCTCCATGTACGAGAACCGCTGTTCCCGTTCTGTGAACGACCGCCGTGAGTGGTCTCGTTTGTGTGGCGGTATTCGGGTTGTTTATGTTCGCACTTGACTTCGCCGACCCGAGTGCCATGGTCGCTGCGCCCAACGTCGCCGAAGTCGCTCGGTCGCCGGGGTCCATGGTCGTGAATAGGAATGCGAGTAGCGCATCCGTCATCAAGAAGGGAGCCGATATGGGTCGTAGTAAGCCGAAGGTCTCCGCCAAACCCCGCACTACGAGGTTGGTTCCTGAGAGTCCTCGGACTACAATGCTCATGGGTTCCCCCTCTCGGTGATGGCGGAGATGTCAATGTCCGGTATGTTGCCTTCAAGTGTGAGGAGCGTGTGAGTCTCAAACTCGGTGAGTCCGTCCTCCTCGTAGGTTGTCATCTTGACTGCGTTGTTGTCCCCTGCGTCAATCCATATGCGCTGCCGCATTCCTGTACGCCGAGAGATTGCCGTGAGTGTTGCGTCCTGCGCCCCGGAGAGTCCGCCTCCCGGTACGGTCTGTAGACCCGCCGAGTTGTTCACGGCGATTGACACTTGGTTGCGGTTGATGACATCCGCCATATTGTGATTTGCTCCGAAGAGGTTAACGCCATACTGCCCGTCCTCAATGGTCACGGTGAAGCCGTTGATGAACTCAACAACTCGGGCGTAGAGAATCCCTGCGAGGAGAACCTCGGTGTTGTGTTGGTGCATATCTTGGAAGGTGATGCCTTCCTCACTAGCCTCTTGCGCCTTCATGTCTGCGCGCATCGTGTCACCAATGCTGTACTTGTAGACCGTCCCCGATACGAGGGTGAGGTCTATCTTGGGTACTGCAATGGTCAACGTGAGGTAGTCAACGGTTAGGGCCATCCTTACCCTCCGTCGTCCGTCGTGGTTGCGCCCGTCCCTTGGGCCTCAATGAAGAAGAGATTGAATCGGTGAGTGAGAGCGCGAAGCTCCGCCTCCAAGGTTGCAATCTTGGCGTTCTGTAGTTTGACATTCGTTTCCAAGCTATCGACATGCTGCCGGTGAGCTTCTATCGTTTCCATGACGGCGTTCGCATTGCGCGCGAGGAGGGACTGCCTCCAATCGTCGTACTCAATTACTTCTAGCTGTGGTGATGGGCTACTCATCGCTTATCATTCCTACGGTAACGGACTGTCCAATGTCCTTGTCTATCGTCCCCGTCTGCGGAGAGTTCTTGTAGTAGGGAGATGCCGTGGACTTGCGTATCCTCCCCTCGTAGTCTTGGTCCGCTGCGTATGTCCGGGTGTCAGAGATGACCCCGGCAACATTCGTGAGACCCTCAATGATGACCGCCGTAGACTCAATGGTTCCGGTAGCCGGGGTTGTCGGGCTTCCCGCTACCGTGTAGTCGTAGGCGTTGGTGGTGACGTTTGATATGGTCTGTACGCCGTTGTACTCGGGTTGTACTGCGCCTTGGATATTGACCTTCTGCCCGTTGGCTAGACCGTGAGCCGTATGCGCCACGCTTGCCGTAGTGGTTACCCGAGTGATGGTGACAGACTCTTGATAGGGGAGCGGTCCTGTAGCTGCCGCTTGAACGAGTACCCGAGCGTCCTGTATGTCTGCCCTCGGTGGGTCGCTCTCAATGACATGGAAGGATAGCGTTACTGCGCCCGCAACGATGACCACGGTAGCGCCTGCCGACTTGAAGGTTGGCGTAGAGCCGCCGTTGATGTTGATGGTCACGGTGCCGGTTGTCTCTGTGATGTCTAGGGCTGAATCGTCTTCTTCATCCGCCACGTTGTAGCCCGTGAAGATGAGGTCATTGAAGTCGTAGCTCCCTGCCGTGTCAATCTCGATTGCGTGCCCTGCGCCTGCCTGTATGAACTCAACATCAAAGAGGTCCGTCGTGCTTCCGAAGGTTGGGTCTTGGAGAGTCGCTACCGAGGTCAACGAGTTAGTGCGGATGACCGAAGCGGAGATGTCTGCCGAGGCTTGGGTAAGGAGTTGGCATTCTATATCGGCGTTGAGTATCGGAGTGACCGAGGTAAGGGTCACGTTGCGGAAGTTACGAACCGTCCCGAAGATGCCGCCCACTCCGGTCGTTCCAGAGAATACGAGGTCCGCCCGAGTGTCCGATGTAGCTAGTGCCCCGTCGCTGATGTAGAGGCCCGAGAATGCGATATCACTAGAGGCCGTGTCTAGGTCTGCGAGGAACCCGACATCCCCCGGACCTTGGTAGCCATCGGGGAAGGTGATGATAGAGAAGTCGTCCATCGTGGCCTGAGCCGTCCCGCCCGAGTCCCTACCGATGGTGACGAGGCCGATGCAATCGAATGCTCCCGGTGCGCCTGCAACGACTCCCCAACGGTTCGCTATGGTGTTCTGGTCTGTGGTGATGAGGGCACTCAAGTCGAATGCCGTTCCCACGGCAAACAACCCCCGCCCTATGTCGATTGCGTCAATGGCAAAGTTGACATCCTTGGCACCACCGTTGACGAAGAGGACTTGCACGCCGAACCAATCTACAGCCGAGAGGGAGGGTGTGCCGGTGGTCCCTTCTCGCCAAGCTGCGATGTTCGGGTTGATGGAAGCAAAGAGGTAGCCGCCTTGCGCTGGGTAGCCCTCGTCAAAGGGTGCGCGGTTTGCGTCGGTGCCCGCCATGTTGAAGTCGTACTTGTCGCCGAGTGCGCTACCCGCTGCCGCCTTTACGCCATACGCTGCGTTGAGGTCCGAGAAGTCCGATACATAGGTCTTGAGGAACCACAGCGGGAACGCCGCCGCCGTCATGTCAATCGCACCCGAGCCGGGGTCATAGTCAATGCCGTTGTACGTCGTGCCTGTACCCGTCGCCTTCTTGTTGACCGCCCCTACCGAACCCGAACCGGAATACTGATACCGGAGTTGGGGTTCCGATGCGGGAGCCGGTCCACCACCGCCCCAATGCCCCCAATTGGTATTGGAGTCTGCGTCATTAACTCTTGTCCCGTCAAACGTAACCGTCGCTGCCATGCGTTACCGCCCTACTCATCAGAGGTACGAATGACAGTAGCCGAGCCTCCGTTTGCGCCGCCGATACCCGTGGTCTCAAAGGACTTGATAGGTGTACCGCCACCATCCCTATCTCGGATAAAGTACGTTCTGTCCGAACCGTAGACCCCCGTGAAGGATGGGTCGCTTGCCCCAACCAAGAGGTCAAGGTAGGAGATGAATGTGTTGGCTCCGTTAATCGCATTGTCCGTTGAGAAGTTGTGCGATGTAATCGTGAAGTCAGACCCGGACCATACCGAGTAATCATGCAACGAGTATATGCCCGAGACCCGTAGAACTCGGATGGTGCCCGAGGTTGGGGTGTCTCCGGGGATGGCCCCGTTGACTGTGACAGTCGTAACGGTTGGACCCGAGAGGAGGCCGTTGAGTGTGAATTGTGCGTAGTCAATATCGCCCGCATTGTCATTCGTAACGAGGAGGCGGTCTTCGCCGTTCTCCGTTCCGAAGACCGTGAAGGTTACATTGTTCGGCGGGGTGCGGAGCGTGTTGGTAAGGTCAAATACCTTATCGTTCGCCGTCAAGTCGTCTGCCTCTACGCCGAAGCCGTAAGCGCCGATGAGCGCCGTTCCGGTTGACACACCGACTGCCGGTGTTGAGATGGGGCGGGCTAGTGACTGTCCGCCCGTGAACTCTGCCAACGCCGTCGCTGTTGAAACGCCCGTGATGAGGTCGTTGTCTCCCGGTAGAGTTCCGGTGAGAAGCTGTACCCACATCTTCGTAGGCGTGGTCACGTTGTCTACTGCGAGAAGCTGTGCCGTTCCGTTGGTGAAGGTGAGAAGCTCAAAGGCGCTAAACGTACCCGTTCCACCGTCAACATCCCACTCATGGGTAATGCCCCGGAAGAGTTCGCCGTTGAGTCCCCAAAGAGTCTCGGTTGAGCCGTCCCTCTGCGTCCACTTCATGCGCTCGTAGAAGTCGTTGATGCTCCTCGTCGGTTGGTTCGTATTCCACTCCGAGTAGAAGTCATACACAACGCCGCCGATGGTGATAGGTGCGAAGCCCTCGGTCGTAAGAGTGATGCCCGTCCAACCCGCAACGGTTCCCTCTATCGTTCCGTTGTTGAGGTCGGCAGAGTCAACGAGCGCGAGGACGTTGTTGCCTCTTGATGTGCCGTTGATGGTGAACTCGCCGTAGGTATTGCCGAACGTGCGAGTGGTACCGATGAGCCTACGCCCGTCAATATCCGCGCCCGCCGTCTTGGTCTCAAGAAGGAAGCGATGGGAGATGCCCTGCGCTGCGTCGGGGTTGAGTCCTGCGCCCGCTTCGTTCCACCAATCGTCTGCGAGGACTGCGCCATCTTGGATGATTTGGATTTGTACGTCGGAGTTCCCGAAGTTAATGATGCCGTCGAAGAAGACCTCGGTACCTCCCGTCCCTTGGATAATTGAACCGTCGAAGAGATGCTCCGCTTCGGCTTGAGTGATGTTGTAGTTGCCGAGAAGCTGTACGAAGTTATCGGTCTTACGGTCGGCGGCTGTCGGGTCGGTGATATCGTACTCGTCATCCGAGGTACCCGAGGAAGCGTCATCCGCCTTCTCGCCAAGCCAACGCCTGAATTGAATCACCGTTGCATAGGTCGCTGCGCCGTTGTGGTCTGCACCGCCGTAACGGATGTTGCCCGTGGCTCTGTCAATTGTCCAGTCTGCGTCTACCATTGCCATGAGTTAAGAATCTCCGTGTTGATGCGGGGCGGGGTGTATTGTCTGCATTGTTTATGTCTACGTTGAACGCTGCCACATGGCCCGCATGTGAGTTCCGTAAACCTTGTACTCATCGTCGTAGAGTGTCTGTACGCCAATGACCTCAAAGGCCGTCGTGGTATAGCCGTCGCCCGTCGTGATGGTTGTGTCTGCGAGAGCGGTCTCAATGAGGGAGAGGTAGTCTAGGCCGTCCCCGAGGTCGAATGCGTAGGACGTAATGACCCATCCCGAGTCAAGGACGGTAAGCTCTCCGCCGCCCATGGTGCCCATGCTGCGCTCTACGTCTTGCCGGTACACAATGAACGGAGCGGTTGCTCCCTTGCCCGTCTGCGTGTCCACAGAGGTAACGTGGAATATGGGTACATGGTCTTGCCCGTCGTCGTCTAGGGCTTCTCTCATTGCGTCATAGAGTGCTTGCCAATGTGCCTTGTTCTGCATTAGAAGATGCCTCCCCGCTTAGGTGAGAGAAGCCCGCCAACCTTGCGTGCCCCTCGCTGTACGCCGAACGTCGTGAGTACGAGGTTGAGGGCGGGATGTAGGAATGGCCTCGGAGCCATCTTGTAGGTGCCGAACTCTAGGTAGGCCGGGACATCATCCCGAGTACCGCCACGGTTGACGAAGACCTCCGCCCCCGTTGCAATCTTGCGGATGTGTATGTTGTCCCGAACGTGTGGCTCTGATGTGTTCTCCGGGTCAAAGGGCGCGAGGTCTTTCGCTACCTCGGCGATGTTCTTCGCCACCGCCCCTGCGATGGTTGGGCCTGCGATGAGGACACCCTTCTTGTACTTCTTGAAGTTGGACTTGAGCTTCTGTCCGCCGATGACCTCTATGCTCACGGGGCCACTTCCATAGGTGCGTGCCATTACTTGACAACCTTGCCTGAGACTGTTATGGCGGTCTCGTAGCTCCGGGTCTTTACCTCGTCGGCCTGTATGAGGATGTCACCCCATCGGACGTAATCGTTCTCTAGGATGGTGCGCCCGAGGGGGAGGCGGACTGTCCAAGCCTCTACCTCAATGTCGCGCGCCGCCTCTCCGCCGAGAGCCTGAGTCTGAGCCTGAGTGACTCGCGCGGGTACGCCCGTGTCAATCTCAATGAGGTCGTACTTGGTAGCGCCACCGAAGCCATCGTCCGCCGTCTGCCTGCGGAGGATGTCCACAAGCTCGGGGAAGAAGCTCTCTTGCGTATCCGCCATGAGCCGAAGCTCTCGGTCTGTGAGTGTCATTAGGTGAGGACCGTGAGGTTGTTCGCCATGCCTGCGTAGCGGGTGGCTTGCTTGAGGTAGTGTTCATACGCTTCGGAGCGATTGAATTGTGCGCCCTCTACCTTGATGTTGTAGCCCTCGGCAATCATCCCGGCCTTCTCCCTCCATCCTTCCGCTGCCGTCCGGTAGAGGTCGTATGTGGGGGCGTAGCCAACGTCTGCGGGCGTGAGGTCTACAGCGTCGGGGACAAGGCCAACCTCGTCGGCGATGTCCTGTAGAGTAGCGTCGTCAAGCATCCGCTCTTCGTCGGGCTTGCTTGACTCCCCCGCCATTCGGCGAAGGCGTAGAATCTCTCCGGTTGTGAGTGCCATGCGGCCTCCCTAAAACAAGAGAGGGCCGAGGCCCGTTACGGACCCGGACCCTCTCGCTATATATGTGTCGGTCTGCTACTGCGTTGCCGAAGCGTCTTGACCTCGGAAGGCCAATGTCTCAAGCGTTGCGGCTCCCGTGACTACGGTGCATGATGCAACCGCCTGCGAGCCAACGGGGATGACCTCAACGATTGAGAGCGCGCCGCCGTCGGTGACTGCGTAAGCAACCCCATCGGCAAGTGCCGCTGCGTCAAGCGTAGCCCCTGCCACGACCGCTCCGTTGTAAGTCCCTTCGGCTACAACGAGGTCGCCCGTGTTAAGGCTAACGTCAAATCCTTCAATTCCTGCCATGTTATGTCTCCTCCCCCGAGGGGGTGGGAGAGGGCCGGTGCCCTCCCCCGTTCAAGATTGTGCTAGACAATCTCCGGTTGTACGATGGCGAAGGGGAATGGTTCCCCGGCTGCGAGAGTCTCGCCGTCCGCCGTATCGTCTGCGATGACCTTGAAGCCATAACGCGCGGTCACACGAAGGGCAACCATGTCCTGCTCCATGAGGGAGTAGATGACATTGCCTGCGCCGTCTGTGATTGTACCTTGGTCAAAGACCTTGTACTTGATGCCCTTACGGGTACCAAGGAACGACTGCGACCAATCGCCAATGACAAGGTGAGCATCGCCCGCCACGCCGGTAGGCGCGGGCCACACCGAGTTCTTGACGAAGGACAGGGGCATTCCGAAGAGTGACCCCGGCACGCCTGCACTTACGGCATCGCCGAAGATGTAGCGTTCGTCCAAGTCCTTGACATTACGAAGGCGGCTCTTGAAACGAGTATGAGCAACGGCGGCAGTAGCCTCGTAGCCATCCTCTTCAAGCGCCTGCATTGCGCCGTCCGGTGTTCCCGGTACGAGACCGGAACCCGAGATGAGTGTGAGGAGTTCGGCATCCGTTGGGGTAGCGTCTTCCTCAAACCCGTGTCCTGCGACAACGGCATTAGGGATGATGTCCGTTCCAAGCGTACCCCAAGAGGTAGGCTTCGTGGTACCGAACAGAGCGGCAGCGTCTAGCGCATTCGCAATGGCGGTCTCAATTGGAACCTTGTAAAGCTCAAAGAGGTCTACAGTAGCGTCGTCCTGTACGTCCTCGTCAAGCGGGATGATGACTGCAAGCTCGCCTGCGCTCATCGTCCAAGTCTTCTGTGTCATCGTAGGAGCATCGGTACTCTTACGGTTTACCTCTCCAACCCAAAACACGTTAGCTTGGTTGACTTCCGCCTCCGTGATAACCTTGTTCTGAGCGAGCATGGGAATGCCTCGGCTGTATGCTTGCACAACCGAACTCTCCTTTGCGCCTCGGAGGAGTTCCTCTGAGACTTCATCGGGGAGAATGATAGAGGCAACGTCGCCTCTCTGTACTCTGTTTGCCATGTTGTATACCCTCCGGGGTAGTTAGCGGTTCATTTGTCTACGGACAACGGAGTTGAATTGGTCGTTCACCGTCGTCCCGGCTTTGCGTCCTTTCTTGGATGCATCGCCTGACCCGAACCCCCTCTTGTCGCCAGCCTCGCTTGCGAGCTTTGGGTACTGTTCTTCCAGAACGTCGAAATCGTGGTCTCCCACTTTCCCGTCTTTCGGGGTGCCAAGAACGTCTGCCGCCTTGGCTGCGAGGTAGGCAAGCTCGGGGTCTTCATAGCCCCGGAGTGATGCCACTCGCAAGAAGTCCGCTTTGACATCGGCGCTCGTTTGGCCCGCTCGGACCTCCTTGAGTTCTGCCTTTGCTTCTGCCAACTTCGTTTCTAAATCCTTGTCGGCTTCCGCCTTGGCTAGTGCCTCTGCGTCTGCCGCCTCTTTGTACTTGCGGAGTTCCGCAAGTTCTTTGCCTTGAGCCTTCTCAACCTTCCGCTGTTCACGGATGGTCTTAAGTGCGCGGTCCTTGTCGAATGCGTCCTCTTCATCCTCGGTGGATTCTGAGCCGTCTTCGTTGGTTCCTTCGTCTGTGGGCATGTCGCCTCCTTGAGTACGCTATGTGACAGACCGCACTTGCGGCCTACGTTGTTTATGTCTACAACGAAGAAGACCCCCTCCCGAGGGAAGGGGCCGTCTTAGCGAGTTGACTATATCTATTTGGTCTCCAATCGTGCGAGGATGTTGCCGAGGTCCGCTGCCGTGAGTTTCGACCATCCGCAAGGCATGATGGCGAAAGCATCGCCGTCGATAACGTAGACATCGCCGATGACTGCCGAGCGAACCTTGAGGCCGTCTGTGACGGAACCCTCAAAGCCGTTCTGCGTCATTGCGTAAGCTGTCTCAACATCGCCCTCTTCGGGGATGTCGAAAGAGAGAACCTTGCGATAGCCTGCTGCCAATTCCCAAGCTGCCGAGAATCCCGCTTTGGGTCCGCCCCACATGATGTAGTCGGGCATGGTCTCAAAGGTCGTGACGTTCTCTTCGCTCTGAGTCTCGGGGTTCCAATCGCCCGCTGTGCGGAAGTCGTATCCTTGGAGGTAGGTTGCTGTCTTCATTGTGGCTCCTTCGCCGTTGCTTATGTTGACCATGATACACACATCGGTAGCTTAGTCAACAACCTTTAGCGATTCCTCTCTACCACTTCGCCGCACAGACGGGACCGATGCCCGCTGCGATGGAGGACTCGTCTTCTAGGATGCGCCCGCAATTACCGCATGAGCCGGTGAGCTTGCCGTAGGCAACCATCGCCTCGTAGGGGTCTGCGAGGATGGCCTCAATGGCCTCGGTGATGTCGCCCTGATACTTGCCGCTCGGTGCTTGCCGTCCGTAGTTGGTGCGCTGCCCGTAAGCCGCTCCGTCCGATACGAACGTCCAACCGAACCACTTGCTCGCCTTCGTCGGGCGGGCTACCCGAACCTTGAGGCGGGAGCTTCCGTTAGGGACTGCGTAGTAACCGCTTGGGAGGTCGGTGAGGTCTAGGGAGGTTGGCTTGTTGGACTTGACGACTGCCTCGGACTTCTTGGCCTTGGCCTTCGCCGCCATGGTCGCTTGCATCTTGCGACCGCTTGCGATTTGCTTGCGGGAGAGTGAGCCGGTGTTATTGTATTGCGTAACAAGACTCTTGGCGAAGTCTGACCAATCCATTCCCTCAAGGAAGGCGATGAGGTCTGTGATGTCCTCGGCCTCGGGAACGTCCTGTACCTTGACTGCGCCGTTGCCCCACTCCGGGTCATTCCATGTTGGGTTAGGAACGCCGTCAATGGACTCTTGCTTGATGGCGAATTGGAGGGCAGCGGACTCGCCGAGCCATATCGCTTGCTGTAGCTTCTTGCCCTTGAGGACTTCTTCGCCCTTGAGCTTGGCCTGCGCCTCGGTGATGGACTTCTGAATTGCCGTGTGCTTGAGGCCCGAGAGAACCTCGGACCATTCGGGGGTGTTGGTGAAGGTGACGGTCATGTTGTCCTACTTCCTAAACGTGGATTGCTTCGCCGTCGTGGCAAAGATGGGAGTTGGCGGGGAGGTCGCAGAATGGGAGGCCGAAGTAACGGTCACACTTCGGGGCTTCGGTCGTTGCTTGACGGAAGGAGATTGCAACGAGCTTGTCGGCGGTCGTCATTCCCCAATAGAGGGAGTTGCAATTGGTCTCGGGGCGGTTGGGGTGGTAGCTGCCGAACCAACCATGAGCGTCGAACTTCGGGGCGTTGATTGCCTTGGCCTTAACGATGTCTGTGCGGGTCATGGTGTGCCTTTCGTTGGTGTTCATGTTGTTCATTATACAGACATCGGCACGCTAGTCAACAACCTTTAGGGGTTTATCTCGATTCTTCCACGCCTCGTTATGAGCGGTAGGTCCGGGTCCAACGCATCGGGGAGGGCAAGCCCGAGGACATCGGCAAGCGCCGACGCTCTTGAGTAGGGGTCAATGTTGTCAACCTTGTGGATTACGCCCACTCGGATTGCGAGGACTTCAAGCTCCTCAAGTCTCTCTTGGAATGTCATACTAGATTCTCCTTCACCCATTGGGCTAGTTGTGGATTCTTCGCTCGCCACTCGGCAGCGGTAAGCACCTTTGATGCCACGCCGATTGTCTCCCCCGGTACCGACCCTGCGGGCACGCCCGCGAGGTAGAACCGATACAACTCTGCAATCATCTCGGGCTTGTTCGTAAGGCCGTACTCGTACTCAATGAGCTTGACTCCATCTAGTGAGGCGCGCCAATTGGCGTTGCCGCTGTAGGCCATGTTCCAATACTCGTCTACGAGATTCTGTGGGAGAACCAAGTGGTTCCCTGCGAGCGCGCGCGAGACTTCGTTAGCGTGCCCGAGTTCGTGTACGAGGGTGTTGAACAACTCATCGGGGGTAGCCAACCTCCATTGGACCGGCTCGGGGTTGTCCGCTATCCATTGCCGCATCTTCTCGCCGCTGCGCTGTACCGTCTTGGAGTGGGCGTTGTGGCGAAGAACCCTCTCGTCATATTCATCGGACTGCCGACTGAGATGTAGCTTCAACTTCTGAGAGCCGGGGATGGGTTGCCTCGTCTGTCGGCTTATCCGATACGAGACCTTGCCCATCTCTCGGATTGACCTCGTAGACTTCGTTGCCACCCTGAATACAATGTCTCCGTCAAACTCCTTGAGGAGTCGAATGTAAAGCTCTCTCGCTTCCTTCGGTAGGCCGTCCAACTTGGCGAAGGCATCGTCTATGAGGGCGCGCCTAGCGGGGTCTTTGTAGACGGGCTTGTTCGTGAGACTGTCGATAGATGGCAACTTGGTAGCCGCCGTCGTGGGGGCGGGGGCCGGAGGGGGAGCGACAACCGCCGTGGGAATCGGGGCCGGGGTGGGAACCACTCCGCCCGCTCCGGGGACTGTCGGCGTGCCGACCGGGGTTACCTCTTGCTTCGCCATGTGGTCTCGCCATGCTCGGAACCCTCGGGCCTGCCCGTTGACGTTCTCTACCGCCGCCGCATCGCCGAGGGAGTTCGTCCCGCTCTTGAGTCCTCTCGCCATCTTGTAATAGCGGGGGTCTCCGTATGCGAGGATTTGGTCTCCGATGGTGTTGGGGGTGAGGGAGGTTACGCCGTTGGCCTGCGCCTCTCCGTTGGGGATGGGGATGCATAGGCAAGACGGATGCTTCGGTACGAATGGTCCCGTGTTGCGCCCGCCGTGAGCCGAGAGACATGAGGGGCACGCCGAGGAGTTCGCCTGCCATGTCCATACGCCCCCGCCCGTGAGCGTCCAATCTCTCGCCGGTTGTAGGCCGTCGCTTGAGAAGTCTGCGAGGATGGAGGACTTGACTCTGCCAATCGTCCGGGTGTTGCCCGAGGCCAATCCCTCCGCCGCCTTCTGTCCGAAGACACTCGGGGCCGATGTGTAGGGGTTCCCCGTGGCTACGCCTGAGAGGCGGACGGTCTGCCGATGTAGGGCGTTGAGGAAGTTAATCTCCCTACGCACTCCTCGGCCTCCCTTAGCGCCTCGCGCAAGGTGACTCTCTAGCCGGTCAACAGACTTACGAACCTCGGCCCGTGAGACTGCCACCGCGCCGATAGCGTCGGCCCCTGCCATTAGAAGCCTGCGTCAATCGGTGGCTCTGCGGGGGCGGGGGGTGGTACTAGGCCGTCTTGCGCGAGTCCGCCCTCGGGCTGCGCTCCGTCAAGGACTGCCGTTGCGGATGCCGCTGCGAGGGCTTCCTCTCCGAGGACCGCTTCCTCTTCTCTCATCTCCTTCATCTCCTCAATCTCTTCCGCCGTGAATCCTGCCAAGCGCCACAACATCTCCTCGGGAACGCCGAGGGTCTCTGCGTAGACCGTCAACTCTTCAAGGAGTTCGGTCGTTGCGTATGGGGCGTTGACCGGGAGCCATCGGGGCATGAGGTCTTTAAGCTCATCGTCCGATACCGTAATCTTGTTGAGCTTGAGAGCCGCCGCCATGATGTCTCGCCATGTCGGTGCGAAGTCAATTTGGTGGTCCGATACTCGGGAGCGGAGCGGGGCTTCTGCGGAGCGGAGAGCTTCGCCGCTCGGGTACTGTACCGTCTTCATAAGGGAGTAGCTCGGTGTCCTCGTCACGAATGCGAGATGCTCAACGAGGGTGTCTATGCTAGATGTGTAGGCCGTCAAGTCGCCGGGAGAGAATTGCCCGAAGCTCGCCGACTCGTTCGGTGCGGTCCATAGCTTGTGGCTTCCGCTCTTGAATTGTTCCATCGGCTCACCCGTCTTCGGGTCCAATGGAATCTCAACGCCGGTAGCCCAACGCTGGGGAGCCGCCGTGAACTCGGAGGCCGTGAGCATGTCAAGGAAGGTCTTGTTGATTGCGTCAATGAAGCTCGTAGCGTCTGCGAGGTCTGAGCGGCCTCGGGACTCGTCAAGGTCGTAGTTGACATTGAACTCAAAGACCGGAACCTCCCCGACTGAATGCGTGGTCTCCCAAGCTCCTTCCTCGTCGTATATCTCGTAATCGCTAAACTCCTTATTGAACGCCTTGGTAGAGTTCTTGGAGATGTACCGCTCAATGCGGTCCTCAAAGTAGAGGTTGACTCGGACGTAATCTTCGGAGGTTTGCTTGCCTGCTCGCTGTATCTCGTCAACCCAAAACTTGAACCCCGCTACCTTGATATTGTCATCAACGACTGAGTAGAGGAGAGACATGCTATCGGAGATTTGGGGCCATATGTTTGCGTTGCCTTCCTCGTCGGGAAGAACGATAACGAAGCCGTCGCCCTTGACCATCGCCTGAGTGTGAACCCTGCGAGACTTCTTGGGCATGTCAAGCTCGTTCCAAAGTGCGGTAGCATCTTCGCCCACGTTAGGGCCGAACTCTGTAACCCGGACGCGAGATTCCGCCGACTCTACAACGGGGCGGGTGAGGTTGTCGCGGAACAATGCCAAGGTCTCGCCGAAGCGGGAGTTGAGTTCTGCGGGGTCAATGGCTAGGTCTTGCTGCGCCATCCAATATGAGTAGTAGACTTCACAAGATGTTCGGCGCTCTACGTTGAGCGCAACGAGTTCATCCCATACTTCGTCAGCCGTGTACGAGGCCATCGGTAGGAATCCTCCAAAGGTTGCAATTGCGAGCTATGCTCATGTTGTTTATGTCTCTCCTAACTAGCTACGATGAACTTGGAACGGATTGCCGCTGCCATTTCTATCGCATATACGAACGCATCTACGGGGTCATCTATCATCGTGCCGGGGAAGTCCCGAAGGATTTGCATGAGCGGGGGTAGACCCTTCCCTCCCGACTCAAAGAAGACATGCCCTTGCGATGCCCTGATGGCAACCGGGAGTGCGCGGTCAACCTTGTTCTTCCCCTTCGGGTGAACCGGCTCTACCGGGATACGGGACTTCCTCACGGTCTCGTCGGCAACCATGATTTGCGCCGCCACGTTCTCAATACCTATGACCTTGCTATCCCAATACTCGGCCTGCCGAACCGCCTCGTCAACTTGGGCCGTCCTGATGCCTGCGCCCCTCTGCCACCACGCCTCCCGAACGATGAAGTCATGTTGGAAGAACGCCACGGTAACGACCGCTGCATAGTCCCGTCCCCCGAAGGCGGGGTCAACGAATGTGACATGCGTGAGGAGGTTGGCGTTCGTCCAATTGTCCCGGCCTCTCCCCTCAAAGTAAACCATGTCGCCCTCAAAGGTACACCACTTGAGCCAATCGGGATTTGCGAATACCTTGTCCCCCTCGCTCATCGGTTTGTTCAACATCTCAAACGAGTAGGCAAGGATGCCGTTCTCTTCCTTGAATGCGTCTATCCTCTCTTGAGGCCAATACGCCTCCCATAGGAGCTTGTGTACGAGGTCGTCAACGTCCCCGTCGTAGGGCCGTCCGTGAATCTCCTTGTTGCTTGGTTCGTGGTAGGTGAGGCTCGCTACGTCTACTCGGTCCCCCTCGGGTGTCTCCTTCCACTCCGCTTGAAGGTGGCGGACGTTCCACTTCTGTACCCAATCCTCATCGCCTCGTATCATGGCCCCGGTCACGGACTGCCACTCAATGAGCGTGTTGACCCATAGGATGTCCCCTCCGGGGGAGAGGGCCGGGGCAAGGACTCGGGTTAGCCAACGTCGGGTCTTGGGGTAGCCGGTCTCGCCCACCGTCTTCTCTCCCTCGGCATCGTCGCATATGATGAGGTCCGGGCGGACGTTACCACGGCGAAGGCCACGGGTGGACTTGCCTGCTCCTCTTGCGGAGAGGCGGAAGTTGGAAGTCAATACGATGTCGCGGTCTGTCCACTTGACGTAGTTGTTGCGCTCGTCACGCTTTGGAAGAAGGTGGGGGAAGTCGTCTATGAGATTGCCGCCACCCTCAATGATGTCAATGATGGTTGCAACAAGCTCCTCAACTTGGGAGGCCGTTTCGGATGTCCACAGTACGAAGTCACGAAGCTCAAAGGCTGCAAGCCACAGTACGAGGATGGTGATGACCGTGGACTTGGCGAAGCCTCGGGGAGCAATCCAAGCCTCTCGGAGCTTCTGTCCGCGGATGGTGAAGGTCTCGTAGATGTCATGGTGAAAGATGGAGGGGGGCATCTTCGTCCCCGCCTCAATGATGACCTTGGCATCGTCATGCTCCTTCGGGTCTTTGTCATAGATGTCATCCTGAGCTACGAGGAGGAAGGGGAAGTAGACCTCGGCGAATGCATAGGCACCCTCGGCGGCAATCTCCATACGGAGCTTCTTGGCCTGCTCCTGCGGAGTGACCTTGCGCTGCGAGCTTAGGGGGATTCTAGTCGTCACCGTATACGCCTCCATCCCTCGGCGAAGATTATGATTAACAGAACCACCACAACGAGTTCGGGGAAGCTCATCTTACGGGACATGCGCCGCCTTCGCATTCCTCGTCACCAATGAAGGACTCGCCATGGACATGCCCACTCTCTAGCTTGAGGTCACGAAGACGGCTCTTGTACTCCTTCTCGTCAATCGGTGTGAGAGGCGCTTGCTTGTATCCGTGGTCGTGATACGGGAGGAAGCTCACACTCTTCATCGTTGACCACTCCTCTCGGAGGTAGTCCCTAATCCCCGGCATCTCCTCGGGCTTGAACGTCACGGTAACCGATACCGCATTGTCCGCCCACAGCCGTTGCATGGCCTGATGCCTCCGTAGTTGATGGAGGGCGCTCTCATGGCTCGCTAGGGACGTTCCTTCGGGGAACTCGCATGGGAACTCCAAGACCGCTGTGCGTGTGTCTACGGTGCCGTCAAACTCCTCTAAGAACTCCCACGGGATGCTCTGGTCTTTCGCCCATTGAAAGACGGCATCGTTGGACGCTACCCGGACTCTGCGGATGTGGTACTGCGAGTACCCGCCGTGGACTCCGGGTGTCACGCCTGCGAGAAGTGACAGAGTGCCCGAGGGCTTGACCGTCGTGAGCCTGATGCTCGTAGGCCACCCCTTCGCTTGACTCCAATACTTGTCAAACTTGACGAGGTTCTCATACGTCGGTGAGAGCCACTTGAGTTGCTCCGGGGTAGCCTGCGCCACGCCGGTCACGCCCTGCCCGAGGCGCATGTTCCGCTTGGTGATATGCTCGGTCTCGGGGTCAACATGAGGTAGGGCTGCGATAGCCTTCTGCATCCTGTAGAGTAGCTCGCTTGCCTCCATCATCTCGTAGAGGTTGTCAAACTTGGAGAGGACTAGCTCGGTGAGGTTGCAAGACTCTCGGTTGGCTAGGGGAATCTCGCCGCATGGGTTCACGCCCTCAATACTCCAATCGGGACGTAGCTCGCCCGTCCGCCCGTGGGTCTGTGCGTAGTCCACGTTGAAGAGACCATACGCCTCTCCCTTGCCGTCGTAGCCATTCCAGAACTCGGTAGGCAGACTGTCCGGGTCTGATACGAAGACCGTGTTGTTGCTCATCGCTCGGTAGCGGGGTGTGTCATCATCCCACCGCTTCGCCGTGAGGTACTCAATATCGTCTTGGTCCCCGAGGGCAATTTGCGCGGAGCGCCTCACGTTGCCTGAGACCACAATGCTGCCGACGATGTTGGCGATGTCAAGAACGTCAACCGTGGATAGCCGAGGGCCGGTCCTCTCGTCGCCGGGAATCTCCATGTCCCTGCGTACTGCGTTCTCAAAGATGTCCTCAATGAGCTTGATGCCGTCAACGAGGATGCCGGGGCCACTCGCCGTACCGCCGAAGGTCTTGATAGGTGTGCCCTCGGGGCGGACTGCATCTACTGAATAGGTGAGATGCTTGGCCCCGTTCATTCCGAAGCCTGCCTCAAGGACCATCTCAAGGAGCGTGCCCCATCCCTCTCGGTTGTCCGGTACAACGAAGTCAACGTCAAAGCCCTCCTTGAGGGTGAGCTTGCCGCCGTTAACGTCGGGGAGTTGGGCAACGCTATCCTTCGTCACGTTGAAGCCAACGCCACCGCCAAGCATGAGCATCTCAAAGAGGTAGCGGAAGTCGGCGGGGTCTGTGAGTTCTGTGTAGTAGCAATTGACCAAGCTCGCCGAGCCTAGCCGCTGTACGTTGTCTGTGCCAAGCTGCCACAACATGCGCCCGCCCGGAAGCGCCTTGGCATTCCATATGAGGTCAAAGAGCTTCTCGGCCTCTGCCTCTGTGTAGTCCGCACCAATCTCGTTGGCCCCGTTGACCACTCGGGTCACAGTCTCCCACCAATCTTCGTGGCGGATGTACTGCCCGTCGTAGTAGATGGGGCGGGAATAGGTGCGCCGGTATACGAGGTAGCCGAGGCCGTTGAAGGAATCAAAGAGCGGATGCTTGCCGGTCTCTTCTGCTCGGATGTAGGGGTCAAGGAAGTCGTCTGAGAGAAGGGTCATTATGCTCCGTTGGTTCTATAGGTAGAGTCCGTGGGGGTGCGGTTGTGTTACAAGAAGGGAGGGCGGAGGTCAGCCCACGAAGCCCCCCGCCCGTCCCGAATGGTTAAGCGGTTCGCTGTGCCTTGATAGCTCGTAGTCTTTCAAGCTCGTCGGTAGCCTCCTTGGAAGCGAACTCCTCGGCGGGCTTGTCGATGATAGGATGCTTCGCAATCATGTTGTCTACTCGGGTGAGTGCGCTCGTAAGGTCGTTGAGTTCTTTCGGTGTGAGTGTCGGGTCGTTGAGTCTGCCGAGGATGCCTGAGCGTGTCACTACGAGGGCGTTGTTGCCGACCTCCATGAGGTACTCTTGGTCCCCCTGAGCCATGGACTCTGCGAGGTCAATGATGCCGTCAAGCCCTGCCTCTCGGTAGAGGTCTTCGGGGCCGTCCGTATGAATGTCGCCCGTGTACCCGCCGTGAATCCTACAGCGTCCCGTACCGGGGTGGTCGGTGTCTGCGCCTGCGGGGTTCTCGCAGTAGACACCATCGCTACGTTGAAGGCGGGCATTGCATGTAGCGCCCGCCGTTCTGAATGGAATGTTGTCGCCCATGGCGGGCCTCCGGGGTGGTAAGCTGTCCTGTTGTTTATGTCTCCGAACGTAGGAGGATAGGAGGGGATTGCTTCCATTGCCCAAGCTGTCTGTCGAATGTCTGAGCGAACCAATAGGGCTTGCCGTCCTCGTCTGTCGCTGCGAAGATGCCGCCCTCCCACTTGAGCCAATGCGATGTAATGATGAGGCGGTCTGTGATGATGACCTCAAACACTTGGACAGACCCAACCTCTAGCCCCGTCGTGAGGCGGAGCCAAAGGTCGAACTCTGTCCTAGCTTGTGGACTCCATGAAGCGTATGTCTCCATGGTCACAAGCTCCGCCATGCTACCTCCTAGTCGCTCGGAGCGTCAACGCTCCCAAGC
>Ga0164313_10000856_pt1 | contig 25873 bp, 23 predicted proteins | sample GuaBasSedimGuay4_FD_113735 | JGI IMG/M metagenome (GOLD analysis project Ga0164313, IMG submission 113735) | Subseafloor sediment microbial communities from Guaymas Basin, Gulf of California, Mexico - Guay4, Core 4569-4, 0-3 cm | ecosystem: Environmental > Aquatic > Marine > Hydrothermal vents... | reverse complement strand
TGCAATTACATTAGAGATAGGAAAATCATACAGAGTAGAAGTCGACACTGGCGGAAGTACAAACCCCAATGTATTTTGCGAATGTGTAAAATCCAATAACCAACAACACTCTGGAACAGCATTTAGAACATTGTCGTTGTTTACACTTGGTGTAGATCAGCCCATATCGTTTGTTGCTGCTGATACGTTCCTTCAGGTGACATTATACTCGACTGGACTAACTGCATCTGATTATGTAGATTGCGGAAGACTGAGGGTTTATGAAGAATGAGTAAGTTAATTGAAAAAACGTCACTTACCAAGGATACAATCGACTGCAACGGAGCATACTGGATGTCTCCTGTGCCATCGCCGCAGGTGGTTTATCCCGATGACAGATTCTGTCCTGACATATTAATTACAACTGATATATCTCCAACTACTGTATCAGAAGGAGAGCAAGCAACATTTACTGTCGTGGCCGAAACAACCGGAACCTCTCCTATGATTTACAAATGGTACAAAGGGGGAGCATTAGTTCCTGGAGCAATCACATCAGTGTACACATTTACAACTGTGTTAGAAGATAATGGCAAATCGGTTTATGTCGATGTAAGTAACAATTGTGACAGTGTCCGGTCGTCTTCTGTGTTACTAACCGTAGATGCTGTGATTACAGATACATGGGCACTGCACTCAACTGACGTGATTGTCGATAGGGGATATACCGATCATAACTGGTCAGGTGGCGGCGATGTATATTCAGCAATAGACCCGTTTGCAGTAGCAGCTACGAATGCATGGCCAGAGACAGGCGTAGTAGATATCATACGATTCCAGAATTATCGTGTGTGGTTTTCGGGTGTCGATTTAGATACAGACACAATATTAGATGATGACTTCGGCGGCCTAGCAAAATTTGCAGATGCTCCGGGCATGGACGGGCAACGCGCAACAGGGTATAGAGAATACAGTAAACAAATCGGAGCAAACAGATTCTTATATTTGTCAGACTATGATGACAATGTTCCAGGAAACTACAACGACCGTATTAGTGTTGTAGACATAACCGGCGACATCAGTGCCGCTGTTATTAATGCTGTCGCACAATTAAGTATAAACGATGCCATTAATACAATAGTAAATCCTACACCTGCATACACAACCGATTGGATACAGTGTAATGTTGCAGTGCTCGACGTGTCTACATACATTATAATATGCCAGGAAGTCGATAACGAACGTATATGGGCAGTCGGTGTTACTTTCAACGGAACTGACACACTGACAGCAGTCGATGCAGTACTAATATTAGACGAACAGGGCATGATAGACAATAACTACCAGGAGTATTATAATTCTCCAAAAATTACAGAAGTAAACGGAGAAGTTGCAATTGCACAATGGGCATACGAAACATACAATTATGAGGTGAAGTTTCCAACTGTAAAAGCAGTAGCAATCAAATTCGACGGAGTGTCGCTTGATGTCGGCCCAGTAGCAATAGTCGAAGACGGCACAAACGGATTGTCGCCATGGTGGAATATAAACGGAGGCGATACACACGAATTGAACAAAGTAACAGAAAACACAGCAGTATCTGTGGTACTCACTACCGAAGAAGCAAAAGGGCGGCCAGAAACGAATGCAGCATTCACTACAGTAATCACAGTGGACACCGAAACACTAACACTAACACTTGGTACTCCTATTTTCTTACCTGGGATATCTGGCAATAAGGATTTCCCAGGTCACTTTTACGACGGAATGGTAATAGGAGCATTTAAAGATGCAGAATTGATTTTCATAGGAATGAAGATCGGAGACAGCACATGGAATGTTGATAATTCATATAGACCGCCCTCAATACCGTTTGGCAGCACACAGAGCAGAGACTGGTACGGTTCATATCCTAGCTTCGCCGACCTTCCGCCTGCAGAGGGCGAGTGGTCAAATTCAATTTATATAATCAACGATCCTGATGATCCTGATTACGGCAAGGCATTTGTAAGAACAAGAGGATTACAGATATAATGACTAGTGTAACACTAAGAAATATTTCAGATTCGCAAGACCCCACGTACATTACAAACAGTGATGCAACAATGTGTGTAGATGTTATGTGGAATTCGGACTCTCCATATCTGGACATAACACGAGTGTTAAACGGGGAACATACATTTCGTAGAGTTCGTCTTGCACAAGCAGACATCGACGGAGGAACGTATCGTCCTCGATTAATAGACTATGATTGTATTGCATTTTCTACAGACAGTAAAATTATAGGAGTAGGTCTAGAAAACGGACTGTTCACAAGTTCTGTGGGAATATGGGAAGATGTTAACGACGAGTGGGTATATAGAGCAACAATAATTCGTCCGCCATTGGTGTCTGATTCGGGATTCGGTTCATCGTTGTCGTTAAACAGCGACGGAACTGTATTAATAGTATCAGACGACAGATATGATAACAGACACGGCAAGGCATTCCAGTTCATACGAAGCGGAAACGACTGGATATGGGATTCAATTATTATATCACCATCTGACCCCGAGCAGTACAATGAATTCGGAGAAACTGTGCGGATATCTCCAGATGGTCTACATTTATTTGCATCGTGCCCTGATCGGTCTTTAGCAGGAACAGCATACGTAGGAGCATTCTACCACTTTACTAACTCCGGAGGAACATGGACAGAAAACGCAATAATAGTTCCGGATGTTCCTATACAAGACTTAGCATTAACAGCCTTTGCAATTACACCAGATGCATCACGACTTGTAGCAATGAGCAATACAACAACGTTGGCTACAACAAATGCATATGTGTTTGACAACAACGGTGGGTCGTGGTCACAGAGTAATATTATTATATCGGCAATTAATAATAATAACGGTGGGTATAATTATCAGAGAATTAGTATATCAGACGCAGGCGAAACTGTGTTGTTGGCAAGCCTTTATGTAGAGTATGCGGTCTTTGTCGAGAGTGACGGATTTACAACCCAACAATCATGGGCAGCATACGAAGCAGAAAATGATCGTTGGTACACCGGGTGGGTAAGACCATCCGGAATAGAGATGTTGACGATTACCAATTTAAACGCATATGTAGATTACATGATAGAACCCATTACACTGGTTGCACCAACTCCACACTGGGAAGAAATTACAACACTAGAAACATATGAGGGCGATGCATGTTGGTATGTAACAGCAGATGTTGACTCGATAACAAACTCACTAAATAATATAAATTCATATGGCATTATGTCGTTATTACAAAACGAACAATATCCTACGCCCGGGTCCGATACTCTATACACCTATAACTCATTATTGCACGATGCTGTACTGACTCCTACCATGACACGGGTATCTACTGATAAATTTTATATTCGCGGTGGAGGATGGTACACTAGTTTAGAAAATACATTAGTAGACAGGAGTAAAGATGTCAAGCCATAATAAATCAGATACCATGCTAAATGGATTAATATCACAGACAATGGAGATCACCGAAAGAATAGGGATATTTAATTCTCGTATCTCTACGTTATCTACTTTGCCACTTACTGATAAGTTGACTAAAAAAATAAACAGATTTAAAAGATATCGTAAAGCAGCAGAAGAAAAAATAGAGTTAATAAATAGACAAATTGTACACATAGAAGATACGCCAGATGATTTAACTTTTAGAAATTTTCCCAGAAGAGAGAAAGAACCCGAAAGACTAACAGGTAAACAAATATGGGCACAGAGAACAGGAAACACATTTGAATCTGCACAAGATCCACGCCCACGGACACTAACAGGAAATAAAAAGTGAATGATGTAATTAAATTCCAATTAAGGGGATTTATAAAAATAGTAGACAAGGCCACCGGCAAAACCCTGGTGGACAAGTCTAATGCCGTTCACTTCGGAAACATATCCACAGAGATCGCCCAGGCGTTGTCCGGCGACAAGAATTCTTTTATTACATACATGGTGTTTGGCAATGGCGGCATAGTAAACAACGACGAACAACGACACATATACCGAAAGCCCAATGCAGGCGATTTTAAAAACACAAAAGAACAATTGTACAATCCTACGTTTGCAATCGAATTAACAAACAGTGCAAGTGATGGTGTGACTTGTCAAGACGTAGATGTTTATGGTGGTGTCGCAGGTGCATACGAAGACATATTAGTCAGGGTATCGTTGGCTAATAACATTATTTCACTCCAGTCACCTTTTAATAAAGCAGCAGGAAGCAGTGATCAGAATCCAGACGATCCTTCTACGACGTATGTGTTTAATGAGCTTGCACTTTACACTGGTCCTAAAAGTTTCGGAAACAGGCAAACTGCCGAACAAATAGAAGAATTTTTAAATCATGTTGATACTACATTAATTACACATGTTATATTCCACCCGATACAAAAATCAAAGAACACTGCACTAGACATAGATTATATGCTCCGTATACAAATGGCAGATTGCGACGACGGAGCATGTTATCCAGCACCAGCACCAACTGGCCCAACTATAGATCAACATCCACAGAATACAACAGTTATCGAGGGACAAATAGCATCATTTAATGTGGTTGCAACATCATCTGGTGGTACACTAACTTACCAATGGTATGAAACAAATGCTGGCGCGCTGCCAGGTGAAACAGCAGATAGTATTTCCTTTGTGGCAGTCCTAGGAGATACTGGTGATGTTTATTATGTTGTTGTTAGTGATGATAACGGAATCGAGCAATCAAACACAGCAGTAGTAACAGTAAATAGTATACCGATCGTTGATGATAATTTACTAACACAAAATGGATCGGATTTATTATTTCAAGATAATAGTTCGATTATAATTTAAGGAATAAAAATGGCAGATAAAAGATTACCAGAATTACCAAGCATAACATCTGTAGATGATAACGACTTGGTATATGTTGTTGACGTATCAGATACAACAGACGACCCAACAGGATCATCAAAGCAGATAACAAAGGCAAATTTCATAGCAGGCGCAGGCACTGCACTCGACCCATTTAGAGAGAATGTAGCATATACAGTAGATGCCGATGGCGGCACCCCGGGAACATATGACTTTGATAATCTCGATTTTGCTATTGCATATGTACAGTCTCGCAACATAGCGTCAGGACAAGATGATGCGCCAAACTCGGGTATAAAGACACCTAGTATCACTTTAAATCTGCAAGATGGTAATCACACCTTTCAAGATGTTTCTAATTATATGCGAATTGACAATCTCATACTCCAGTTAAAGATTGTAGGAAATGGCACAGGTGTGTGCATACTTGATCCACTTTCTGTTGGCACACTTAAAATAAGTCAATGCAATCACATTAGATTTATCGGTATTAAAATAGGCGCCAGATTTGAGTCAACTGGCTCCCATGTATTATTCGAAGGCGATGTAGATATTTCAAGTCAGCCGGGCTGGGTGACATATGACAGTATACTCCGTGTAGAAGGAACCGGTTGTACGATAGGTGCTTTGTTTGTAACTGCTTCTGATGTTCAAATTAATTCAGCTGTTGTACTTGAATACGCAGGCGCTACAATGATGTTGTCTGTTGATTCGGTATCCACTGTAACATTTAATGGTGATGTCACGATAAACGCATCTGCTTATACTGTCAACCGTATATTTGAAATTCAGCGCAATTCTCAGATCGTAGCATTGGCAAACGTCACTGTTGTTTCGCCCAATGTGGCCATAACATACTTAGCTGTAGTGACCACAACATCGTCTTTAACAATAAACGGGACCTACACCGATGGCGGCATCGCTGATGTTGCGACGTTCCCTGTTAACCAGATACAGTTAGATGGTTCTGCTGTGTGGCTAGGAAGTACTCCGGTTACATTAGCCGGCGATGCATACTCCGGAGGCGGAGGTGGAGACAGTCCGTTCATCGAAGAAGATGACACCATTAGTTCAATCACTTATCAAATAGGCTGGGGCACAAATGATTTTGCAACATTTGCTGATGCAATAGACTTCCTTAATGCCCACCCCTTATCAAAGCGTGGCGATTTGTATGTCGAACTTCAGGCCCCGAATATAGCAGGACCGCAGCCATTTGAATTCCCGGCTACTGCTCATTTTAGGAACCTAGGATACTTTGTAGAAATATATGGATGGGGCAAAGATTTAATCAGCACAGGAAACTCTAATGTAGATATCATGGTTACGAATTGTGCCATTGGTGTTGACGATATTGCGGTACCGGATGTTAACCTTACGTTCTTTGTAGGAGGAATAGACTCGGACATATCCGAAGCCGGCGGCGGCGGAAAACTAGAATTAGCATATGTAGGCACTAGTTATTCATACAACACAGGAAGCATGAATTTTTATGTTCACGATGGTGGTATTATTAGTGTGGGTGGAGGCCTGCAGGGCTCCGTTGGTACAGTCGATGTCGGATATGGCGGATTGTATGTCCAGGAAAATTCTGAATTGACTAGCACAAGTACGTATATATATGTAGATAACGGCGGCAAGGCAATTTTTACATATGGCATAGGAGGAATAAACGCCTATGTTGATGTTTGGGCCGGTGGCGAAGTTGTAATAGGTGATTGGGACAACACCGGCACTGGCAATATAGATGTTGCCTTAGCAAGTACAGTTTCGATTTACAGTATTACATCAGTTGCACCGACATACAGTCAAACAATTAATACACCGAACATAGCAGAAGCTGGCTCGGTAATTTGGGTAGGATAATATGAAAATTAAATCTAGTACACGATACAAACAACAAAAGGCAGCTAGTGAGGCCCGCAGAACACAAAGGGCCCTAGACAGAAAAGAAAAACTAGCGACATGTCCTGCACCGCGCCCAGAGAATATAGAACTTGCAGCACGTGACGAAAACGGTAAGCTAATTAGAAAAAGAAATACATAATCGGATAATAATATGGCAAACAATGATACATGTAATGGCGCGTATTGGCTTTCACCACAGCCTGCTCCTGCAGGAATATTTCCGCCACCGTGTGATACCCCGGAACCAGTTGAGGAAGAATGTGTTCCTGTATCGATTATAATACAGCCGAAAGATACTGAGATATTCGAGACTGTAGATGAGTATGGTGCCTGTGCAGAATTTACAGTAGGTGTAACTGTTCCTATTGCTTATTCTTCGTATGACATAAAATTCCAATGGTACAAAAATGGAGTATTTATACCAGGCGCCACTGAACAAATATACAAATTTATTGCATACCTCGAAGATGGTAATGCAGATTATTATGTAATAGTGGGTAGTGGAGAATGTGCAGTACAATCCGATACTGCAAGATTAAACTTAGAATTGTGTTATGCGTGTGATTCATACGTAGACTCTATCTTAGCAATCGACCCAGAGCACTACTGGCGTCTAAATGACCGTCCTTCGGCCGGCGGCGCTGGCACCCCCGACGGCGGCACATATCTTGCTGAGACCGGCGGTGTCAATTTACAAACCAACGGAGTCGGCGGCGGATATGGCTCGTTAGTCCCGGACACATGTGGTGATACTGCCACATATTTGGCAAGTGGAGCCTTCGGCTCATACTATATGTGGCCAGCAGGACCTGTGTTGCTCGGTAGTGCATCAGTTGGCGCACATTGTTTTATAAAAATGAGTAGATGGGATTTTCATACACTGTTTAATGTAGAATATGAATCTACAAGCGGAAATACTGGGAAATTTTACTGCACTGTCGGCAAATGGAACGACGGAATATCATCAATAAGGATAAATCTGCGGTACACAAACACGTCAGGCTCTAACGTGAGCAACAATGTACACATTGATATAAATATCGGGAATTTTTCTCTTATTGTACAAGCAAACGACACTAGATTCGAAATATATGCAAACTTCGAACTGGTCCACTCGGGTGATGTTATAAACCTAAGACCGTATGTTGGCCCTGGAGATGGTCTGCAAACTGTTATTCATAACCCGCACGGCCAGCAACATCAGCACCTGGTGTTCCAGGAAAAATGGTTTACTCCGGAAGATATAGCAACTCTTAGCGCCGGCCTAGATCGAAATTCAGAATCCTATCCTTGCTGTGATCCTATGTTTATTACCTCGGCTCCCACGAATGTCCGTGTCGACGAAGGAGAGATTGCTAGATTTAGTGTAGCAGCAAGCGACGAAGTTTGTACATATAATTGGTATAGAGATGATGTATTAATACCAGATGAAACTTCGAGCAATTATTCATTTGTTACAACAGCCGAAGACGACGGGACATTTTATAAAGCGATAGCATATAGTCAGTGCAACGGAGTAGAATCAGCCGCAGCAAAATTAACAATCGGTGGAGAAGCTCCGTCGTTGCAAACAATATATGCCACTAACATATATACTTCTGCTAGTAATCATGTAGGTGGATCTGCACCGATTACAAATGCCCTAGGAATTGACCACACAACAGGCAACATAATGTCCACAGCAATTGGATCAGGAACAATAATATTCAGCGACGATGATGGAGCCACATGGACAGAAAAAGCCACGCCCAATTCTGCCACAACTAACACAATATTACACGACGACGCAAAGGGAACATGGTACATAACCAACGGAAGTTATAGTAGTCGCTGGATGAGAATATACTACAGCACAGACGATGGCAATAGTTGGACAATAATGGATAGTAGTCCAGCTGTAAGCACATACAACTGGTCTATTGCCCTAGCATCAAATGGAAATATTATACATCCAGGCCGAGGCAGTAACAACACGCCAGCCATAACTATATATACAAATCCGCCAACAGCAGAACGTGTCAATTTTACTAAGAACAACGGTGGTATAGTAGGAAACGGATTTCATGCAATGGAAACCGGCGGGTATTATTTCGGAAACCAGAACCACAACGGAATAGATCGAGTGAACCCAGCACTAACCATTGAAGAAGAAAGTTCCGGTAATAACACATCCGGCTCCGGGTGGGCAACAGACGGCCAGGGCACAATATTGATGCCGACGCTCCTAACCGAAACTGATTCTGCCGCACCGTTTGATGTTTCGTTTACACGATTGTCTACAACTAGTGTGAAACCACATCCCGTTGAAATAAAAGAATTTCCATATAGAATTGATGCGGCTGCCGCAGCATACGGAAACGGAGTTTGGTTAATGGCAGGATCCGGATATGACACCGCTAACAAGAAAAAAGTTCATATATTTATGTCTGCATCGGGTGCCGAGGGCACATTCGTACACGAAATAGACCTTGAATTATCTATCGAACGAGGTGCCTCTGCTCACCCGACTGTATACGGTATAGTAGTGAATATAGAATACTACAAAGATGATACATGGATAATAGAATATATCAGCAGTCCTAGTGCCACACCTGCCTCTAAGCACATAATTGACACATTCGAATTCATACCAACAACATAATAATAAATCTAGGTGATAAATACTATGATAAATAAAGACAAAGAACCAAAGAAAATTACTGAAAATAAACCAAACGATATGACACGTACAGATATATCTGCACATATCTTAATAAAAGACAAAGACACTGGCAAAGTCTTAGTTGACAAACGAGGATAACATGGACGATCTAATAGAATTCCATATACAGGGATTTATAAAAATAAAGGATAAGGACACCGGAGAAATCATTGTCGAAAAGAACAATGCAGTTCATATCGGTAACATATCTACTAAAATTGCCCAGGCACTAACTGGTGATAACACCTCATTTATTACATACATGGCTTTCGGAAATGGTGGAGTTATAATCGACACAGCCGGTAATATTGTGTACAGAAATCCAAATGTAAGTGTAAACAAGAATCCTGCAGAACAATTATATAACACTACACTTATTATGGAAATGACAAACAATGCAAGTGGTGTAAATGATCCTGTAGTAGATGTTCCCGGCGGCAATATTAAAAACTTCGAAGATGTTGTGGCAAGTGTAGTAATGGAAGCTGGATTTCCGGATACCCAATCACAAATAGATAATGCAGTCAGTAGCAATAATGCAGACACAGGTACCAACTTTGTGTTCAACGAACTAGCATTGTATACGGGGATATCTGGTTTAGGCTCTCATCAAATCTTCGATGACATACAAGAATTTTTAGCACATCTATCAACAACATTAATCACACATGTCATATTTCACCCAGTACAAAAATCTGTAAATAGGACATTAGAAATAACATATACCCTAAGAATACAAATGGGAGAATAAGGAACTAACCATGGCATATATAGTACCAAGATCGGACGGTGTTAATACTGTTACAGTAGAAAACGGAAGTGTAAACAGTAGTCCGCCATTGACAATTGGCCTGTTGGGTCGTAATACAATCGACTATGGTAATACTGTTGCCACAACACAAGTACAATTGTTAGAAAACTTTGCAGCCGCTGCGCAACCTGTTAATCCAGTCGCAGGACAACTGTGGTATAAAAAAGATACACAAATATTAAATGTCAACACAGGGACCTCAGATGGAGAGCAAACCTGGTCTGCGTTAATTTCAACAAGCGACGGAAATAACATTGGTAGCCCATCAGCACCGTTTGATGCTATATATGTTAAGTCGATTTGGGGAGCGGACACTGGCGAAACAGGTGTAATGAACGGAACATGGACACTTGCTCCCGGTTCATCATTTAGGGCAACATATGCTGACTTGGCGGAACGCTTTGCAGCAGATGCTATTTACGAGCCTGGCACTGTTGTTAGAATAGGCGGTGACAAAGAAGTAACACAAACATTAGCAGCATACGATGATACTGTTTTTGGTGTTATATCTACTAATCCTGCTTATGTAATGAACGAAGCCGCAGGTGACGATGCTACTCATCCTCCTGTGGCACTAGCAGGCCGTGTGCCAGTTAAGATAACAGGTCCTGTTAAGAAAGGTGATCGTATAGTAGCAAGTGGACTACCTGGTGTTGCTAAAGCAGCAGAAATATCTCGTTATACTCCGTTGGCAATAATAGGTCGCGCTCTTGAAGACAAAGAGGGAGACAGTGTTTCATTAGTGATGGTGGTAGTAGGAGCAAAATAAGTGTCCTATGTCGTAGACGGTTTAATTGAAGCAAGTGATCTCAACACGTTTCGACTCCAGGCAAAAGAAATTATAAATGATTCTAATGCTGGCGGAACTACAGAAGCCACTGGCGGCAAAGGATACGGCGAGCCGATTATTACTGTTGCCGTTGCAGTAGATGATGATGTTGCCGCTGGCCTCGGTCTGGAAGATTTATTAGAATGGGGCCGCATCTTTCAGGATGTGAACCAAGCAATAAAACATCAAACTAATGTAGAACCATTCCCATTCCAATATGTACTAAGAGACGATATCATTGCTGCCATACCTGCGCTAATAACAGAACTAGGCAACATGTCCACTAATCGTTTTACTGTAAACGCTGCAAACGTGACAACAGTAGCAGGAGCATTAACTTCGGACAGATTAGGTGAGCCATGGGAAGGAACCATTGCTCACCAATACATAGTTAACGCAACTAACTGGAACGACCTTCGTTATTTCTTTAACAGTGGCGGAAAAATTACAAGCACACCATCATACACCGCAGTGGACGATCCTGGGGGTTCAGTAGACGAGGCGTGGGCTTTATTAATGGCCGGTATAGGTGATATAGTGTTTGACTACACAACAACTACAGCAAACGGTGGAGCACCCGGCACACCGGTTAGTTTGGGATTTTACGATCTTACATCAAGCGATCAGTTAATATGGAGCAAGACCGGAGCAGGCGCATACGGTTCTGAGAGTGTTAAAATAAATGCTAAATTAAACGGTGCTCCAGGAAGTGCGAGTGGTATTATATTTACATTAGAATTCGACAGCGATGCAAATGACAATGCTGTGGTCCCAGGCGATGCACATTCTTCGACTGGTTATTTAATAGGAAACGGTATATATCCAATATTGCCGCCAGATTTTATTACATTAGTAGAATTAGGAGAGGCAGGTGTAGCACCACTAGTAGGAACAATATCAACGCCACAACCAACACAATCATGTGATATCGGCATCAACTGCCCTAACGAGTTTGTTATTACTGCAGGTGCATCTCCTGTCTACGGAACGTTATCCTATGCGTGGAGTTTATCACGCCGACTGTCCGACTTCGAAATTATATCAGGACTAAACACCAATCAGCTAACAGTAAGGGCGGGCGACGGGCCTGCGCCAGAAACAGACAGTCTCACAGCCCAGTGCATCATAACCGACAACGGACGCAACACGGGTTCAGACACGGTTACTGTAAGTGTTGTTATAACAAGTACAGCATCGATTACATATCAGCTATCAGATCGACATCGCATGGGCGGCAATGCAACAACGTCTGCTCAGTTTAGCATGGGCATAGGACCAGCAGCACCTAACCGGGTTATCATAGTGGCACAGGTAGTACGAGATTATGCTAGTGCAAAAACCCAGAGTCTACGGTGTGAAACTTCCAGCGAATGGGGTTCGGAAATAATGCCCAAGGGCACCGCATATTGCGGGGGTAATTTATTAGGATGGCATGCATCTTATCAGTTATATACATTACCGATATTATCTGCTAGTGCAGCAACGATAGCAACATTTTACGGAAAGGGCTATATAGAATATGGAAGGATGTTCTATTGCTATACATTCTACACAGATAAAAATGTTACGCCGGCAAAAACCAAATGGCAAACATATGGAACTGGCCAAGCAGTGGTAACAAGGAATGCAGTAACCGAAACTAATCAAGTAGGGCCAAATCAGGATACATATGTGTTAGGTTTCACTACCGCAGTGGGCGCGCCCACACAGATGAGGGTTTGGTCTCCGAATCCAAATCCTTACACAGGAAGACACCTCTCTGAGGAAGGCAGTGATTTAGAATGGGCAACATCACATTCGTATATGTTAGGTTCAGAGATGCCAACATATATAAGTACATGGCCAATTAATGCAAGTGCAAATATAAATCAAAATAGTATCGGTGTTGCAACCGTTGTATTTGAATAAGGAAACAACGTGACATATCTTCAGAACGGATTAGTCGAAACCTCAGATTTTAATAATTTCTTAACTGAAATCAACGAAGTCCTTGCTGACTATCATACTGGAGCAATAAGTGAATCTGTCGGTGGATTTGGATATGGCCAACCTATAAATACTCGTCCTGTGTTTGTAGGCGATCTCATTAAAGCCGGAGCGGTTGGCGCCGAAGTGGAATGGGCATTACTGTTCATCGACATAAACACATTAATAAATCACCAAAGTGATGTTGAGCCATACCCTACCTTGTATATTGATTCCGACATAACAGAAGACGAACTAATTACAGCTATCACCGGGCCTCTACCGGTAGAGGCTGGAGTTCCAGCAAATACAGCATCCTTAATTGATTACATAAAGCAGGCTAGAGATAATAAATTTACTGTAGGTTCCCAGGTAGATGTTGTTGCAGCAGCCCTCACCGACCAAAGAACAGCAGATTGGGATGGATTAATTGAGCACAGATTTACATTAACATGGTCGTCATGGGACGACATGCGATATTTCTTTAATAGCGGTGGAAAGGTATTAATAACACCAACGCACACACCGGATGGCGCGATAGTGCCCGGCTCAATAGATGAGGTATGGGACGACTTACTTAACGACGTGGGTGACATTGTTTTCAACTATACTGAAACAAACGCAAACGGTCCAGGGCCAAACACAGGAACAGGATCACAACTAGGATTTTACGACCTGACAGAGGAATTCACACAAGTATGGTTTAGCCAAGGCGGAACAACGTATGGGTCAGATACGGCGGCACTGTCTGTAAGATTAAATATAGAAGCAGGCGAAACACATAGGTTGGTTTTTAAATTAACACTTAACAGTTCAATAGACGGTTCTCCAGTTACCGGAACAATGGATTCAACAATAGGTCACATAGTAGCCGCCGACGGTGGACCTTTAACCATTGAGCCTCCGACATATATCACTTATACAAGCCTCTCAGAAGGCGGTGATTTCACCCCGTTTGAAGGAACCATTGAAGCAACCACAATTAATGAGTCGTGCATCATTACTCAGACATGTCCAACTGAATATGTCATAGAAGCAAAACCAACTGGTGCACTAGGTACTGTTACATATCTTTGGGAATTCATTAGCAACCCACAGAATGATTTTATTATTTCCGGTGGCCAGGGAACAGCTATTGTATTAATAGAAGGCGGAAACGGCACTGAGCCCGTAACGTCTGTTTGTGCTGTACAGTGTACAATGACCGACACCGGACGAGCATCTAATAATACAGTAATAAAAAACATAACACTTAACAGTTCTTCGGATTATTCCACAGCTGATGTACTTGTTGCCAGAATAGCATTAAACGGTACAACAATATACAACGGAGAAGGAAATAGTGCAACAGGTACCATGACGTGTAATGCAGGCACTGGAACTTGTTCTAATCTTGCAAGTCTTTCGGCTACTATCGCCGGACCTGATTCTGGAAATTCCACAACAACCTGGCAACTAATAGATAGTGCTGCCGGCACGTTTAGCAACCTTTCATCTCAGTCCGGATTAACAACATCGACAACAGCTACATCTAATGTTCCGGCCACCGCTTTAATCAGGTTTACAGTGACATCAAACCGGCAAGGCGGCGACAGCGCATATGTCGATATAACATTAGACAGCATACACGTAGGTTCCGATTTGGGAGTATTTGTGACATTCCCTGGTGGTACAACACCGTCGTGTGATGCAGACGGAAACGGACAATGTGCAATATCGTTCACTGCTCATGCAACAGTGACCGGCGGTGCTGGACCATATACATATGTTTGGGATCACAGCGAATTAACATTCAGTGGCCCTGAGGTATTTACAATAACCGCAGGGCAAAGCACCGACACCATTACACTTTCAGCTGGCGTAACTAACGGGTACACAACCACATACGCCGAAGTTACAGTGACTGATAGTCTGGGTGCAACTGCATACGGAGAAGCGCCTGCATATCCTACAATAATCCAAGATGATATTTCCGTGAGCATCAATTCGAGGCCAGTACCTGAGTGTTCGTATAACAGAGATGCAACAGGCAATCCTGAATTTTGTCTTTCGTCCGCTGCAGAAACAGCAACAGTGACCGGCCCCACCGGATACTCGTATCGTTGGGTATTAAGCGGTGCCGATGTTGATGCCAACCTCGCATATTTCGGAAACCCTGGCGACAAAGTATCGACAGCGACAGCTCCATCTGTTACTACAACCAACCAGGGTGTAACACCAGATCCAGCATCAAGAACAAACACAATTACATATACACTTGAATTGTTCTTACTAAACGGCCTGGGCGATCCTATTGCAAGTGACAGTGTTGTTTATTCACACGACCATAAAGACATTACGCCAAACATTACAATAAATAATCTCCAGGTCTTGGCCGGCACATGTAATATATCGTCCGGCACAACATGTGATGCTACTGCCCAAGCAACAGTTAATGTAAGTGGGAGTCCCGATGTATACGCATGGTCGTTTGCAGAGAATCCCGGCGGCGTGTTTACATTCTCGGGAGGAAGTCAGACACAATATGGGTATTTCACCACCGGTCCCAACGTAGACATTATATCCGATACAATAGCAGGCTCGTATACAGGAAAAATATACGCAACTGCATATAAGACCGGCCAGCCCGAAAACGGAACAGGAACAAAAACGTTCACAAACACACACAGTGTGACCAACCTTGTATCGTTGCCTACTAGTATAACAATTAATGTAAATGATTTCCAGATAGAGACGGTCGGTGGAATTCAGCGAACACAAGTAGACGCTGTTATACAGTTTAATAGAAACGGAACATGGAAAACAAGGAAAACAACACATAATAAAAACAATGTAGTTGTTCAGAGCGGAACATGGATTTCGAACAACCACAGTACAATCGGCGATGGCTTCCAGGTCAGAAGAGTTAGTACATCTAGCATTGATACACCATCGGGGCCTGCTGGTGGCACATGGACGTCACTTGGCCAAACTGTAAGTTGGAGTCTATCTGTTAAATTGCCAACTTCATCCGGTGTTGGCGACGTGGTGGCTAAGTTGTGCACTATGACCATACAAATACGTACAGACGGCGGAGGCGGCCAGTTCGACTCGACACTCGGTACAATCAGTGTATCCGTTACGCACGAGGCATAATCACGATATCTTATATCGCCACTAAAACCTAGATAAATATAGTAGCACATAATGGAGCTACTATGGATTCAAGATTAAAACAAGCCTTAGAGTTTGCTAATTACAGACAAACCCTTAATAACCAATTACAAGAATTAAAAATTCTCAGCCAGTCACGACTTATCTATTCCAAGAATGGAGGAGCATTTGTTGTTGACAGAAGTTTAATTACTTTTGTGAAGATACTCATCGATGAAGGGCAGGATGAGGTTGTATTATTAGATAAAAACGAAACTCCTGTCCTCATCGATGAGTTAGATGGATTCTATCAAGACCTCCTTTCTCGTTATTTCGAAGTAACAAACGACTACCAGTCAGAGTATGAGAAGATACGAAAATCACGATCAGTTAAAAAGATAATCGACCTTGAAGACGACTAAGGGCGTACTATTATTCGCGCATAACAACGAGGAAATAGACTATATAAAAATAGCCTATGTTAATGCCCTTATGATTAAGAAAAACTTAAGAGTGGGTGTGACACTTGTTACCGACGAAGGTACAGCAGATTGGGCACGAGAAACCATTGGGCAAAAACAGATGCAACATGCATTTGAACATGTTATTATAAAAGATCGTGATTATGTATACCAACAGAAAAACATTCGTATATACAAAGACACCAAAACAAAAATAACGCGCCTTCCGTTTTATAATTGTGATCACTGGATGGCATATGACCTTACGCCCTACGACGAAACACTATTCATAGATGCTGATTATCTCATAATGAGCGATGCCTTAAACAACTGCTGGGGCAGTAACCAAGACATAATGATTAATAAAAACATCAGAGAGATATTAGATGGCCGGCAAACAGAGTCCCCGACCCTGGACACGTTCGGAATAGACCTATACTGGGCAACATGTATATATTTCAAAAAAACAGAAGTTGCAAAGCACATGTTCTCTCTTGCACATTATGTATATGATAATTATACATATTTCAGAGACTTATATCAGTTTCCGGGATCGTTGTTTCGTAACGATTTTGCATTCAGTATTGCAGTCCACATGATGAACGGATTTAACGAAACAGGATTAATAAAAGAATTACCCATTGCTGCAATATATAAATCATTTGACCATGATGACATTATATCTATAAACGGCATAAATGATATCACGCTATTGCTCGAAAAAGAAACAAAGTATGTAGAATTTTTACCAACAAGGTGGCACAACATAGACATACACATAATGAATAAGTATGCAATTGTGCGACATGCCGATGCATTAGTGGAGCTATACACATGAAAGGCTATTTAGTAATCGCCCAGAATTCAGGCGAACACGATTACATACGAATGGCATATGCCCTTGCTCTTAGTATTAAAAATACCCAAAGCGAAGTAAATCAATTTGCAATTGCGGTAGACAACGTAGACGATGTGTCGGATGAATACAAAAAAGTGTTTGATCATATTATAGAGATTCCCTGGGAGGATGATGCAAAAGATACTGCATGGAAAATTAATAACAAGTGGAAATATTTCTATATGACACCGTTCGAAGAAACTGTTGTATTAGATACAGATATGATCTTCACACATGACATTAGCTACTGGTGGGACATTCTATCTACAAAGGATATGTGGTTTACTACACAGCCCCGCACATATAAAAATCAGACAATAACATCAGACGCATACAGAAAGGTGTTTACCTCAAACAATCTTCCTAATTTATACACTGCATTTATGTATTTTAAAAAATCCAAATTAGCAAGTGAGGTGTTCTCTATGACCCATGATATATTTGAGGATTGGGAAAATTTCTATTATAATTTTCTCGAAGAAGACCGACCCAAGCAATTATCGGGCGATGTTGCATATGCACTAGCAGTGAAAATCTTAGACGTAGAACAGGATGTAACAGACAACCTGGACATGCCGTGTTTCATCCACATGAAATCAAAAGTACAAAATATAAAAACAGCAATAGTAACCGAAGACTGGACAAATCATGTGCCATCATATTTTACATCAGACTGTAAATTAAAAATTAACACATTCGAACAGATATTGCCATTTCACTATCACATTAAATCGTGGCTGACAAATGATATTATACTAAAACTGGAGAAGCAACATGACATCGGATAAGAAAATGTATGTATATGTTGATACCAATTTCAATATAAAAGCAATATCGCCAGTCAAGGATGACTCACACGATTACAAATTTATGTTATTTCCGGTTGATGATGTTCGTGTGTTTCTCGAGGGCAAAGCAAGCCTATCACAGTATAAGCTCATGCAAGATACAAAAGACATAACTAAATTTAATATCGTGCCTAAAATAATCGAGATCAACACCATACGGTATATAACTTCATTTTTATCACCAGTGGAGTATAAAGACATTAATGCACATATACAAATTACACATTTTACAAAAAGTAAAAAGATAGAAGTAAGAATGCTCAAAAAAACAAGACTAGACATCCTTGAAAAAAACAAAACAGAAAAAGGTAACATTACTGTAATAAGTGTGCCAAGTCTTCGGTTTTATTTTTGCGCAAGTGAAGATCCGTGTTTTATGATATTGTCAGTTGATGTTAGCACAGATAGTCTTATAAACGAATGGGGACAAACAATCTTCTATGATATCCAGTTTGATATGAGCAATGCTACAATATTCACTAAAAAGGTATTTCCTAAATATTCATATGAGGTAATAGATGAATAACCTAAACGACTATGATACAATCTTCATCTCGTACGATGAGGACAATGCAGAAGAGAACTGGGCAGACCTTCTGCAGAAAGTACCATGGGCAAAACGTGTGCATGGTGTACACGGGTCAGATGCCGCCCATAAAGCCGCTGCTGAACTGTCCGAAACAGACATGTTTATTTCGGTCGATGCTGACAACATCATAGACAATGCATTCTTTGATCAGTCATTTAATTTTAGTGATTCGAAAATCAAAGGCAAGGCATTATCTTGGGGAGCCCGTAATCACATAAACGGGTTACAATATGGCAACGGTGGATTAAAATTGTGGCCGAAGCAATATGTGCTTGACATGCGAACACACGAAGCAGCAGATCCAGATGACATTAGCAATCAAGTAGATTTTTGTTGGGAAGATTCGTATGTACAAATGAACAATGTATTCTGTACAACATATCCAAATGGTTCACCACGTCAAGCATTTAGAGCAGGCTTCCGCGAAGGTGTAAAGATGTCACTGGATCAGGGCGAAAAGGTTATACCGGAAGATTTCAATAAATGCATATGGGACGGAAACATTAAACGATTACTCACATGGTCATCTGTCGGAGCAGATGTAGAAAACGGACTGTGGGCGATATACGGAACTCGATTAGGTTGTTACATGACAAATCTAACATCCTGGGATTTTCTTAACGTAAGGGATTTTGAATATATAAACACAATGTGGAACGACGACGTTAAACATAATTTCACAGGAAAGCGTGATGACATGCGGTGTTATAAAACAGGATACACATGGAACGAATACACCCTCCTAAACAGCATCAAGGATCTGGGAGATAAATTAAGAAAGGGTCTACTTATAAATGTGGCAGAACTAGATGAGACACAGAGTAAGTTCTTTAAAGCTACATACACCGCTCCACCACGTATGAATAAAATGGTTACAGAAGAAGAATATCTTAGACTAAGGAGCATGAATGAATGAATAACGAAGAATATCTTTTTAGTGAATATGGAAAACTAATTGACGCAGAATTAATGTCCAGATATACCGGATCCTTATATCATACTCCTGCTGATATCCAACCAACATATGACGAATTTAGAGACATGTTTAGCAAGGGACAAGTTCTTAGTAAGTTATGGGCCATATCCGAATTTTCCAACACAGGAATGAAAACAGCAATTGATAATGTTGTTATAGTGGGCGCATGGTATGGAACTTTAGGATTAATGCTAAACAATATGTATCCGGAATATAACATAAAGTTACTTGACATAGATAAGAGATGTGTGTTATTATTGCACAATATTGCAAATGGTATGAATAATATAAAAGCAATTACCGGTGATATGTATGAGTATAAATACACAGAAGATTTAATAATAAATACCAGCTGCGAACATATACCCAATCTTGCAGACTGGCTGGAACGTGTACCGACCGGCACCATTGTGATACTTCAGAGTAACAACCACACAGGAATGTCTGGACACATAAATTGTGTTAATTCTGTTTCGGAATTCAAAGAGCAAGCAAACCTAACAAATGTTATGTATGCAAATGATTTTGATCTAGGGGTGTACACTAGATACATGATCATAGGAATCGTATGATAAAGGAAATATCATTTGAAGAAATATACGACACATGGGAGACTCACCTGTGGAAGAACCGACAGTCTGAAATAGAACCGATAAACGGTATGATGTTTATGGGTGGATGGGACAGTTCTGTTTTAGAAAAATATAAACCGGTGTTCTTTGCTTACATACAGGATCATAAGATAATAGGAGTGAACAGTGGATTTCAAACTTCGCCATGTGCATTCCGCAGTAGAGGTGTTTACGTCTTAGAGGAATATCGTGGATATGGAATAGGCGAGCGATTAATTCGTGCAGTAACAGAATATGCACACGATAATACAAGTGCAGACATCGTGTGGAGCATTCCACGCAAAGAAGCATTGTATACTTACAACAGAGCAGGGTACCATCGCATAGGACCATTCTTCGATGAAGAGATGGAGTTCGGTCCTAATTGCTATGCCTATACGGAAATAACAAATGTCAAATGAATCAACACGATTAATAAAAGTAGTAAACATATTAGACAAGGTTAGTCCTACTTTTTGTATAGCCAAATGGAGTCAAACGACTCTGCATCTTCACAACGGACGAACACATAGTTGTCACCACCCGCGCACACATGCAGTTCCACTAGAAGAACTTAATGAGGATCCATCTGCTCTCCACAACACAACATATAAGAAACATCAACGCAAGGCAATGCTCGATGGAGAACGGCCAGCGGAGTGTCAGTACTGCTGGAATGTAGAAGACTTAGACGGATACAAGAATAAAGAATTCTTTTCTGATCGCATTATTAAATCAGCATCTGATTGGTCCCTGTCGAAATTAAAAGAAGTAACAGAACATCCAATAGCAAACATTAATCCATCGTATGTAGAAGTTAGTTTCTCTAACTTATGCAACTTCAAATGTTCGTATTGTTCGCCTGTGTATTCTAGTCGCTGGACAGAAGAAGTAGAAAACAATGGTCCGTACCCGACATCAAACAAATTCAACAACCTAGAATATTACAGGGATGAGCGAGTAAACGAAATGCCCATTCACCACAAGGAACACAATCCGTATGTAGAAGCGTTTTGGGAATGGTGGCCTGACTTAGTTGAGGACCTTAAGGTGTTTCGTATAACAGGCGGAGAACCGTTATTACACAACGACACGTTCAAAATTTTAGACTATTTGTACGATAACCCGAAGCCCCACCTATCGTTTAGCGTCAACACCAATGCTTGTGTACCCGATGGCAAAATTGACCTTTTTATAAGCAAATTACAAACATTAATAGCAGAAAACAAGATAGGCGACACACAAATATTTACAAGCGTCGATGCCCACGGTACCCAAGCAGAATATGGTAGATGTGGATTAGACTATGATAAGTGGCTTGCGAACATCAACAAGTTCCTGACCGAATTACCAAAAACACGAATTACAATAATGTGTACAACAAACATTCTGTCGATTACTACATATGACAAATTGTTAAAAGATGTGTTGGACATAAAAAGAAAATATTACAATGCTGATCTAAGGCGCCTTCCTATCTCTCTTGATGTTGCAATATTAAGGCACCCCCAACACCAGTGTGTATCGATACTCACGGACGAATACAAGACATACATGGATTCGAGTTTGGATTTTATGAATGCAAATAAGAACACATTAGAGGTTCCTGGCTTCCACGATTATGAAATTACAAGATTGGCACGATTTATAGAGTTCATGAAGTCGCCACCTAACGAAAACGAGAATTTAGACATACCAAGAATGAGACGAGACTTTTACAAATTTATGGACGAGCACGACAACCGGCGGCGCACTAACTTTTTAAAAACATTTCCTGAGTTAGAAAACTTTTATAACGCATGTAAGGATGCATAATGTATATAGAAATAAAGGACATTATACCCGGTTGGAATGATGTAAGGTCTCTTACAACACTAGGCGAATTAGCATCCACTGTTCAAAAGGACGGTTGGATATTTGAGATTGGCTCATATTGTGGCAGAGCATCTTATGTACTTGGTTCAAATAAAAAACCATCTGTTACGCTGACATGTAGTGACAACTTCCCTGATGCACCCCAGCCCGTTCCCAAAGGAATCAATGGCGACGAAGGAACACACTACAATCACTTTACATTTATGCGCACCGTAGAAGACGTGCCCAATGTAGAAGTACTGTGGGGAAAGGCACCTCTGTTTCCGCGATTCGCAACCTTCGAAAAGACGATTGATATTTTATATTTTAATGAACCGTATGATCCAGAACGTACACTATTGCAGATGCGCACGTTCGAGGATGCAGGATTAATACAAAGCGGATCTGTTGTTGCACTAAATATGAAAGATGAGATTAAAGACATACTCGAATTATTGTGCCCCAAAGCAGAATATTCGTCTAAATTAAAATACGGAATATTGTTTGCAACACGACTATGATTGATATTTATATATTAGATCCTAAAACAATCGATCATCCGCCGTTTCTAAAAGACCACGAATTCGACCTTACGTGGGAATCCGAATTCTGGATAGAATCACAATTTAAGCAAATGGGCATTAACGTGATTCGTGCAGACCTAGACACAATCAAGACACTAGATTGTCCGTGGTTTTATATACAAAATTTCTTTCCTTGGGCAATCAATGACTTCTTTAAAGTGTATAATGGATTCTTTGATTACTTTGATCCCGAACTAAGAGAGTGTTTTGAACGCAACGGTTATATCATATTTGAAAATATCGGAGAAGGAGAAACTGTAGAATTTTTTGAAAAGTTTTATAATTATGCGAGGTCATCATGGATCGATACGTCGAGGGTTATATATGATGTATCAAGTCTTAACGCAAAGTCATGTCATACCGCATTCTGTGATAAACATTTTCTACCAGATAATATGACAATTATACAATCTTATTTCTGGGAACACATCGGTCATTATTATCAGATGGAAACAATTGAGGAAAAAATATCATTTTCTCCTCGAGATTTTAAAAACCGGCCAAAGGTGTTCTTAAATTTCAATCGGCGTCTACGCGGACACCGCCCGGCATTTGTATCACTGTTGGCACATCATGGATTATTAGATCAAGGGCATGTTAGTTTATTCAGCCACGACATCGAGCGAACTCCTACAATTTATCGTACATCTGTATTATACCAAGATGATGATTTAAAGAAACGCATCGACAACGGATATAAACTAATAAAAGACAAGATGCCACTTATAGTCGACTATACTGATTCGTCCGTAAATTATGCAGAAGATCCACAGTCAATTCGCTTTCACCAATCATCGTATTTTAGTTTAGTTAGCTGTACATATTTTGAAAGTAGACACGAGACAATCCAAATGAATGAAAAGATATTTAAACCGATTGCATATAAACAACCATTTATATTAACCGGATTGTCAGGAACACTTAGTCATCTTCATGAATATGGATTTAAAACATTTCATCCGCACATAGATGAGACATATGACACAATCGAATGTGATATTGAACGAGCAAATGCAATATTAAAAGAGGTTACAAGATTGTGCAACCTAACAAAGCACGAATGGGATAAATTAATACATGATTTAACACCTGTGTTAATTTATAATTTAGCCAGGTTACGGAACGAAGGACAGTCTATTGCCAAATCAAATATACTGTCGGTAGTGAGAATAGCAACAGATGAACACTGATATAAAGAATAAAAAGGCAATCGTATATCTCGGATGTAGTTGGGTTGCCGGTTGGATGGGCGACTGGATAAAAGATATATATGCCAATGTAGATTTTGATAAAAAATATGGAATATGGGAAGAAGGTGCTATACGTGATGATTATGGTAAGTATGGCACTGTTCGTTGGGGGCATCCTGGAATGTTGCATAGAAAATACAAAGATACAGTAGATGTATACAATCTAGGAACATCTGGATCAGACAACATGGCAATGTATTACAAACTAATATTAGAGTTGCCGTTGTTATTGGCTGAGTATAAACCCGAGAATGTTCTAATATTGCACTCCCTTACATCTCCTACGAGATTTTCTTTTTTAAGATATCACCCGGTAAGAAAAGGGCTACACATCGACATATTAAAAGTTGCACTCAATCCCGGTCAATTAAAAACATTTAATAGATATGAAAAGATGCTATGGGAAAGTTATTCCAAAATTAATTTTACATATAACGATGCTCCTCATCTTAGTACACTAGCCATGCTTAATATTCAATCTGTATGTAAGGCAAATGGATTCAAGTATATGATGGCTAATTCGTTTTATGAAGACTATCGGTTACTGTTTGAAACAGAACCGCATTTTGGAAATCTAATAGATTGGAGTAAAAGTATACACAACGATGCTCCATATGATTCATTTGCAGAATTATTATTGCAAGAAGACAAAACCATACCCGACGACATAGACATCACGGACATCTTTAAAAAACAATATGTCGGCAAAGAACTAGAATACATGTCCGTGTGTTTTCACCCAAATATACACGGACATTGGTTAATATCTGAACATTGGGAAAAACACATTTTAAAGAATCATCCGGAATTTTTAAATGGATAAACTGTATTTTCTTAAAAGAGACTATGCCAATGACATACCCAATCACATCGAAGGATTTATCACACAATATCATCGTGACATATTATTAGACATAGAGATAATAGAAGAACCGAACGACACGAACTGGATATATGAAGTGCGTCCTACACAGGGAAATCCTATGATCAGAATCGAGGCAACTATACCCGATGACATTTTAACAGAACTGCAAGGTGGCCGCGGGAATATATTACTCGATAATGCATGGGAAGGACAAGCAAATGAAATATTTAATACAGTCCATGTCTTTCTTACAGAACAAAAAATACCAAATACACAATGTATATATGTTACATCTGGACAGGGTGCACAAGAACAGTATGATATATTTTGCAGAAAGCATAATATTACAAGAAAGATAGTTATACTACAAGCAAACTCGTTTGAGGGTGCATACTGCACACTAACCAACAATAAGTGTGTGACGGCAGAAAATAAGCCATATAAATTCATATGTTTAAATCGTATGTTAAAACCTCATCGTGTAGTTATGGTATCGTTGCTAGAATATCATAATTTATTAAAAGATGGCTTGGTTAGTATGTTTAACAACGACGGTGTATCAACAGTCGGTATAAACAAAGTATATGATTTTTCAGATCAGGAAAATACCAATGTATTATCTGTGCCTGCCCAAGAAGGAATTAAAACCCTAATAAACAGATTGCCACTAACTATAGATTTCACAGAAGAACAAAACGAACAGGTACCCATGTCTGTTCCTAGGTT
>Ga0164313_10000854_pt1 | contig 25885 bp, 23 predicted proteins | sample GuaBasSedimGuay4_FD_113735 | JGI IMG/M metagenome (GOLD analysis project Ga0164313, IMG submission 113735) | Subseafloor sediment microbial communities from Guaymas Basin, Gulf of California, Mexico - Guay4, Core 4569-4, 0-3 cm | ecosystem: Environmental > Aquatic > Marine > Hydrothermal vents... | reverse complement strand
TGGCTGTGACAGACATCAACGGCGTATGCGTGTATGTGTTCGATACGGGTGTTCAACGTCTCCGTCCCCCTTTTCAAGGGGGACTGCTGAGGAGCGTTAGCGACGAAGCAGGGGGATAACGCGAAGCCAACGATTCTTCTTGAAAGCCTTGGGGCGACTGGGGGAAGTGGGCGTTGGCTTTGCGTTATCCCCCTGGCTCGAGGACTCGCCAGTCCCCCTTGAAAAGGGGGACGGCGCTTGTGGCAGGGCTCGTGGATTGAGGTTGAAACGCGGGAACGTTGCTACCTACCGACCCCGCTCATTTCCGAAGAGCCGCTTTCCTTCGCTCGTGGCACGTGGATGCTCAACGTCAGGACCTTCCAGATGACCGAGGTGTCACCCGAAGAAACGGTGCAGTTCGGCTCAACCGAGTTGTGGAAGCCCTTCTTGCGCAGTAAGCAAGTGCGCCACACAGTCGAGCAACATCAGGGCTACTCAGTGCCCGGTCGTGGTGAGAGGCGTTCGACCAGTCGTCGACGTGCGGCTTGATCGCCGAAGACGGTGAGGGCATCTCCTGAGTGCAGTTCGAGGTCTCCTGAGGCGACCAGGAGTCCGTTTCCGCGGTGTACCGACACGACGATGCATCCCTCTGGCCAGGGTATTTCCCGAATCTTGCGGTGGTCGGCTGCGGATCCCGGAGGGATCTCGAAGTCGAGGTATCTCGTTGACAGCGAGGTGCGGGTCCCCACTCGTTGCGCCACCTGGTCCGACCTGGCTGATGTTCCCAGCGCCAGGTGGTAGGCGGCGATGGCATCTTCTCTGCGGAACATCGCCTCGATCCGGTGTGGGTGGTCCCGGTGGACAACCGGCAGCCGACCGACACCGAGTACAGCCATCCGTTCGAGTGCTTCCGATACGCGAAGATCTACCGATACGGTTGCTGGGTCCCGTGTCATGGCTTCGGCCGCGGTGAGTTGGTCCGACGCGCCGCCGAGGCGGGTGATGTCTGAGTCCGATACGATGCCCACGAGTCGATCCTCGTTGTCAACGACTGCTGCACCGTTGAGACGGTTTCTTCGCAGGACACCCTGGACCGTTGCGAGCGTATCTGATGGGGCGACGGTTATCGGTTGTTGGAGTTCGAGGTCGCGGATTGTCACTGTGGCGAGAAGGTCAACCTGATCAGTAGGTACGGTGTGGATTCCCATGCGGACCAGGGGGGATGTGTACGCGCTCTCTGGATGGAGGCGGCTGGTGAGGACCGTTGCTATGGCTACGGTCAGCATAAGAGGAAGGACGAGCCCGTAGTCGCCGGTTATCTCGAACACGATGAGGATCGATGTGAACGATGCCCGTGAGACACCCGAGAACACGGCGGCCATTCCCACCAGTGCAAATGCGCCGGGATCGAGGTGAGACGATGTCCATAGCGGATCGATGACGATGGCGAAAGCCGATCCTGCCATCGCTCCGATGAACAGGCTTGGCATGAATATCCCACCCGAACCTCTGCCCCCGAGGGTGACCGATGTGGCGATCAGCTTTGCGACAGCGAGCAGCCCAAAGATCCACCATGCCTTGGATACCTCTTGACTCAGTACCTCACCGATGAACCGCTGCCCGGTCCCCAGCACCTCAGGAGCGAAGAACCCGATCGTTGCAACACCGAGACCCATGATCAACGGCCTGATCCACGGGATCAACCGATCAGGTACGACAGTGAACCAATCGAGAGCCTCGATGAAGAAGATGGCGAGTCCCACCGCGATGAGTCCGAGGACTGCGAACAGCAACAACTGTGTTGGATCGCTAAGCGCATACGGTTCAACCTCGAAAGCCAGCTCATCACCGATGAGTGTGTGTGACACGACGGCTCCAGCCACTGAGGCGACCGCGATCGTGTGGAGATGGCGGATCGACACGTCTCGCAGGATCACCTCCATTGCGAAAAACATCCCCGCTATGGGGGCGTTGAACGTTGCAGCGATGCCTGCGCCAGCACCCGCGGCGACCAACGCCCTGGTCTCGGATTCGTCCAGTTTGGTCACCTTGCTGATGAACGAGCCGATTCCGGCACCGATCTGGGCAATCGATCCCTCGCGTCCGGCGGAGCCGCCAACACCTATCGTGAGCGCTGTCGCTATGGTTTTGACAATCGGAACCCGTAGGGGAATCCGCCCGCCCTCGAGTGTCAACGCAGCAAGTATCTGGGGCACCCCGTGTCCCACAGCCTCTGGGGCCCACTTGGCAGCGATCGCCCAGGCAAGCCAGATGCCGACCGGGATGAACAGGAACAGCCACGCCTTCCCGAGAGAGGGTCCCTGTTCTGCCACCCGGAGCACCGAACTCGATACAAGATGCAGAGCGGAGACCAGGACCGCGGCACCGATGCCAGCGCCGACGCCCACAACCAACGCCCACACCATCAGGGTTGCCTTGCCGGAGCGGCGATACCACGTGGTGCGTTCTTGATCCTTCACCCTCATAGGCTACATTGTGGCGAGTCCCCTCCCGTCTCCGTGCGGGCACTCCTCGTTGATAATCTCGTGGTCGGAGGGCGGAGTGGTCCTGGCGCTCTGCCACGATATGACGCCCTGAAGAACGTCACCCGACGCGTCGTCTGGTGGGCGCACGCTCCAGATACTGGGCCGTGAGAACTCAAGAGCCCCGATCCAGGTCGAGTACGAGATCGACCTCCGCCTGTAAGCGGGCGAGCAGTGAGTAGGCCTCAGAGAAGCTTCCGATCTGTTGGCTTGTTGGAGGACATTCGAAGAAGGCATCCTCAGCGACGTCGAACCAATCTTTCACGGTGTCGTCGAGCGCCAGGTCAGGCGTTGGCGATAACGCTGGGCCGCTATCGCGAAGGTAGGCCAAAGTCTCGTCGCAAAGCTCTCTGGGAGGGTTCTCGCCAACTATCGATTCATTTGGAATAGCTGATACAACGCGGTCCCATGTCGGTTGCCACTCCTCGACGGTTGGCCGTGCGGTGCTACAGGACGTCAGAGCGATGGCAGAGACACCGACGGCGACGATGACAGTCCTGAGCCTCCTGCGCAGTTGTGATCGTGTTGGCATGCCACCAAAGATTACCCGTCCACAGGAGTCCGGCGTCGAATCGAACGACATATCGGCCGTATCTACGCCAGACTCCTGAAGATGATCTGGAAGAAGAAGGCTGCGTATGTTGAGTGGGCTCTCACGGGTGACCCTGAGGGCGGGTATGGGGCGCTCATCTACCTGTCTGCTGCCCCGATGATCACGGTCCACGAGATCCCTGAGGTCTATCGAACATATGAGAGCGTTGCCGAGGCTGTGGAGTTGTGGGTGTCATCGGTGCCGGACGAGTATCGCCTCAATGAGGAGTTCGAGAGGTTCAAGACACTGGCTCACCAGATCGACATTGATGGCGATCTGGCAGGCGGCGAGGGGCCGTTCGGACAGTTCAACCGCTGATCATCATGTCGCAGAGCATGAACGCTGGAACTCCAGATATGTTCTCGCCAACTTCCGCCGCCGCGACGAGCGCCACCCTCTCCACCTCAGAATCGCCGAGATCGGCCTGTAGCCAGACGACGTTCAGCCAGGGAAGGGAACTGTCGAGTTCCTCGATGACGGGAAGCGCCCTCATACAGTGGGGACACGTGCTCGTGTACACGAAGTAGAGGTCGATGACGTCTTCGCCTGGCTTCACACCCTCAGGGGACAGCCGGTCGTTCGCCTGAGCCACTTCGGTGGACCCCGTGGAATGGCACTATTCGGGTTGTGAGGCTCGTTCCTGATTCGCTGCGACAGTCCTGAGCGCCTCGTACATGGCGGAACTTGAGAAGGCTTTGATCGGAAGATGGAGCTCGAGGCTGATAGCAGAGTCTTCGATGTCGCCAGCTCTGGCTCCCAACCTCGTCAGGGACTTGATCACCTGGTCGTTACTCGCCGAGACTTCAGCGCGGAACCGCTCGATCCCGTTCTGCTGTGCCGCTTCTGTAAGTGCCTGGAGCAGGATTCTGCCGAGCCCCTTGCGCTGATAGTGGTCCACAACGGTGATTGCGGCCTCAGCCACGGCCGGATACTCCTTGTCACGGATGTAGCGGGCAATGCCGATTCCCAGATGCTCGGGATCGTCGACGAGTTCTGCGCCCCACGCGAAGTGGTTCACGTAGTCGATCTCTGTCAGGTAGGTGAGTTCCCACTTGGTCAGTGCAGACTTCGGGTGGAGGAAGCGCATGTAGCGGGTGCTCGCTGACAGATACTGCCACCCATGGGAGATACGTTCCTTGTCCTTTGGTGCAATGGGCCTGATGCGTACTCGCGTGCCATCTGATAGTTCTGCCAGGAACGCGCTGGACTCGACGAACTCATCGATATCCGTCGCCGATGGGGTGTCGTGCTTCATGGCTTCGCTCCCATGGTCTCCGCAGGTACCGGTGCCAACCACTCCCTGACCTGAGAGACGACAGCGCCATCGTGGAGCATGGCCAGGTGATTCAGGCCTCCGAATACTCGTACGTTGTCAGACTCGACACGACCGTGCGGTCCCACGCCTGTTGCGCTGGTGACCCTGACCACGAGATCGCCGACAAGAACACCTATTGGGTCGGAGGCACTCCCGGTCACAACGCTTGCAGCGTGATGGTGACGTACCCCGTCAAGGCGCGGCACCACAGAGACGGGCGTCGTTGCATCTGGGCCGTGGTGGCCTGGGTCTTCCCTGTGGATGGATCCGTGCCTCATGTCCTTGATACCAGCGCTTCTCCCATCGACGAATTCTCCGAGCGGACGACTCACGGCCGTCCTCGCGAGCATCAGGGAAGCAAGATGGGCGCCCTTTTCAATGGGTGAACCGAAGTGGGGTGTGCCGAGGGCGACGAGGTGGCGCGCGGACAGTGTCCACGTATGATCACCAGAGCGGCCAGCATGGAGTGCGCTTCGAGCGACAAGACCGCCCATCGAGTGGCCAATCAGTGCTATCTCATCGATGGGCGTTGGCCAGTTCGCAGCGACCTCCTCGAGCAATGAGGCAAGAGCTGCTCCGGTATCAGACACTCGTGCCCCCGTGTTGTAGCGCACGAGCACCGGTGTGAATCCGTCTGCCTCGAGTGCCTCGTGCATTCCCACGACAACACCAGTGTCTGTGACCCTCGTATGCCAGCAATGCTCGGTCTTGCCAAGGCCATGGAGGAATACCGCCAATCGCCGTGTCGGCGTGGGGTATGCCCGAGCCAGGGCCCCACGGGTACTGGCGATGTGCGCCCCGTCCGGGGTCCTGATGCCCGGTTCCGTGTGCATCGGGCTTGCACGACGTTCGAATTCGTCGCCCCACAGTGCGTTTGCGGCCGCCTGTGCGCTCGCTCCTCGAGGAGAACTCCAGGGTGATCCCACAGACCTGTGATCAGCCGCGATCACAGCCGCGATCCCCAGAGTCGACCTTGTCACCGCCCCTGCCGCGCGTATCGAGCGATAAGCGGTTTCGGCGGCTTTCTGGTGTGCGGCGTGCCCTCGGGAGCCGCTCCAGCCTGCGATGCCGAACCATCGATCGGCGATGGCGTGGTGGATGCCCTCGACGGGTGCCGTGAGGCGTTCTGTTGCCAGGGCCAGCAGGTCTCCTACCGCACGCCAGTCGTCGACGGCGGAGTGCGCTTTCGTGGTGACCGGTGTGGTATCGGCGGTGTTCATTCGCTTGCACGATAGTCCTTGAGGGCGGTGAGGCTCTGCTACACAGTCCAAGAGACGCAGTCAACCCGTTCGACGACGGGCCGGAACGGATGGAGGAATGATCCGGGGTACAGTTCGTAGAGGCCGCCTCACAGAAAGCTTCACCTTGAACACCTTCACCACTCCTGGAGCTGTGCAGGTCGATCCAACAGACAACGTCGTATCGGCGCTGCAATCGAGAGCTGAGCAGGCACCCGATCACTCGGCGTTGGCAACAAGGAACGGTGCGCGTTTCGAAGGAATCAGTACAGCTGAGTTCGTTTCCGAGGTCAGAGAAGTTGCTGCAGGCATCGTCGCTCTTGGCCTTGAGCCTGGCACTCGGGTTGCACTGTTCTGTTCAACAAGGTGGGAGTTCACACTCTTCGACTACGCGATATGGGCATCAGGTTGTGCAGTGGTCACGATCTATGAATCGTCCTCGGCAGAGCAGATCGAGTGGATCATCGGGGACTCCGATGCACAGATGCTTGTATGCGAGACCGCGGAAATGAGAACGAAATTCGACCTGGTCTCAGAGCGCCTACCAGACTGCGTCAGTGTTCTCGTCATCGAAGATGGAGCAGCGCAAGCCCTCAGGGCTGGGGCGACCGATGCTGCTCGCGCTGAAGTCGATCTGCGTATAAGTCGGATCTCCCACGATGACCTGGCCAGCCTCGTCTACACATCAGGCACGACAGGCAGGCCGAAAGGCTGCGTACTGACCCATGGCAACTTCATCTGGGAATCCAGGCAACTCGAAGCGATGGCACCAGCACTTCTGAACGATACGCAACGTCAACTGATGTTCCTGCCGCTCGCTCACGTGTGGGCCCGCCTGGTTGAGGTAGCGTGTATCTCCACCGGGGTCACGATCTACTACTCGACGGGGATCCCACAGCTGACCGAGGAACTTGCCCTGGTGGAACCGACATGGATGTTCGGAGTTCCGAGGGTATTCGAGAAGATCTACAACGCGGCCAAGCACAAAGCGGACGCCTCAGGCAAGGGAGCGATCTTCGACAGGGCGACTGAGGTCGCGATCAGCTACTCGGATAAAGGCGATGCCGGCGGCCCTGGCCTGTTCCTACGAGCCCAACACGCGGTCTTCGACCGCCTTGTGTACGGGAAGCTCAGGGGCGTATTCGGAGGCGACCTGCAATACGTGATTTCGGGTGGTGCACCACTTGGCAAGAGGCTCGGGCACTTCTTCCGTGGGGTCGGCGTCACCGTTCTCGAGGGGTACGGACTCACCGAGACAACGGCAGGAACATCCCAGAACACCCCTGAGGCAACGCAGATCGGGTCTGTGGGCAGACCGTTCCCCGGAACCACGGTCAGGATCGCCGATGACGGTGAGATCCTGATCAAGGGCGGACAGATCTTCTCGGGGTACTGGAAGAATGAGGCGGCGACTCTCGAATCGCTGGATGTCGACGGGTGGTTCCATTCGGGTGACATCGGCGAAATCGACAAGCTCGGGTTCCTCACGATCACAGGCAGGAAAAAGGAGATCATCGTGACAGCAGGAGGCAAGAACGTTGCACCTGCCGTGCTCGAGGATCGGATCCGCGCCGATGCACTCATTAGCCAGGTGGTCGTGGTTGGTGAGGCGAAGCCGTTCATCGCTGCCCTGATCACCGTTGACGCGGAGGCTCTCCCCGAGTGGGCGTCAGCCAATGGGAAGGCCTCTGCTGAGCTTCCCGAACTCGTGGATGACCCCGATTTCGCGGCAGCGATTCAATCAGCCATCGATACAGGCAATGCTGCTGTCTCAAGAGCTGAATCGATACGGGCGTACCGCATCCTTCCTCACGATCTGTCTGTCGAGCGTGGCGAGTTGACTCCAACGTTCAAGGTCCGCCGTAGTGTCATCACAGAGAAGTACAAGGACGTGGTCGCCAATATCTACGGCACCCGATAGCCCCTGGATGTCTTTGCCATGAGCGTGTGGGCAGGAAGCAGTGTGGCGTGATGCGGCCTGGTCTACGGAAGAACGCAGCCATGGCTGCGGGCAGCCTCCAATGATGATGCGCCGCGTCCGCACCTCTCTTGGCTACCTGTCGGCCGAGCGTTTCGTGATGAACACCGCCTACCGGTTTGTCTACCCGTTCCTACCGGTGATCGCTCGCGGGTTGGGTGTGCCACTCGAGCAGGCGGCGTTGTTGATCAGCGCCAGGCATATCGCAGGTCTCGCAACACCTGCAGTGACGCGTGCGGTCGGACAGCGACCGCGAAGGCTTATCGCCACAGGGCTAGTGTTGTTCATCGTCGGCAGTACGGTCACAGTCCTCATCAACGCGTACGTTGGAGCGCTCCTCGGTTTCGCTCTCATCGGGATCGCGAAGCCTGTATTCGACGTATCTTCTCAGGCGTACGTCTCTGCTCGGGTCCCATACAGCAACCGCGCCAGGTATCTGTCTGTATTCGAGTTCACCTGGGCAGGGGCCCTACTCATCGGGGCACCCGCCACAGGTTGGCTGATATCGAGAACCTCATGGTCAGCACCATTCGTCGTGTTCGCCGTGCTGACAGGCATTTCGCTCCTGCTGCTTACGCGGTTCGTCGACGCTGACCCCCAGTTCGGTATCCAGACGGGATTGGCAACTCCCATCACGTCCTCTGGACGCGCGTTTCTTTTCGTTGCTGGGTTCTTTGCTCTCGCTTCAGAAATGATCATCGTGGTGTTCGGCGCATGGATGGAGAACTCTTTCGGCCTGTCCCTGGTCGCCCTCGGCGGTGTTGCATTCGTCATCGGAGCTTCCGAACTGGCGGGGGAGGGTGCAACCTTCGCGTTCACTGACCGGCTCGGAAAGCGCAGAGCCGTCCTCGTCGGTCTTGGCATATCGGTCGTGGGGTTCGCCCTGCTTGTTCCGGCCCAGAACACGATGGGCATCGGGCTTGCCGTGCTTGGCCTTGCGTTGTTCGGATTCGAATTCACGATCGTGTCCTCCATTCCCCTTGCCTCCGAGTTGATGCCCGCGTCCCGGGCTCGATACCTCGGTTGGATGGTCGTTTCTATGAGTCTTGCCCGAGGGGTCGGGGCTGCGCTCGGGCCGTACCTCTTCGAGTCCTTTGGCCTCGCAGGACCCGCTATCGCTGCTGTCGCGGCGGACGTTGTCGCTGCTGCCCTGCTGTTCAGCAGCGTCCATGAGCCCACCGAGCACACCAATACAAAGGTTCCCTGATCCGCCAGGGCGGTAGAATCGCCCTATGCACGAATCAGAATTTCAGGGATCAGAAGGCACAGTTTTCTACCGACGGTGGGAACCGGAGGACTCCCCGGTGCGGATCGTGCAGATCGTGCACGGGTACGCTGAGCACGGAGGTAGATACGCCCACGTTGCTGAGGCACTCGCAGCCAGGGGTGCCGTTGTGTACGCCGATGACCACATCGGTCACGGACGCTCCGAGGGCGAGCGTGCGCTCATCACCAACTTCGACCATGTGCTCGATGACCTCCATTCGCTGAGCGAGATCGCCCGAAGAGAGCATCCCGGGATTCCCCTTGTCCTTGTTGGCCACTCGATGGGCGGTCTGCTATCGGGAAGGTTCGGGCAGCGCTGGCCGAACGAGGTCTCGGGGCTGGCGTTTTGCGGTTCTGTCATCGGCGATTGGCAGTGGGCACGAGATGTCCTCGATGCCCCGGAGTTGCCTCACGTCGAATTCGACCCCCTCGACGTTTCGCGGGACCCGGCTGCAGGCGCATCTTACGCAGCTGACCCGCTGGTATATCACGGCCAGTACAAACGTGGCCTTCTCCAGGCGGAAGTCGTTGCACTCGACCAGTTCGCTGCGAACCTCGACAAGCTCACGATGCCAGTGGCGGTGTTCCACGGAACAGAGGATCCGTTCGTACCGTATGAGCGTTCGGTGCAAGCTGTCGGGGATATGCCAACCGATGATGTCACTATCCACCTGTACGAGGGTGGACGCCACGAGGTCCTCAACGAGACCAACCGCGATGAGGTGATCTCGGACCTCGCCTCCTGGATCGACACGGTCGCGTAGACTCGAACCATGGCATCGCTCGAGGGGAAGACGTCCTCCCACACGTCAATAGGGCAGAGAATCCGGTCCGTCGCACTGCCCACAGAGCACGGTGGCTGGGGATTCACCCTCGAACCGATCCTGCTCGGATTGCTTGTCGCCCCGTCGGCGTCAGCGTGGGAGATCTCGGCAGCCGCACTCGGCATCTTCCTCGCCAGACGCCCTGTCAAGATATTCTCATCGGACCTCGTAAGGCGAAGGTGGCTCCCGAGATCCTCCATGGCATTGCTGTTCAGTGTCATCTTCGGAGGAATGGCCCTCGCTGGAGTGGTCGGAGCCTTCATCACGACACAGGGCCCTTTCCTGATCCCCGTGCTTCTCGCAGCTCCGTTCGCCCTTGTGGCATTGCGTGCCGACGCACACAGCAGGAACCACGCTTTACTCGCCGAGCTTTCGGGAGCGATCGCTATGAGTGCCACCGTTGCAGTGATCACGGTGTCGAGTGGTTGGGATCTGCTCCCGTCCCTCGGCCTGTGGCTCGTGCTCTCCGCACGGGATGTGGCAGCGATCGTGTTGGTGCGAGGTCAGGTTCGTCGGTCCAAGGGAAAGACCGCTGATACAACGAAGATCTACCTGGTTCAGATCGGATCGATCTTCACGATCGTCGTTGCGGCTGCCTTTGGAGTGGTTCCGTGGCTGAGCGTTCTCGCAGTGAGTCTTGTCGGCATCGTTGCGATCATTTCCTTGAACCGCCCACCGATTCCTGCCAAGACCATCGGGTGGACACAGATGGCGCTCGGCCTTGCTGTCGTACTCGTGACCGCAACAGGCGTCCTTCTGTCATAGGTTGTGACGCATCGAAGGTCACCGCGGCTAGGGTGGCAGCTCACCGTTGGCGGGAGAACACATGAACTGGATTCCGGTCGTCGCGATTCTCTTTGTGGTGTACGGGCTCTTCTCGAAGCGTCTGGCACATTCCCCCATCACAGGACCCATGATCTTCACTGCCGCAGGTATCGCGGTCGGCTTGGCACTCGAGTGGCAGGGCGTATCGCAGCAGGTGATGTCCGTCGAATTGAGCGGGGGCATGGTCCAGACGCTGCTTGAGGGAACGCTCATCATCCTCCTGTTCTCAGATGCTGTGGTGATCGACATACGGGCGGTGAGAAGAGATGCTTTTCTCCCAAGCAGGCTTCTCGGCATCGGATTGCCTCTAACCATCGCTGCCGGTACAGCGGCAGCGATGCTGATGTTCCCTGAATTCGGGTTCTGGCCCGCTGCTGTGATCGGGATCATCCTTGCTCCCACCGATGCGGCACTCGGCCAGGCAGTGATCGCGAACGACGGTGTTCCCGACCTCGTCCGCCAGGGCCTCGGGGTCGAAAGCGGTCTCAATGATGGCATCGTCGTTCCGTTCCTGGCGATCGCCATCGCAGGTGCTACGAGTGAGATGCAGTCAGGAGCTGAAACCGCTCAGGTATTTGTTGAGGAGATCGGGCTTGCTGTGATTGTGGGGATCCTGGTCGGGTGGATCGGGGGAAAGGCGGTGAAGTTCGCCTACAGCCGGGGATGGATGTCGCGGGAGTGGCGGCAGGTGACAGTTGTATCCCTTGCGGTCCTGTGTTTCGTGCTCGCCGATCCGATCGGTGGATCAGGGTTCATCGCGGCGTTCGTTGGCGGACTCGTGTTCGGAAAGCTTGTCCGTCATGACTATCCCAATATCTGTAACTTCTCCGAGGGCATCGCACACCTGCTCACGATGGTGGCGTTCTTCACATTCGGTGTCCTGATACTGGTACCCGTACTCGGCCTGATCACGTGGAAAGTGGTGCTGTATGCGGTTATCAGCCTCACGATCGTGCGGATGATCCCTGTGGCTGTGGCGTTGATCGGGACGAATCTTGGTGGTCAGACAAAGCTGTACATCGGGTGGTTCGGCCCGAGGGGTCTTGCGTCGCTTGTTTTCATGGGGACCGTTGTTGTCGAATCGGACCCCGAGTTTTCAGCTGCCATCGTGACCGTGGGGGCAACGACCATAGCTCTGTCCGTGCTCCTTCATGGGCTCACGGCGTGGCCCGGATCTGTGAGGTATGCAGCGTGGTACAAGCGTTCGATGGCAAAGTCAGACGTCGAGGAGATGCCAGAAAGTATGGACGTGGAGCACATGCCGAATCCGGTCCTCGGGTCACGAATACGGCCACCGAGCTGAGACTCCAGACCGCTCGCAGGCTGGCTTCCAGAGCACAGCTCCTTCTACGGTGTACGGTGTACGGTCTACGGTCTACGGTCTACGGTCTACGGTTTACGGTTTACGGTTATCGGTTTACGGTTCTCGATTTCCGATCTGGCCTTTCGTCCTCTTCCCCCGCGTGTGGCCACATGGAGAGAGCGCGCTCAGCCATTGCTGTGATCGTCAGCGACGGGTTCACTCCGAGGTTCGCTCCGATCGCGGCACCGTCGATCACATGGAGACCATCGCATCCAAATATCCGGTGGTAGCTGTCGATCACCCCATGATCGGCGTCTGGCCCGATCGGGGCGCCGCCAAGGATGTGCGCTGTTGTGGGGGTATCGAACAGGACCTCATTGATTGTGCTTCCGCCCTCTCCACCCATCTCTGCTGCCGCAAGCCTGGCTGCCTCGTTCGCCTCAGGTATATACGTAGGGTTGGGTTCACCGAATCCTTGCTCGGTCGTTAGCTTGGTTCTGAGCCACCCCTTCTTTCGAAACATGCGCAGGCTGTTATCCCGAGTCTGCATGACGAGCAGGATTATGCCGCGCTCGGACCAGTGCCACACCGACAGCGATCGCAGGAACGTGATCGGATGCCGAAGAGCCTGGCGGAGAAATCGCATCTGTCGTGGCATGCCTGGACCACCATCGACAAGAATGGTCGCAAGGAGGCCGAGTGCGTTGGATCCTCTTCCGTACCTCACAGGCTCTATGTGTGTTTCAGCACTGGGGTGGATGGATGATGTGATCGCAATGCCCTGCGAGTAGTCGACGTCACGCGATCTCGCCACCGCGCCGACAAGTGCCTCGCTGTTCGTGCGGGTCTGATACCCGATGCGGTGTGAAAGGCTCGGGAGGCGTCCCTTCTCCGCGAGTTCGAGAAGCAAGCGGGTTGTGCCAAGTGCGCCAGCGGAGAACACAACCTGGCCTGCCCGAAAGGTCCTCGTGTCCTTGTTGAACCAGGCCCCGGACCGTTGGGTGGTCACGATCCATGAGTCCCCGGATCGCTCGACATCCACGACCGTGTGCTCGGCGAATACCATGGCACCATTGCGCTGAGCGAAGTACAGGTAATTCTTGTCGAGCGTGTTCTTTGCGTTGAATCGGCAGCCAACCATGCAGTTTCCACATGCGGTACACCCTGCGCGACGAGGTCCCTCACCATCGAAGTAGGGGTCATCGACTTCCACACCCGACTCTCCGAAATACACACCAACAGGCGTGGGGTGGTAGGTCTCTGGCACGCCCATTGCGTTTGCGACACTTCGCATGACTGAGTCTGCTGGAGTGTCCAGAGGGTTCTCGACAACTCCGAGCATCTGTTTGGCGGTGACGAAATGGGGCGCGAGCTCTCGTTGCCAATCGGTGATCTCTCCCCATTGCGGGTCGACGTAGAACGGCGCAAGGGGCTCATACAATGTATTCGCATACACGAGCGAACCACCACCGACGCCCGCCCCCGACAGCACCATGACATCACGCAGCAGAGAGATTCTCTGAATGCCCTTGAGCCCGAGCTTGGGAAACCACAGCGACTTGCGCACGTTCCAGTTCGTGCGGGGAAAATCCTGGGTATCCCAACGCTTTCCTGATTCGAGTACCGCTACTGAGTAGCCCTTCTCCGTGAGACGCAGCGCAGAAACGCTTCCTCCGAAGCCCGAGCCTATGACGATGACATCGAAGCCGTCCGATTCGTGTCGTTCGCCCATCGTCTAGATCAGTGCCGATCCCCAGACCGGCAGATAGGACCCGTTGACGACCTTCGACCTTTCGGAAGCGAGGAAGTCGATCACTTGCGCGATATCGACAGGCTGTGGCCAGTTGACGTACTCGGCATATGGGAGTGCTGCGCGGGTAGCGTCTGTATTGATCACGGACGGGAGCAATGCGTTGCACGTCGTCTCTGTATCAAGAAGTTCTACAGCGACCGATTTGGCAAGTGCAAGCACACCCGCCTTTGCGATGTTGTAGGCAGCCTGTCCGGCAGGCGTATCGACAGCATGTTTGGATCCCATCAAGATTATTCGTCCCCATTCGGGGGACAAGTGCGGGATGACGGCGCGGGTTGCGTTCCAAGCGGTACGAAGGTTGATATCGATCATGCGCTCGAGGCGGACATCTGATGTTTCGAACACATCTCGGCCGCCTGCCCACCCTCCGACCAGGGTCGCCATCACGTTGATCTTGCCGAACGCGTCAGCAGCTTCGTCGATGAACGCCGTTGTCGCCTCAGCATTGGTGACATCGACTCTGCGCAGGATCAACCGGTCCTCATCGAGGTCGAACTGTTCCTCGAGCGCATTTGCCTCCTCAGGAAGCAGATACGTCACGGCCACGTTGAACCCCCGCTCGATAAGAAGAGGGACGAGGCAATAACCGACAGACCCCGTGCCACCGGGGATTACAGCAACTTTGGAATCACTCATGCACGTCAGACTAGCGACACTTCGGCATCGCGCGGCGGAAGTGCTAGTCTGACGGTGCACTGGTTGACGCGCTTGCTGGAGGATTCAAATGGCAGAGATCACGCTCGAGGACATTGGAAAGATCTATCCCGATGGAACGAGAGCTGTCGGAGAGGTCAACCTCACCATCCGCGATGCCGAATTCCTCGTCCTCGTCGGTCCGTCGGGTTGTGGCAAGTCAACGCTTCTGCGCATGATCGCGGGCCTGGAAGACATCACCGAGGGCAAGCTGAGCATTGGCGACAAGGTGGTCAATGATGTGCCACCGAAGGATCGCGATATCGCGATGGTGTTCCAGAACTATGCGCTGTACCCGCACATGACCGTGCGTGAGAACATGGCGTTCGGCCTCAAGCTCCGCAAGATGCCCAAAGATGAGATCAACAAGCGCGTGGACGAGACAGCTGAGACGCTCGAGATCACCGAGTTCCTCGACCGCAAACCGAAAGCGCTCTCTGGAGGTCAGAGGCAGCGGGTTGCGATGGGGCGGGCGATCGTGCGGGAACCCAAGGCATTCCTCATGGACGAGCCACTCTCGAACCTTGATGCGAAGTTGCGTGTTCAGATGCGTACCGAGCTTGGCAGGCTTCACCAACGACTCGAAACCACGACCGTGTACGTGACCCACGACCAGATCGAGGCCATGACTCTCGGTCACAGGGTCGCCGTGATGCGGCCGGTCTCCGCGAAGCGACCGTACAACATGCAACAGGTCGCAGCGCCGACCGAGTTGTTCAACAACCCGGTCAACCTCTTCGTGGCCGGGTTCATCGGCAGCCCTGCGATGAACCTTGTCTACGGTGAGTTGACCAAGGATGAGGATGACTACATCGTCAGGTTCGCGGGTTTCAGGGTGTACGTATCGAAGGTAGCCATCGATGCTCATCCAGGTATCGAGGACTACCTTGGCAAGAGGATCGTTGTGGGCATCCGTCCGGGCGCATTCGAGGATTCTCGCATTGAGGATGGCCCCGCTGATCGGACGATCACGATCACGACGGATGTGAACGAACTGCTTGGTTCAGAGTCCTTCGTGCACTTCTTCGTCGACTCTGATCCTGTGCTGACCCCTGATATCGAGGAACTCCTTGCCGACTCCGGTCAGGATGCGAGTTCGCTTGGTGATCGCACCAAGTTCACGGCACGGGTGAGTCCCGATGTTGCTGTCCCCGACGGCGGCGAGCTCAGCCTGGTCATCGACACCGAGAAGCTGCACTTCTTCGATGAAGTCACAAGCGATAGAATCGGCGCAAAGCAGCGACACTAGGGCAGCGGCTGCTATCGGTCGGCTTGGAGAGTAGCTACTTCGATTCCGACGGCGGCGAGTTCGGGTATCAGCTCAGACGCGAGCACCGCATCTGCCATCGACGATACACCGGGACGCAGCACCTCTCCACGTGAGATAAGGTCGGCAAGGGCTGTTGCAGGGAACGCTGTCGTACGTGCAAGCGCCGAAATTCCATCTGTTTCCATGTCCTCGATCTGGTACCCGACGGTCACGTCTCCTTCTGATCGCCAAACGCGGACGAGGACGAGGTCCGGCTCGCCACTTGGCAGGCTCGAATTCAAGGCATCGATGAGAACGGACCGTGGTGAGACGGTCTGACCGGCGAATTCCCGTTCTGCTTCGTCGAACATTCCCATCTCGAGCAAGGAGCGGAACGTTGGTCCGTGCCCGGGGAAACGCAACGTCTTGTACTCGAGGTTCGTGACGCTCCCGAGGTTGCGATCGCACATCGTTGACGTCCCACCTGCGGTTGAGAACGCTTCGAGCGGCCCCCATCCCTCCCAATCGACGTTCTCGAACCGTGTCAGAGGTTCGACCCTGGAATACGTCCCTTCGTCGAGGACCTCGCACGACTCGGCGTACTCGTTGATGAGGCCTGCCGCGTTGAAGGCCAACTGGTATCCGAGGGCACCTGTTGGAATCTGGGGCAGTGCTCCCACGCGCATCTGGATACTCTCGATGGGGAAGGTGTCAGCCGAGTCGATGAGATCCTGGGCAAGAACGTTTGCAAGCCCGGGAGCGAGACCACAGTCGGGAACGATCATGAGCTCTCTGGCGCGAGCTGCGCCGTCGAGTTTTCGTTGTTGGCTGACGACGGTCGGATTGCCACCGAAGTCAATGTAATGGGTTCCAGCGTCGATCGCTGCTTCCGCAATCGCCGCTCCATACCTGTACGGCACCGCGCTCACCACGATGTCCGCTGCACCGAGAAGCGCCATGAGTTCGGCGTTGTTCGTCACGTCGACGGTCACCGCCTCGGCTCCCAGTCGCGATCCGACTCGTTCAACAGCATCGGCATCGGCGTCCGCGACCGTCACGGCATGGCCCCGGCGAATGAGATCCCACGCTGCTGCGGAGCCGACGATTCCTGATCCAAGGACGAGGGTTTCCATTGTGCTCCCTATGGCGTCAGTCGTTTGAAGATCTCAGAGGGCTTCTTGCCGAGCATCTCACCATTACGCGTGTGCCATGCATCGATCTTGTCCATGAACTCCGTCTTGTGTGTGATATGTTTGCCAGGGTCGCCCATCGTGGTGACGCCCTGGGATGAATGGCACAGGAGTGCTTCGATTTTCCGATCACCGTGGTGTCGTTTGACCCGTACTGCGTAGTCAGGGGCATCAGCTGACCACAACAGGATCGCCCCTGGACGGTGTGCAGGGAGACCGCTGTCTGCCAGAGCGAGCGGTTCTCGTGCCGTGACGATGCCGTCGATGGCGGCCAGACCTGCGACGCGGTGGTCTGGATGCAGTTGGTACCGCTGCCACGGGTCATGAGTCAGCACGACATCGGGCCTGAAACGACGAATGGCCTGGGCGATGTCATTGCGCAACGCCATGGAGTATTCGAGTTCGCCATCGACGTACCCGAGGTGTTCACAGTGGTGAGCGCCGAGCACATCAGCAGCGACTCGCTGCTCGGTGATCCTCCGGGCGATAAGAGCATCCTGGTCCTCGTCGGGATCCCACGATCCCTTGGAGCCGTCTGTGACAATGAGCATCGTGATGTCGGCACCCGCTTGTGCCCATCGAGAAAGCGTTGCTCCTGCGCCGAACTCTGCGTCGTCTGGGTGCGCCCCGATGGTCAGCACCCTTCGGGGAACCTCAAGGGGAGGAAGGTCCTGTGCAAAGCCCGAGTACAGGTTGGTGGTCATGGGCGAAGAATAGCCGTCAGTTTTCAGCCGTCAGCCAGCAGCGGAGGATCAGCCCGACCGCGTCTTGCGTCCCCCTTTCAAGGGGGACAAGCGAGTCTTCGAGCTAGGGGGATCCGCGGTACGGCACAAGACCTGTTGGCTCTCGCGTTATCCCCCTGCATCGTCGCTGACGCTCCTCTGCCGTCCCCCTTGAAAGGGGGACTGATCTGATGCATCACGATGGCCCTCGGTCTACGCCCCTACTCAAACAATTCAGGAACCAACTCGAGACCCAGTTCCGTGTCGATGTCCACACTCAGTTCGGGTGACACGATCACGGTTGCCTCCGGGGTTGATGCGTAGTGGCGTTGGAACGATCCGACTCCGTAGGAGAACGGGAATGTGCCGTGACTTGCGATGACAGTCGTTCCACCGTCATAGCTCGGGACGAGGACGGTTGTGGACCGACCCGCATCCGCTACGGCGGCGATTGCATCGGAGGTCACCAGCGGGAGGTCAGCGTGGATGGCGAGCCACGGTGCGCCTCCAACTGTCAATACTCCTGCCCGAACAGCGTCGGAGAGTCCGGTACCGGGGTCTCCACAGGTCGTCGCCTCGTGTTCACGTGCCCAGTTGGTGACATCAAGGTCGGACGTGAGAACGATTGCCTGGAGTCCTGCGGTCGTGATGGCCTCGAGAACGCCTGAGGCCAGAGCGCGCGACAATCGAGATCGGTCCGCATCGTCTAGGGTGTCGGACAGTCGGGTCATGCCAGCGAAACTGCGGATCGGCACGAGTGCCACAGGATCGTTCACGGTCAAGGGGTCTTCGCTGGGAACTCTGCGAACTGGATGAGTACGCCGTGGGCAGATTTCGGATGAATGAAGGCCTCTTTCCAGTTGTCGAGCCTGTCATCGAAGCCCGTGACCGTGAAGCCCATCTGCGTGGCTCTTTCGACAGCTTCGTTGATGTCGTATACCTTGAAGGTCAGATGGTGGAGGCCCTCGCCGCGCTCGGCAAGGAACCGTCTGATGAAGTGTTCAGGGTCCTGATTGAGGGGCGCAATCAGTTCGAGACGGCCCGTGCCGGGGAGGTCATACTGTGCCCAGCGAAAATCCCCCCACGGGTTGGTGCCGCCGTCGAAGTACTCCCCGCCGAGAAGCATGATGAGGGGTGCAGCGGCTTCGATGCTTTCCACAGCCATCGACACGTGGTCGAAACGCTCTATCACAGATCCCAGCTGATCGGCGGTACTGCTGTGGTCGATCATGGTGTCGCTATGCGGCGTTCGTACCACTGAAGCACAAGGCTCAACGACACAGTCAGAGCCAGGTACATCGCTGCCAGGATCATGAAGCCTGCGAAGAACTGGAAACTCCGTCCGGTCCAGAGTTTCGTCATCTGTGTGATCTCTCGCACTGCCAGGATCGATACCAGAGACGAGTCCTTGAGTAGAGCGATGAGGTCGTTGCCGAGAGCCGGGAAGACGTTCTTGAGCGCCTGGGGCCACACGATGAGGCGAAACACCTTGGCTCGGCTGAGTCCCACAGCCATGCCAGCCTCGCGTTGACCTATCGGTACAGATTCGATTCCAGCTCTGAAAACCTCGGCGATGAATGCTGCGTAGATGAGCCCTACCGCCACCGTGGTCTTAAATGTGTTTGATGCGAAGAACGATTGTGGCGAGACTCCGATGAGGCTCATGAACCAGGGGACCATCACGAGACCGAACATGAAGATCGTCACGAGCACAGGAATCCCGCGGATCACCTCGATGTAGAACGTTGCCATGTTCTTGAGCCATACATTCTTGGACATTCGTCCGAGTGCGACGATCAGTCCCAGTACGAATGCAATGATGAAACCACCGACCGTGACCGTGATCGTGAGGGATAGGCCATCTTTGATGAACATGAATCCATCGTTCCACGTCGAATCCGTAAGGATCTTGAAGATGGGGAAAGCTATAACCGCCAGGATCCCAATGAACCAATATGGGAATCCTGACCATTCGTAGCCTATTTGAGATCCTGGGGGCGTCGGGTCTGTGCCGATGTCTGGTTCAACCATTGTCATGTATGTCCTCTGACTCGTTGATGTGAATCTAGTTGCATTGCACGCGGAAAGGGACCGGGTCGTCCCGGTCCCTTTCCGCGTGCAATATCGTGTGCCTCGATGGAGGCATTGCTTCTAGCCTTCGAAGTCGATGAACCACTTCTGGATGAGGTCGTCCATCGTGCCGTCTTCCTTCATGTCAGCGATCGCTGTGTTGACAGCGGCCGTCATTTCCGAACCCTTCGGGAAGATGAACCCAAGCGGATCTGACTGCAGGTCGTCCGGTAGCAAACGCGTTTCGTCAGCATTCGCTCCTTGGTAGCCCTGACCAGCGACGTCATCGATGATGACTGCATCCACATCGCCAGAGATAAGAGCCTGGACGGCAACACCGAATTGATCGAATGCAGCGATGCGATCTTCTCCAACAAGCTCTGCGCCGAGTTCGTAGTTGGTCGTGCCAACCTGTGTGCCGAGCGTGTAATCGCCAGCTTGGAAGTCTGCCACGTTGCCGAAGCGGTCCTCATTCGTGCGGATCATCAGCTTCTGGATGGTGGTCATATACGCGTCTGAGAAGTCAACGACTTCCTTGCGTTCCTCGGTGATCGAGATGCCATCAGCAGCCGTGTCGTACACGCCCTGACCGGTCTCTTCGATGACCGCTGGCCACCCGGCCTCAACGAACGTTGGTTCGCAATCGATCCGATTGCAGATCTCAGCCCAGATGTCGTAGTCGAATCCCTGCGCGGTGCCGTCCTCGATGAAGTTGAAGGGCACATATGCGTTCTCTACGCCAACCTTCACCTCGCCGAAGCCATCTCCGCTGCTGTCTGAACTCGAACAGGCCGTTGCGACAAGTGCGAGCGCCAGGGCGACGACCGCGATTCGTACTGTCTTCTTCATGTATCCATCCTTGGTAGAAATGCGCCGATGCGCGGACGTACGGTAGTAGACCACGGAGTGATGTGGGCAGAGAAGCCGTCAGCTATCAGCTGTCAGCCGTCAGTTGAACGCGAAATGTGGGATGTATACATGTGAACTGTGAACTGTGAACTGTCGACTGTCTACCCTTGATGTGTGAATCGAAAAACAAAGATCATCGCAACGCTTGGGCCCGCCACCGACACGAGAGACGTCGTCGAGAAACTCATCGATCGTGGCATGAACGTGGCTCGCCTGAACTTCTCCCACGGCGAGCTTGAGGACCACAAGAGACGGTTCGATCTTGTGAGAGATGTCGCGTCAGACCTTGGCGAGCCGATCGCCATCATGCAGGATATTCAGGGACCGAAGATTCGGGTTGGAACGTTCCCTGGAGGATCGGTAGAGATCGAACGGGGCTCGGTCGTCACGCTGCTTCCAGGCGAGGCCATCGGTGATCCTGAGAACATCCATGTTGCATACCTTGATGATGTCGCGATGGACGTAAATGGAAAGATCATCCTCTCGGATGGCCTGATCGAGTTGCAAGCGATAGAGGTATCTCCGTCAGGCATCGTGGCGAACGTGCTCGGTGGCGGCGTGTTACGAGACCACAAGGGGGCAGCATTCCCTGGCGCCAGGACACGGATTCCGAATGTAACACCTAAGGACGTGACAGACCTTGAGTTCGGAGCGGAGTTAGGTGTCGACTTCGTCGCAGCATCGTTTGTCAACTACGGATCCGACGTTGAAACTGTCAAAGCGATCGCTGGCGATGTGCCTGTGATCGCCAAGATCGAAACTGCAATCGGGTTGGCGCACCTCGACGAGATACTCGAGAGCGCCGCTGGCGCTATGGTCGCTCGTGGTGATCTCGGAGTCGAGCTTTCGATCGAGTCTGTTCCGAGTGCCCAGATCGACATCGTCCAGAGAGCGAACGCCGCTGGGCGGCTGTCGATCATCGCGACGGAGATGCTCGAATCGATGATCTTAAACCCCCGCCCGACGAGGGCAGAGGTCTCAGATGTGTATCGATCCGTGCTTGATGGAGCCGATGCCGTGATGCTTTCGGCAGAAACCGCCGTTGGCCAGTATCCAACACGGGCGGTTCGTTTGATGGCGAATGTTTGCCGCGAGGCTGAACGGTCCTCAGTTTATGGAAGGGCTTTCGGGGTGGCGACACTTGCTCATGACTCAGCGTTTGCGTCGGCGACGGCCGAGGCAGCGGTCGATTCGGCCGAACGACTCGGTCTTGACACCATCGTGGCATTCACGGAATCCGGTACATCCGCACGGTTGCTCTCGAAATACCGACCGCATGCCGATATCCACGCATTCACCCCTGAGCCGTCAGCGTACCGGCGGATGGCAATGTACGGAGGCGTCACAGCGACTCTCGTGGGCAGGGTCCCGTCCACCGATGAGATGCTCAAACTGGCCGTGGACGTACTCCTTGACCGAGGGATTGTTGTTCCTGGTGATGGCGTAGTCCTCGTTGCTGGTGTGCCACCGAACCAACGGTCCTCCACGAATCTCATGAAACTGCATGTTGTCGGGTCGACTGATCGTCTGGCGCCAGAGTCCCTCGATTAGCCCAGGCCCCGCAGCACCGGTGTCTCAATCAATGTTCTGTGTTCTGTGTTCTGTGTTCTGTGTTCTGTGTTCTCTGCTCTGTGCTCTCTGCTCCCCGGTCACCTACACTTGCCACGTCCACAGGGCATGAGGAGGACGCGTGGGACAGACGATCGTAATCGAAAGCACCGAAGTCGTTGACGGCTCGATCGTCGTGACGACGAACCGCAGCCTGACGAGCCAGTTGGGCGAGGGCTACGACTCGCACGCGGACGCAGAGGCAGATGCCCAGGACTCATTTGGCGCCCTGCTCGCTGCAAGGTTGTTTGAAGCGGATGGCTCCATCGAGCGTGTGTACGTTGCCTCGAACACGGTGGTGCTGAAGCACCAGGACGGCCTCGATAGTGCGTCTGTCGCAACCCTCTCGAGTGTCATCGAGGACCTGTTCCTGTTCTACCCACCTGCCTAAAGCCCGAATCACCGTTGGCTATGAACTGTCAACAGTCCGCCTGGCTTCACCCCTCCGCGGATTCGCTACAAGCCAGGCGTCACCCTTCTGTGTAGCTACCGACCGTCAGAGTGACAGTGGTCCCAGGTTTGACGAGCTCTCCCCTCGAGGGGTTCTGGTCGAGTACGATGTTGTCCCTGGCAGGGTCGGTGACACTTTCGAGCGCCTTGGCAACCTGGAGGCCCTGGTTCGCAAGAGTGTCGAGAGCAGCCTCCCACGTCGACCCCACAACGGAACGCACGGCGAACGGGCAGTTGACGGGCTCGCCCGATATCTCGCACGGGTTGACTGACCACTTTTCCGAGAGAGGGCGGTACCGCCAGATAAGGTTGAGGTCTTCCTCGGTGGACCCGTCTGGATAGGTCACGACTCGGTCGACCCGCTGGAGGAACCCGTCGATGCCAGATCGTTCCTTGCGTCGCTCACCAGGAGAGAGATCTGGGTTGCCGACGAATTCCTTTTCGAATGGGACGATGTCTTCTTTGTCGTGTGTTTCCGATTCGCATTCGAGTCCGCCGTTGTCTCCGTAGATGCGAACACTGACTGATTCAGCGCTATACCACGTGCGAATAACGACAGGGAACTCGGTGTTGTTCCTGAACTTGACATCGGGCCCAGGCACCCCGAGCGTTGCCTCGCGCCCACGCGGGTACCTCGTGAAGTAGAGGGAGTGCGGTTGATGCTCGACGTCCTCGAGACATGAGAAGAAGACCGCATTGAACAGCGTTGTCGCGAGTTGGCTCACACCGCCGCCAATATTGGCAGGGTTGTCACAGCAGTATGGAGCCCCATTGATGATCGCTGGAGCGGCGACGTAGCCGCCAGCCTCGGTGCGCTGTCCGACGTGCTCGTTGATTGAGAAGACCTCTCCCGGCGGTACCACGGCACCGTCGATGTCCTCAGACATCCGCTGGATATTGGCCGTGCGTGGCTCTCCCTGGTTGTACTTCGTCGAGAAGCCTCCGAGCTTCACCATCGTGGTGAAGGACATTGCCTCATCGGTCGTCAGGCGTGGTTTCGCACCGACAACCACGGGGAACTCACCCGTGCCGCCTCCAACCGCAGCGTTCTTCATTTCGATCAACAGTGCCTGGATATCCATCAACGTGCCATTGCGACCAGGGATCACGGTGTACTCACCCGTGTCGAGGTCAATGTCGAACCTTGCATCGACCGGTGATATCTCGAATTCCCTCCGTATCGGCTCGAGGATGTCCAGAACGGTCTCTCGGTCAAAGACCACATCAATGGTGTCAGTGCTTGGTTCGATGATGGCCAGCACTGCTGATGCGAGTTGGCTCTGGGAGAACGTCATCCTGAACGTTCCGTCGTCAGAGCGCATCACTATCGGTTCGTTGATCATCTGGCGCATCTCTGCGGCTGCTTCGTCGATCTGGTTGTTGGAGAACGGTGATCGTGCGTTGACGACGGGAATACGGGTCGGGTCGTCCTGAATCGTCGACATCGTTGACTTGATCAACTCAACACCGGCGATGTGGTCGACCGCAAGGCCCGGTAGAGGGTATCGAGTGACGACCTTGCCGTCCTCGATTCTGATCGAGCCATCGAAGGCACGATTCTCCACCGCTATCGATTCCCAGATGTCAAGCTCTGCTGCGATGACCTCATCGTCGAAGTAGATCGGAAGGGAGACAGCTTCCGTTGTCACGAACGAGGTGAACCACGACTGAAGGTTCTCGATTACATTGCCGTTCCTTCGCACCTGCAGTGCCACGACGACACCAGCTGGTACATCGACATCGAGTTCGACCGATGCTGGACTCAGTCTGAATTCGCTCCCGTTGACGGTGAACACGCCAACGCCCGTACGCAGTGTGTTCTCATGTGCCGAGAGCGCAAGCGTCACGTCTGCCGTGTTGAGGCCTCCGACTGCAACGCCTCCCACTGTCACGTTGCGAGCTACGACGTCAACGGTTTTCGACTGGTCGTTGATCCATGCCACGGCGCCGAATACCAGGATCGCCGTCGCTATGGAGGCGAGGATGATCCTCGTGCGCAGTTTCATGGGCGAAGCGCTTTCCGCTGTCCGCTGTCCGATTTCCGGAGTTCATTCACGGGAGATGGGAGAACGGACTCAGCCGTCTCCATCACCTTCATCTGGCGGTGTGGTTTCGGGTGGCGCTTCCGTTGTTGGCGGTGTGGTTTCGGGTGGCGCTTCCGTTGTTGGCGGTGTGGTTTCGGGTGGCGCTTCCGTTGTCGGAGGCGCCGTTGTCGTGGGTGTGCAGTTCCCGTTGCCACCGACGCGTGTGTCGCATGCGTGGACGAGGATCACGATCTTCTCACCGCGGTAGCGCCAGTAGAAGGGTTGGCGTTTGATCTCGTCCCCGTTGGCGTCGTAGAAGATGCGGGTGTTCGTGATGCTCCAACCCTTCGATCCTCTCGTGATCTGTTTCTCCTGGCCGGGGGAGAGGATGTCCTCTTTGTCCTTGCGGTAGATCGTCTGGGGTTCCGATTCGTTCGATCTGTCCGAACGGACGGTGCCGCATGTCGCGCCCTCCTGATTGCCGAAGAACGTGACGGTGACAGACCTTCCCGTGTACGACGTGCGGATGATGACCGGGGCCGAAGAGTCGTTCCTGAAGGCCACATCAGGATGGGGGAAACCAAGCGTCGCCTCACGGCCCTCGGGGTACTTCGTGAAGTAGATGCTGTGGGGCTGGTGCTCGACATCCTCGTAGCAGCCGAAGTAGATCGTGTTGAAGATCGTGGTTCCGAACTGGCTCACGCCACCACCGACGTTGACCGGGTCTTCCTCGCATTCAACGACGCCGCTGACAATCGCGCAGTCGTACATGAAACCCTTGTCGAGAGTGCGCTTCCCCACACGTTCGTTGACCGAGAAGGTCTGTCCCGGCCAGACGATCGCCTCATCAACGATGTCGGCCATCAAATGGATGTTCGTTACTCGATTGTCCCCAGGTGTGTATGTCGTGAACTCTGCAACCTCGTAAAGGTCGCCGTACGCCTTCGCTTCTTCTGTCGTCAGTCTGGCTTCTTTGTCGTTGGTGATGGCCAGGGGACCGGTTCCGTCGCTGAGCGCTGCACGTTCGACTTCTACCACGATCGCGTCGGCGTCAAGGGAGGTGCCGTTCTCACCGGCGACGAGCCAGATAGCGTCGTTCTTCGGAAGTCCCCCTGTTCCGGGAACCTTTCTCGGATCGGTGATCCTGTAGTTCTCATCCCAGTTCTCGAAGTCGTCAACAACAACAGTCTCCCAGTGGGCGCTAACCGCCTCGATTTCGAGTTCTTCGCGTGATGCATCGATCAGCGGCCTGATGAGATCCGCGTCCATTGTCATCTCGATGCTCTCTGGTTCG